>Ga0182013_10009078_pt1 | contig 10536 bp, 6 predicted proteins | sample 612S2MmetaG_FD_120487 | JGI IMG/M metagenome (GOLD analysis project Ga0182013, IMG submission 120487) | Permafrost microbial communities from Stordalen Mire, Sweden - 612S2M metaG | ecosystem: Environmental > Terrestrial > Soil > Wetlands > Permafrost | place: Sweden: Stordalen | collected...
CTGCGCGCCGTCTGCGAGCTGGGACGGCACGGCACCGTGCTGTGCCTGGCCAAGCAGGCGCTCACCGAATCCAACACGCAATACGCACAGGGCGGCATCGCCGTGGCCATGGCTCCGGACGACTCGCCCGCCTTGCACCTGGCCGATACGATTGCCGCCGGCGCAGGTTTGGTGAATGAGGCGGCGGCGAAAGTGCTCTGCAGCGAAGGCCCCAACCGGGTGCGCGAACTGATCGAGTGGGGCGTGCACTTTGACCGTGACGAGCACGGCGAGCTGGCCTTTACCCGCGAGGGGGCGCACTGCCGCAGCCGCGTGCTGCATGCCGATGGCGACTCCACCGGCCGCGAAATGGCCCGCGCGCTATACGCCAGGGCTGCCGCCATGCCCAACGTCAGCTTTGCCGCGCACGGATTTTGCCGCGAGCTTCTGCTGTCCGAGGGCCGCGTGGTGGGCGTCGAACTGCTGCATGACGATGGCCGCGTGCAGAAGATCACGGCCCGCGCCGTGCTGCTGGCCACCGGCGGCCTCGGCGTGGTCTTTGCCAACACCACGAATCCCGACACTGCCACCGGAGACGGGCCGGCGTTGGCCGCGCGCGCCGGAGCCACGCTGGAGGACATGGAGTTCGTCCAGTTTCATCCCACAGCGCTGTACCTCAAGGGTGCTCCGCGATTCCTTATCAGCGAGGCGGTGCGCGGCGAAGGCGCCTATCTGCTGAACGCGCGCGGTGAGCGGTTCATGCTCGGCGAGCACCCAATGGCCGAACTGGCTCCGCGCGACGTGGTGGCCCGGGCGATCCATCGCCAGGTGATGGAGAGCGGCGAAGCCGATGCAGCCGTCTATCTTGACCTGCGCCACCTGGACGCCACGCAACTGCGCGCACGCTTTCCGCGCATCGCGGAGACCTGCCGCAAGTTCGGCATCGAATTTGGACGCGACCTCATTCCCATCCGTCCGGCGGCGCATTACGCCATGGGTGGCGTGCGCACGGACCTCGACGGCCGCACAACGCTGCCGGGGCTTTACGCCGCGGGCGAGGCCGCTTGCACAGGAGTGCACGGAGCAAACCGGTTGGCCAGCAATTCCCTGCTGGAGGGTCTGGTGTACGGCGCACGCGCCGCGCAAGCCATGGCAAAAGAGGCTTCCCCGGCGGCATCGAAGGAAGCCGTGAAGGCGGAAGAAGCTGCATCACCGAAGACGAGCGAGGCCGAAATTCAAACGGTCGTCTGCGGAGGCGTGACCGGAACCCGCGCTGCGAGTGGTGAAGACGTGACCGCCCTGCGCCACAAGGCTCGGGAGCTGATGGAGACCCATGTGGGCATGGTGCGCACGGCCGAGGGGCTCGCGGAGGCCATCACGCGGCTGAAGGTGATTCACCGCCAACTGCTGTGGCACGAGGACCGGCTGCGTCCCGATGCGTTGGAGATTGAAACCAGAAACATTATGGAGTGTGGGCTGGCCATTGCGCGCTCGGCGCTTGAGCGGCGGGAGAGCCGTGGCAGCCACTGGCGCAGCGACTATCCTGCCACTGACGATGCGCACTTCCGCCGCCACAGCCTGTTGGATGCCGACAAGGCGCGGCTGGAGTAGTGACTCCAGGCAGGTTTTCCACCGCGCCCGCCGAGGCGAGGCTTGGCGAAACTCCGCGGCGGCTGTTATGATAAAAAACGATTTCACGGTTTCCCAAGCCGTCGTGTGGGGCTATAGCTCAGTTGGGAGAGCGCATCGTTCGCAACGATGAGGTCGTCAGTTCGATCCTGACTAGCTCCACCAAAATCCTCTTTCTTCAGCTATATCTACCATCTAGTTTCCGCCACCGGCGCTGGGCTAAGGCGTTGCCAGCTTCTGGTTTTCAGGCGGCAGGCTGGCATGGAATTCCTCAAGGTTCCTCTTGAGCCGGGCGGCGTTCTCCGCGCCCACACCGTAGAAGGTGATCTCCTTTCCGCCGAGGATGACTGGACTGAAATCGTGGCCCAGCAGCCGGCTTCCCGGCGGCTTCCAGGAGCCAACTTCGATCCACCCCTTCGGGGCATCTCCGTTCAACTCGAACCAGTCCTTGTAAATCGCAATCACTTCAATATGGTTCTTTTCAATCGCGTAGAACCCGGCATCCGTACTGTGCCGCCCCTTTGCGCCCTGCTGCGCGAAAGCCTTCACCTGCGCACGTGCAATCTCCGTGCTGCCCAGGCCGACAAGGTCTGTCAGGTAGGGATCGCTGAAATAGGAGACGGCGCCAATGTCGTTCAACGCGATCCTTCCCGAGGGGTAATAGCGCTGGAAGAACCGGGCCAGTTGCACCTGCTGATGGTAGATATCCGAGGTCGCAATAGGCGTCTGCACCATGGCGAGTGCGCCACGGAAGAATAGCGGCGTGGCCAGTACAAGGAGAAAAAGGAACGCCCAGGCGCGCCGCAGAGTGAGCTTCTGCACGGCCTCGGGTGCGACCGCCGCGATGGTGATGAAGCCGAAGGTCACCAGATAGGCCTCGTAGCGAAAGAACCAGCCGAAAGACGCGAGCGCCTGATGCAGCAAGGTTGCCAGCAAAAAGAGTATTAAGAGCGAGCGTCCCTTGCCACGGACTTCGCCGGCGCAAAGCAGCAGCAACGCCGCAGCCACCAGGACAAAGATCTCCGGGCAATCTCTAAACAGGGTGAACAGGTGATACACGATCATTGCAGGATGATGCGGGCCCTTGATCAGCAGCGAGTTCGGCAGGAAGAATCCACCCTGTGACAGCGAATACAAACCGAACCCAACCATGGGCACCAGACCCGCAGCGCTGACGGCAACGGCCTGCCATATCTTTCTTCCGACGAGGAACAAAAGCGCCACGGCTGCGACAAGAAATCCACCCTCGTAACGGACCGAGGTAAGCAGAGTGGCACAGCCCAGGACGATCCAAATACCGGGACGCTCATCGTGGAGGTAGTCCACGGCGACCAGGGCAAACAGTAGGGTGGCGAGCGCATGCAGCAGGTGCTCCATGGCGACAAAGGTCATGGCCACCATGGGTGCCACCAGTACCAGGCCACAGAGTATGCAGCAGGCGTACACGCCGGAAGTGATGCCGTAACTGCGCAGCATCCTGTAGGCAAGCCAGAGGATCAGCAGCGCAATCGGAATCTGCAACAGCAGCGGAACCAGCAGAACCGGCCCCGTGAAGACAAAGACAGAAGCCAATAGATACGGCCAGAGGATGGAGGAGGACGCGGCGGCAAACTCGTGGCTGTTCACTCCGAAGACGCCGTGAAGGCTGATGTTCTTCGCAAGCGCCAGGTGGATGTAAGCGTCATCCAGGGCATAAGTAAAGTTGCCACGCGTCAGGTGCAGCGAAATGGCAGCCACGCATCCGCAGAGGAGGAGGTAAAAAGCGGCGGCCAGCAGAAACACGTACGGCGGAAGTTTCCCGCAAGCCGCCAGGCTGCCCGGCAACGGGCTTTCACTTTTTGCCGCTGAGATGGATGCGCCAGCCATGGCAGGCCCCTTGTTCATCGTTTCCCCTGAACTATGAATCGTACATACGCAATGTTGCCCACCACAAATCTATGCATGAAGTTTACACTGCCCTTCCTGATTTCTTTGCTCGGAGCGCCTGCCGCGTTCGTCGCGCACAAAAAAGTCCCGGAGGCTGAAACCCTCCGGGACCTGGGAGTGTTGCAAGAGAACCTGTTACTCGTCGCTATCCTGCAGCTTGCTGATCACGCCAAAGTCTTCGAGCGTGGTGGTATCGCCCTTGACCTCGCCGTTGGTGGCCAGCTCGCGCAGCAGGCGACGCATGATTTTGCCGGAGCGCGTCTTGGGCAGCGTGTCGGTAAAGCGTATGTCGTCGGGCTTGGCCATGGCGCCGATCTCCTTGGCCACCCAGGCGCGCAACTCTTCCTTTAGTTCCTTGCTTGCAGCATAGCCGCCCTCCAAGGTCACAAAAGCAGAGACGGCTTGGCCCTTGATATCGTCCGGACGGCCCACCACGGCCGCCTCCGCCACCTTGGGATGCGCCACCAGCGCCGACTCGATCTCCATGGTCGAAAGCCGGTGACCGCTGACGTTCAGCACGTCGTCCACGCGGCCCATCACCCAGATGTAGCCGTCCTTATCAATGCGCGCGCCGTCTCCGGTAAAGTACACGCCGGGAATGTCGCTCCAATACTGCTTCTTGTAGCGCTCGGCGTCGCCGTAGATGGTGCGTGCCATGGCCGGCCACGGATGCCGTATGACGAGGTATCCTCCGGAGCCGAGCGGAACCTTTTCGCCGCTGCGGTCCACCACCTCGGCCAGAATGCCTGGGAAGGGCTTGGTGGCCGAGCCGGGCTTGGTGGCGATGGCGCCGGGCAGAGGCGAGATCATGATGCTGCCGGTCTCAGTCTGCCACCAGGTGTCCACGATTGGGCAAAGGTTCTTGCCGATGACCTCGCGATACCACATCCAGGCCTCGGGGTTAATGGGCTCGCCGACCGAGCCGAGCAGACGGAGGCTGCTGAGGTCGTGGCGATTGGGATACTCATTGCCCCACTTGATAAACGTCCGGATGGCGGTGGGCGCGGTGTAGAAGACGCTGACCTTGTACTTCGCGATCAGGGCCCAGAAGCGGTCCATGTCCGGGAAGTTCGGCGCACCCTCGTACATCAACGCCGTGGCGCCGTTCTGCAAGGGTCCGTAGACGATGTAGCTGTGCCCGGTGACCCAGCCGATATCGGCCGTGCACCAGTAGATGTCGTCGTCTTTCAGGTCGAAGACCCACTTGGTGGTCAGGTAGGTTCCCACGCTGTATCCGCCGGTGGTGTGCACAATGCCCTTGGGCTTGCCCGTGCTGCCACTGGTGTAAAGGATGTAGAGCGGGTCCTCGCTATCCAAAGGCTCAGCGGGACAATGCTCCGCGGCCTTGGCCATCAGCTCGTGCCACCAGTAATCGCGGCCGGGCTTCATGGTGACTTCCGCTCCGGTGCGCTTGTAGACCACCACGCTCTTCACCGTGGGGCAGTTCGCCAACGCCTCGTCCACCACCTGCTTCAGAGGGAACTGCGTGCCGCGCCGCCAGGAAGCGTCCTGCGTGACCAATGCAACAGACTGCTGGTCGTTGACGCGGTCCACGATGGCGTTGGCCGAAAAGCCTCCGAAGATGACCGAGTGCACGGCGCCGATGCGGGCGCAGGCCAGCATGGCTATCGCCAGCTCCGGCACCATGCCCATATACAGCGCCACGCGATCGCCCTTGACGATGCCCAGCCCTTTCAGCACGTTGGCAAAGCGCTCGACTTCGGCCAGCAATCCCTTATAGGTGAGCGTGCGCGTGTCACCCGGCTCGCCCTCCCACAGGATGGCGATCTTGTCGCCGCGGCCCTCTTTCACGTGACGGTCCAGGCAGTTGTAGCTCAGATTGATTTTGCCGCCGACGAACCACTTCGCCAGCGGTGCCTCCCACTCCAGCACCTTCGTCCAGGGCTCGAACCAGTACAGCTCCTTGGCGATCTTGCCCCAGAAGGCGGCAGGGTCGGCAGCGGCCTCGGCGTAGATGCGGTCGTACTCCTCCGGGCTCTTGATGTGCGCCTTGGCGCTGAATTCGGCCGGCGGCGGAAAGACACGATGTTCCTGCAATACGGAATCAATGTTGACGTTCGTAGGATCGTTGGACATGCTTGCTGCTTCCTCCGTCAGTGCGGGGCGCGTGGCCCCGATAAAAAGTTCCGTCCATGCAGCCGGCGCCATGCAAGGCGCGCGGCCGCTACTGCTCCAGAGTGGAAATGTCGCCGATCTCCTGACCGGTCTCCTTCGCCTTCAGATAGCGACGCATGATCTTGCCGGAGCGCGTCTTGGGCAAGGCGGTCACGAACTCCAAATGCGAGGGCGTGGCGATGGGGCCGAGCTCGCGGCGCACATGTTCAATCAGTGCCGCCGAGAGTGCGTCGCTCGGTGCCTGCCCCGAACGCAACAGCACGAACACCTTGATGACTTCGCCCTTCATCGCATCGGGAATGCCGATGGCTGCGGCCTCACCCACCGCGGGATGACTGACCAGCGCGCTCTCCACCTCGGCGGTGCCAATGCGGTGACCGGCCACGTTCAGCACGTCATCTGCGCGGCCCAGCACGGCAATGTAGCCATGCTCATCCTTCAATGCCACGTCGCCCGTCACGTACCAGCCGGGCATTTGCTTCCAGTCGCGCTCGTAGCGCGCGTGGTCGTTGTAGGCCGTGCGCATCATGTGCGGGAATGGTCCCTTCAGAACAAGTCGTCCACGCTCATTCGGACCCACGGGCTTGCCCTCGCCATCCACCACATCTGCCGTGACGCCGACCAGCGCAATGCCCGCCTTGCCGGTGCGGTATGGCATGGTCACCGGAGTGCCAAGCGTGGGACCGCCGAGCTCGGTCTGCCACCAGTTGTCCACCACATAGCCCCACTTGCCGTCGCCGGCCAAATAGGTCTGCGCCCAGTGCCAGGCCTCGGGATTCAAAGGCTCTCCGGCGCAGGCGATGACGCGCAACGAGGTAAGGTCATGCGCGGCGGGCAGATGCTCTCCGTAGCGCATGAACATGCGCACGGCCGTAGGCGCGGTGAACATCTTGGTGACGCCGTAACGCTCCACGATCTCCCAGGCGACGCCGGGATTCGGCCAGTCGATGGCACCCTCGCGGAAGAGCGTGGTGACACCCGCCGCCAGCGGTCCGTAGACGATGTAGCTGTGGCCGACCACCCAGCCGATGTCCGAGGTGCACCAGAAGAGGTCGCGCGGATTTACGTCGAGGAAGGTGCGCAGGTGATAGCTGACGCCCACCATGTAGCCCCCATGCACGTGCACCACGCCTTTCGGCCTTCCGGTGGTGCCGCTGGTGTAAAGAATGAACAGCGGGTCTTCGGAGTCCATCTCCTGTGCCGGACACTCGCTGGAGAACTTAAGCAGGTCGAAGTAGTTGACCTCGCGCGTGCTCTTGGGCTCGTACTTCTCTGAGCCGCGCGGCACCACGATGACGTGCTCCACGCTGTCCAGGCCGTCAATCGCCTCGTCCACAATGGGCTTGAGCGGTACGGGTTTGCCGCGGCGCACGCCGCTCTCTCCGGTGATGACCACCCGGGCCTGCGCGTCGGTAATGCGGTCCCGCAGTGAGGTGTGCCCCAGTCCGGCGTACACCACGGAATGCACGGCTCCGATGCGGGCACAGGCCAGCATGCTGACCACGCCTTCGATCGTCAGCGGCATGTAGATGACGACGCGGTCGCCCTTGTTCACGCCCAGCGAGCGCAGCCCGTTGGCAAAGCGACAGACCATTCTGTAGAGCTGGCCGTAGGTGATGACCCTTTCGCTGCCATCCTCACCCAGCCAGATGTAGGCCACGCGATTGAAGCGGTCGCTCTTGGCGTGACGATCCAGGCAACTGAGGGTGATGTTCGTTTTGCCGCCGACAAACCACTTGTGATTGACGCCGTCCCACTCGCAGACCTTATCCCACTTTTTCAGCCAGCTGTAGTTGGCTGCCTCGGCGGCCCAGAAGGCATCGGGATCCTTCTGCCAGCGCGCGTACTCGGCGCCATAGTCCTGCACGTTGGCTTCGCGTTTGACGATCTCCGGAGCGTCATAGGAGTAGCCGGGTGACATCAGATCGTTCTTATCATCATGACTCATAAAAGGAATCTCCCTGAGAAATATGGCGGACGGGCAACCGTGGAGCGATTCTGTTGGAGTGTCTGCATGGTTCCCGCGTGCTCTGCCGGCAGCGTTTGACGCCGCGTGTTGGATGGCCTCAACGCATGACGGCGCCAAAGCTGAACTGCGCATGATATCAAATCCCCGGGCGGCGGAAGCGTTGGCCTCCGCCGCCCGGAAGTGAATGGGTTAGTGTGCGCTGGCCTTCTCCGAACCGAGGCCCGTGTTGGCGCGCACTTCGAGCTCTTCGAAGCGCTGCACCGCGCGCGGATCGGTCTTGCCCAGATAAGTTCCCAGAATCGCCCCGAGGAAGCCGATCGGCACGCTCAGGATGCCCGGGTTTTCCAGGGGGAAGATGGGAGCATGTTGGATGGCATGACGCGCCGCGGCAGCCACGCCCGGCGGATCAATGCCCATGATGCTCGGTCCAATCAGAATCAGCACGATCGAGCCGACCAGTCCAAACAGCAACCCCATCACCGCGCCCGCCGTGTTGAACTTTCTCCAGTAAATGGAGAAGACAATGACCGGCAGGTTGGCCGAGGCCGCCACGGCAAAGGCCAGCGCCACCAGGAAGGCGACGTTGGCCGTCGGCCCCAGGGCTATGGCAATTGCAATGGAGATGGCTCCCACCACGAAGGCCGCGATGCGGGCCACGAAGCGCTCCTCACCCGGCTTGCGCTCCACACCGTTGTGAATGACGTTGGTCCAGAAGTCATGCGCAAAGCTGGTGGAGGCGCTGATGGTCAATCCGGCCACCACCGCCAGAATCGTGGCGAAGGCGATGGCGCAGATGAAGGCGAAGAACACGTCTCCGGCGATCACCTTGGCCAGCAGCGGTGCACTCATGTTGGTGCCACCGTTCTTGGCGATGTAGTCGCGTCCCACGATGGTGGCAGCGCCAAAACCAAGGAAGGTGGTCATGATGTAGAAGCTGCCGATGATGACCATGGCCCAGACCACGCTGTAACGGGCGGTCTTGGCGTCTGGCACGGTGTAAAAGCGCACCAGGATGTGGGGCAGTCCGGCGGTGCCGAAGATGAGCGCCACGCCCAGCGAGATAAGCTCCAGAGGTCCATAGGGCAGCTTGAAGCGCAGGCCCGGGTTCATGAAGTCTTTCACTACTTCCTTGCCGGCGGCGTCGTGGTAATGCACGGCGGAGGCAGCCTGGAAGAACTCATAGAAGCTGAAATGGAAGTGCGCCAGCACCAGCACGCTCAGCAGGATGGTGCCGCAAATCAGCAGCACGGCCTTGATGATCTGCACCCAGGTGGTGGCCAGCATGCCGCCAAACACCACATAGATGATCATCAGGATGCCGACGCCGGTGACGGCCACGGTGAAGCTGATACCGCTGCCCTTCAGCAGCAGTGCCACCAGTGAACCGGCGCCGATCATCTGCGCAATCATGTAGAAGGTGCTTACGGTCAGCGTGCTAAGACTGGCCATGGCGCGAACAGGTTTGGGATCCATGCGGTAGGCCAGCACGTCTGCCATGGTGTACTTGCCCGCGTTGCGCAGGGGCTCGGCCACAATCAGCAGCACGGTAAGGTAGGCCACCAGCCAGCCCACGCTGAACAGGAAGCCGTCATAGCCAAAGAAGGCGATGAGGCCGGCGATGCCAAGGAACGAAGCGGCGCTCATGTAATCGCCCGCCACGGCCACGCCGTTCTGCCAGGCAGTAATGGAGCGGCCGGCGGCAAAGAAGCTCGCCGAGCTCTTGGAGCGTCCACTGGCCCAGGCCGTGATGCCCAGGGTGATGGCGATGAAACCGAGGAAGAGAAGAAGAGTCATATCCAGATGCATGGTTACAGGCCCTCCTTTCCGTCTTGACGATCGTCATAACCCTCTTTTTTGAGGGTCTCCAGGATGTGCGCGCCGAACTTGTCGAACTTCTTGGCGGCCGCCACGTAGGCAAAGGCGATGCCCCAGGCCACAAAGAACTGGGAGAGCGCGAACAGGTAAGCCCAGTTGACCGCTCCCCATACCTTCCGGGACATCAATGCCGGCGCATAGCCGACCAGAACCGGCAGCAGGAAGTAGTAGACGACGAAGAAAACCGTCGCCGGGATGACGAACTCTTTCTTCGCCAGGATCAACAGTCGAAACTCGTCCATCTCCTGGACGCGATCCCACTTGGTCTTTCCCGGAGCGGCCGCATTGCCGCCCGGATTCTGTGATGCCATTGCTCACCCTCCTGAGATGTTTGGGGCAATCCGCCCCGCGCATGATGCCGCAAGAAAAACGTGGATATTAGGTGAAACCGTTGCTCGTTCCTCAACCCAGGAAACCAGAGAGAACAGATGGAGCAGTTTGGATACGGCTGAAGCTTATCGCCTGGTGCGCAGCCACTGGTGCACAGCCACAAGGTCGCGAAGAAATGAAGTAATTGAGTAGCGTAGTAATCCGGCGGTAGTAGTCAGGTGCCAATGAATCCGTACTGCTTATAAAAACATGTTGCGGTATGGTCTTGCTTCCGCCGCGCTCATCCCCGAGGCACTGGCGGTCAAGCAACCTGCAAGTACGCTCCCTCCGGCGGGTTACGCCGAACAGAAGACAGAACTTTGGCACATGCTTGAACTGGCGACGAACTATATAAGGGAGATCAGCATTGCTGCAAGAAGAAAAGAGAGCAAAAAAAAATCGGGGCGGCCGCGCGTGTGGGGTAGGGTGGTGGAACTTGGACTGGATGCGCTCCGAGCTGTTCCCGGAAAGTGCCCGCAGGTTGGGTGGTGGAGGTGGAACCTGCAGTTCACCAACGCATCGCGCCATGTGTCACACCTGCGCGGCTCGCCCTGATTCAATTGAAGCTATTCTGCGGGAAGCCGCCGCCCCCGTCTGTAATCCGAATCACACAAAAACTGTGACCGGGGTCACCCCCTGGCCCCGAGGCTCCC
>Ga0182013_10009081_pt1 | contig 10534 bp, 8 predicted proteins | sample 612S2MmetaG_FD_120487 | JGI IMG/M metagenome (GOLD analysis project Ga0182013, IMG submission 120487) | Permafrost microbial communities from Stordalen Mire, Sweden - 612S2M metaG | ecosystem: Environmental > Terrestrial > Soil > Wetlands > Permafrost | place: Sweden: Stordalen | collected...
AAAGTGCCGTGGGCGTTGGGCCTGGAGGCCTGGCGCTGGATGTTCATCGCGATGACCGTCCCGGCACTGGTCTACGGCGTGCTCTCGTTGACCATTCCCGAGTCGCCGCGTCATCTGCTCGCGAAGGGCCGGATCGACGAGGCGCGTGAAGTGCTCCGGCGCGTTCTCGGTGAGCGCGGTCTGACGGCCAAGATCACGCAGATTCGCGAATCGCTGGCGGGCGAAAAAGAACCGAGCTGGGCCGACCTGCGCGGTCCGACGATGGGATTGCTGCCCGTGGTCTGGATCGGCATCGGGCTCTCCGTGTTCCAGCAATTCGTCGGCATCAACGTTATCTTTTACTACTCGAGCGTGCTGTGGCAGTCGGTCGGGTTCTCCGAAAACAATTCGTTGATCATCACCGTGATCACCAGCGTGGTGAACGTGGTGACGACACTCGTCGCGATCTCGCTGATCGACCGCTGGGGCCGCCGCCCGCTGCTGCTGACCGGATCGGTCGGGATGGCGATCACGCTGGGCATCATGGCCTTCCTCTTCGCTCAGGCTCCGCTCGATGCCCAAGGTCAGCCGCACCTGCAAGGTATCAGCGGTCCGATCGCACTGGTCGCCGCGAACGTCTACGTGTTTGCGTTCGGCATGTCGTGGGGTCCGGTGGTTTGGGTGCTGCTGGGCGAGAAATTCCCCAACTCGATTCGCGCTGCCGCGCTCTCCGTTGCGGCCGGCGCGCAATGGATCGCCAATTGGGTGATCTCGACGACCTTTCCGTCGCTCAAGAACGCCGGTTTGGGATTAGCGTACGGGCTGTATACGTTCTTCGCGCTCCTGTCGTTCTATTTCGTTTGGAAGTACGTGCGTGAAAGCAAGGGCCAAGAGCTCGAAGACATGACGAACGCCGGGTAGGCAGAAGCGAAGCCCAACGCGTTCGTTTCGAAAGCAAACTGCGACCGGTTGGGTTCGCCGGCTGCCGGCGTCCGCGGCAGCCGGTGAATGTCCGCGCATAGCGGAGAATTACGAACTCGTGCGATGCCCGTTGCGATCGTCGGCAAGATCGAACAATGTAACTGCAGAGACCGATGCCAACGGCAGCAGACTGGCTTGGGGGTGCTTTTCAAGCTGCGTCCCGACGGTTCGCTGTAGCCGATTCGTCGCGCGCCGGAGCGCTTGTCTAGACGCTCAGCGCATTGCGCGAAGCAAGCGAGTCCAAATCAGCCTGCAGCCGTCGCAGAACGACGTTGTCGATCTCACCACGTTCACGCATTTCGATGATCACGCGTCGCTGCGTTGCGATCAAATCGCGTTCGACGTCGACGTGCCGCGCCGCATGGCGCTCCGCCTGGCCATCCTCGGTTGACTCCTGCAGTTCGCGCCGATGGGTGAATTTGGCGCGCAATGCGTCGGCGTGCTCAGCGTCGATCCGGCCTTGCGTCTCGAGTTCATCGATGCGCGCGAGCGCGGCGCCGGCAGTCGCGATGAGTGCTCGGCGCAACTCATCCGCTTCTTCCGTGCCGCCCTCGACGTGCAGCCGTCGAACGACCGACGGCAGCGTGAGCCCGCCGCCGACGAGCGTTACCAAGATGACCGAGAACGTGAGGAAGATGATGAGATCGCGTTCGGGAAACGGCGCTCCGTTCGGCAGCACGACGGGAATCGCCAGCGCGGCGGCAAGCGAAACGGCACCGCGCAGGCCCGACCACGCGACGATGAGCGCGTGCTTCCAGTCGGGCGCCGCGTGATCCGCCGGAGCCGCGGTCGGCGCGTATTCTCCGAGCACCGCCAAGCCCAGACGAACGGCGATCAGGACCGTATTCACCGCCAGGGCATAGCCGATCACGAACCACCAGGGGTGGCTTCGAAAGGCCGCGATCGCGACCTCGTGGAGTTGCAGACCGACGACCAGAAAGAGCGTCGTGTTGACCAGAAAGACCAGCGTTTCCCAAAAGCCGACGATTTGCGTGCGCGCCGCCGCCGTCATGACGCGCGGATTGAGGCGATTGACGTAGACACCGGCGGTGACCACGGCGAGCACACCGGACAGGCCGAGCTTCTGTGCCGGAAAATAGGCGGCGAACGGGAGCAGCACCGAGATGACGCCCTGCAACTGTCGATCCTTGATCCGGCGCCAGAGTTCGACGCCGACCCACGCGGCGGCGAATCCGATCAGCAGCGAGCCAAGGACGGTGAGGAAAAACTCGAGCAACATCCCCCCGGGCTTGAACGAATCGGTCATGACGACACCGATCGCCGCGGCGTAGATCACCAGCGCGGACGCGTCGTTGAGCAGACTCTCGCCGTCGATGATCGCGATCACGTGCCGAGGAAGCCGAAAATACTCCAGGACTGGGACGGCGGCAAGTTCGTCGGTCGGCGACACGATCGCGCCGAGAACGAACGCCGCCGCCCATGACAGATTGGGAACGATCGCGTGCGCGACTGCCGCGACAGCGAGCGTGGTCGCCACGACGAGACCGATGGCGAGCAGACCGATCTGTCCGGCGTTCTCGAGCATCGCTTCGGTCGGCGCCGTGATCGATTCCCAGTACAGGAGCGGCGGGAGAAAGATCAGCAGGACGACGTCGGGATCGAGGCGGACGGTCGGCAGCCCCGGGACGAAGCCCAAGAAGAGGCCGCCGACAACCAGCACGATCGGGTACGAAATGTTCACCCGTTTTGCGAGCGCGACCAGCGGCACGACCGTCACCAGGAGCGCGATAAGGATGCCGATGATGGAGCCGGTTGAGATCATGCGGCGGACGCCGGCGAAAAGCGTCTCGAAGGCTGACTTGCTAAGCTGGCGATCATATCCTCACCATGAGGGTTCATCGTTGGTACCCGCAACCGGCGGAGTGCGCTCTCGCGTTGCATCGGACGGCGCGGTTCGCCTGCCGCCGGTCAGTCGGTTTCGCTGGAGAAGCTTGTCGTGCCGCTGCGCGGAAGAGACCGCGCATGACGCGGCTCTACGGGATACCGTCATCGATTCTGCTGCTGGTCACTTGCGCCGTCGCGGTCTCGCTGGCCATCGGTGCGCAAACCTGGATTCATCGCCGCTATCGCCGGATCGACTTTTTGCAGCACAACGAAGTCGGCGGCTTCATCGTCACCGTCGTGGGAACGCTCTACGCGGTTACGCTGGCCTTCGTCGTATCGATCGTCTGGCAAGAATACGACGGCAGCGCAACGCGCGCTGCGGTCGAGGCGGCCGACGGCGCCACGGCCTGGCATATCGCGGTGGGTTTGCCCGAGCCGATTGCTTCGCGCACGCGCGCAGCGGTCGAGAACTACGCCCGCGTGATGATCGCGGACGAGTGGCCGGCGATGCGGAACGGCGGCGCCAGCGCACACGGCGAACTCATCGTTACGACGCTGATGCACGACTTGGCCGCCTTCCGTCCGGCCGATGCGGGCGAGAGTACCGTGCAATCGCAAGTCCTGCAAAATATCGAACAGGTGCACGAGGCGCGGCATCGGCGGCTCGCCGACAATGCGAGCGGGATCGCACCGTTTCAGTGGATGATTTTGGTGCTCGGCGGCGCGATCACGGTCGGCTTTTGCTTTCTTTTCGGGCTCGCGAATGAGGCGATGCACAGTCTCATGACGGGCGCGGTGGCCTGTATCATCGGTGCGACCTTCGTCCTCATCTTCGAGTTGGACTATCCTTTTCGCGGCGATCTCGGGATCTCGCCCGAACCGTGGCTAACGTTCATGCACAGTGTCGGCGCCGCTCTAAGTCCGTCCGCCGCTCCTAGCCGAGGAAGCAACGACCCGATGCGTTGTTCGAACGCGGAGCCCACAGGACGTGAGCCGCTTCGCGGTGGAACGCCAACCGTGAGGATGATACGCACATGCAACGCCGTTTTCTCATAGCCGCAGCGCTGCTCTCCATCGCGGCGCTTTCGCTGCCGTCCGGGGCGACCGCCGCCGGAACACCGCCGCAGTACCGGATCAAGTTCGCCACGTCGCGCGGCGATTTCGTCGTCGGCATCGTTCGAGCGCAAGCGCCGCACGGCGCCGATCGTCTGTTCGAGCTCGTGCAGCATCACTTCTTCGACGGCGCGCGCTTCTATCGGGTCGTCCCCGGTTTCGTCGTGCAGTGGGGCTACGCCGCCGATCCCGCGGTGACGAACAAATGGAAAGGCGCGATCGCCGACGATCCGGTCGGCGCCAGCAACACGCGCGGCACGGTCACTTTCGCGGCGACGAGCGAACCCAATAGCCGTACCACGCAGCTGTTCGTCAACTACGCCGACAATGCGCGGCTCGACGGTCTGGGCTTCGCGCCGGTGGGCAAAGTGCTCAGCGGCATGGAGATCGTCGATCGGATCTATTCCGGCTACGGCCAAAGCCCGGATCAAGGCCGCATCGCGGTGGACGGTAACCAGTATCTGAGCAAAGAATTTCCCAAGCTCGACTACATCAAGACCGCGCGCATCGTGAACTGACATGCCGGCCGCCGCGCGAAGTTACCGTCGCGCCCGCTTCGGTTGATCGTACGTGAGCGCTTCGCGATCCCAGCCGGCCGCCGCAACGCATTGCGCGTAGATTGCATCGAGAAATGCACGCACCGCGGCGACCGGGTCGGCGGCGTTGCGGACGTCGTCGTACGGCAGCACCCATTCCTTGATCGTATCGGACCACGCCGCGCCTGGTGGTGCGATCGACAGCTTTTCAGCGCCCGGCGGCTGCGGAAAGATGTAGCCGTAGAAGAACGGCGCGGTGGTTTCGTCGCCGCAGTAGAGCCCGACGTTCATGAGTTCGGCGTCGAGATCGTATTTCATGATGTAGCCGCGATCGGTCGGCGGCGCGACGTGCTTGCCGTTGAACAGAAGGAGCGTGACGTCGAGCGCACCCCACCAAACCTGGATGCCCGAACGTCCGAAGAAGTGAGCCCGCCACTGGTCGAAAATGGTGGCGGCTGCGGTCGCGGCCGCGAACCAGCGCAGCACCGCATCGGGCTCGTAGGCGGCCGGACGGTCATCTTCATGCAGGGGCGTGGTGTCCGGCAACTCTTGGGGAATCGGCGAGATCGAACATTGGACGCCGAGTGCCGCGAGCGCGGCATGCAGGCGCGCGTACACCTCGGCGACGGTGCACGCCGGCACGAGGGCGATGCGGCGGCTGTCGCCGGTGCTGCGCTCGATGACGATTTCGGAGGAGAAAACATCGACGGCAACTTCGACGGTGGTGCTCCGCCATGGCATCGGTCCGGTCGTGACGCCGCGTGCCGACAAATAGAGCGCGGTGAACAGCCAGTTCGGCTGCGCGGGCGAAAGCGCCACCCGCAGTTTTCCGAGCATCTGCAGATACAGATGAAAGCTTTTCTTGGTCGGCGCCCAGCGGGCGACGTTGACGTCGGGCCACGTTGTCGTCTGCATGATGTCGTCTCCATGGGCAACCGTTGGCAAGCGATCGCGACGGCTTCCCGTCGCCGGCGACCGACTCCGGCTTCTTCCTATGCCGGCGAGCTATGCCGGCGAGCGTCGGGTCCGGTCCGGCGGGCACATTCGAAGATGTCGGCTCGAGATCAATCGCACGATGCAGCGGCGGAATACGACCGTTCGATCGCGCTCGCTCAAGCAATGCCGGCGGTAACCGAACGCCGGCGCGCCATCGCGGGTGCATGGTACCGGAAACTCCTAGAATTGACAGTTTCCTTTCGTGTCATCGAGCAAGAAATGAATGACGACCGGATCGTGAACGGCCGATTCTCGTGAACGGCCGGTTCGATGAGGCACGCCGCGCCGGAGAGCGCCAGCCAGGCCGATGCGCGATCACGTAAAGTTCGTTCGCTGAATTGGACGGTTGTAGCGGCGGTCGATGCGCGGCTAGCTGCAGAGGCGATGGTTCGTGTTCCCGAAGACACGCCGCCGATGCCCCTTCGCCGCCTTCGCTAGAGAGACTGATGAGTCGAATACGCACGCTAGTCGTCGGTTTGGGCCAAATGGGAAAGAGCCATGCGCTCGCTTATCGCCGAAATCCCGGCTTCGAGCTGATCGGCCTCGTGAACCGCACCGCCGTGTCGCTGCCCGGCGAACTCGCCGGGGTTCGTCTGTTCGACGACTTCGCGTCGGGGTTGGCGGAGAAGCCGGATTTGGTCTCGGTGAATACGTACACGGAAAGCCATGCGTCCTATGCGATCGCCGCGATGGAAGCGGGTGCCCACGTGTTCGTGGAAAAGCCGCTTGCACCGAGCGTCGCCGAAGCACGGCGTGTCGTCGACACGGCACGCCGAACCGGGCGCAAACTCGTCGTCGGCTATATTCTGCGGCACCATCCAAGCTACGTCGAATTCATTCGGCAGGCGCGAACGCTTGGAGCGCCGCTTGTCATGCGGATGAACTTGAATCAGCAATCGTCGGGCGAAGCGTGGGAGATCCACAAACGCCTCATGCAAAGCACCAACCCGGTCGTCGACTGCGGCGTGCACTACATCGACGTGATGCTGCAGATTTGCGATAGCCGGCCCGTCCAGGTGCGCGGCATGGGAGTCAGGCTCTCATTGGAGATCGCCGAAGCGCAGGTCAACTACGGCCATCTCCAGGTGATCTTCGCGGACGGCTCGGTCGGCTGGTACGAAGCCGGATGGGGACCGATGATCTCCGAAACCGCCTTTTTCGTCAAGGACGTCATCGGTCCGCACGGCTCGGTGTCGTTTGTCATGGACGAAGGAGCCGCTTCCGCGAGTATCGACACGCATACGAAAACGGCGCGTCTCCGTCTGCATCGCGCCGCCCGCGACGCCGACGGCAATTTCGTCCATTCCGATCGAGTTCATTCGATGCGCGACGAGCCCGACCACCAGCAATTGTGCGAGCGCGAGCAGCAGTTCGTGCTCGACGCGATCCGCGGCGATGCCGACCTCTCGGGCCACATGGAAGCCGCGATACGATCGCTGGCGATCGTTCTGGCCGCCGAAGTTTCCATGCGCGAAGCGCGCGCAGTCGATCTCTGATTGCGGTTGCCCGCGCAGAGCCTTTCCGCGAATGGCAACGCAGACAGCGCTGGGCGCCCGACGATATCAAGCCGGCCCCGCGCGGGCGATCGCCGGGCGAATTTCGGATCGCCTGCTTCGACGCGGCACTCGACGATACCGAGCTCACGGTTCGCCGAGGGCGAACGCGAGCGGCGGCGAAGGCGACTGATATTGCGTGCACTTTTCCTGACGGCTTCTAAGGCGGCTCATGTCGACTTGCGTTCTCATTTCCGGCGGCGCCGGATACATCGGCAGCCACGCGGCATACGTCCTCAAGCAAACCGGACACGAGCCGGTTATCATCGATAGCCTCTTCACCGGTAATGCTTGGGCAGCTTCGCACGGTGTTTTCAAACAAGGTGATATCGGCGATACGGATTTCGTGCGAAAGGTCTGTGAAGAGTATCGACCCGTCGCGGCGATACACTTCGCGGCGTTCATCGAAGTCGGCGAATCCGTCCAGAATCCTGCCAAGTATTTCGACAACAACCGTGATAAGGCGACGCGGTTTTTTCAAACGCTGAGCGCCTGCGGTGTGAAGAACACCGTTTTTTCCAGCACGGCGGCGGTATACGGGGAAGTCGATGGGAAGGCTCCCATCTCGGAGAGCACACCGACCAAACCCATCAACCCGTACGGGCAATCGAAATTAGAGGCCGAACTCGCTTTGCGCGCACTCGGCGCCGATGGAATGCGCTCGGTCACGCTGCGGTATTTCAACGTCGCGGGCGCGGCGCCGGCCGAAGCGAAGCTAGGCGAGGCGCATGTGCCGGAGTCGCATCTGATCCCGCGCCTTGTCTTGCCCCTGATCGATACCCCGCCGCCGCTGTTGGCGGCGATCGGTCTATCGGGCGGGTTCACGATCTATGGCGATGACTATCCCACGCCGGACGGAACCGCGATCCGCGATTACGTCCACGTGATGGATCTGATCGACGCCCATGTCCGCGCGCTCGACTATCTCCGCAACGGCGGCGAAACGAACATCTTCAATCTGGGTAGCGGCACCGGTTTTTCAGTCACCGAAATCATCATGGCGGCGCGAAAAGCTCTCGATCGTCGGGACTTTGCGCCGGAGGTGGCGCCGCGGCGCGCCGGTGACCCTGCCGTTCTGGTCGCCAGCAGCGATAAGGCGAGCCGCGTCCTGGGCTGGAGGCCGTCACGGTCGCTTGCCGATGTCATCGGCGACGCGGCGACGTGGCATCGTTCCGATCTCTACCGCAACACGCTGTTGGCGAAGGCAACGTGAGCGGCATGGACGGCAACGTTCGCCGTACCTGCATCGGCGCAAACGGCGCTAAAACCGCTCGGGCGGCCGAGGGTGGCTCGCTCATCCTTACGGTGATGATCGCCACGCAAGCTTTCGCGAATATCGCGTCATGCTCGGCGCGGCGCTCTCGGTCGACCTCACTCCCGTCGAGGTGAAGGAGATTGTGTGTACCAGGCCGCTGCCCTATGTCGGCACGGCAAAAGTCTTCGATTTCATCCACGCCACAAACGACGTGCTCGTCGATCGCGGCGTCGAGTTGCCGCTGCCGGGATAGTCCGTCACCACGCCGCAGACCCGCGCCGAAAAGGGGCTGGCCGTTCAAAAACAGATCGTCGGGGACAAGGTGGTCGAAAACCTCTGCGCCGGCGCTTACGACGAAACGCCGGCGCACAGTTTTCGTGCGCATGCTCGATCCCAAGAATGGTCTCGCTCCCGGAGACCCCGCTCGCATGGCCACGCGGATCATCGAGAGCGTCGACATCGAGCCCGCACCGCTGCGCATGGTGCTCGGCTCGCAGGCGCTGGAGAGTACGCTCGCGACACTGCGCAAGCGCATCGCGGGATTTGAAGCGCAGACGGCGCTTGCCGCTTCCACGGATTTTCCGCCCCGCGAGTAAGCGCGACCTCGACACCGACGGTGAAGCCCATGCGGACGTTGATTTCGCGCAGAGCCGGATCGTTCTGGTGGATTGGATGCAGTATTGCGGTCAACGCCTGTGCCAGCAGCGCCTCGAAATCACCGCTGCGGGCCTGCACGACGGGGGCTCGCCGCTCTCCTCCGCTCGGAAGTGAGGACGCGAAAGGCGTCAGTTCGTCAAGGACATCGTCGGTGCGTGCTCGACTCGATGCATCGCGCCTCAGAACGCTGCTGATGCGAGCCGCTCCGCGAGAACGCTCTCGCGTTATTCGGCTGTCCTTACCGAACGCCGGCGAGCGTGGGCGCAGCAGCCGGCTCGAGATTCCAGATCGTTCCGGCGTACTCGCGAATCGAGCGGTCCGACGAGAATCTGCCCATCCGCGCGACGTTGAGAATCGACTGCCGAGTCCAGGCTTTCCGATCGTGCCACAGGTCCCTTACCCGGGTTTGCGCATCGAAGTATGCTTGGAAGTCCGCCAGCACGAGGAACGGATCCGTGTAGCGCAGATTATCGACAAGCGGGAGGAATAATTTCGCATCACCATTCGCAAAGGCACCCGAAGCGATGTAGTCGAGCGCCTCGCGGACGGTTATGTTCTCGTCGTAAATATCGTACGGCCGATAGTGGGGTACGAGTTCTGCAACCTGCTCGGCGGTTAAGCCGAAAAGGAAGAAGTTCTCGGCGCCGACCGCTTCACGGATCTCAACATTCGCCCCGTCGAGCGTTCCGATCGTGAGGGCGCCGTTGAGCGAAAACTTCATGTTGCCGGTACCCGAGGCTTCCTTGCCCGCCGTCGATATCTGTTCGGAGAGATTCGCCGCCGCATAGATGTATGGCGCATTTTTCACATTGAAGTTTGGATAAAACGCCACCTTGAGCAGATGCTGTGTCTGCGGATCGTCATTCACGACGTCGGCGATTGCGTTGATCAGCTTGATGATCAGCCTCGCCATGAGGTAGCCCGGGGCAGCTTTCGCCCCGAACACGAACGTGCGCGGCACGTCCCACCGGGACGGATTGTTCTTGAGCTGAAGGTAGAGTGCTACGATGTACAGCACGTTGAGGTGCTGGCGTTTGTATTCGTGAAGACGCTTGGCCTGAACGTCGAAGAGGCTATTCGGATCGGCGCTGACGCCGGTAACATCCTCGAGCGTCGCGGCCAAACGAGACTTGGCGGAGTGCTTCACGAGTGACCAGAGCTGCTGAAATTCCGGATCGTCGGCCAACGGTTCGAGCTTGCGCAGTTGATTGAGGTCTTTGAGCCAAGCGTCGCCGATGTGGGCAGTGATCAGCGCCGCCAGCGGCGGATTCGCCAGTGCAAGGAAGCGCCGCGGCGTCACGCCATTCGTGACGTTGGTGAACTTATCGGGCCAGAACTGGTAAAAGTCGTGCAGCACCGTCTGCCGAAGAAGCGCCGAGTGGAGCTCGGCGACTCCGTTCACTTTGTGGCTGCCGACCGTGGCCAGGTTCGCCATGCGAACGTAGCGTTCGCCGCTTTCGTCGATGAGCGACATTCGGGCAACGCGCGATTCGTCGTCGGGAAAGACGATGCGAACGTCATCGAGAAATCGGCGATTGATTTCATAGATAATTTCGAGATGGCGCGGAAGCAGTTCGCCGAACATGCCGATCGGCCATTTTTCCAGTGCTTCGGGCAGC
>Ga0182013_10009082_pt1 | contig 10534 bp, 13 predicted proteins | sample 612S2MmetaG_FD_120487 | JGI IMG/M metagenome (GOLD analysis project Ga0182013, IMG submission 120487) | Permafrost microbial communities from Stordalen Mire, Sweden - 612S2M metaG | ecosystem: Environmental > Terrestrial > Soil > Wetlands > Permafrost | place: Sweden: Stordalen | collected...
TCAAAGGATTCTCCTTTGAAGCCACTGCATGCTCAGCTTCGTAAATGGTGCGCAGACCGCGTGAATCGGTGAAAAGTAGAATCAAAGCCTTTGCTGTTATGACGAAACACATCGAAGGCGCGGAACTACCAAATCACCCGGCCGCATGACTCCTATTTGTATAGGGCTCGTGCACAAAAAAGTGACAGATTAAGACCTGATTATGCGGTCACTCGGCGAGAGCACAATACCATCGCGTCGATCTTTTCCCGCTCAAAGTAATTTGAAACTGGTTACTTGTTTACTTATATGATACTAACCGTCCAGCAAGGCGTTCTCTTTAATTTGCTTCGACTTAGGTTAATTTCTCAATAAAATTGCCGGCTGACGACTTTTGCGCGCGAAACGACAGACGCCGCCGTCCGAACATTTGGGGAACACGCTGTAGCCGCCCCTGGGTGACAACCATTGCGCCGCGGATGAAGTATTGGCGACCAAGTGACGCGTGAAGGTACTGGCGTTTAGAATTCGCCAATTCTGGTCAATTTTATACAGACCAATCCCCAATGCCTGGGGAACACTCGTGGGAGACTAGGAATTCTGTCCGAATAGCTGAGACGACTGAACCCAGCGACCAACGCCCCAGCCGGGCAGTGTCCACACGGTAGAGTGAAAGCGACATAGCCCCAGTGGTGCGCCTTCCTGCACTGGGGTGCGGTACGGCCTGCTTACACCCAACCAGAGCATGCAAAACCGCTGTACAAAGTCCTTCGATGCTGGCATTCTAACCACTCGAAGGAATGTCCTCAATCGAAAGCATTTTTATCGGGAGCTTCCAGCGGGCGGCGGAAACTGCAGACTAATTACGGAGGGACTCTCATGACCGGAGCGGAAGCATCGGCAACGGAAAAAACGACCGAGTTGTTTCAGCAGAGGGTGGCAGCCTACACAGATGACCACCAGATGCGCGTGATCATCGAGTGCATAGCTGCCCTCTACCGGGACGGGGAAATCCCTTCCTCGATAGCGATCCAACTGATGATGGACCTTGATATTGACTATCGCGCGTTCCATTCGTCGGAGGTTCCGCCTGAGGGAAGCGAGAGTTGGAGGGCTCACAGGTCGGTCCAACTTCTCTTCGCGAAGTCCGTCGAGACTGACGAGGCATTTCGAAGTCGAGCGCTGATGTACCTCCGAGATAATGTTGCATGGCTGGGACCCTTCGCCGCCGCAACGAGCATTTTCGGTTAGAAGCGGACGCAGGCAAGCCCAGTAGAGGGAACATCGACACCCTTGGGCCTAGCCATATCCCGTGCGCAGCAGTGAGGTGGAGGAGCAGTCCGAGGCAGTTCCGGCACATGGCCTTGAGGAATACTTGTCGCGAGGCAGGACATGACAGCTAAGAAGACCCTCGAGGAACCAGCCGCGATGCACACCCTGAAGCCGGTGCGATCATATCGCGAAAATAGGCAGGGCCGAAAGATCGTAAGCTTGGACGGTGCAGTCACGGCCATTCGATGGCTTGAGAACGTGGCCCTGAGAACACCCCTGGCGGCGCTCATGCCCGGACCCTGCTTGAACTTGGGGAATGAGACGCCCTGAAGCAGTTGCGCCGGCCGGATTAGGAAGCCTGCCACCTTCTCGGTAAGTGATGCACATCAGCAAAAGCGTGCTCTGGAGGGGGCGTGTTCTTGGCGAGTTCCATACGTTGCCGATGGGATTCGAAGCAGATGACGCCGACCATGACATGACACCGTTCTTGCGGCGATGCCTCACAAACCGGGCAAATGTATTTCAAACATGGGTCGCGTCCAACCATTTTCGGCCTCTTTAATACAATCAGAACATAAAGAAGTGGTCATAATTGATCGCCGAACATTTTCCCTATTGACCGCATGAACATTCGGCATGAGAGGCAATCGCATAGCGCCGGTACCCCGATTTCGACGCATTCAGTACGAGAAGGGCCGTTTTCCGGTGTGTTGATATCTCCAGCGCCACATCGGTGGGTAAGGTGCCAGAGCCTGTGCGGGTCTTCTAGCGCGTGGTCCATTCGCCCGCATGCACGGGCGAAACCGCATAGGCGAATACCATCCCGAAAATAAGGGATCTTCCGCACTTTCGGTGCAGGTGGCAAGGGGGTCTTGCCCGGTTTGGTACGTTGGGGACATGACCCAACATGTTGATCTTGTTAGGAATTCTCTACCATCGTCGAAAGAACTGGTCCTGGGAACGGCGTTGTTGCACGGATAAGGATCGCAATCGGCTCGGCTGGGAAAGACTACTGAAAGGCTTCCCCCCTCGATGCAAAACAAGCACCGGGATGAGCCAGTACAAGGCCATCGCCGGTCCTTGCCTACGGGCGCGAAGCTTCTCTGGTCAGCAGGCCGAAGCGGCGGTCGGCGTGGCCGTCCTCAATCGAATGCTAGCTGGAGCATCGAATCGCAGCGGAAGACTCAGTTGGAAGGTTGTGCCGTTGCCCGGGACACTCAGCACTTCGAGCTTGCCATGATGGGCTTCGGCAATCCATTGGGCCATTGCCAGGCCTAGACCTGATCCGTCTGTGTTGACGTAGCGCGCGTTTGAGGCGCGGTAGAACCGCTCGAAGATATGAGGAAGATCCTCGGGCAAGATTCCGATACCGGAGTCGGCGACATCGAATACTGCCTGAGTTGCGGTCGATCGGAGTGCGAGACGCACAGTACCGCCTCGCGGTGTGTATTTGATCGCGTTGTCTACGAGGATGAGGAGCAAACGTTTGAGAGATTGTCTATCAGCCACAATCATGATCGGTACAGGCTCGATTGAAGTTGACCATTCGAGACCTTCTCTGGACGCTAACGCCCGCCAACCAGTGATCGACTCCTCGACTACGCTCCGGGCATCCACCGGTGACAGTTCCAGTTGGGCAGGGTTTGCATCAGCTCTGGCCAACGTCAGTAGATTCTCTATGAGTTCCGTTGTGAACTCCGCCTCCACCAGAATTTGACCGACCATTTCTTCGTATTCCTCCACTGGCCGCGGGCGTTCGAGAATCACTTCCGATGTTGTGCGGATCACTGTAATCGGTGTCCTGAGTTCGTGCGATGCGTCAGCCGTAAACTTCGTGATGCGCGTAAATGCTGTTTCTAGTCGCGACAACATGTTGTTCAAGACGTTCGTCAACTCGCCTAATTCGTCGTCGGATTGTGGATGGGGCAGCCGCAGTCCAAGGTTCGATTCTGAAATCTGCCGCGCAGTATTTGCCAGATCGCGTACAGGCTTCATGGAGCGTCCACTCAACCAGTACCCTCCGAAACCCGATGCAAAGAGGATCGAGAGCAACGTGGATACTGCGATCCATTTGAACAGCGCCAGCACTTCATAGAGAGGCGTAACGATCGTAGCGACCTGTACGAGGTAGTCACGATCCGCCACTGCAATGGTTGCAGTCAGGAGGCGAATAGAATCGTGACGGCGCGAGAATGTCTCGATATGCTCAGGGCGACTTCTGTCGGGCATACCAGCCGGAATATTTAGTGCCTTCATTGCGGGAGCCTGAAAGAGCCATGCACCCGAGGCATCTTTCAGTTGATATAACTCGTGGCTCGGCTCTACTCCTGAGCTCTTGTCGAATGCCTCTTCCCAAGTTTCCGTCCCATGGTGAAGTCCCCTGCGATCCGCCAGGAATTGAGCAATCTCTCGAGTGCGGGCGCGCAATTCCTTGTTGACCATGTGTTCCGTAGCTTCGCGCATACTCAGATAGGCACCTGCGAATCCGATCGCGCAAACGATAGCAGTCACAACCAGGTACCAGGCAGTGAGCCGAATACGTACAGGAAGGGGCTTCATTGTCCAACTCCGGTTTGCAAACGATAGCCTACGCCGCGAACAGTCTGGATTAATTTGATTTCCCGGTCATTGTCGATCTTCGCCCGCAAACTCTTGATGAAGGCTTCGAGTGTGTTGCCTTCGATTTCGGCGCCGCTGCCCCAAACGCGCTCGATGATCGAATCGCGGCTGAGTACGTGATTTGCGCGTCGCATCAGGTATTCAAGAAGCATGTACTCCGTGCGGGTCAGCGCGACCAGGGTTCCGCCTCGTGTCACTTCAGCGGTGGCGGGATCGAGTACCACATCCGCTGCCTCCAGGCGAACGCCTCGTACCGCGGGACCTCTGCGAGCGACGGCACGCAAACGAGCCATGAACTCGGCCATAGCGAACGGCTTGGTTAGGTAGTCGTCCACGCCGAGGTCGAGCGTCGACACTATATCACCCACTGTGTCGCGGGCCGTGAGAACCAGAACCGGCACGCGGTTCTTCGCAGATCGAAGCCTGCGGACTACCTCGAAGCCATCCATCCCAGGCAACATCAGGTCGAGAACGATGGCGTCGAACTCTCCGCTCTCCGCAAGCGCAAGGCCGTCGCGGCCATCGAAGGCAACGACGGCCGAATGACTCTTCTCTTCCAATCCCTTCTTGAGCATCAGCGCGAGATTCTTCTTGTCTTCCACGATCAGCACATGCATCGCAACACCACCCTGAACTCAAGGGTAGCTGATTTCTTTCCATGCGAGACGAGAAGCGCCCGATCGCTCTTCAGGAGATCTTCAGTTAGCCCACGTAGGGTAAGGGAAGTCCGGAGGAGGACATAATATGCGACTCACGTTCTACAGGTCTTTGTTGTGCGTAGCGGTAATGGCGATGGCGGCGGCTCTAACGACAACCCAGGCGACGGCGCAAACCAGGGTCAATGTTCCGTTCAGCTTCACGGTTTCCGGCAAAAGCTGCCCTCCAGGAAACTATTCGATTCAGCCGGTAGTGTTTGGCTCCCCAATGGTGAGGCTGCAAAGCGAGGATTGGAAAGAGGCCTTCTCGTGGACATTCGCCCCAGCCGGAGTTTCTCTCACGGATGCCAGAACGGTTCTGACGTTCGACGAAGTGGATGGGACTCATGTGCTGCGAACGATTCAATACGGGGACTTGCTCTCACCAGTCCTGGATTATGGCGCCAAGCTGAATTCGCAGGGACCGCGCTAAGTTCATGAACTACAAACTTCATGCGAGTTCATTACTCTTGGCTCTATGTGCGCGGATTGCGCTGGGACAATCCCCCAACGCGCTTACCACTACTGCGCAGGACCTTGCTGGAGTCGTAGCACCTCAAAAGGCGCAACCCTTACAGGCCGAGACGGAAGGGCAACGCAGTGCCGAAGCAATCCGAATTGATCACGCGCCGCGCTTGGACGGCACCGTCAACGACCCTCTATGGCAGCAAGCGTTGCCAATTACCGATTTCAAGCAGAGAGAACCTTACGAAGGCCATGCCGCGACTGAGAAAACAGAAGTGAGAGTTTTGTACTCGCGGAATGAAATCTACTTTGGGATCGCCTGCCACGGTTCTTCAGCAAATGGCCCCGTCGCTACCCAACTCCGTCGCGACGTGACGCAGGAGTTGGATGACTATTTTGAAATCGTCATCGACTCGCAACACGATCGCCGCAATGCTTATGTATTTCAGATCAACCCGCTCGGCACGCAACGAGACGCTGTGATTACCGACGAACAAGCTGGCGACACCCAGGACGGCGACACGGGTTGGGACGGAGTCTGGACCTCGGAAGCTCGTATCACTCAAGACGGATGGACGGCCACGGTGGCCATTCCGTTTTCGACGCTCAATTTCATGCATTCCAATGATGTCATTTGGGGGCTGAACTTCAAGCGATTCATTCGTCGAAAGAACGAAGAAGACCTCTGGAGCGCCTGGCGTAGAACATTCGGTGCCAATAAAATCAGTCAGGCGGGTGAACTGCATGGCATCAACAATATCGGTAGCGGGCGCCTGTTTATCATCAAGCCATATGCTCTTAGTGGTTTCAACCATCTGCCTGCCGATGCAACCGCCAGCGGCCTGACTCCAGGAACCGCCGGCCTTTACACAGGAGGCGTCGATATCAAGATCGGCTTGCGTTCGAATCTAGTGGCGAATCTCACCGGCAACACAGACTTCGCCGATAGCGATGTGGACGTGCAGCAGTTCAATCTCACTCCCTACAAGTTGTTTTTCCCCGAGAAGAGGCAATTCTTTCTGGAGAACGCGAGCGTCTTCGCCTTCCCCCTGGGCATCGGCGGCACGGATCAACTCTTCTTCAGCCGTCAAATAGGAATCGATCCAATTACCGGGCAGCAGGTTCCGATCAACGGCGGAGCGAAGGTCACAGGCACACTCGGTGGGTTCGAGTTAGGAGCCATGGATGTAGATACCCGGTCATCCGGTCCGAACCCTTGGGCAAACTATGCGGTTCTGCGGATGAAGAAGTCACTCTGGGGAAGCGGATCCTATATTGGAGCGATGGGGATCGACAAGCGTTCCGGGGATGTGGGCTCCACTTTCAATGATACCTTTGGCGCGGATGGCAGGTTCGTGTTGTTCAAGGACCTCGTTCTGAGCGGGTATGCTGCCCAGAGCCGGACACCGGGTATTTCCAGCGGGCAAACAAACCTCGCCGCGAACCTGAACTTTCAATCCAATTGGTTCAATTTGCAGGCCGAGCATAGAAAAGTCGGCCCGAACTTCAACCCGTCTGTCGGATTTCTTGAGCGTGCCGATTGCATTTGCGACTATGTGGATGCGGAATTTAAGACACGGCCGAAATGGGCCGGCGTGCGCGAGGTGCAGTTCGAAGGCTTCATGAATCATGCTCCTGATACTCATCGCACTGTGCAGACGCAAGAGTGGCTGAACACGTTTCGTATCGAGTTTAACAATGGGTCCTTCACGGACGATGACATTGTCGATGTATTTGCGCAGCGGCTCACAACGCCTTTCAACATCTATAAGAATGTCAACATTCCGGTGGGAGTTTATAACTGGACAAGGCATCAGCTCATGTACGCAACTCCCCAGGATCGCCGCCTGACCGCCCAATTCTTCGAGCGGTTCGGAAGCTACTACAATGGCAAATTGAATGAGTTGTCACTGCAGGCCGCATACCGCCCGAGCCCGAAGTTATCATTCAGCGTCAGCCCGGAGTGGAATCGATTTCAACTGCCGGCTCCAGAACGCAACTTCTCAGTTCTGGTGGGGGCACTGGAGACCGACTACGCGTTCTCCAGGTCCCTTTCGTTGTCGACGATTCTTCAGATTGACACCGCCAATGCGCAAGTAGCGAGCGCCAACATCCGGCTCCGATGGAACTATCGCCCCGACAGCGATCTGTATGTGATTTACACTGCCGGTCAGCAGTTTTCCAGCCTGGCCGCCGCCAACCCGGAACAGTTTTACCAGAATCGATTCGTGATCAAGTACACCTATTCATTTCGGCCATGACTTGGGGTGCGTTCGGCGCCTTTTGGCGAATGGTCGCCGGGTTTTTAACCCATGCATGACTTACTAGAGCGGAACCAAAGTAGCTATATCCCGGGTTTCCGAGGAGCGGTAAATTGATTTCGGCGATTTCCGCGAAAACGAGTCGATGGCCCCACCCTATTCCGATGATTTGCGTTTGAAGGTTCTGGATGCCTATGAAGGTGGAATGGCTTTCTAGCCAATGCGCCGATCCAGACGGAGAATGCGCTTTGCGTTCTCGGAAGCAACCTTGATCCGTTCTGTCTCCGAGATCTTCGCATGCTCGATGAACTGAGCCGCCAGTTCCGTTTTTTCAAACGGATAGTCGACAGAGAACATCACATTGTCTTCTCCCATAGCGTCCAGCGCGCAAAGCAGCGGGGCATCGGCGCAAACTCCCGATGTGGTGATCGCGATGTTCCGCTTGATATAAAACGAAGGCATCTGGGGAAGAGTCCTCGATCCCCGATTGCAGACCCCCCAGCGGCTGTCGAACCGCCACAAATTGAGAGGCAGCGTTTCACCCATGTGACCGAGCACCAGTCTGGCTTTTGGGTAGCGGTCGAATACGCCGGCAAATACCAGCCGCAACGCGTGAACCGCAGTTTCGAAAGCCCAACTGCAGACCGGGCCCCAAAGCTCGGTGTGACCGGCATAGGCTGCTGGATGATCGACGGGATTGGCAGGATGAAGATAAATCGGAGCTTCCAGGGCGGCGACGCGCTCCCAGAAGACCGAATACTTATCCAGATCGAGGTACTCGCCGTTCGTTTGGCCGTTGATCATGGCTCCCTGGAACTTGAGATCGTGCGTGCAACGCTCGAGTTCGTTGGCTGCTTCGACCGGATTGTGCATGGCCAAGTGGGCGAAGCCACCGTATCGGCTGGGACGTTTCTGAATCTCGCCGGCCAGAAAATCATTCGCCGATTTTGATTTTCGCAGCGCAATGGCGGCGTCCTTTTCAACCTGAACACCTGGCCCGGCAAGAGACAGGACCACGAAGTCAATTCCGTTCCGGTCCATGATTTCGATTCGATTGTCGCCGAGATCGGGCAGAACTCCCAGGCCCATCTTCGCAATTGCAGGACTGATATTTGGGTAGGTTTCCGCAAAGTACTCAACAAAATCTGGCGGCATGAAGTGTTCCTCGAGGGCGACCTTCCCCGGAGGCTTTCCTTTGCCCGTACCAGGCGCAGGTGGGTTCTGAGGCGCCATTGCGAAAGTTGAAGCTGCATTTGCTCCAGCGACGAGCGTCGCGCTCTTTAGGAAATCCCTTCGTTTCATGGCTGATCTCTCCTTGAAACACTTGCAAGAGGCTGTAAACCCTGTCGTTCACACCAGAGGGCGGCGCCTCGGAAGGACAATACGATGAGGAACGTGCCTTCAAGAAGGCCGTCGCCTGGCATCGTCATCGGACATTTCTTCGTGGGATTGATCTACCACTCTGTTGTGCCCTCTGTGGACCCTTCAGGCGTCTGTCTGCAGGCTAAGGCCGCAAGCGCACCGCCATACATTTTCTCGGTTAGTTGCTGCTAAATCCGCCAAGTACTAAACCCGCAGGTTTCCCTGGAACGGATACGCCCGCAGCCTCAACGGAATTGTTTCGCGGTTCGTCGATCACGCCGGAAATCAGGCGCCGGCAAGGGCAACCGGAATCTCGGACACTTGCCTACATTTGGGATTAGTCCGAATTCAGCTAAAGTTTCGGAATGCCAAAAATCCGCAAACAGGTCCGGGCCAGGAAGAGCCGATGGTTGGGTGATTGACTTACTGCATAGCCGGTTCGTCATTGCATTGCCTGTCATTTCGGAATTGCGAAAAGAACCAAGCGATGGTAGAAGAGGGCGACCGAACGGTTTTGCAACAGGCCGGCGATTGGCGACACATTTGAGCAATGCAGAGCGGCTACACCAGGGTCTCTACCGACGACCAGGAAAGCCGAAGGCTGGAAACGTGGTTTGGTGTGTCGGCAGTCGACGCCGGTTTCCATTCCTAGCTCACTCGCCTGCAACACCGGCTCACAGTTTCCCTTTGCCGTCCTGGAGTAGAATGCTCTGCATTCCATTGGTGCCCAACCTTCTTGTGCCGCGAGGTTTCGCCATGTCGAATGCACGTTTCTGTTCTTACCGCTTTACCGGTAGTCTGCCGCTGGTTCTGGCAGGGATCATCCTGGCGCTGCCCTTGAGCCTGAACGGCCAGACAACCGCGGCAACAACACAGAACAGCGCTGCTGCAGAGCCGCAATTGCCCGCTGAGGTCCAGACTCAATTAGACAAGTTGCAGGACACGCTCAAAGCTGCACGGGCGGCGGACGACGCGAAGACCGAGGCAAAGACGCTCAACCAGATCGGCGAGGTTTACTTCGGGGTCTCCGCATACCAGAGAAGGACGCCCAGGTGCAAGGGGCGAACGGCGTGTTGCCGGGAACGATTCTGCTGAACGGGCAGTTTACGGAAAAGGCGATGGAAGACCAGTTGGGCGGCCAGCACTCGGTTGTGCATATCGCCAGCCATTTTGTGTTCAAGCCGGGAGACGACAGCCAGTCGTATCTGCTGCTGGCGGGCAAGGACGAAAACGGAGCGGGATTTCATCTGACGGTAGCCGATTTCCGCGACAACCAAAAGATGGCCCTGGACTCGACGGACCTGCTAACGCTTTCGGCGTGCGAGACGGGGATGAGCGGGAACGCGGGCAACGGGCGCGAGGTGGATGGGCTGGGGACAACGGCGCAACTGAAAGGGGCCAAGGCGGTGATCTCGTCGCTTTGCGCGGTGGACGACGCAAGCACCGGAGAGCTGATGGGGGATTTCTACAAAAGGTGGACTGAAGGCGGTGGGAAGGTCACGAAGGTGGAAGCGTTGCGCCAGGCGCAACTGGATCTGCTGCTCGGAAAGCGGAAGCCACAGTCCAACGGAGACGGCAGGGGATTTGGAACGGAAAGGACCGATCACTACGCGGGAGCAGGTTATTCCCTTCCATACTACTGGGCGCCGTTTGTCCTGATGGGAAACTGGAGATAAAGGGCCCGCCATCTTATTCGGCCATTGCTGCGCAGATTGCCGGTCTGTTTTGCGGCCAGTTATTTGAAATGACGCTCAATCGCCATAAGCGGCCAATCGGTGCCCATTTTCGTTCAGGTGGTGTGGAGTTTTCTTATCTCGGCGAGGATCTTGATGAGGCGTTTGGAGAGCCTGAGGAGCCGATTGCGGGCGCTGCCGTTTGGGA
>Ga0182013_10009086_pt1 | contig 10529 bp, 7 predicted proteins | sample 612S2MmetaG_FD_120487 | JGI IMG/M metagenome (GOLD analysis project Ga0182013, IMG submission 120487) | Permafrost microbial communities from Stordalen Mire, Sweden - 612S2M metaG | ecosystem: Environmental > Terrestrial > Soil > Wetlands > Permafrost | place: Sweden: Stordalen | collected...
AAGGAGCTGACTTTTGACAGCCAGTTGTCGCTCATGGCGGGCTGCAATGGCCTGGACGGTTGCGATGGCGGCGCCCCCGGCAAGCGCAATTGTGAGAACCGCGCCAACGGCGATCGGAGTCCGGTTCCGGCGCAAGTACTTGCCAGCGCGATAGGCGAAACTGCCCTGACGCGCTTTTACCGGCCATCCTTTGAGATAACCGCGAAGATCGGCAGCCATCTCCTCTACGGACTGGTAGCGGCGGTCCTGTTCCTTGCGCATCGCCATAAAGACGATGGCGTCGAGATCGCCCTGTAGTCTGGACCGCAGGTGTGGTGCGGCATCGCCAAGGTGGGGAGGATCCACATCGCAGATGACGCGCTCAATTTCACGCGCGCCGTAAGCGGTGAAGCGTTGCGCACGCACGCCCGCAAGCAATTCGTAGAGAATGGCGCCCAGAGAATAAACGTCGGTTGAAGTGGTGACCGGCGCGCCGCGGACCTGTTCCGGACTGGCGTAGTCGAGAGTCAGAGCGCGGGCGTTCGTCACCGTAGCGGATTTGGGTGGCCCCTCTTCGGTGTCGAGAAGTTTTGCAACTCCAAAATCGAGCAGCTTGGGCAAGCCGTCGGGCGTTACGAAGATGTTGGCTGGTTTGAGATCGCGATGGACGACGAGGTTGTGGTGAGCGTAAGAAACCGCTTCGCAGATTTTCAGAAAAAGCTGGCAGCGCTGCTTTACGTCCAGCGGATTTTCGCGGCACCAGGCGTCAAGAGGCTGGCCGGTGACGTATTCCATCACGAAAAACGGGCGCCCTTCGGCGGACGTTCCGCCATCGAGAAGACGAGCGATATAGGGGTGTTCCAGATTCGCGAGGATTTGCCGCTCATGGCGGAAGCGGCGGAGGACATCCTCTGTATCCATGCCGTGGCGGATGAGCTTGATGGCGACTTCCTTGCGGTACTGGTCATCGTCGCGGACGGCAAGGTAAACGGAGCCCATGCCGCCACGGCCGATTTCACGGACGATGCGGTAGGGGCCGGCGCGGGATCCGGCGATGTCTTCCGTGCCGAGCAGTGACTGGGCTTCGTTCTGGACCGTGAGGGCGATGAGGTCTTCGCTGGTGGCGTCGGCGGCGAGGAGGGATTCGAGTTCTTCGCGGAGCGCCGGGTCTCCTGCGCAGGCGGTATCGAGGAAAGCGGCGCGCGCGATCGCGGGGAGGTCGGCTGCCTGCTGGAAGAGATCTTCGAGATGCTTCCAGTCTTCTGGAGTGGCTTGCAAACCGCAATTTTAGCGCTTTGAAAAAGAAGAGGGCAGGCCTTAGGCCTACTCCACAGCCCAATGCAAAACCCGGTCACAGACGCCTGGACTTTTTCTTTTTTGGTCTATCTTTTTGAAACGGGGTTAGTTAGTGAAATCCGATGAGCTTTCCGTGGGCTGATTCTTTTCCCGTCGATGGCACAATCGGGCCGTGCCAGAACGCATCTACAAGCTTCAGCCTGACCGCACGGTTGCGCTGCGAGGATTCAATACTTTCGCCGCGGCCGCATCGATTCATTCGGCGACGCCGACTGGATTTCAGGTTAGCGGTACTTTTCGGGATGCGGCGGATTTTGCAGTGGCGGTTCTTTACGACGCCGATAATTACTATGAGCATCCGCGGATCAAGTACCTGCCCGATTTTGATTTCACGGGACTGATGCTTAGTTTCAGCCTGAATTATTCGGACGGATTGCAGCCGATCGACTCGCCGAAATTCAACTGGATCGACTGGGCGACGCTGGACTGCATTCTCGCGAACGGGACTCCGGTCAGCGTGAGGCTGTTCGACAACGCCATGCTTGCGGGTTCCAGCTTTCCCGCCGCCAGCGCGACTCTCAATGTTACGAGCGGCGGTGTGATTCAACCGTACGACCGGGTGACGCTGTGGTTTCAGAACATCGCATTCGATTACATTGTGCCCGGGACTTATCCGGTGTCGGCGACGTTTGCGTTTTATGCGGGTACTCCAGGCACCGCTCATTCGGTCACGGTGAATGGCCGCTCTTACTCCTACACGGAACTGGCTGGGGAATCGGGCGTGGATGAAGCGCGCGAACTGGCTGGCGTGATTAACGCCGGGGCGGGCGATCCTGACGTTTTGGCATCAGCCTCGGGGAATGCGATTACGTTGTCGGTCCGTGCGGGGCGCGAAGGCAATAGTATTGCGCTTAGCGCTTCCGACGGGAACGCGGCAGTGACGATTTATGGGTACTCCACGACGATGATCGCGGCGGCGATCGTTGCGGCGATCAATGTCACGGACTGGAGCGCGCAGAACACGACCCATGCTCTTCTGGCAACGAGCACGGGCGCGCAAATTACTATAACGGCTGCGCAGTATGGTGCGGTGAACGTAACAGGTGCGTCGGTTACCTGGGCGAGCGGCACGTATTTTTCGGGGATCACCGCTGGATCGGCGATGCTGATCGGAGGGGCGCCGAATACCGTCGCAAGCGTGTCGTCGCCCACAGCATTGACGCTGAGCGCGCCCGTTGCTTCGGCGCTTAGCGGTGCTGCATACGTTGCTCCGCGCGGTGGCCGGGACGGCAACATGATCCAGCTTTATTCGCTGGTGAAGAATCCGGCCACGCTTTCGGTGGACCAGAGCAGCTTTCAGCTATCGGGCGGAAGTTCGGCGGTGACATGGAACTGCTCGATCGACTTCACGGCGCTGGGGATCGATCAACTGCGGCAATGCTGGCTCACGTTCGCTCCTTCGCTGGCGAATGGTTTGGCGTATACGGCGACGGAGTGGCTGGCGACTTTTTCCAATTGGACGCTTAGCGGGATGGGAACAACCTACCTGCAGGTTGCGGGGCCAGGGAGCGTGCGCATCGAGGACGGCGATACAGCCTGCTCCTATAGCGGGACGTGGAACCGTGAAGCGGGCTTTTATTCGGATTACTTCGCGAGTGTGACGAGCGACGGTTCGGTTACCGTTTCGTACACCTGCCAATTCGTGCACGATCTTTATCTGGGGACGTCGCTTTATACGGATCGGGCGGTAATCGGTGTGCTACTGGACAGCATTGCGCTGTCTTCGGTCAATTGCGTGCTGAATACCGACTCCGCTGTTGTCACGCGGCGGCTGGTGCAGGCCGGGGTGGCGGCGGGGAAGCATTCAGTGACGTTCACGATTGCGGAGGCCGGGGTCTTTTATTTCGATTTTCTGGAAGCTGCGGTTTTGTCGGATGTGCCAGATGCGCTTACGCCCCGTACCAATATCTCGCCTGCGCTTGATTTCGATACCGACCATACTTACAAGCTTTCTCCTGCACGCCTGATGTGGATTATGGACAAGCTTGGGTATGCGGGTCCGATGAATGAATATCTGGGAGTGTTCTGGTGGAATCAGCGGATTGCGACCGGTTTTTCGGTGTCCAGCGCAACGGTGATTTTCACGGGTACATTTGTTTCCGGAGATGCGGTTTTTCTGACAGTGAACGGCACCGCGATGCGCAAGGACGTTTATCCGGCGGACACGCTGTCGACGATTGCGGGCCACTTTGCGGCCTTCATTAATGAGACGTTTGTGGCTGCGTGGGCTTCGGCGAGCGCGGGGACTTTGACTATTTCCGGCCGGTCACCCGCTGCCGCTTACAATCTGACGCTGACTTCGACGACGACTCTGGTTTCGGGATCGACCGGCGTGGTCACTATCACGCCGCAGCCTGCGCCCGCTGGTGTGTCGAGCGATAACGGATGGATTATCGATGACACGGCGACGCCTCCGATCAATCGGGCAACGCGCGACTGGCACGCCGATTTTTATGCGCAATGCGCCGCGCGGGGGCGAGAAGTGGTTACGGCTTGTTCGATGGAACTGGTGAATCCTCCGGCGGGCTATGAGGCGATGTTTCCGGACGGTGCGGTTGTTGTGACTGCGACCGGCTTCGGTGATTTGAATTCGAATCACTGTGCGATCGGGTCGTCGAAGATGCTCGCTTTTCAGAAGGCGGTTTACCGTTCGATCGCCGGGATGCAGCTTGCGGCGGGATTGACTCCCTGCGTGCAATATGGCGAATTTCTTTGGTGGTATTTTGCCAATGCCGGCGGAGGGATGGCTTATTACGATGCTGAGACGAAGGCCGCGGCGCTGGCAGCACTGGGGCGAGCGCTCGCTGTATTTAATACGACCAGCGACGACCCGACAGTCAACGGCGGCGCCGATGCGGTGTTTTTGCGAAATCGTTTGCGGGACCATGTGGCGGCGCTGGTGAGCGATATTCGCAGCGCGTATCCGACCGCGATTTGTGAAGTTCTTTGGCCGTATGACGTCAACTATCCGGTACCGCTGGCGGTGCCTGGAGGCGCTCCCATTGGCGGCCAGTTGAACCTTTTTGTCAATTTGCCGGTGGAATGGAAGGGGCTGGAATCGAGCGGTCTGGACCGGATGAAAGTGGAGGCGCTGGCGTTTGCGACGAGCATTCGAAATCTGAACCTGGCGCGTCAGGCGATCGGGCTGTTTCCGGGTTTTGGGTGGCCGACCACGAATGTGCGTTATCTGGTTCCGGTGTTTGGGTCGGCGACGCCGTGGAATCGCGAGTTGGCTTTAGTTTGGGCGGCGGGGATGAGCGCGGCGAATTTGTGGGCCTTCGATCATGTTTGTTTATTTAATTTGGATGTGCCGGAGCCGGCGCTGGGGCGGCGCTCGTTTATTAAGGTGGTGTGAGCGATAAGGATCTGAAGGTAACAAATCGCGCGGAAATAAACGGGAAATAATATGGAAATTAATATTGACGTGCTGAAGGAATCGACCATAGAATTCAGGAAGATGCCAGACGAGCCTAATCTCACCAGACGCCCGATTGCGTATGTTCCCCCAAGACATTGGATACGTTATAGTTATGCATCGATTGCACCAATTTTGGTCGAGGCGAAAGCGGCCGTTTTAGCCTTGGTGGGATCGCCGTACCAGAGGACATGGGTTGAAGCACTACAAAAGATCCAGCTTAAACGTGAAATCGCCGGTACCTCCAAGATTGAGGGGGCAGACTTTACCGACAGGGAGCTTGAAATGGCTATACGGCCTGAAGCTTCGCCAGACGAGTTGTTAACTAGATCGCAGCGCCAAGCCCATGCGGCGAGTATCACGTACAGATGGATTGCGAAACTTCCTCAAGACTTCCCTGTCACCGCAGAACTAATTTGCGATATCCACCGAATGATTGTGACGGGTTGCGATGACGACCATTGTGAGCCTGGTGGACTGCGAGGAAGAGATTACAACGTCACTTTTGGAATCCCTCCTCACAGAGGATGCGAAGGTGGTGATCAGTGCAAAAACACTTTTGATCAGCTGATTCACGCTGTTCAGCACGAATACCAGGAACATGACTTACTGGTTCAAGCGTTGGCTCTTCACTATCATTTTGGATCAATGCATCCATTTATGGATGGCAACGGGAGAACTGCACGTGCGATTGAGGCCCTGATGCTACAGCGCGCGGGACTCGCGGACATGGCCTTCATAGCCATGTCGAATTACTACTACGATGAAAAGAATAGCTATTTGCGCGTGTTGGCTGACTCAAGGGCTCAAGATCACGACCTTACCGCTTTTTTGCAGTTCGGTCTAACGGGTATCACATTACAGTGCAGACGCCTGTATGCCGAAATAAGAAAGCACATGGAGCGGGCCTTATTTCGGAATATGATGTATGACCTCTTCAACCGACTAGAAGCCCCGCGTACACGGGTCATAAAAGATCGCCAGGTCGAACTTCTAAAAATCTTGCTAGATGTTGATTCGCTCGACTGGCATGATTTCGTTGGTAAGGCGAAAGGTCATTATGCCGGGATCGAGACGTTCGGGAAGATTTTAATGCGAGACGTCCAGAAACTGATCCAGATAGGCGCGATCGAAATCGAGACCGTTGGCGAAAGGAAGTGGAACATCGCAATCCGCCCGAAGTGGCCGCAAGAGATTACTGAAACGGATTTCTATCAAAAGATCAGGGAAGTGCCGAAAGGGAAGACCTATCCGTTCCTGCGGTAGTCGATGATACCGGCTTTAGATAAAGGCACGCCTTGCCTGTGGGATCCAGGTTCGATATGCCGCGGACATTCCGTCGCCCCTCCTGCCAGGCGCATGAGAGACCGAAAGGCGGATCGCATGTCACGCAAAGGCTAATCCCAAACTCCTGGAAGCTGGCGGTCTGAGCGATTCACCGTATTGCCGTTGTTTTTGTTCGTTATTTTCAGCGGGCGGTTTCAGCCGGATACGGGAATCGCTCTGCCATCAGCCTACGCCAGAAAGGATTTGGCATCCACCGGTCGGCCTGTGTTTGGGTTTAGTGGCGGGGCTCCTGATCGGCATTTCGATGAAACGGGACTCGTTCAGGAAGGATGTTCTTTCGCGCTCGCGTTGCTTCTGCTGATGCCTTGTACGGCTCCGGATGATCTGGGGGGCGACTGGTGAGGTTATCGATTACGTGCTGGAGCCCGGGCCGGTATATTGTTACCCCGGTTCCTTATGCGAAGGGGCCTCGGTCCGGGCAGGGTTTGATGATTACGGTGACGGAATAGCCGGTGCCGAGCGACGGTTTGCCTGTTACCTTAGAGCTATGGAAGTCCAGCTGAGCCCCGGTCAAAAGGCGTTCGTTCGCGAGGCAATTTCCAGCGGACGCATTACGAATGAAGAAGAGGCGATCCGACAGGCTTTATCGCTGTGGGAGGAACGCGAACGGCAGCGTGTGGAAATTCTTGCGGCAGTAGAACGGGCGCACGCGTCCTTCGCCCGCGGAGAGGGTCGCCGTATCGGTTCGGAGGTGGAACTCCAGCAGTTCGCCGATGATGTGAAAAGGCGGGGACTGGCACGTCTGACCGCTGAGCAAGATCGTTCGTGAACGAGATTCGGGTCTCGCCCGGAGCGGAAGCAGAAATCGACGACATCTGGCTATAGGTCGCTCGGGAGAGCCGCAGTATCGCGACTGCCCACCGGGTGGTCGACGCTATTACGGCGCGCTTTGGACTGCTCGCGCGTTACCCGGCAGTGGGGCGGAGCCGCGAGGATCTCAAGCCGGGTATACGGAGTTTCGTAGCCGATGGCTACCTGATTGTTTACGAGTATCGCGAGCCGGACTCGGTCATGATTCTGCACGTGGCCGTTCGCGGACGCGACCTTTTCGCCCTGTACCTTCAATGAGCGCACGGCGATTCAACTATCCTTGACAGGGGAGTTGCTAAAAACAATTATTCCCAGCCGGAAGGCGACGCGAAAATACCTGCGCGAGGAGGCCGAAAGCAATGAAACTTGATCCGAGCGAAAAATGCCAATGGACAATAGCGCCGGTCAACGGGGCAGGAAAGGGCCTAAAAATTTCACTGCGGGGGGCTTTACGGCCAATCCTGCGCACCGTGGAAAATGCGGGTTATTTCAACCGCTTCTTCCGTCACCAGATAAACCACGATGTAGGGCAGAGAAGGGAATACGAACTCGCGCCATCCCGGCATACGGCGGCTTGTTCGACCTACACGCGGAAACTCTTTCAGCCGGTCGCACCCGTCATAGATCGTTCTGGCTACGCGGGTGGCTGCGTCGGGGTTATCGATTTCAATGCGTTCGCAAATACGCTGTAAGTCTTCAGCGGCTTCGGGCGACCAACGGATATTCATCAGGAGGGTTGCAGAAACCGCTTGAGACGCTCGCCGACTTCCTCATGGGTCAGATACTCACCGCGCCGGAGCGATGCGTCACCGCGTTTCACGGCGGCGACAAAGCGGGCCTCTTCGTCAAAATACTGCGCGAGCACTTCCTGCGCCAGCTCGTCAGGATGGCGGCCCTGCTGCGCCGCTGATTGCGTCAGTTTCGCTTCGAGGTCTGGCTGTGTAATGTGAATATCCATTGGGTCGGCTCCTTTCACCAGAGTAGCGGTTACGCGGCCGCGCAGGGTCAGGGCGTTGTCAAATGAGCCGTCTGTAAAATCCGGCCATCTATCTGACCATGAGGGTTCTTTCCCGCGTGGCATGGTTTAATCCATCTCGTAACGCCGCATCCGGTCGAGACCGGCACGGCGTCGAGCACGATATCGAAGCCCTTGCCGTCTCTATGCATAAACCCGGCCCCGATCACCAGTACCAAGGTATCAGGGCCGGCACTGGTTGAAAACAGGCGGTATCGTTGGAGACAACATGGGAATCATGCTCGCTCCCAAGAGTCTGAATCCTATCAAAGTCCCGCGTCGAAACCGCCAACGTTTTTGACGCCGATTTGTCGTTTCAACTCTGCCGATCATGCGATACGCCAAATTGCACGCAGGGTCTTGCACAGAGACCTACGCGGAAGCTTCCCGTTTATTAAAAGTCTGATCGGTGAATCATTGCTTCGCGAAATGGAACTCGCCCGCTACCGATTCACCGTATTGCGTTGTTCGTCTGCTTGATTTTGTTCTTTACTTTCAGCGGGCGGCTTCTGCCGGATACGGGAATCGCTCTGCCATCGGCCTGTGCCAGAAAGGACTTGGCATCCACCGGTCGGCCTGTGTTTGGGTTGAATGACGGGGCTAATGTCTTATCTAAAGTAGATGCCGATGGATCGAAGAGATGTCGAGAAGAGTCCTGACCACGGGCACAGATCAGTGGTCACCGTGTCCGGGGACAGGGCTGTCCGAAGGCCCGCGGCACACAGGAATGCGTGCGCTATTCATAAGTTTGTTTCGGGGCGGTTGCAGGGGATCTGAACAGCAGTTCGCGATCAAGTCTTAGGGCCGTGGCGGTTGCTTGTACTGCTCCAGCATCGCCGTGGTGATTTCGGCGCTGGTTGGCCAGTGGCCGCGTCTTTGTCCAGCGTGAGTTTGATACATGTTCAGACCGGTTGGGTCGGGCTGAACAACCCGGCCATTTTCCAGGAACAGCAATCCTGCTTTTTCCGTGGGCATTTTCGATACAAATACCTCGGCGTGCGTGAGAGCCTCCCGTAGCTTTCTAGCGATAGTCCGCGGATCGAGCGGCTCGGTAGTTACAAGGGCGCGCCACTCGCCGAGGGGATAGGAAGCATTGCGCCGGATTTCCGCAATCAGCCCCTCGGGCGTGAAGCCTGGCGCTTTCTCAACTGCCGCCCAGATCACGGCGCCCAGCGGCAGTATTGTTTCGTGAACCGTTACCAGATCGACCAGATCGCGAACTTCGCGCCTGCCGGCAGCGGCCATGACCTTATTCACCGCGAGATCGACCGGGTGCAGAACATAGCCGAACGTTTCATCCCTAACAGTCGGGAAGAAGCGATAATCGCTGTCTACAACCCATTCCAGCCGGGTGGCCGCATCACTCTGGCGAACTGCGGCGGTGTATATGAGTGGTAGTTGCCGAAGCCAGTTAACCTCGAAGCCCGCGGCGGCGAGTGTGTCAGCATCGCTGAGTGCGGCGGACGCTACCCTGTCCTCGCGGTCGTGGAAAACGTCGATATCACTTCAGTAGTCCTGAGTTGCGCGGTTCAGCGGCGTCGCTCCGGCCACATAGCTTTCGGGATCCCGGTGTGATGCCAGAAGGCGCAGAATATCGCTTTGAATCTTAGATAACGGCACGGCAGGCCTGCTCGATCTGCTCCGCCAGACGACGGGCATTCAGGTCGCCCTCAATACGCAGCGCACGAGCGACCGCCAGTGCATCCCCGCGCGAAGGGGCATCGAATGAGCGCATGTTCCACAGGGCCCGAATGCCAAATTGCTGAAATGCCTGGCGGTACAGGCTGACAAAATCTTCGTGCGGCGCCGGTTCGGTTGGTGTCATTTCCGCTACTCCCGGAGTACGCCCCAAGAGTATGCCGTGGGGGGTTAGTATCCTGTTAGTGATGGAATTAGAGGCGGATACAGGCGAGAAGTCCGCCTGGCAACGGGTCCAGAACGCGCGCCATCCGAAACGTCCGCATACCCTTGACTACGTTGAGCGGATTCTGACGGATTTTCAGGAGATTCATGGCGACCGGCTGTTTGGGGACGATCCGGCGATTGTTTGCGGGATGGGGCGGCTGGATGGCCGGCACGTTGTTCTGGTCGGCGAACAAAAGGGCCGCGATACCAAGCAGCGGCTTTACCGGAATTTCGGCATGCCGAAGCCGGAGGGCTATCGCAAGGCTTTGCGCGTGATGCAGATGGCGTCCAAATTCGGACGGCCGATCATCACCTTTCTCGATACGCCCGGGGCCTATCACGGAATGGATGCGGAAGAACGTGGGCAGGGCGAGGCGATTGCGCGCAATCTGCGTGAGATGTCGCGTCTGGCCGTGCCTGTGATTTGCGTTTGCATTGGCGAAGGCGGCAGTGGCGGGGCTTTGGCTTTGGGTGTGGGGAATCGGGTCTTCATGCTGGAGAATGCGGTCTATAGCGTGATCTCTCCGGAGAGTTGTGCGGCTATCATCTGGCGCGATGCGACCAAAGCCGATCAGGCGGCTGCGGCACTGCGGCTGACTGCGGAAGATTTGCTACAGCTGGGACTGATCGACGGGATCATTCCCGAGCCGGCTGGCGGCGCGCATGAGGACCATGACGAGGCAGCTCGTCTGCTGAAGACGC
>Ga0182013_10009087_pt1 | contig 10529 bp, 9 predicted proteins | sample 612S2MmetaG_FD_120487 | JGI IMG/M metagenome (GOLD analysis project Ga0182013, IMG submission 120487) | Permafrost microbial communities from Stordalen Mire, Sweden - 612S2M metaG | ecosystem: Environmental > Terrestrial > Soil > Wetlands > Permafrost | place: Sweden: Stordalen | collected...
CGCTGGGATTCGTGAAGAAGTTCCGCAAGGAATTTGAAGACCACTTGAACGGCAAGCCCTGCCCGTTCGCAAAAGAAGGCGCGCCGCAGCTGACGGTCGTGTGACGCGAGAGAGATGACGAGCGAAGTGGAAGGAAGGTGCGGAGGACGCTCAGGGACCAATCGATTGGTTATGGAAGCCTGCGCCGACGACTACGAAGATTTCAGGATGATCGTGAGTGAAATCAAGAAATGGACGAATCGTGACCCAGATGCGCCGACGATTCGCCAGATCAAAGAAGCGCTCATTGAATCCATTGCAAACAGGGACATTGAAGCGTGTGAGGAACACGATTGCAGAATCTGTTTAACCACCGTGCTGCCCGATCACGACACCATCAGCGGACTCTGGTTCTACGTTACTGAACAAGGCAAGAAGTGGGTGCAGGAGATGAGCGAAATTCAAAGCAGCGAGGTCTCCACACCGGAGAATGCGTGAAGACTAGAGAGATTGTCCGGATTCTGGAGCAAGATGGCTGGTATTTCCACTCGCAAAAGGCAGCCACGCGCAGTACAAACACCCGGTGAAGTCGGGCCGGGTCACGGTTCCAATGCACGGCAGCAAGGACCTTTCGAAGTCCGACGTTCACAGTATCCTCAAACAAGCGAGGTTGAAATGACGAAACGCTATCTGGTCGTTTACGCAAAGTGCAAGGGCAGCAATTTCTCCGGCCACGCGCCCGACGTGCCCGGCTGCGTCTCCGCGGGCGATACTCTGGAGGAGATGGAAGCCATGATGCGCGAGGCGCTCGAGTTTCACCTCTCGGGAATGCTGGAGGATGGTGAGATGATTCCAGAACCCACGACGACAGACGTTGAGCTGAAGGACGAAGATTTCGAGGATGTAGAGTATTTCGTTGTCCAGAAACTCGAAGTGAGAGTTCCGCAACGCGAGCAGACCGGCGATACCGTTCGCGCCGCCTAAGGACACGATGGCAGACGTAACCATCACAGTCGACGGAAAGAAACTGACGGCGCCAGCGGGGACGCTGCTGATCGATGTTTGCCGCAAGGCGGGCATCGAGATTCCCGCCTTCTGCTATTACCCCGGCCTCAGCCTGCAGGCCGCCTGCCGCATGTGCGTGGTGCGCCAGGAAAAGGTTCCCAAGTTGCAGACCGCCTGCACCACCACGGTTGCCGAAGGCCAGGTGTTCATCACCGAATCGCCTGAGATTGCGCAGGCGCGTAAAGCCACCATTCAACTCCTGCTTGGCAATCATCCGCTTGACTGCCCGGTATGCGACGCCGGCGGCGAATGCGAACTGCAGGACATGACCTTCAAGTACGGTGCGGGCGAGAGCCTCTACGCCGAGGCCAAGCACCATCGCGACGAGCAACAATGGTCGCCGGCCGTCTACTACGACCGTCCCCGCTGCATCCTCTGCTACCGCTGTATCCGCATGTGTGGCGAGGGCATGGACGTGTGGGCCCTTGGGGTGCAGAATCGCGGCGCGAACTCGGTGATTGCTCCAAACATACTTGGGACAGATGGACAGGGCAACCAGCTCGATTGCGAACAGTGCGGAATGTGCATCGACGTGTGCCCCGTGGGAGCATTGACCTCGGGCAGCTACCGCTACAAGACGCGGCCCTGGGAGATGAACCACGTTTCGACGGTATGCACGCACTGCGCGGACGGCTGCAAAGTGACTCTGGGCGTGCGCCAGACCAACGATGGCTCCGCGATTGTGCGCGCCGACAATCGCGATAAGAGCGGCATCAACGGGGATTTTCTCTGCGCCAAGGGTCGCTTCGGTTTTGATTTTGTGGATAGCCAGGAGCGATTGACCACCCCGCTGGTGCGCAACGCCGCCGGCACCCTCGAGCCGGCCACATGGGAGCGCGCGTTGCGCCTCGCGGGAGGCAAGCTGAAGGAGGTCCGCGACAGCAAGGGCGGCACGGCCATCGGAGTCATCGGCTCAAATCGCACCACCAACGAAGAGAATTATCTGCTGCAGAAGTTCGCTCGCACGGTGCTCCAAACCAGCAACATTGATCACGTGCGGACCACAGACTACGCAGTCTTTGCACGCGCGCTAGCCGCCGCCGGGGGCAAACTGGCCAGCCCGCGCGATCTCGCCGCGGCTCCGGCCATCCTGCTCGTAGGCGGAAATCCGACCGACGAACACCCCATGCTGGCCTGGCAGCTTCGCACCAATGTGCGGCTGAACCGCGCCCGCCTTTATGTAGCCAACTCGGACTCCATCAAACTCGACCGCCAGGCCAAGGCCACACTGGAGATTCCAGACGGCGGATACGGCAATCTTGCCGCGCTCCTTGATCAAGGCCTGTCTGGTCAGGGCCAGTCGGAGTTCAGCAAAGCGCTGCTTGCCGAGGAGTCCCTGGCCATCGTCTTCGGTCAGGAGTTCTCGGGTGCAGACGTCGAGGGCCTGGTTCAATGGGGATCGAAGCGGCCCAATGTGAGCTTTGCCTATCTTGGCGATCACTCCAACTCGCGCGGCGCCGCGGACATGGGCCTCTACCCCGATTTGCTGCCCGGATACGTCCCGGTCAGCGCCCCGGGAAACTTTGCCGAATACAAAAACCTCCCCGCCGCCGGCAAGACCATCCCAGAAATGTTTAAGGCCGCGGGGCAGGGGGAACTGGGCGCATTGCTAATCGTCGGCGCCGACCCGTTGTCTCAGCACCGCGTGGATCCGGCAACTCTCAAGAACACGTTCATTGTTGTTCAGGAGCTGTTTCTGACCGAGATGGCAGCGATTGCCGACGTGGTCTTCCCGGCCGCAAGCCTCTATGAAAAATCTGGAACAGTGACCAACACCTACGGCGATCTTCAACTGGTGAGAAAGGCCGCCGACCGCGCGGGCGTCAAGCCCGACTTTGAAATCCTGGTGCGCCTGGCTGGCAGCATGGGGGTTGATGTCAGCACCCTGGTTCCCTTTGGAAAGAGCGGCACCACCGCGGACCTCGGCCAGTCGCGCGGCGCACAGGCAGGCGAAGCCGATCGTCACTCTGTCTGGCTCGAGGCCAATGGCCTGGAGCTGAAGTTCAGCCCCTTCGATCCGCTTGCGGTTCTGGACGAGATCGAGCGGCTTGTCCCCGGCTACGCGCTCGACCGGATGAATTTATTCAGCGGCAACGATGTGCGCACAGCGCTCGCGCCGACGCCGGGATTTGTTCCGGTCTCCGCGTTGGGCGGCGGCCAACTGATATTTCCCGCGCACGACACACTGTTTACCTCCGGAACCCTGGGCCGATACAGCCCGGGTCTGAGAGAACTCCAACAGTACGAGGCGCATGAACTCGCAGAATCCGCGGCAGATTGAAAGGCAGCAGCAGTTAGCTTACGCGCAAAAGGTACGGCAGCTTAGCTGACAGAAGCACGTAGAGAAAAGGCTGGAGCAAGTGAAGATTTCGTTTCTCGACTTTTTTTTGTGGAGCCTGCTCAAGGTGGCGGTGGTCACGGTGGTGATGCTGATGGGCGTCGCTTACACCGTGCTGCTTGAGCGCAAGCTCGTAGGCCGCATTCAGAATCGCTGGGGGCCGAGCCGCGTGGGCCCGTTCGGCCTGCTGCAGCCGCTGGTCGACGGCGCCAAGTCGTTCCTCAAAGAAGATCTGATTCCAACCGCCGTTTACCGCCCGCTTTATCTGCTGGCGCCGATCATCGCCCTCGGCTGCGCGCTCATCTCGATAGCCGTGATTCCTTTTGGCGTGCCTGGTGCCGGCCCAAATGGAGTCGATCTGTTTGAAATCTCCAATGTCAACATCGGCCTCCTGATCATTCTTGGCATCACCTCGATCGGCGTCTACGGCATCGCACTGGCCGGCTGGTCGTCCAACAGCAAGTACTCGCTGCTCGGCTCGCTGCGCTCCTCGGCGCAACTTGTCAGCTACGAGCTCGCATTGGGCCTGTCGCTGGTAGGCGTAGTGCTGCGGGCTGGATCGCTGAATCTGCGCGTGATCGTCGAGCAGCAGGCCACGCAGGGCATTCTCACTTGGAACATCTTTGGCGGTCTTCAGTTCATTGCATTCTTCATCTACATGATGGCTGCGTACGCTGAGACCAACCGCTCACCCTTCGATCTTCCCGAAGCTGAGAGTGAGCTGACCGGCGGCTATCACACCGAATACAGCTCCATGAAATTCGCCATGTTCTTCATGGCCGAGTACGCCAACATGATCAACGTGGGCTGCGTGGCCACGTTGCTGTTCCTGGGCGGATGGACGAGCCCCCTGGGCAACTTGATCGGGCCGTTTGAGAACAATTTCATCAACGGCGCGCTGTCGATCTTCTGGTTCGTGAGCAAGGTTTTCTGTTTCCTTTGCCTGTATGTCTGGGTTCGGGGTACGCTGCCCCGCTTCCGCTATGACCAACTGATGAACTTCGGATGGCGCTTTCTCATGCCGCTGGCCATCCTCAACATTGTGGGAACAAGCCTGTGGCTTGCATATCGTTGAACTGAATCTGCGGGCGCTCCGGCTGAGCCGATGCTTTCGGGAGCGCTCATTTACAATTGGGGTGGACTTCAGCCAACCAACCGCTCTATCGTCCTTCCCCTTAACCGGCCGGCCTGTCTGAACTGGCTCCAGCCTGTACGCTTGGAACGATGCACCTAATTCTGTTTTTGATCTTCGCCGCATTCTGCCTCGCTGGAGCCGCCAATCTCCTGCTGCAGAGCCATCCCATCAACAGCGCCTTGTCGCTGATCGTGGTGATGACTTCGCTGGCTGTGCTCTACCTGTTGCTGGGCGCGGAGTTTCTGGCAGCGGCGCAGATTATTGTCTATGCCGGCGCCATCATGGTTTTGTTCGTCTTTGTCGTGATGTTATTGAACGCCGGCCGCGAAGACCGCACCCGCGGCAGCCGCGCAGCCCGCGCCGTCGGTCTGCCTGCGGTCGTCGCCATCCTGGCAGTGCTCGCTACAATCATTCTGCGAGCGCAAGGACTTGGCGGAGTCGCTCTCAGCCAGGGCATCACCACTACCGAAGAACTAAGCCGCGTGCTCTTCAGCGAACTTCTACTCCCCTTTGAAGTCACGTCGGTGTTGATCCTGATCGCCATCCTGGGCGCGGTCGCCCTGGCCCGCAACGATGGAGAAAGGCCGGCCGCGAAATGAACTTCTCCTCGCTGCTTCAACAGGAAGTTCCGGTGGCCTGGTATCTGCTGCTGAGCGCCATCTTGTTTTCGCTCGGCGTGGTGGGATTCCTGATCAAGCGCAACCTGATCACGGTCTTCATGTCTATTGAGCTGATGCTGAATGCCGTGAATCTTTCCTTTGTCACCTTCGCCCACCAGTGGCTGCACTGCGATCCGCTTCTCTCCCAGGCCTGCATGTTGGCGCAGCCGCATGCGGTGCGGGGCCAGATTTTTGTCTTCTTTGTGATGGTGGTAGCGGCGGCTGAGGCAGCCGTGGGCCTAGCCATCATCATTGCTGTCTTCCGCACTCGCGCCACGTTGGCCGTTGACCGTATCGATCTGATGAAACTATGAACGCGCCCTTGCACCTGTTGTTGATTCCGCTGTTTCCATTCGCCGGATTTCTGTTAAACGGAATCCTCGGCTCCCGGCTGCCCAGGTGGCTGGTCACCACGGTTGCGCTGGTGGCTCCGCTGTGTTCATTCGCCCTGGTGCTGAACGCGGCTCGCGGCTTCATGGGATTCGCATCGCCCGTTGCCGCCGGTCCCTATATTGAAACCTGCCCTTACCCCTGGATCAGTGTTGGCACCCTTCATGTTGCCTTCAGCTTTGTCCTCGATCAGCTTTCGCTGGTGATGCTGCTTGTCGTCACAGGCGTCGGTTTCCTGATTCACATTTACTCCGTCGGCTACATGCGCGACGATCCTGGCTACGCGCGCTTCTTCAGCTACCTCAATCTCTTCCTGTTCTTCATGACCACCCTGGTGCTGGCCGGCAATGTGTTGCTGATGTTCGTCGGCTGGGAGGGCGTCGGTCTGGCCTCCTACCTGCTCATCGGCTTTTGGTTCCAGAAGCAGACCGCTGCCGATGCCGGCAAGAAGGCCTTCATCGTCAACCGCATCGGCGACTTCGGCTTCCTCATCGGCATCTTCCTGCTTCTTGCCAACTTCGGCACGCTCACCTTCAGCGAGATCGCCGCAAAGCTGGCCGTGAATCCAGCCTGGCAAGGCGGCATCCTCACCACCACCGCTCTCTGCCTGCTGGTGGGCGCAACCGGCAAGAGCGCGCAGCTTCCGCTCTACATCTGGCTGCCCGATGCGATGGAAGGTCCTACCCCGGTCTCCGCTCTCATCCACGCGGCCACCATGGTCACAGCCGGCGTCTACATGATCGCTCGCACGCACGTGTTGTTTGACCACTCGCCCTTCGCGCTGGGCGTGGTGGCAACCGTGGGCGCAGCTACGGCGATCTTCGCAGCGACCATTGGCCTGGTGCAGAATGACATCAAGCGCGTGCTGGCCTACTCAACCATCTCGCAGCTCGGCTATATGTTCCTCGGCTGCGGCGTGGCCGCGTATTCGGCAGCCATCTTCCACCTCGTCACGCATGCCTTCTTCAAGGCGTTGCTCTTCCTGGCTGCCGGCTCGGTGATTCACTCGATGGGCGGAGAGCAGGACCTGCGCAGGATGGGTGGCCTGTGGAACAAGATTCCCATCACATTCTGGACCATGACCGCTGGAGTTTTTGCCATCGCCGGCTTTTGGCCATTCGCAGCCTTCTATTCCAAAGACGCCATCCTCTTTGCAGCATTTCAACAGGGAACGAACGGCCAGATCCTTTGGTTCGTTGGCCTGGTAACTGCACTTCTGACTTCGTTCTACATGTTCCGCCTCTGGTACCTTGCGTTTCTTGGCAAGCAGCGGAGTCACGACGCGCACCTCCATGAGAGCCCCTGGTCGATGCTTGGCCCGCTGGTGATTCTGGCTATTCTCTCAGTCTGCGGAGGCTGGATCGGCATTGAGCGCTTCGGCAGGTTTCTGGCTCCGTCTGTCGGCGCGCGGCAAGCCGAGTCGACCATTCCTCACTTGGAACTCTATCTGAGCGGCGCAGCGGTCGCCGTGGCCCTGCTGGGGTGGTTCATCGCTTACCTTCTCTATCAGCAAAAACCCCAGCGCGCCGCGCAACTGGCCACCGCTTTGCCTGGCAGTTACAAACTGCTGGCTAACAAGTACTACGTGGACGAGTTTTACGACGCAATCATCGTCAGGCCGCTGCGGGTCTTCTCAAAATATGTGCTGGGCTGGGTGGTCGATGGAGCCATCCTCGGCGGCGCGGCTTGGCTGCTGGCCGGCGTGGCCACCTTCGCAGGCGCTATCCTGCAGCGCTGGCAATCGGGCAATCTGCGTTCCTACGCGGCGTGGCTGGCCGCCGGAGCCGCCGCGGTGCTGCTGTTTGCCCTGGTTCCCTGGGGCACGGTCTGGCCGCATTCGGTCGAACTCATCCAGAAAGTGGCAGGGCACTGAGAGAATGAACGCCATCGACCAATCGATTCTCACGCTGATCCTGCTGGTTCCACTGGCCGGCGCCATCCTTGTTGCGCTCGCGCCTGATCGCGCCCGCCTGCCCAATTGGATCGCGCTTCTCACCACGCTCGTCACTTTCCTTTTAGCCCTTCATCTGCCCGCACACTTTGCTCAAACCCATGGCGTCTACCAGTTTGAAATCAACCGCCTGTGGATTGAGAATCCCGCCATCTACTACCACGTCGGAGTAGACGGTCTGAGCCTGTGGCTCGTGGTTCTCGCTGGCCTGATGGCTCCCGTGGGCGTGCTGGCAAGCTGGAATGCCATCAAGGAGCGGCCCAAGATCTTCTACTCCCTGCTTCTGGTCCAGCAGACGGCCATGTTCGGCGTTTTCATCTCGCTTGACCTCATGCTCTACTACGGTTTCTGGGAACTTTCGCTCGTGCCCATGGCCATCCTCATTGCCATGTACGGCCGCAAGAATGGTCCCAGGGCCGCGCTTAAGTTTTTCCTCTACACGTTCATTCCCTCGGCGCCGCTTCTGGTTGCTATTTTGTGGCTCTATAGTCGGGCTCACAGCTTCGATTTCAGCTATCTTCAGATGTCGATCGCCAGCGGTACGATTCCAGCCGGGCCGCTGTGGTGGGTAGCACTGGCATTCCTGTTTGCTTTCGCTGTCAAAGTCCCCGTATTTCCTCTCCATGGCTGGATCGCGGACACCTACAGCGAAGCTCCAGTCGCCCTAGCCATGGTGGTGGCTGGAAAGCTTGGCCTCTATTCCATGCTCCGTTTTCATATCGGGCTCTTTCCTGCCCAGGCGCGCGACCTCGCTCCACTTTTGATCGCGCTGGCAGTTATCGGCGTTATTTACGGAGCCTGCCTGGCGCTGGTTCAACTCGATTTCTGGAAGTTGATGGCCTTCGCGGCGGTGAGTCACCTGAGCCTTATCGTTCTCGCCATCTACGGTCTCACCGTCACTGGCTGGAACGGCGCGGTCTACCAGATTCTCTCGCACGGCGTGGTCGACGCGGCCCTGTTCCTGCTGCTCGGAGCCATTGAGGTTCACTACGCCTCCAGCCTGATTGGCGCCTATGGCGGCCTGGCAGCCAGGCTGCCGCGCACAGCCACTTACTTCCTGATTGCTACGCTGACTATGATCGGACTGCCGTTGCTGGGTGGATTCGTCGGCGAGTTCATCATCCTCTCCAGCACCTTTACCGGGGTCAGCCGCGCCTGGGCTGTGATTGCGGCGCTGGGAATCATCCTTGGCGCCGCTTACATGCTCTGGCTGGTGCAGCGGCTCTTCTACGGACCGGAGAGTACGCTGGCTTCATCTAGCCCCGCCGTCGATCTGCATTTGCCTGAACTGGCCGTGCTGACGCCGCTGGTGGTGCTGATGCTGGTCATGGGCGTGGCTCCCGCATACTGGCTCAATGTGATCCAGACCGGCGCGCATCCGCCGCAGCCTCCCCATGCGGTCGAGCACATCAATCATTCTCCGAAGCCCAATCTGATTCCCAGCGCAATCGTTCCGGAGGGCCGGCGGTGAACCCAGTTCCTGACATCCTCCGCATCGTTCCCGAGGTCATCCTCACGCTCACCGGCGTGGCGGTGATGCTGATCGACGCCACCATTCCGCCCGCGTGGCCGCGCCGATCGCTGGGGTGGTTGGCCGCATTCGGAACCACATTTGCTCTCTGGGCCAGTCTCTGGCAGCTTTCACTCCCGGAAGGGACAGGCTTTTTTTCAACAGTCGAGACCAGCACGTTTACGATCTTCTTTCACGTCCTTATCTGCGGAATCGTGCTGGTTGCAATTCTGCTTTCGCTCGACACGCTTCCCGCCGACAGCCATCACCAGGGCGAATATTATGCGCTCGTGGTCTTTGGCGCCGTCGGCATGTGCCTGCTCACCGGCGCAGTCGAACTGCTTGTAGTCTTCATCGCGCTCGAAATTTCTTCCATCTCCACCTATGTTCTGGCCGGCTACCGCAAGCAGACGGGCCGTGGTCCCGAGGCGGCCATCAAGTACTTCCTGCTGGGCTCCTTCGCCACCGCGTTTCTGCTCTACGGCATCGCGCTGATCTTCGGCGCTACCGGGACCACCCAGATCTACGAAGTAGCTCACCTTGCTCCATCCGCCTTGAACCATTCGCTGGTGGTGGGTGGCCTGGCGCTGATGCTGGTGGGCATACTCTTCAAGGTCTCTGCTGCTCCGTTCCACGTGTGGACACCCGATGTGTACGAGGGTGCGCCCGCTCCAGTAGTCGCGCTGCTATCGACCGCTCCCAAGGCTGCGGCCTTTGCGCTGCTGCTGCGCGTCGTCTACGAGATGCTTCCCTCGCTCCACGCCTTCTGGTCGCCGCTGCTGTGGGTGGTTTCTGTACTCTCCATGACCGTGGGCAATCTGGCCGCCTTGCGCCAGCAGAACGTGAAGCGCATGCTGGCCTACTCTTCCATCGCTCACGCCGGTTATCTGCTGGCCGCCTTCGCAGGCAGCCAGGCCATCGGCATTGCCGCCGCCAGTTTCTACACCGCTGCCTACGCCGCCATGAACGTGGGCATCTTCGCCGTCGTCACCCTGGTAAGCGGCTACGACGAGAAGGTTCCGTTGATCGAGGATTACCGGGGGCTGATCTACCGCACGCCGCTGCTCGGAAGCCTGCTCATCTTCTTCCTCATTTCGCTGATCGGCATCCCCTTTACCGGCGGATTTTTCGGCAAGTTCTACTCTTTCACTGCCGCTGTGGATGGTGGAGCGGTAGTGCTTGCCATCATCGGCTTGTTGAACTCGGGGCTGGCCGCGGCTTACTACCTCCGCCTTGCCGTAGTCTCCGCCCAGCGTCCCCTGGACGCCTCGAAACAGAGCGTCCCCAACCAGCAGATCGGCGTCGCGGTCGGCGCGGCCCTGTTGCTGTCGGTTGCGGCAACACTAGTTCTCGGCATTATGCCCGGAACTGTGTTACACACAGCTCAATCGGGCGCGCTCACGCTGCAGGCACCGTCGGCCGAGCCTTCGGAGAAAGTCCTGGGAATGGAACCGGCTTCGAATCGCTAGTCCGCATCTCTGACACCCGTGACCTTCAATGAG
>Ga0182013_10009088_pt1 | contig 10528 bp, 13 predicted proteins | sample 612S2MmetaG_FD_120487 | JGI IMG/M metagenome (GOLD analysis project Ga0182013, IMG submission 120487) | Permafrost microbial communities from Stordalen Mire, Sweden - 612S2M metaG | ecosystem: Environmental > Terrestrial > Soil > Wetlands > Permafrost | place: Sweden: Stordalen | collected...
AAGGCCGCCGCAGACTGAAGTCTGCCCCACCTTCGAAACGCTCGCCAGCGAGTGGCGGCCCGAAGTGGCTCACCTTATTTCCCCGGGCCAACCGAAATTGCGGGCGACATCAGGAGTCCAGAGGCATGAATAGGTTCCGAGACCTTGCACCACCTGCCGACGGGGCAGGTGCGATGTATGTGAAGATCCTTGACCTTGCCGAAGTCCTGGTCAATGCTTGTGGTCCCGGTTCGAGGGGTGGCGGATATTTGTCCTTGCCATCGACCAACGATCATCCGGCTGCTTGCGACCTCCAGGTTATTGGAAATGCGCCCATCCGCATAGCCGAAGCCGCCGCACTGGATCCCTGGTGCGAAATCTCCTCCGCACCTCCAATCGCGCGTAGATCCTGCCTGACGGCGTAGGGTTGCGAACCCAAGTTGACGAGTTCTCTCACAGGATGGGGGCCCAGGAGCTGAACGGCCAGTAAGACCATTAAGATCGTGCTCTTGCCCCCGTGCGCTGAATGGAGCTTTCCGCCGATTCGCCGCCGGAGTCCCGGCTAAACTAGTTCATCAGGTCGGCGGATTGGGGGGCAATCGCGTGCTTCGCCACCTGCACGAAGTCCGCGAGAGGGCAGTCGAACGTAGCATTGCGGACACTGCAACCGGGGATGAACACTGGGGCGCTGGCCGGCGGCGCGGCTAGGGTCAGGCTGGTTTGATTATGCAACTGGTCCATGGTCTGAGAGACATAAGCCGCCCGGACGATGTACTCCCCAGTGCTCATCGATTGGCGCAGTTCGAACACCAGAGCGCCGCCTGGAGCAGCGACGTCGGGCTGGTAACCCGGCAGCAGCCAGTCGAGATGGAACAGGGCGGCGAGTCCGGTGATATTGGTGTTCGAAGCCACCAATACGACCATTTTTGTGGACGGAGTTCCCAGTGCGCCGGTCATCGGATTCCCGGTGGCCGCCTGAACCATAGTGCGCACCACGTGGGAGGCTATATTGGAACTCTGCACGCCAGCCAGATAGGGCGTACGGAATTCCAGATCGAGGAGACGGTCGTACAAGCGGAAGATCTGGCTGATGCCGCCGGCGGTCAACTGTCCCCAGCCGACCTCCGACGCCGGCAGCCCATCCGCGTACTCCATGACGAAAGGATCGATGGCGGCAGCAACATCGACCAACCCTCCGAGGTCGACCGGCAAGGCGGTAGTTCCGGCCGCAACGTCGATGGGAATAGCGGTGACATCGACCTTTCCTGGCGGGGCCGCGGGAACCGGAGTCTGGCCGACGGGATAATTGAACAAGATCGAGCGCGTGAGGGCAAACTCGGGGGCATAGGCGAAGGCCAACGACTGTGGAGTAACGCCGAGACGTCCGTTCACGGCGGCGACCGCCATCCGGTAATCGAGGTGCGCGACGCCCGCGTCCACCGGATCGAATAGTGGGTCGCTGGCCGGTGGGATGTAGGAATTGACGTTTACGCTGGCCGCCGGGAGCAGGCCGGCCGCGAAGGCTTGCGCGGTGCCGATGATCAGCGGAGTCCCGTTAGCCCGTAAGTATACGAAGGCGGCGTCGGCCGGGTCCTTGCCGGTCAGCAGTCCCTCGTTGATGAGCCAGAGACGAAAGTAGCCGCCGAGGATTGTCTCATTCGTGCCACCGTTGGGGGTCAAAACGGCAATACCCGAAACGGGGAACGCCGGGAATGGCAGTGCGGAGAAAGCGTCGAGGGACAGGCCGGGAGCGGCGACGGTATTAGGCAAGATCGGAGTCCGCACCCCATGACGGCCGAAGATAATAACCTGCTTGAGTTGCGTGTCATCGACGGACTGCGCCGCGAGGAAGGGTCCGCACAAAAGAGCTAATGTGAGGAGCCGGATGAAGTGAATCTTCGTTTTCCAAGGTAAGGTGTGCATGCTGGACGCCCTTAAATCCATCTTGCGACGATTGGCTCTCATTCCGACCTCGTTCCAACCACGGTGTCTCCTTTGCGACCGGCTTCAGCGCACCAGCGTTCGATTTTTCCGAACGCCGTCGTCGTCAACGATCGTTCAATGCCCATTTTGGTATCGAGATGGCCGAAGGTAAATACAGCAAAACCCGCAAGCCGCATTGGGCGATGCCGTAAAGGCCGCTGTGCGCATGTTCGAGGAGGTCAACACTCTCCAGGCATCGCCCGGGTATCGCCTTTGAGGAGAAACGACACCACATCGGTGTCCAGCACAATGGAAGTCATGCGGCCGGATCGGTTTTCTTACGTCCGCGCCATTCGTGCAGGGCACTCAAGAAGTCATCGATCGATTCTTCTTCCGGCCAGAAATCTCCAACCAGGTCTCGCGCATCGCGGGGGAACGTTAGATGCGGTGCTCAAGGCATCTTCGAGGTCGGTCTCTTCCGCGGCAGCCTGAGAGGTCAGGCCTTTGAAATAAGCGGCGGTCTGACGCTCCAAACTAGCCCGGTTGTCTAGCCGACGAGCCAGCTCCACGGCCTTGTCCACTGCTTCTCCGACGCTTTCGGCCTTGCCAGCCTTCACCATATTGTGCAGGTATGCATAGCTGCTCGCGCCGATGGTGGTCGATAGCTTCTTGCGTTGCAGCATGTCTCCTATTTTAGGAGATAAAGAGTCCCCCTGTACAAGGGGCTCTGGCTCGGCCTCTCGACGCTCCCAACTTTGCAACCCAAGTGGCCGAAAATCAAGCGGTGGCTCCCCATTGTGGACGCGTTTCGAACTTGGTGCGCCACAAACCCGGCGTCCCTGTTAGGAGCAATCCAGGTTCAGGCATGCGGATTGCCAGCGACCACGTGCTGACGAAGCCATCGATCAAGTTCGTCAACGCGCATTCGGCGAATTTCGCAGGGGCCGTTCAGGAACAGGACACACCCCGCGGTCCTGAACTTGGCCGCCGCCGGCTAATCGGCCACGAGAGGCGGCATCAGCTCACGGACTGCAGCCCGAACCTTCGATGCCAGCGCAAGAGCCCGTTTGGCATCATTTAATTGCGGTTCGCGCCAATCGTCGGCGTAACGAACATTGACGGCATACGGATTCAGTTCGGCCAGATCTTCGACCCGCACTGGAAAACGCAGTTCCAAGGGAATGAGTACCGCGAGCGCTTGCAGATCGTGGGTTCGGGGCGCCTGAATGCCCAGGTAAGTGAGCAGGCATTGCCATGATCCGGCTTGCCGCTTCGAGGTCATGCTCCGCTTTACGAACCCATTGCCGGAGTACTTCAATGACCTCAGGCGGCACGTTCATAGAGGACCTTACCTTCACGCGAAGCCGGCCAGTACACGGTATTCACCACGTTCCGGTAACGTTCGAAACGGGAACTGGTCGAAACAACGATATCCATGGGGCGGGGAAAGTCCACGAGCGACGCATAGAGTTCCGCCGCACGCTTGTTTGGATCGGCGACTTCTGAAAACAACACCAACAGGTCGATGTCGCTATCCGGACCGGCGTCGCCCCGGGCGCTAGAGCCGAAAAGGATGATCTTGTCCGGGAAGAACCGCTCTGCGATTCGCCGGACCAGATTGTCCAGAACTTCCGGGCTTTCAGCAACCTCGTTCATGGCATTCATCATAACGCGCACCGCACTCACCAGCTTGGGCGCGACTCCTCCCGCAGCATCGGCGACCCGACAAGAGAGTTCGAATCCACAACGGGCTTGCCAGTTGACCAGCGCAACCCACTGAAACTACGAGGGCGTTTTGTGGGACAATCTGGCTCCCCAGTCCGGACGCGTTTCGAACTTTTGCGGGCCAACTGGTACTGTGATCGAACCCGTCAACGCCTAACGTTTTCAGAATGATCGGCGCGGCCCGCCGGCGCTTGTCCATACCGGGCGCCCAGCTTGGACACAACTCCGAACTCGCCAAGCCGGACGGTGTGACCTGCTTTCTTCAAAACAGCGTCCATCTCAAGGCGGCGCCCCTCCGCGAAATATGTCATATTGGACATAGGCGAGAAATGGCTAGCCTAGGGGACAAGCCGCTGGTTTGGTTAAAGGGCGAAGTAAAAACCCCTCCGTTCGGCAATCGCGCCCGCTTGGAAGCTGGCCTGCTCCTCAGGCGGCTCCAGCAAGGGCAAGGATTGAGTCTGCCCCATTCGCGACCAATGCCCGCAATCGGTCGCCAGTGCCACGAGCTGCGAATCAGCGATCATGGCCAAACCTGGCGAATCGTTTACCACGTCGCGCCGGATGCGATCGTGATTCTCGATGTCTTCAGCAAGAAGACCCCGGCTACGCCGGGTCAGATCGTAGTAGTCTGCCAAAAGCGCCTAGCTGCCTACTTGCAAGCGATTTCGGATAAGGAGTACACATGAAGCGTATCAGGAAGCAACGTTTGGAATCTGCCGGCTGGGTGGTTGGCGACAGCGCCCAGTTCCTGCAACTGAGCGTGGAAGAGAATCGCTTTATCGAATTGAAGCTGGCGCTCGCCACCGGAGTCCGCGAACTTCGCGAACGAAAGGGGCTGACGCAGACCGCGTTGGCGCATCGACTGGGATCGAGCCAATCGCGCGTCGCCAAGCTGGAAGCAGCCGACCGCTCGGTGTCGCTCGACTTGATCATGCGGTCGCTCCTCGCCATCGGAGCTACCGCCACCGACATTGCCAAGTGGATCAAACGTGCCGAAAACACTCGAGCTGCCTAGAGAAACGCCGTCCCATCTTGGAGTCGAACCACATTGTCAAGTACTTGTCGGTGAGGAACGCCCAGGATCAACGGGCTGCGTCGTCAGCTTTGGCGCCTGTCCAGTCTGGGATGCCACCGGCTGGACGCGTCCAGAACCACGCCGCGCGGAGGCGGAATTCCGGGATTCCCGGCGACGTCTTGGAACCGCTAAGATGACTCCATGAAGAACTCTTGGGAGACCCTCCTCAAGCTCATGCCGCTCGTCGCAGTGGTTGTCGCGGTTGTCGGCTGGTTTATTGGCAATTAGTTCAACGTTGGCCGAGACCAAAGAAACAAGCAGCGTGAGATTCGTCTGCAGTATCAGATTGATACGTATCGGTTATTGGCATTGGCGTCGCATCGAAAGTACGAACCCGGGTCGAAGTACTTCCGCGACTTGGAGGCGGCGACTGCCGATATCCAGCTGTTTGGCACCGAATCACAGATTAGGGAAGTAAAGGCGTTTTTGCAGCAATGGGAAGCCCAGAACAGGGGAGACCTCGACGACCTGCTGAGGGATCTTCGGGATGACCTCCGGAGGGAGCTGCGGCAGCCTCCAGTACCCGGTAATGTGCAGTGGTTTCGTCTCGAAGGTGCGCCGTAGTCGGCGAGTCGTAGTCAGGCTCGTGGGCTTGGAGGCGGTCCGTGACGTCGCGCTCCGAAACGAACCGGCGTTGAGCAATGCCGCAGAAGATAACAGGTTCGAGCGTTGAATTGGGGTCGCCCGTAAAGTGCAGAATTGAAGTGTCGATTTCTGTTGGCTCCCCAGGTAGTACTCGAACCCCCTTACAACTTATAGCCTTCCCAGCGCGCCACCACCGCGCTGGCCAGACAATTCCCCAACACGTTGATGGAGGTGCGCGCCATGTCCAGGATCGCGTCCACACCCAACAGCACCGCCACGCCTTCCTTGGGAAGGTGGAAAGTTTCCACCGTGCCCGCCAGGATGATCAGCGCGGCGCGCGGAACCCCGGCCACGCCCTTACTGGTCAGCATGAGCGTCAGCATCATGGCCAACTGCTCGCCCGTAGTGAGATGCACGCCCGCGGCTTGCGCCACGAATATCGACGCCAACGACAGATAGAGCGCGCTGCCCACCAGGTTGAAACTGTAGCCCGTGGGAATCACGAAACCCACGATATGCTTGGGCACGCCGAACTCTTCCATATTTTCCAGCGCCAGCGGGAGTGCCGCTTCGCTCGACGCGGTGGAAAAGCCGATCAGGAACGGCGCCCGCACCGCACGGTAGAACTTCCCGATCGGAATGCGGAAGAGGATGAGCCCCGGCAGCAGGACCACCAGAATGCACAGCACCGCCGAAGCGTACATGGTGGCGATCAACTGGCCCAGCCCGAACAGCACCTTGAGACCTTTGCTGCCGATGGTGATCGCGATGGCCGCGCCCACGCCCAATGGGGCCATGTACATCACGTACCTGGTGAAGCGGAACATCACTTCGGCCAGCGACCCGCAGAACTTCACCACCGGATCGGCCTTGGCGCCGATGGCCGAGCAGGCGGCGCCAAAGAGGAACGCGAAGACCACGATCTGCAGCGCGTCGTTGCGCGCCATGGCGTCCACAATGCTGGTGGGAACGATGTTCTCCAGCTTGAAACCGCTTTGCGCGGCCGGCAGGGCCTTCTCCGCGGCCGTGGGCGCGATCGGCACGCCCGCGCCGGGACGCACCAGGTTCACCGCGCCCAGCCCCAGGAAAAGCGCCAGCGTGGTGACCACCTCGAAGTAGACGATGGCCTTCAATCCGATCCGGCCCATCTGCTTGATATCGCCCGAGCCGGCGATGCCATTCACCAAGGTGGAGAAGATCAGGAGGGCGATGATGGAACGGATCAGCCGCAGAAAAATGTGGCTGACCGGCTCCAGATGAGGAGCGAATGAGGGCGCGAATGCCCCCACCGCGATGCCCGCGGCCATCCCCGCGAAAATCCAAAAGGTAAGCGAAAGACGCTTCAACGTTCCCCCCATTTTAATTTCTGCCGCAGCACGTCGAAAAACATCTGGCGCGGCGGACGAATCAGGTGCAGCGCATACTGCGTGCTGTGGCACACCAGCGTATCGTGCTCGCGGATGGGCGTGCCCACCTGGCCGTCGATGGTGAGGTACACGCTCTCGTCGGGACCGCGGGAGACGATCCGGATCCTGCTGGTTTCCGGCACCAGCACGGGACGATTGGTCAGCATGTGCGGGCAGATGGGCGTGAGGCAGATGGCCGGCACCGAAGGGAAAATAATGGGGCCGCCGGCGGATAGCGAGTAGGCCGTGGAGCCGGTAGGCGTACAGATAATCAGGCCGTCGGCTTTATAGGCGCACACCAGTTGGTCGTCGACATATACGTCGAGATCGATCATGCGGGCGATGTCGGCCTTAGTGAGAACGGCGTCGTTGAGCGCGTCGAAAGTGGCGATCATGCGCCCGTCGCGCACTACCTCGGTGTTCAGGAGCTTGCGTTTGGCCACGCGGTGCTCGCCGCGCAACGCGCGTTCCAGTTCGGGAAACAGTTCGTCCACGCTGATGGCGGTCAGGAAGCCGAGACCGCCCAGATTCACCGGAAACAGCGGGATCTCGCGCCGGCCGATGGCGCGCACGGCGGAGAGCAAGGTGCCGTCGCCGCCCAGCACGATCACCAGGTCACAGCCTTCGGGCACGTCGGCCCGCGGAAGACCGGCCACACCGCCGCCGTAGAATGCGGTCGGCTCGTCGATCCGCGCGGAGATGCCGCGATCGTGCAGCCACTGGAGCAGCCTCGGAACCAACGCGACCCCGGCTGGCGCGTTCGGTTTGGAAACCACCCCGACGGTCCTAATGATGGGCATAGAGGAGAAACTCCTTGTTCCCTTCGGCGCCGCGGATGGGGCTATCCATGATACCGGTCTCGAATCCAAATTCACGCACCGCGCCGGTCACCCGCTCGCAGGCGGCCTGGTGGAGTTGCGGGTCGCGAACGATGCCGCCCTTGCCCACCTGGCCCTTCCCGACTTCAAACTGCGGTTTGATCAGTATAACCATTTGCCCGGTGGGCTGTAACAGGGGTACGGCGGCCGGCAGGATGAGCGTTACGGAAATGAAGCTGACGTCGCACGTCAGAAAGTCGACCCGCTCGCCGATGTCGGCGAACCGCAACTCGCGCGCGTTGATGCCTTCGTGCAGGCAGACGCGCGGGTCGGTGCGCAGGGACCAGGCGATTTGCCCGGCGCCCACATCGACGGCGTGCACGCGGGCAGCGCCGGCCTGTAGCATGACGTCGGTAAAGCCGCCAGTGGAAGATCCGATATCGAGGCAGACTCCGCCTTCGACGCGGATGGCGAACTCTTTCAGCGCGCCGGCCAATTTGAGGCCGCCGCGGCTCACGTATGGCGGTCGCGCGAGCACTTCGAGGGCGGCGTCCGCGGCGACGGGCTGGCCGGGTTTGGAAGCTTTCTGGCCATTGAGCAGGACCTCGCCGGCCATGATGAGGGCCTGGGCCTTCTCGCGCGATTCGGCGAGCCCACGGTCCACCAGCAGGCGGTCGAGGCGGGTCTTCATGGAAGGAATCCGGGCAAAGACATGATTGGCCGCCGATAAACACCGATGAACACCGATAAAAAAGAAGAAGGAGTCTTATCGGTGTTCATCTGTGTTCATCGGTGGCTAAATTAGTTTGTGCGGAGCGGTGGCTCGGTCCGGTTCTCGGAGCGCCGAGATGAGTCTCGGCGCGGCAGACTGAGAGTCTGCGCCACGACGCTTGCCGCGAGGTTATTCGTGCCCAGCGTTCATCGGCGGCTGACATTTCTTGTCCGTGCCTTCATGACTTTCGGCGCGCGATCAAATCCGCCAGCTCATGCAGCCGCACGGCGCCATCGCCGAACGGCCCGAGCACCTGGTGGGCGCGGGCGCACTGCTCTTCAGCCATGCGGTGAGACGTCTCCAGCCCATACACCGCCGGGAACGTGATCTTGTGCTGCGCCGCATCCTTCCCGGCCGTCTTCCCGAGCGCCGCCGAAGACTCCTCCACATCCAGGATGTCGTCCACAATCTGAAACGCCAGCCCGACATGCTCGCCATAGCACGAAAGCGCGGCGTATTGCTCCTCTCCCGCGCCCGCGAAAATCGCGCCCATCCGCAAACTGGCGCGCAGCAGCGCCCCCGTCTTGGCGCGATGGATCGATTCCAGCAGGGCTGCGTCGGGCGGCTTGCCTTCGCCCTCGAGATCGGCCACCTGGCCGCCGATCATGCCGCCGACAGTCCCGGAGGCCGTCGCCAGTTCGGCGATCAGACGAGTCTTGCGATCGTCGGAAACGGGCAATTGCGCCAGCACCTGGAAAGCCAGGGTGAGCAGCGCATCGCCCGCCAGAATGGCCATGGCGTCGCCGAAAACTTTGTGGTTGGTGAGCTTGCCGCGGCGGTAATCGTCGTTGTCCAGCGCGGGCAGATCGTCGTGGATCAGCGAATAAGTATGGATCAACTCCAGCGAGCAGGCGCAGGCGGCCACTCCGTCCGCGCCCCCGGCGGCGTGCGCGGCTTCCATGCATAAGATGGGGCGGATGCGTTTCCCGCCGGCGAACAGGCTGTACCGCATGGCGCGGTGGATGGTTTCCGGAAGCGTCGTTTCCGGCGGCACGAGGCGGTCCAGTTCCGCGTCCACGAGCCGCCGCTGCCGGGCGAGGTATTCGCGCAGATTCATGCTCTCTCGGATTTTTCGGGGCGGAACGGCTCGGCGGCGATCTTGCCCTCTTTGCGGATCAGCATTTCGACGCGCGTCTCGGCCTCTTCGAGCTGTTTGCGGCAGGTATCGCTGAGATTCATGCCGCGCTCGAAGAGCTCGATGGAGCGCTCCAGCGAGAGGTCGCCGGCTTCCAGTTGCTTGACTGTTTTTTCCAGTTCGTCGAGCGAAGCTTCGAAAGTTTCGGTCAGGCGAACGTCGGGTTGCGGTTCCGTCATCGAGAACATTTTAGCGCGAAGAGCCTTCGGCTTTTGGCTGGCCCCTGCATGCACCGGGAGCTAACACCTACACGCCGGCCGCTTAACAGCACCCAGTCTGGGGACGTCTCGAACTTGCCAAGGTAGTTGCGGACCTTCGTTCCCGGCGCATTAGGGCATAATGGAGGCTGAGTCTATGGGTCAGACTATTGAGCTTGGCAACATCGTTGTCGACGGCGAGGCGCTGGCGCAGGTGTGCCGCCGCTACGGTATCAAGGAACTTTCTCTGTTTGGGTCCGTTGCCCGTGGCGATATGGGGCCGGATAGCGACATCGATATCATGGTCGAGTTCCAGCCGGACACACGTATCGGTATGATCAAGTTTGAATTGCTGGCGGAGGAACTGACGCGTCTGGCCGGGCGCAAGGTCGACCTCGTCAGCAAGCGTGGACTGAAGCCATGGGTGCGCTCCGAAGTTATCAAAGACCTCCGGGTCATTTATGCGGCATGAAGCTTCTTTCCTGAAGGACATCCTTCTGGCCTGTCGCAAGATTGAGGCTATCGTTACGGCTACCGACGAAGAATCGTTCCTGAGAAGCGAGGTCTTGTCGCCTGCCGTACTGCATCATATGACGGTGATCGGCGAAGCCATCAGCCGTTTATCCGATGAAGTGAGAGATCGCCACCCGGAAGTGCCGTGGCGGCAAATAATTTCGGTGCGTAACAGGATCGTTCACGCTTATTTTGATCTGGATTGGCAGATATTGTGGAATGCCGCCACCGACGATATTCCTGCGTTGCGGAGGCAGGTTCTCGCCATCCTTACAGTTGATTTCTCTGAATCCGAACCTGACTGAGTCAGCGTTACCGAGCGAGGACTTTTGCGGCCTGAGGCGCGCTCTGCTCGAACCGGGGCAGCGGGTTTGTTCGCAACAGCATCCGAGCGGAATCG
>Ga0182013_10009090_pt1 | contig 10527 bp, 8 predicted proteins | sample 612S2MmetaG_FD_120487 | JGI IMG/M metagenome (GOLD analysis project Ga0182013, IMG submission 120487) | Permafrost microbial communities from Stordalen Mire, Sweden - 612S2M metaG | ecosystem: Environmental > Terrestrial > Soil > Wetlands > Permafrost | place: Sweden: Stordalen | collected...
CGTACCATCGCGCTCGGCACGGGGGTCCTGACCCTCGGACTGGGCTTGGCCACCGGGGTGGGCGGCGGCATCGCCACCGCCAAGACACCGCCGACACAGTTCTCGGGGGACATCAGCTGCACCGCCTCCGGATCGGTGAACTTCAACCCCAAGATCACCAACGGGGGGACCTCCCCCGAGACCGTGAGCGTGAAGTTCAAGATCACGGGTTGCAGCGGAGCGGGCGACACCGACGGCGCCATCACCCTCTCCAAGGGGACGCTGAAGGCCACGACGACGGTGCCCGTGACCAATGCCTGTGAGCCCATCCTCAGCGGCTCGGACTCACTGCCCGCCGCCACCGGCACCATCAGCTGGAAGGGCCACGGCGGCTCGATCGTGACCTCCACCGTGTCGGTCGCCTCGGAGACGCTCGACTACAACGCCGGCGCCAACACGCTGGACGTCTTCCTGGGTACGACCACGGTGTCGGCCGGCTCGTTCGACGGACAGCACCTCACCTTCGGCACGTTCGCGGCGAAGAAGAACCCGTACAAGACGGTGGCGACCTGTAACGGCGGTGGCATCAAGGCCGTCACCGTCGGCTCCGCCACGGCGACCGTGGGAGCGTGACGACGATGACCAACAACCGACAGCACCGTCCGCTCAAGCGGCTCCTCGCCGCGTCCGCCCTCGTCGGGTCGGCCACGGTCCTCCTGGCCGGGGCGCTCGCCCTCCCCGCCGGCGCCGCGGGCAGCGGTCCCCTCGCCACCAAGGTGGCGGTCACGACCGGTATCAGCAACCTCCACACGGGGCAGGCGGTGACCTTCACGGCCACCGTGACCTCCACCCCGGACCACACGCCCGGCGGTCAGGTGACCTTCTCGATCACCGGCGCCGACGCATCGACGGTCAACTGCGACACCGGTGACGTGCAGGCCGTCGCCAGCGGCACCGCCACCTGCGGGGTCGCCGCCGGCCTCTTGGCCGCCAGCGGCCCGTACACCGTGGTGGCCCAGTACGCCGACACGGTCGACTCGAGCTACCAGTCCTCGTCGGTCACGAAGACCCAGGTGGTCAACCTCGGGACGACGGCGACCACCGTCACTCCGCAGGTGACCCCGGCGGTCACCGGCGAGCCGCTCGCCTTCACGGCGGCGGTGGCCCCTTCGGGCGCCTCGACCGGCAGCCCCACCGGCACCGTCACGTTCACCGGCGTCACCTGTGACGCCGGCAACGTCGTGACCCTGTCGGGCGGGACCGCCCAGTGCAGCGTCAGCGGTGGTCTGGTCTCGCAGAAGGCGGCCTACCAGGTGACCGCCGCGTACTCGGGCGACACCAACTTCGCGGCCAGCACGGGCACCGGCAGCCAGGTGGTCACCCCGGCCGCCACGACCATCACGCTGACCCCGTCGGCCGGCACCTGCACGGGTGACGTCTGCACGATCGGTGCCGGAACGGCGGTCAACTTCGTGGCCACGGCGGCGGCGTCGGGCACCGACTCCGGTTCGGGTACCCCCGGCGGGACGTTCACCTTCGCCATCCTGAAGCCCGGGTCGAAGACCTCGTACCCGTGTGACGGTGGCTCCAACGTGATCCCGCTGGTCGATGGCACCGCCACCTGCACCATCAGCGCCGGCCTCCCGGCCGTCGTCTACTACAAGGTGTCAGCGACGCTGGCTTCCACCGGGTACCAGCCGGGCGTGGCCTCGCTGTACGAGAACGCATCGCTGGCCTCGACCTCGGTCACCGCGTCGGTGCCGAAGGACGTCGGTGCCGGCCAGACGTTCAACGTGACCGCCGTGGTCCAGCCGATCGCGGGCTACACGGGATCGAACGTCCCGACGGGCTACGTGAACATCCTGGTGTGCGGAGGCAACTCGAACGGCAACGACGGCTGCGAGGGTGGTGCTTCCGCCGTCGGGCCCGGAGGTGTGGCCGTGCTGACCGTCGGCGGTGGCGAGTTCCCCGGCACGTACACGTACACGGCCGTCTACACCGGTGACACGAACTTCTACTCGAGCAACACCAAGGCGAAGTCCATGTTCATCGACAAGTCGGACACCACGACGTCGTTGAGCGAGGCGGGCGGGTTCGCGTCGACCGACGGCGCCCCCGTCGCCATCACGGCGACGGTGGCGGTGCCCGACGGCGCCGACGGGTCGTCCCTCGTCGGTCCGCCGACCGGCAACGTCACCTTCACGATCACCGATCCCAACGGGAACCCGGTGAGCTGCCAGGGTGGCAACGTCATCGCCCTGCCGGAAGCGCCGTTCGAGACCGAGGGCTCGGTGACCTGCTACCTCCCGCCGGGCACGCTGACGGACCTGACACCGCCGCAGACGGACTACACGGTGCAGGCCTCCTACGGCGGCGACTCGGACTACGGGACGAGCGCTGCCCATGCCGTCCAGGTCGTGGTGCCTCCCGCCGACTGACCGGTAGGCGAGCAACTGCGTCCACGAGGGCGCACCCCCGGACCGGTGTCCAGGGGTGCGCCCTCGGGCAATTCCGGGGTCCGTCGCGTCGGCCGATCAGGCCGACCCTGGGCGGGGCGACCCGATCAGGCCGACCCGGGGCGACCCGGTCAGGCCGGCCCGGACGCCCGACGACGCCGGGCCACCACCACCCGACCCGCCACGAAGGCCGCGACCACGACGCCCAGGGCCACGAAGGGGAACGCGTCGTAGGGCGACGGCTGGCCCGGTGTGCAGAGGGTCACGAAGGGCACGGCCAGCGCCGCGGTGCCGAGCAGCGGCAGCACGACGTGGCGGACCACCGAGAACCGGTCACGATGGCGCCGCCAGGCGTAGACCGGGAGCGACGCCATCGTCAGGACGTACACGAACAGGATCACGATGGTCCCGAGGGTCGAGCACTCGGCGTACAGGCCTACCGGATCCATCGATCCCGTTCCCACGCCCACGGCGTGGACCAGCGCCCAGACGGCGATGACGCCCAGGGCGACCACTACGAAGGCGGTCAGGGCCCGAGCCGGGGTCTGACTCGACGGCCGCACCTCACCGAGCCAGCGGGGGAGCTTGCCGGTGCGTCCGGCGTCGTAGAGCATCCTCGACTGGGAGTTGCTGCCCGATACGAGGGTGGCCAGCACCGAGACGATGCCGGCCAGCCACGCCACCACGGCGAACGGTCCGAGGGCCCGGTCGGCGACCGTCAGGAACGGGATCGACGACCGCCCGATCGACGACACGTCGTAACCGAATCCGGTGACGGTGGCGTAGGCGAACAGCAGGAACAGCACGGTGGCGATGGCGATCGAGGCCATGAGGGCCCGGGGGACGGTCGTGCGCGGCTCCCGGCACTCCTCGGCCAGGGCCGGTCCGTTCTCCCAGCCGATGAACATGTACAGGGCGAGAGGGAAGCCGGCCGAGAGTCCGCGCAGGCCCCCGGTCACGGCGGACCAGTGGAAGGGGGCACCGGTCAGGTCCCCCCGGTGGTCCACGAGGATGAGCGCGCAGGCCACCACCATGATCGCCACCTGGAGCACCACGGCCCCGGCCACCGCCGAGGTGGAGAGCCGGATGCCGCGCACCATGAGGGCGAGGGCGGCGAGCGTGATCACCACCGTCAGCGGCCCCCAGGCGACATCGGCCACCCCGTAGTGGGCGAGGGTGATGGCGATGAAGCCACCGGACATGGTGAAGACGCCGGCCATGGCGATCGTGTAGCCCACGGCCACCAGGACGGCGGTGGCCACGCCGGCCACCGGGCCGAGCCCGCTCTCGACGAACTCGATGAAGCTCCCCGACGAGGGCTCCGTCCGGCTGAACTCGGCCACGCCCATGGCGAGGAGGAACACGGCGAGCGCCGCCGCCAGGATGGTCAGCGGTGCACCGATGCCGGCCGTCACCGCGACGACGCCGAATCCGAAGTAGAAGTCGATGCCCGGGCCGATGTTGGCCACGGTCGATGCGGTCACGTCGGCCGTGCCCAGCTGGCCCGACCGCAGGCCCCGCAGGGGCGACGTACCGGACCCGCTCACCGCATCACGGTGCCCCGGCCGCTCCCGACGCCCGTTCCCGTGGGCGTGTCACTGTCCCCGGGGCCACCCACCGCTGCATTGTCGTCCGGCGGGGCGGCGGGGTCAACGAAGCCGCTGGTGGCCCGTCACTCCACGGTGTCGGCCGGCGTGGTCCGCCCGGCGCCGTCGCCCACCCGGGCCACGCGCCCGTCGGCGAGGCGCGGCCGGTCGCGCAGGTTGGCCGGCAGCACGTCCGGGTCGGCGACCGCCCGGCCGATCACGTCGAGGATCTCGTCGCCGATCAGCTCGCTGCGCACCAGCAGGGCATCCCGAAGCGCCTCGACGATGTGGCGGTGCTCCTCCAACATCTGCGTCACCGAGTGCTTGGAGCCGTCCAGGAGGGCCTCGACCTCGCAGCGGCTCTGCTCGTCGGCCAGGACCTTGCCCACGATGCCACCACCCTGGTGCTCGATGGCCGCCACCGAGACGAGTGACGATCCCATCCCCAGCTGCCCCACCATCTGACAGGCGTTGAGGGTGGCGGCCTGGAGGTCACTCGCCACCCCGGTCGAGCACTCGCCGAAGAACAGCTCCTCGGCCACCATCCCACCGAAGGCGATGTCGATCATGGCCCGCACCTCGGAGCGGGTCTTGGTGAAGCGCTCCTCGGTCTCCGAGTGGCTGAGCAGGCCCAGGGCGTCCCGGCGCTTGACGATGGTGAGCACCTCGAGCTTGCGGCCGCGCCCGACGAGCCAGGCCACGGTGGCGTGGCCGGCCTCGTGGGTGGCGATCGTCCGACGCTCGGCCTCGGTGTACTCGACAGGCTGCGCCAGACCGATCTCCTCGGTCATCTTGGCCTGCTGCACGTCGTTCCACGACAGCTTGTCGGCGCCACGACGCAGGGCCCACACGAGCGCCTCGTCGAGCAGGTGCTCGATCATGACCGGCGAGTAGCCCGCCGTCATGGCCGCCAGTGTGTCGCGCCTCGCCGGATCGTCGAGGAGGGGTTCGTGGGCCTTCTTGCCCAGGTAGTAGTCGAGGATGTCGCGCCGGCCGGAACGGCCGGGCAGCCCGAAGTAGATGGTCCGGTCGAACCGGCCGGGCCGCACGAGGGCCGGGTCGAGGTCGTCCATCCGGTTGGTGGCCCCGATCACCAGGATGTTGGCCGGCACGGCCGTGGGCTTGCGCAGCCGCCGGTCGGCCGGGAGCCACGTGTTGACCGCCTCGACGATCCTGCCGCGGACGCGGACGGACCACGGGGTCTGCTCGAACGACTGGAGCTGGATGAGCAATTCGTTGACCACCCCGGGGACTCCCTCGCCGTGGCTGGACCCGCTCCCCCGACGACCGCCGATGGCATCGAGCTCCTCGATGAAGCCGATGGCTCCGCCCTCGCGACGGGCCTGGCGGCGCAGCTCCTTGAAGTAGGAGCGGATCTTGCGGTTGGTCTGGCCGTAGAACATGGACTGGAAGGCCGAGGACGAGACGAAGAGGAAGGGCACGCCGGCCTCGGCCGCCATGGCCTTGGCCATGTAGGTCTTGCCCGTCCCGGGCGGTCCCTCGAACAGGATCGCCTTGCGGGGTGTGCCCCCCATCTGCTCGTTGAAGGTGCGGTACGCGAGGAAGAGGTTGAGGGTCTTGGTGACCTCCTCGACCAGTCCCTCGGAGCCGCGCACGTCGTCGAAGCTCATCGTGAGCTCGTCGGGACGGAAGAGGATGTGCGGCGACCGCCCGGCGCCGAGCAGGGGGACGATCATCACGAGCGAGAGCAGGACGATGAGGCCGATCGGCAGCATGTAGGGGGTCAGCCCCGAGGGGACGGACGGGGTGGGCAGGGGAGCGCCCGACGACAGGACGTCGCGCAGCACCAGCACGGCGGCCACCAGTCCGAGCACGAGCGCCAGGCGCCGCAGGCGGGCCGAGCGCGCCCGGGTGCGGTGGGCCCCGACGTCGGTGGTGTCCATGCGGGCCACCCCGGCGCCCGACAGGGCACCGAGTCCGTGGGGGTTCGGCTCGCCCGGGGCGGCGACGGATCCGACCGGGCCTTCCGACCCGTCGACGGTTGCTGTCTGCCGTGGATCCATGCGATCGCTCCGTCCTGTGCGGGTTCCGTGCGGCCGACGCCCCTGCGCGACGCCTGCCCTGCGGCGAACCTACGGCGGGGCCGTCGGATGGTCAACCGAGTCCACGGAGGGTGGCCGTAACTGCGTACTTTCCCGATCCCCGACGGAAAAACCCCACCCATGGTGAGAGAAGCGGATGCCGGCGTTGCAGTTCGGGTGCCGCCCGGTTGCCGCCCGACGGAACGTCGACGACTGTCAGCGACCGCCACGGTTCCCCACCGTCACCCATGGACGCTCAGACGCCGTGGGCGGTGGCGCGGCGGACGCCCGCCGGGGGTGGCCGACCTACGTCGGAACCGGGAACTCGCGCACTTCGAAGTCCGACACGATCGTCGCGCACAGCGACGGGTCCACCAGCGCGCACGACTCGGCCACCACGTTTTCGGACCGGCCGTAGGAGACGGCGGACGGCACCTGGGGGAAGATCACGACCCCGGTCACGGTCTCCTGGCCGCCCGAGGCGGCGAGGGTGCCGACCACCCCGGCGGGGTCGGCCACCGCGGTGACGTCAGGGGTGAGGGAGTTGCTGAGCTCGCCGGTCGGCTTGGTCGTGGAGCATCCGGCCGAGTGCGCCTGCCACGACGGGATGGTGAAGAACGGGCACACGAGGTCGACCCCGGCCGACGAGCCGGTCGACGCGTAGGTGGCGAAGATCCCCTCCGCCCCGGCCGCCGGCGCGCCGGACGTCGGTGGCGTCGGGTCGTTCGGGGGATAGAGCACCAGGGTGGTCGCGCCGTTGCCGGTCATGGCCGCCGACTGGCCGATGGGGGGAGCGGCGGCCAGCGTGGACCCGGTGGTGCTCGTCGGGCCCGTGGTCGTCGTGGTCGACCCCGGGTACCCCTGCCCGGAGGAGCCGGACGCCACCTGCGCACAGGTCCATCCGGCGGGGCCGAGCAGCGTGTGGACCCCGTCGGAGTAGAAGGTCACCTTCCCGACGAGCGAGGTCGGGATCGGGGCCACCAGGATGCTCGGGTTCCATCCCGACGACGACTTGACCTGGGTGCCGAACGCGGGGTCGACGCAGGCCACGACGGGGAACGCCACGGCGACCTCGCCGTTGACGGGAACCGTGGTGGACGGGCTACCGGCCGCCGTGGTCGACGTGGTGCTGTCGCCGACGGAGGAGGAGGTGGACAGCAGGTTGCTCCCGCAACCGGTCAGTACCACCAGGCCGGCCGTCACCCCCGCCGACAGCCAGCGGACCCGCCTACCCCTCGTGCCGCGCGTCATCCCCTGACGATAGGCCCCCACGCCTGTGTGCGGTGGCCAATCGGCGCCTGACTGTCGCTGACGTTGACGTATGCGGTAAGATAGACCCGGTCCATCCGTCCGACCTGGCGGACGTCGGGCCCGACGTCGGGGAGCAGCATGGCTGTCATCGAGCAGGACGCACCTTCGGGCGACGGTCGTCGCCGACCGGGGCGGCTCGGTGCCGGGCGGCACCGCATGAGCCGCGAGGAGCGACTCAGCGGCGACCTCTCCACCCTGCCGCCCAACTACAAGTGGATGGCCCTGTTCATCTCGACCCTCGGGATGCTGATGGCCACCATCGACGGCTCGATCGTGCTGATCTCGCTGCCCAACATCTTCCGGGGCATCGGCATCGATCCCCTGGAGCCGGGCAACACCTTCTTCCTCTTGTGGATGATCCTCGGGTTCCTGGTGGTGACCAGCGTGCTGGTGGTCACGCTCGGCCGGATGGGTGACATCTACGGCCGGGTGCGGATCTACAACATGGGATTCGCGGTGTTCACGTTCTTCTCGTTGATGCTGTCCATCACGTGGATGTACGGCCATGCCGCGGGCGTGTGGCTGATCGTGATGCGGATCTTCCAGGGGGTCGGCGCGGCCATGCTGATGGCCAACTCGGCGGCCATCCTCACCGACGTCTTCCCGGACAACCAACGGGGCCTGGCCCTCGGGGTGAACCAGGCCGCCGCCTTCAGCGGTACGTTCATCGGCCTGGTGCTCGGCGGGCTCCTGGCGCCGCTCAACTGGCGGTGGATCTTCCTCGTCTCGGTACCCGTCGGGCTCGTCGGTACGGTCATGGGCTACCTCGAGCTCCACGAGACCAGCCCGCGTCGACCGGCCCGGATCGACTGGCCCGGCAACATCACCTTCGCCGCCGGGCTGATCCTGGTCATGATCGGGATCACCTACGGCATCGAGCCCTACGGCGGCCACGTGATGGGGTGGACCAACCCGCTCGTGCTCGGTGCGCTGGCGTTCGGTGTCGTGCTCCTGGGGGTGTTCTGCGTGGTGGAGACCCGCGTGGCCCAGCCGATGTTCCGTCTCCAGCTGTTCAAGATCCGGGCCTTCACCTCCGGCGTCCTGGCCAGCTTCCTGGCCGCCCTCAGCCGGGGCGGGTTGATGTTCATGCTGATCATCTGGCTCCAGGGGATCTGGTTGCCCCTCCACGGCTACGCCTTCACGGTGACCCCGCTGTGGGCCGGGATCGCCATGCTCCCGCTCACGCTGGGATTCCTGGTGGCCGGTCCCCTGTCGGGGATCCTGTCGGACCGGTTCGGCTCGCGCCCGTTCGCCACGGGAGGCATGCTGGGTACCGCCGTCTGCCTCTTCCTCCTCGAGCTGCTGCCGGTGGACTTCCCCTACTGGCTGTTCGCCCCCCTGCTGTTCGCCACCGGGATGTTCATGGCCTCGTTCGGCTCGCCCAACCGGGCGGGGGTCATGAACAGCCTGCCCGCCGAGCACCGGGGCGCGGGCTCGGGCATGAACACCACCTTCCAGAACTCGGCCCAGGTGCTGTCCATCGGCATCTTCTTCACGCTCATGATCGTGGGTCTCACCGCCTCGCTGTCGGCCAACCTCCTGCACGGTCTGGTGGCCCACGGGGTCCCCTCCGACGTGGCCGAGCGGGTGGCCCATCTGTCTCCGATCTCCACGCTCTTCGCCGCGTTCCTCGGCTACAACCCGGTCCAGCACCTTGTCGGTCCCCACGTGCTGTCGCAGCTCACCCCGGCCCAGCAGGCGGCGCTCACGGGCCGGAGCTTCTTCCCGGGACTGATCAGCCAGCCCTTCCGGGCCGGCCTCCACGCCGCCCTCGACTTCGCCATCCTCGCCAGTCTCCTGGCGGCCTGGGCGTCCTGGCGGCGGGGTGGGCGCTACGTGTACCACGCGGGCGACGAGGCCGATGCCGAGGGCGACCAGGTCGTCCAGCTGGCGGTGACGGCCGAGGTGGCCGCCGACGAGGCGGTCGGCGCCGATACCGAGGCGCTGCCGTGACCGCGACCGGGGCGGGCGGGGCGACCCTCGCGTCCGGCGACGTCCTACGCATCGGCGAACTGGCCCAACGCACCGGAGTCACCACCCGCACCCTCCGCTACTGGGAGGAGTTGGGCCTGATCCGGCCCAGTGGCCATCGTGGCGGGGGCGAGCGGCTCTACCTCCCGACGGACATGGCCCGGGTGACCAGGATCCGGGACCTCCAGGAGCTGCTCGGGTTCTCGCTGGCCGAGGTCCGGGTGGTGCTGGACACGGCCGACATCGACGCCCTCGACCGCCTCCGTTCGGAGTTCCGGTGGGGTGAGGCCGGCCCGGACCGTCGCCGCGCCCTGTTGGCCGAGGCCGTCGAGGCGAACGACCGCCTCCTGACGCGACTGGACGAGACCCTGGCCCGCATCCAGGCCTTCCGGGACGAACAGGCGGCCAAGTCCGAGCGTCTCGGACTGCTGCTGACCGAGCTCGACGCACCGACAGGACCCGAGACCGGATGACAGGACCCGAGACCGAACAGGGGACGACATGACCAGAGGTGACCTCACCGCCACGACGACCGGGATCACGGGACACGGTGGCGATGCCATCGAGGCCTATGTCGCCCGGCCGCCCGACGCCCCCCCGACCGGGGGTGTCGTGGTGATCCACCACATGCCCGGGTGGGACGAGGCCTCCAAGGAGCTCACCCGCAAGTTCGCGGCCAACGGCTACGCGGCCGTGTGTCCGAACCTCTACAGTCGCGAGGCACCCGGAGCCAGTCCCGACGACGCCGCGGCCGCGGCCCGGGCGAACGGGGGAGTGCCGGACGATCGCCTGGTGGGCGACGTCGCCGGGGCCATCGCCCATCTGCGCTCGCTACCCGGATCGAACGGTCGGGTCGCCACGATCGGGTACTGCTCGGGAGGGCGCCAGTCACTCCTGGCCGCCTGCAGCCTCGATCTCGACGCGGCGGTCGACTGCTACGGCGCCTTCGCGTTGACGGCCCCGCCCGACGAGTTCCCCCTCAAGATCCAGCCGCTGGGCGACCGGATCGACGCCCTCTCGTGCCCGCTCCTCGGACTGTTCGGTGCCGACGACCAGTACCCCGGGCCCGAGGAGGTCGCCGAGCTCGAACGTCGGCTGGCAGCGGCCGGCAAGGAGTTCGAGTTCCACTCCTACGAGGGGGCGGGCCACGCCTTCTTCAACACCGACCGGCCGAGCTATCGA
>Ga0182013_10009091_pt1 | contig 10525 bp, 9 predicted proteins | sample 612S2MmetaG_FD_120487 | JGI IMG/M metagenome (GOLD analysis project Ga0182013, IMG submission 120487) | Permafrost microbial communities from Stordalen Mire, Sweden - 612S2M metaG | ecosystem: Environmental > Terrestrial > Soil > Wetlands > Permafrost | place: Sweden: Stordalen | collected...
CGGCTCGCTTCCGAAGAGCGCCTGCTCGCGGCGCTCGAGCGCGTGCTCGCGCGCGCCGACTCCTTGGCCGGCGTGCGCGTCGTCGTCACGGCCGGTCCGACGCGCGAGGCCTTCGATCCGGTCCGCTTCGTCAGTAACGCCTCCACCGGCGCGACCGGCATCGCGCTCGCGCGCGAGGCCGCGGCGCGCGGCGCCGCCGTGACGCTGCTGCTCGGACCGACGCTGCTCGAACCGCCGCCGTCGGTCGAAGTCGTGCGCTTCGAAACGGCCGCCGAGTTGCGCGAGGCCGCGGCGGATCGCGCGCGCGACGCCGGCGTCGTCATCGCGTCGGCCGCCGTTTCGGATTGGCGCCCGGCGCACGCGTCGCCGCAGAAACTCAAGAAGACCGGCGAGGAACTCGCCGTCACGATGGAACGCACGCCGGACGTGCTGGCCGAGCTTGGCGAGAAGAAGGGCAAGACGTTTCTCGTCGGGTTCGCCGCCGAGACCGCCGACCACGAAGCGAACGCGCGCGAGAAGCTCGTGCGCAAGCATCTCGACGCGATCGCGGTCAACGACGTCGGCGGCGGACGCGGATTCGGAACCGGAGAGAACGCGCTGGTCGTGCTCTGGGGCAAGGACGGACGCCGCGACTTGGGAACCGCCGACAAAGCGACGCTCGCCGCGCGCCTGTGGGATACGATAGGGGAGCTGCGATGTTCTTAGCGATCGACGTCGGCAACACCGAGACCAAACTGGGCTGCTTCTCCGACGGTCCGGACGCGCTGACGGAGAACTGGCGCGTCACGACCGACCGGCATCGCACGCCCGACGAGTACGGGATCTTCTTCACGCAACTCTTCGCGACCGGCGGTATCGACGCGAGCGCCATCGACGGCATCGCGATCGCCAGCGTCGTGCCGCAACTCGATGCGACGCTCGAACGCGCATGCTTGCGATATTTTAAGGTAAAGCCGGTCTTTCTTCACGCGCACGAGCAGTCGTTGATTCCCGTCGCCACGGCGCGCCCGAGCGAAGTCGGCGCGGACTTGATCGCGACGGCGATCGGCGGGCGCTTCCGTTACGGCGCGCCGCTGATCATCGTGAGCTACGGAACGGCGACCGTCTTCGCTGCGATCTCGCCCGCCGGCGCATATGCCGGCGTCGCGATCGCTCCGGGCATCAACATCTCGATCGACGCGCTGGTCGGACGAACGGCCAAACTCCCGCAGGTCGCGCTCGACGCTCCCGAGCGCGCGATGGGCCGCGACACCATCGAGGCGCTGCAGGCGGGCATCGTGTACGGCTTCGTGGGACAGACCGACGCGCTGGTCGGGCGCATGCGCGCGGAACTAGGCGTGGACGCCAAAGTCGTCGCCACGGGGGGCTTGGCCGACGTCGTCGCCCGCCACAGCGCGACGATCGACGCGGTGGACCCGCACTTGAGCTTGGTCGGGCTGCGCTTGTTCTTCGATAGCCCCCCAAGCGGCCGCGTGCTATAGTAGGGAGCGCCATGGCTCCCACCGTTCCCGCGCTCAAGATTCGCGATCTCGAAATCTGGCCGCCGCTCGTGCTCGCGCCGATGTCCGGCGTGACCAATCGCACCATGCGCGCGCTCTACAAGCCGTTTGGCCTGGGCCTCACGGTCACGGAGTTCGTCTCGTCCAACGCCCTCAAGTACGGCAGCAGGCGCACGATGGAGATGATCGACCAGCACGGCGTCGAGCAGCCGGTTTCGACCCAGCTCTGGGGCGACGACCCGGCGACGATGGCCGCGGCCGCCAAGGTCGTGCGCGAGTGCGGCGCCAACGTCGTGGACATCAACTTCGGGTGCCCGGCGCCGAAAGTGACCAAGACCAACGGCGGTTCGGCGTGCTTGCGCGATCCCGATTTGTGCGAAGCGATCATGCGCGCCGTCGTCGCCGCGGTGGACTGCCCGGTGACCATGAAGATGCGCCTCGGATGGAGCGAGAGCGACCTGGCCTACATGGACGTCGCGCGCCGCGCGCAGGACGCCGGCGTGCAAGCGGTGACGCTGCACGCGCGAACCGCCAAGCAATTCTATCGCGGGAACGCCGACTGGGAGCACATCGCACGCTTGAAGTCGGCGATCGACATCCCCGTCATCGGCAACGGCGATCTCGACGACGCCCATCTGGCGATGCGCCGGATGCGCGAGAGCGGCGTTGACGCGATCATGCTGGGCCGCGCGACGCTCGGCAATCCGTGGCTCATCTCGCAGATCCGCGACGTGATGGAAGGGCGCGAAGCGCGGCCGATGCCCTCGCAGGCCGACCGCTTGCGGTTTGCGATCGAACACTATCGCGCCATGCTGCGCGACTTGGGCGAGAAGCGCGCGGTTCCGCAGATGCGCAAGCACGTCGCGCTCTATCTCAAAGGCATGCCGGGCGCGGCCGTCTTGCGCGAGCGCATCATGCACCTCGATCGCGCGGACGATGCGATCGCCGTGATCGAGGAGACGATCGTCAAACTGGAATCCGAAGCGATGGTTGCGGCGTAGCCGTGATCGAATCTCGAGACGATCTCTACGGCGCCTCGTCGCCGGAGGCCCTCGCGCAAGAAGTTGCCGAGAACTACCGCGAGTTCGTCAACCCGCCGCTGGCGCGCGTCATGAAGATCTCCGGCTCGCCGATCGAAGTGCGCGCGCGCGGCTGCACCATCTGGGACAGCACGGGAAAGGCCTATTTGGATTTCGCGGGAGGGTACGGCGTCTTCACGTTGGGCCACAGCCACCCGCGCGTCGTCGCCGCCGTCAAATCCCAGCTCGATTTGATGGCGCTCTCGGGCAAGACGATGTTCAACGTGCTGCTGGGACGCGCGTCGCGGCGTCTGGCCGAACTCACCCCCGGCGACTTGCGCATCTCGTTCTGGTGCAACAGCGGAACCGAGGCGATCGAAGGCGCGATCAAATTGGCGCGCGCGGCGACCGGACGCGCGAAGATCGTTTCGACGCACGACGCGTTTCATGGAAAGACGCTCGGCGCGCTGAGCATTTCGGGACGCGAGACGTTCCGCGAGCCGTTTCGCCCGCTACTCGGCGACGTCGAGCGCGTCGCCTTCGGCGACGCCAGCGCGCTCGACGGGATGCTCGACGACGCGGCCGCGTTCGTGGTCGAACCGGTGCAGGGCGAAGGCGGCGTCAACGTTCCGCCGGAGGGTTATCTTGCGGCGGTGCGCGAGGCCTGCGACCGGTCCGGCGCGCTGTTTATCGCCGACGAAGTGCAGACCGGCCTCGGCCGCTGCGGCTACCGGTTCGGCTGCGATCGCGACGGCGTCGTACCCGACGTGATGACGCTGGCCAAAGGACTCTCGGGCGGCGTGATTCCCGTCGGTGCGTTCATCGCGCGCCCCGATGTGTGGAATCGCGCGTATCGCAAGGCGCCGCTGCTGCACACGTCCACCTTCGGCGGCAACGAGCTGGCGTGCGCGGCGGCCCTTGCCGCAATGGACGTGCTCGAAGAAGACGGCTTGGTCGCGAACGCGCGAGCCCGGGGCGAGCAGCTGTTGACCGGCGCGCGCGCGGTCGCGGCCGAATTTCCGAACGTCGTCGCGAGCGTGCGCGGGCTCGGGCTGCTGGTCGGGGTCGAACTGACGAACGAAGGGTACGGCGGATCCATCATCCCCGAGATGCTCAAAGCCGGGGTTACCGCGGCGTGGACGCTCAACCAGCAGCGCGTCATCCGGCTCGAGCCGCCGCTGGTGGTCACCGGGGACGAGGTCGGGCAGGCGCTGCGTGCGCTCCGTGCAGGGGTGGCAACCGCCTACCAGAACCTCGGCGTGCTTTAGGATTTATGCGGTAGGAATATATTAGGATTGCCTTACGTTGAGACGTCCATCGTCGTCGCCGCGCCGGCGCGCGCGGTTTACGAACTGGCCAAAGATCAGGAACGCTTCCCGCAGTTTATGCCGGACGTCGAGACCGTGCGCGTGCTCGAACGGCATTCCGACCGCGCCGTCTCGCGCTGGAAGACGCTGGTGGAAGAAGCGCCGATCGAATGGACCGAAGAGGATCTCTTCGACGACGAAGCGCTGCGCATCGACTACAAATTGCTCGAAGGCGACCTCGATAAGTTCGAGGGGGCGTGGACGTTCGAGGAGCGCGACGGCCTCACGCACGTGGTGCTCGGCGTTGACTACGACTTCGGCGTTCCGACGCTCGCCGAGCTCATCGGCCCCACGCTCGAACGCAAAGTCCGCGAGAACAGCGAGATGATGCTGGCCGCGCTCAAATCCGAGGCCGAGAAATCGTGAGCGACGCGCTGCCGAAGTTCTGCTTCGTGATCCATCCCGTCTCGCTCGAAGACGTGGCGCGGTACGAGCCGGGCGCCAAGGGCAAAGGCGAGCCGATCATCCGCAAGATCTTGGAATGGATGCCGCCGTGGGCGGCCGTCCACGTGACCGGCGTGCGCGCGCCGGACGGGCGCGAAACCGAAGGCTGGTTCATCGGCGCGCCGCTGATGCCCGAGCAGATGCTCGAACTGCCGCGCGAAGAAGTCTACAGCCGCATTCTGCGCGCCATCGAGATCGGGGCCGAACTCGGCGCGCAAGTCGCGGGGCTGGGCGCCTTCACCGGCGTCGTCGGCGACGCAGGCGTGACGATCAACGAGCGCTCGCCGATTCCCGTCACGACCGGAAACTCGCTCACCATCGTCGCCGGTTTGCAGAGTTTGTTTCGCGGCGCGCAGGAGATGGGCGTTGATCCGGCCGGCGCCACGGCGGTCGTCATCGGCGCGACCGGCTCGATCGGGAGCGCGTGCGTTCGCCTCATCGCACCGAAAGTAAAGCGCGTCATCCTCGTGGCGCGCAACGAGACGCGCTTGCGCAAGTTCCACGAGCAGATCGCGAGCGAACTGCCGTGCGAGTCGTCCTATACCACGGATCTGAGCGCGGCGGTTCGCCAGGCCGACCTCGTGCTCACCGCGACCTCGTCCACGCAGAACGTGATTCACCCCGAAGACCTGCGGCCCGGCGCGGTCGTGTGCGAGCTCTCGCTACCGCACGACGTCAGCCGCCGCGTCGCGCTGGAGCGCCCGGACGTGCTGGTTACCGAAGGCGGCAACATGCTCGTCCCCGGAGCGCCGCGTTTCTCGCGCGTGCGCGAGCCCGATCAGGAATTCGATTTAGGGCTGCCGCCGCGGACGGCACTGGCGTGCATGAGCGAGACGATGGTGCTGGCGCTCGAGCGGCGCTTCGAACCGTTCACGCTAGGACGCGGCATCAACCTCGACCGCGTCGTAGAGATGGAAGAGATGGCGGCTCGTTGCGGGTTCACGCTGGGCGGCATGCGATCGTTCGACGCCGCGATTACGACCGAGAAGATTGCCGCAACGCGCGAAGCCGCGGCGCGGCTGCGTTCGCAGGCCGCCGCCGGCGGCGAGAGGGTATCTCCGTGAAGAAGATCGTCTCGGTATCTCTGGGATCGAGCACCCGCGACCATCGCGCGGAGGTGGATTTGCTTGGCGAACGGTTCGACATCTCGCGCGTCGGCGTGGACGGCAAGCTCGACGCGGCCGTCCAGATGGTGCGCGAACTGGACGGCAAGGTGGACGCGATCGGTCTGGGCGGCATCGACGTCTACCTCTACGCCGGGGAGCGCCGCTACGCCATGCGCGATGGTCTCCGCCTGCTCGAGGCGGCGAAGATCACGCCGGTCGTGGACGGCAGCGGCCTGAAGAATACGCTCGAACGCGAGGCGGTGCGCTTCATGCGGGAAGACCTCGGGATCGACCTGCGCGGCAAGCACGTGCTGATGGTCAGCGCGCTGGACCGTTTCGGCATGGCCCAGGCCTTCGTCCAGGCGGGCGCCGACGTGCTCTTCGGGGATTTCATCTTCGCCTTGGATCTGGACAAGCCGGTGCGCGGCCTCAAAGAATTCGAGGAGTTGGCCGAGCGCTATCTGCCCGACGCCTGCAAACTGCCGTTCCAGTTCTTCTACCCCACCGGCAAGAAGCAAGAGAAGCCGCCGCAGCCCAAGTACCCGCAGTACTACGAGCAGGCCGAGATCGTCGCCGGCGACTTCCATTTCATGCGGCAGTTCATGCCCGAGCGTCTGGACGGGAAAATCATCTTGACGAATACGGTCACGCCTGAGAATATCGAGGAGCTGCGAAGCAGGGGTGTGAGGATGCTGATTACGACAACGCCCGATTTCGGCGGGCGCTCGTTCGGGACCAACGTCATCGAGGCGGCGCTTCTCGCCCTCCTGGGCAAGACGTGGAGCGAGGTCACGGCCGCCGACTACGAGCGGGTGATGCGCGAGCTCGATCTCAAGCCGCGCGTCGTCGACCTGCGTTGAACCACGACCGGCGCAAGCAGAATTGATGGACGAGCTGCCTCCGCAGCATCATTTGCCGCGCGTCCTCCGGTTTTTCGACATCTCGGTGCTCTCGTCGGCATCGATGGGCCCCGCCTACTCGCTCGCCTCCACGATGGGGCTTCTGGTCGTCGCGGTCGGCGCGGCGGCGCCGCTCACGCTCATCGTGCTCTCGGCGATCATGCTGTGCATCGCGATCTCATTCGCGATGATGGCTCGCGTCGAACCGAGCGCGGGCTCCTCGTACACGTGGATCCGTTCGATGTTCGGCGACGGCGTCGGCGCGTACGGCGCGTGGCTGCTGATCCTCTCGAATTTTTTCGCAACGATGGCGATCGCCGTTCCGGCGGGCATCTACACGCTCGACCTGGTCTCGCCCGCGCACGCGCAGGATCCGGCGTGGGCCGCGGTCGTGGGGGCGATCTGGATCGTCGCCAGCTCGGTGCTGCTCTACGTGGGCATCCGTCCGACGGCGGTGGTCACGCTGATCGCGCTGCTGTTCGAAATGGGCGTCCTCGCGGCTGCGGCCATCGCGGCGTACGTCGCTCCGCCCACCCACTTCGCGCTGGCGGCTAAGGCGGCCGCGGCGCACGGCGGCAGCCACGCGATCATCCCGTTGACGTTCGCGGGATTCGTCACCGCGATGACGCTGGGCATCTGGATGAGCGACGGCTGGGAAGTCTCGGCCTCGACCGGTGAAGAGGTAGACGACGACGCGAGCGCTACCGGCCGCGGCGGCATCACCGGCCTGCTGATCACGACCGTCGTGCTGGTGGCCTGCATGGTGGCGTTCATGCACCTCGGCACGCCGAAAGGCTTTGCCGACAACTCGGCCGACTCGCTGGCATACGTGAGCCAATTGCTGGGCGGCGGCGTCTGGACGACGCTGATCGTCTCGGCGGTGATGATCTCGACGCTCTCCACGCTCTGGACGACGATTCTCTATCTGTCGCGCTCGGTGTTCGCGATGGGCCGCGACCGCGTGCTCCCGCGCGTGCTCGGCTCGCTGGACCGGCGCGACGAGCCCTTCTGGTCGCTGGTCGTCGTCGCGGTGCTTACGACCGCGTGCGAACTGGCGACCGGATTTTCCAAGACGGCCGCGGATCAACTCGACCTCGTCGTCAACGCCAGCTCGGTGTTCTTGGGGCTGCTCTTCGTCTTTAGCGCGGCCGCGACGGTGAAGCGGTTTTTCGGCGATCGCAGCGCGCTGTGGGCTGGGGTCGTCATCCCCTCGGTCGGCGCGCTGGCGTTACTCGGCGTCATCGCGGCGACCGTCGCCTTCGAAAATCCGCAGCTGCAGCTCTACGCGCTCGGGGGCGTCGTGTTAGGCATACCTTTCACGTTTTGGCGAGCGCCGCGTTCGAAGCTGGCCCGGGAAGAGGCCGCGGAGGCCGCCTCGACCGCGCCGACCGTATAGCGGGCTCTTTTCTTCCCTCGCGTTCGCTGCAGGGGAAGAACCCGAACCCCCGAACACAGCGCGCCAGCGCCCGGCGGGGTTCTCGCCGGCGCTTAGATACTGTTCGGGGGTGCCCGAGCCGCCACGGCGCGCTCACGGCTCCCGTTCGTGAGGTTCCTACTTGAACGACAATAAAGAGATCGTCCTGACCGCCGAGGGCTTGACGAAGTTACAAAACGAGCTCGACGAGCTCAAGACCGTGCACCGGCGCGACGTGAACGACCGCATTCGCCAAGCCAAAGAATACGGCGACCTGAGCGAAAACGCGGAGTACGAGGACGCCAAGCAAGAGCAGGCGTTCATCGAGGGACGCATTCTCAAACTCGAAGCGATGATTCGCAACGCGCGCCTGATCGACGAGTCCGAGTACGTCGCCGACGAAGTGCATCTGGGAGCGATCGTCAAGGTCAAGGACCTCAAGAGCAGCGGCGGCTACGAATTCTCGATCGTCGGGTCGGCCGAAGCCGATCCGGGCAACCACCGCATCTCCAACGAATCTCCGCTCGGCCAAGCGCTGATGGGGCACAAGAAGGGCGAGACGGTCGACGTCGTCACTCCGCGCGGCGTCGTCAAGTACAAGATCGAGCAAATTAAGAACTCGAACTTTGGAAAGAAATCCAACAAGAAAGCGTCCTAGGACGCGATGCCGCCGTGCATGACGATTTAGGCAAGACCGAAGCAGCGCTCGTAGCGGCCAGACGCGACCATCTGGCCGCTTTGCGTTCGCGCGGTCGCGATCCGTTCGCGCAGACGCGTTACGACGTGGACGCGACGGCTGCCGAACTGAACGAGCGGTACGGTTTCCTCGAGAGCGGTCAGAGCGCGGAAGCCGAGAACTGGCGCGTCGCCGGACGCATCATGACCAAGCGGACGATGGGCAAGACGATCTTCGCCGACCTGCACGACCGGACGGGGCGCCTGCAACTCTACGTGCGGCGCGACGACGTCGGAGACGAGGCCTTCGCAGACTGGGAGCACGTCGAACGCGGGGACCTCGCCGGAGTGACCGGCTACATGTTTCGCTCGAAGAAGGGCGAGCCGACCTTGCACGTCGGCTCGTTCGCGATTCTCGGCAAGGCGCTCGCGCCGTTGCCCGACAAGTGGTCCGGCCTCCAAGACGTCGAAAAACGGTACCGCCAGCGCTACGTGGACCTCATCGTGAACCAAGACGTTCGCGACACGATGATGCTGCGCAGCAAGATTATCTCCGAAGCGCGGCGCTTCATCGACGGTCGGGGATTCTACGAGGTCGAGACGCCGACGCTGCTTCACGTCGCCGGCGGCGCCGCCGCGCGTCCCTTCGTTACCAAAGTCAACGCGCTCGATCAGGTCATGCAGCTGCGCATCGCGACCGAGCTCAATCTCAAGCGCCTCATCGTCGGCGGCTTCGAGCGCGTCTACGAGATCGGACGGATCTTCCGCAACGAAGGCATCGACACGACGCACAACCCGGAGTTCACGATGCTCGAGTTGTACGCGGCGTACTGGGACGTCAACGACATGCGCGAGTTCAACGAAGCGCTGATCGAGCGCTTAGTGAGCGTCGTGACCGACGGCGGGACCGAGCTGCAGATCGGCGGGCGCACGGTGTCGTTCGCGCGTCCGTTCGCGCGCATGACGTATCTCGAAGGTCTCGAAACCTACAGCGACGGCAAGTACACGCGCGAACGCGTGCTCGACCCGGACGGCGCCGCCGCGATCCTGCGGGAGTTGGATCTTCCCGAGTCGCCGACGCACGGACACGCGCTCGACAAGATCTTCGAGCGCGTGCTCGAGCCGCATCTGGTGCAGCCGACGTTCGTGACCGAATACCCGGTCGTGATCTCGCCGCTGGCCAAGCGCAAGGACGGCGATCCGGATCTGGTCGATCGCTACGAGCTCTTCTGCGCGAACATGGAGATCTCGAACGCGTTTACCGAACTCAACGATCCCGACGATCAGCGCCGGCGCTTCGAGGCGCAGATCGCGGACCGCGCGAAAGGCGACGAAGAGATTCCCGAGCCGGATTGGGACTACGTCCGGGCGCTCGAATACGGCATGCCGCCGACTGCCGGAATCGGCATCGGCGTCGACCGCCTCGTCATGCTCCTCACCAACTCCGAATCGATCCGCGACGTCATCCTCTTCCCGCTCCAACGCCAACACGGCTAAAAAAGAAAAGGTAAGGAGGTAAGGGGCAATAGCTTCGATCCAACCGTTCAGCCAGCCGACCGCGCAGCGGAGGTTCACGGGGGCGCAGCCCCCGTGGGGGCGCCGAGTGGCGCCCCGGGGGTGAACGGGGGGCCAAGCCGCCCCGTTTTCAGATGGACGGACAAAAGTGCGAGCACCCGCAGTGCTCCTGCTACGTTGACCTAGGCCAAATGTACTGTAACGACCGGTGCGCGGAGTGCGACAAGCGCGACGGCGACGCGGCGGCGCACGATCGCTGCGGCTGCCGCCACGCAGGCTGCCAAGCGTCCGACTAACGTCTCCATGGGGCTCGCCGCGCAACTTCGCTCGGCCGCACCCGGTCTTGGAGCTTGCCGGCAACGCCGGCGAACCAAGTCAAAGGAGCTTTCCGATCGTGGACCTGACAAAAGAATATCCCCGCAGCGTGCGGGAGAAGATTTACGGCGTCGTCCAACTGCCCCGCGCCATCGACAAGGGCAAAGCCGTCGCGCACGGCAACGTCGGTGACTATCACTATAACTGCGGCATGGACCAGGCCGTCTTTGCGTTCCTCGGCATCGATCACGAGCAACTGCTCGACGTGATCA
>Ga0182013_10009092_pt1 | contig 10525 bp, 7 predicted proteins | sample 612S2MmetaG_FD_120487 | JGI IMG/M metagenome (GOLD analysis project Ga0182013, IMG submission 120487) | Permafrost microbial communities from Stordalen Mire, Sweden - 612S2M metaG | ecosystem: Environmental > Terrestrial > Soil > Wetlands > Permafrost | place: Sweden: Stordalen | collected...
GCCAGTGCCGAGGAGGGCGAATCGCGAGGGGGATAACATCCAGCATATAGAGTAACGCCGGCCACAAACTCGCGCACGGAGCGCCGAGCGTTCTGCGAGAATGGACGGTTGGCCGTAGGACATGCTTCTACTTGTCCAGGCGAGCGGAACTCGCCCACGTTGAGACCCGGGAGAAAGTCATGCGAAGTAGATTAGTCTTACTTCTGATCGTTACGATGAGCGCCGCGTCGGCGCAGACCACCAGCGGGTGGCAACTCGTCTGGAGCGACGAGTTCAACGGAGCGGCCGGCAGCCCGCCCGATCCCACTAAGTGGAATTACGACATTGGCGGCGGCGGATGGGGCAACGGCGAACTCGAAACCTACACCAATTCGACGAACAATGCCTTCCAGGATGGCAACGGCAATCTGGTGATCCGCGCGATTCGCACCGGGCCCGGTCAATACACCTCCGCGCGTTTGCAATCCGGAAGTCCGGGCGCGTCGACGCATACCGCCGACGGCAATTGGCAGTATGGCATGGTAATAGCGCGCATCAAACTCCCGTTCGGCCATGGCGTCTGGCCGGCGTTCTGGATGCTCGGCGAGAATATCGGTACGGTCAATTGGCCTGCCTGCGGCGAGATCGACATCATGGAGAATTTCGGGACGTACGGGAACGTAAACGACCTGGCCATCAACAACGGTACCGCGCATGGGCCGGTCGCCACGGGCAGCAGCACCGACTACAGCGCCGGAGGACGGTACTCCATGCCGCTAGGTCAAACCGTGTCGGACGATTACCACGTCTACGCCATTCAGTGGTCGGCGAATTCGGTGGCCTTCTATGTGGATGGCAGCCTATATTACACGGCCACGCCATCTACGGTTCCGGCCGGACAGTGGGTGTTCAACAATCCGTATTTCATTCTGCTGAACCTGGCGATCGGCGGCAGCAATACCTTCCTGGGCTATCCCGATCCCAACCAGCCTTTCCCGAATCAGGACTTGCTGGTGGATTACGTGCGCGTCTATCAGACCACCCCCATCAGCGCCGCGACGCCGGGCATCACGCCGGGGCAAGTCGTCAACGCTGCTTCCTACTTGGGCTCGATGGCGCCCGGCGGACTAGCCACCGTATACGGAAACAATCTCGCGGACAGCACTCCCACGATCGACGCGACCAATGGCTTCCCCAAGTTGGCTGGGGGCGTGACGGTGTCGGTAAACAACGTGAACGCTCCGCTGATTTACGTCTCGCCCACCCAGATTAATTTTCAGGTCCCCTGGGAGACCGCGGCTGGGACCTCCGTTCCCGTCGTGGTGACGCGGGATGGCACTCCGAGTGCGCCCGAGAGCGTCACTGTCGCAGCGCCCGAGGCGCCGTCGATGTTCCTGAACGAGTTTGTCAATGGAACGGCGTGGGTGACGGGAACCGGATGCGCGCTTACCGAATGCGCCGTCCAAGCTGGCGGAAATTATCAGCTTTGGGCCAATGCTCTCGGGCCGAAGGGCGCGCCTTTACAAGACGGCATAGGCGCGGTGTTCACCGGGTCGTATTCGGCGGTTGAGGTACCCGGGGGACCGACGAGTTGCCAACTCACCATCGGAGGCCAGACCGCGCAAGTGCAGTATTGCGGCGCGGCGCCCGGTGAGATCATCGACCAAATCAACTTTATCTATCCGTCCGGTGTGACATCTACCACTTCCTATGTGGAGGCAAGTCTGACGATCGGCGGGGTTACCGGCAACTTCCGCGTTCCTGCGCCGAGCGGTCAGAAGGTACTGCTTTGAGTCTTCGCAAGATCTCCTTACTCGCGTTGTGCGCTGCGCCGCTGTACGGGACTACTTGGGTCCGCATCAATGACGATCAACACCAGTACGGCGGACCGTCGCTGATTCAGGCCGATCCGCGAGTTTATGGCCGGGTTTATCTGGGAATGAACGGCCGCGGAATCATTTACGGGGAACCCGGACCCGGTTATACTCGTAGCCTCAAGAAGTAACGAGACATGACCAAATCTGCGTCCCATTTGGCAGCCGCCGCGCTGCTGGCTGCCATGTTCCTGCTGGCCGGCGGAGCCGCGCTGCATGAGTCGGTAACCGTCGATGAATTTGCGCACGTGGCTGCCGGACTGAGCTATGTGCAGCGTCTGGACATGCGTCTCAACGGCGAACATCCTCCGCTGGGAAAGATACTTGCCGCCATACCGTTGGCGATCGGTGGAACGCGCGTCGATTATTCCAGCCCCGCATGGCGTGTGTCGACCGATTTCTTCTACGCGTATGGAGCCCAATTTGTCGTCGGCGACGCTATTCTCGGCCGATGGAACGCCTGGCGATCCACCATTCTTTGGGCGCGTTTCCCCATGCTGATTCTGACGCTGGTATTGGGTTGGGTGGTGTATCGCTACGGGGACCGCATCGGCGGTCCGGCGGGCGGCCTGCTCTGCCTGGCAGCTTATGTCACCACTCCGGCGCTGCTGGTGTTCGGCCCGCTGGTGCTGACGGACTTGCCGGTGACGCTGTTTTCCATGGTCGCGCTCTGGCGGCTGGGCGCGATCTGGGACTCGCCGTCGCCACGGAACGCTCGGCTTTTCGGCACCGCATTCGCCGCCGCGCTGCTCTCGAAATTCACCGGCGTGCTATTGCTGCCGATTGTGGGCGTGTTATTCCTGCAAACGCGCTATTGGCCCACGGCAGCACAACCCGTCGACAAGATCGCCCGCAAGAAATGGCGGCACGAGCGCTGGCTGTGCATCCGGCGCGGATGGGCGTGGGCCGCGGCGATGATCTACGCCGTATACTTGGTCTTCTCCTGGAACCAGCCCGCTAACGCCCTCAGCGTGCTCGGAAGCGGAAAGTGGACGTGGATCGTTCGCCTTCCCCTGATGCCGATCTGGCTCTTCATTCGCGGGTTCTTGATGATGCTGGCGACCGGAGTCCGGCCCACATTTATTCTGGGGCACGCCTATACCCACGGAGTGCCGTGGTACTTCCCGGTGATCTTCGCCCTGAAATCGACTCTGGGATTTCTGGCGCTGCTCGCCATGGCGGCCGTTGCCGGCCTGCTTCTCCGCAAGAGTGGCGTGTATATCGTTCCGGACGAAGTTCGACCGCACTGGCGTGTGCTGATGGTCGGGTTCTTCGTATTTCTGGCGATCTGCCTGTTGTCGCAGATGGACATGAGCATACGCCACTTCCTGATGCCTATTACCTTGCTCATATTGATGCTGGCGCCGCTGCCGCGCATGGTTCGTGCGCTGCCAGGGCGGACGGTCTGGCGAACCGCCGTCGCCGCTGCGGCGGTCATTTCGTTGGTGGCCGCCGGTCTGGCGTACCCGTACTTCCTGCCATTCGTCAACAGTCTGGCATTCGGCCATCCGCCCTACCAACTGATGAACGATTCCAACGTGAGTTGGAACGATGCCCTGCCGGAAGTGGAGCAATTTGCGCGCGATCGTCAAATGAAGGAGATCGCACTGGATTGGGCTTCCCTCTCCGATGCCACGCAGGTGGTGCCGCAGGCGCGCGCGTGGGATTGCCAGCAGCCGTCGGACCGTGAGGCCGGGCAATGGGTGGCCGTCGCGGCGGTGTCGATTCTGGAGAATCATAACTGCGGGTATCTGCAGCAATATCCGCACCAGCAGCTTGGCGGCGGCACTTTCTACGTCTTCCGCTTGCCGTCGTCCATTCCGCCGGCGGGGCAACCTGGCGGACCGCCGGCGCCATCCGCCCGCAAGATTCTTTGGGGAATGCCCATCGACATGCAAGGTCCGCTGCTCGATATGGAACGGCATCCCGACCGGCTGGTTGCCGACATCGAGGACATGATGCATCGGATGGAGGCCATGGCGCAGCGGCGAGGATCCCCAAAACCCTGAAGTTAGGCTATATTAGACAGATAGCTGCCGGGATAAATGTGAGCACCGATCGAGAGGCGTCGAACAAACTAGTCCTGGTAGTTGATGACAACCCTGTTAATTTAAAGCTCACAGCCCACCTGATTCGCAAGGCTGGTTATCTGACCGACACTGCGGAGACGGCGGAGTTGGCGTTGGAGCGGCTCGCCGCGAATCTTCCGGACTTAGTAGTCACAGATCTTCAGCTTCCAGGGATGGATGGTCTCGCGTTCACGCGCACGGTCAAACAGAACTCCCAATGGCAGTCCATTCCGATACTGCTTCTCACTGCGGCGCATTCTCCGGAAGAGGAAGTGAAGGCGCGGCAGGCCGGCTGCGAGTGTTCGCTGGCGAAGCCCATCGACGGCAACGTGTTCCCCTCTGTGATCCAGTCTTTCCTGGGCACACCTTCGCCCGCTAACCCGCGCGACCAGGAGTTACAGAGTCTTCCGATTGAGGAATTGCGTAAGGAGTTTCTCAAAGGCGGCGCTCGGGAGTTGCGCGCGATGCTCGTGGCGACCGGCGCCGGCCAGGGTTTCGCACCGGCGCTCGATCTGGTTCATCTCCGCAGAGTCTTGCATGGGTGGGCCGGCGTAGGGGGAACGCTCGGCTTTCCCTCCATCACTGCTCATGCGCGCGGTGTGGAGGCTTTCACGGCAGTGCCCGATCATAGCCCGGAAGTGCTCCGCCGCAAGCTAACCGAGTTGCTGCAGGAACTTACTCATCCCCCGCCGATTGTCCAGGTTGCCGGACTTCAAACCGAAAAGGCCGCGGCTATTGCTGCCGGTACGCCGAATCCTGTAAAACCCGGCATTCTGGTCGCCGACGACGACCCCACCATTCGCGCCGTGCTTCGGCTGGCCTTGGAAAGCGCCGGTTTCGACTGCCGGCTGGCTCACGATGGAGTCCTCACCTGTTCGTTGGCTCGCAACACTCTGCCAAGCGCGATTGTACTGGATGTCAACATGCCTCGCATGAATGGGTTTCAGGTCTTGAATTGTCTGCGCAGCATGTGGAAGACGCGGAACATTCCAGTAATCCTGTTGACCGCGCGGCACGATCAGTCCGCCATCTTGAAGGGCGCGGAACTGGGAGCCGTTGACTACGTGACCAAGCCGTTCGATGTCGATGACCTGGTGGCGCGCCTGCAGCGCTTGATCGCAGCACGTTGAGCCGGGCGGCGCGGGCGCTTCAACGGCGAATCGTGCTCAGTCCCAGCCGGCAGGCGAGACCGTCTGCCCCCATACCGCCGCCTCCCGCCTGTGGCACTACACTAGACTGTTAGATTAGGGAATCGCAGAGATCACTTTGAGCAACGATCGAGAGGCGCCGAACAAACGGGTACTGGTGGTCGATGGCGACCCCGTCAATCTAAAGTTCATCGCCCATCTGATCCGCACTGCCGGCTATATTGCCGACACCGTAGAAACGGCAGAACAGGCCCTGGACCGGTTCGCCTCGCATCGGCCGGACTTAGTGGTCACCGGTCTTCAGCTCGAAGGGATGGACGGCTTCGCGCTGGCGCGCACCATCAAACAGGACCCCGAATGGCGGTCCGTTCCGGTCATCCTGCTCACCTCGGGGTATTCCGGGGAAGAGGACGTGAGGGCGCGGCAGGCCGGGGGCGACTGTTCCATCGCCCGGCCGGTGGATGGCGGCCTGTTCTCGGGAATCATCCAGACCTTCCTTGGCCCACCGCCCGCCGACGACCAACGCGACGAGGAGTTGCAGGGCCTGGCCATCGAGGAATTGCGCAAGGAGTTTCTCCAAGGCGGTATCCGGGACTTGCGTGCGATTTTGGCGGAGTTCGGCGCCAGCCGGTTCTTCGCGCCCGCGGTGGATCTGGTCTTCATCCGCAAAGCCCTGCACGGTTGGGCCGGGGTGGGAGGAACGCTCGGTCTGCCCGCCATCACTGCGCTGGCACGCGACCTGGAGGCTTTCAGTTCGGTTCCCGAACCCGATTTGGGCCTGTTACATCGCAAGCTGATCGAATTGCTGCGCGAGTTCACTCATCCCACGCCGATTGCCCAAGCTCCCGCGCCGCGCCCCAAAGCGGTAACGGAAGTCGTGGAGGAGGCGCCAGCGCCGGCGCCGATGAAGCCTGTTGTCCTGGTGGCCGATGACGACCCGACCATTCGCGCCGTTGTCCGGCTGGCCTTGGAAGGTGCAGGTTTGGAATGCCGGCTGGCTCAGGACGGAATCTTGACGTGCACCCTCGCCCGCAATACTCTGCCGAGCGCCATCATACTGGACGTGAACTTGCCTCGCATGGACGGTTTTCAAGTAATGCTTTGTTTGCGGGGCATGTGGGCCACCCGGAAGATACCGGTGATCCTGCTGACCGCGAGTGACGATGAATTAGATATCGTGCGCAGTGCGGAACTGGGGGTTGCCGAGTATGTGATCAAGCCGTTCGCGGTCGACGACCTGGTAGCGCGCCTGCAGCGCCTGATCGCGCTGCACTAATGTGTGGCAGGCAATCTTGCCTGCAGGCGGGCTTTCCAGCCCGCCGGGTCCGTTTGAATGGCGGCCCTCATCCGGGATCGGCTGCCCGGCTGCGCCGCCCACAATAGGTACCCTGCCGCCCACCCGTTCTATAATGACGGGCTATGAAACATGCGTGGATGATTTTGTCGCTGGCGCTACCGCTCTGGGCGCAGCCGGCCATCGATTGGGACAGCCAGAAGGCCGAGATTCTCAAGCATTACCGCGGTCTGGTGCAGATCGACTCGCGAGCGGGCAGCGAGACCAAGGCAGTCGAATACCTTCGCCGCGTGCTGGAGGGCGAGGGGATTCCGACCAGGACCTTCGCGCAAGATCCGGCGCGGGCGAATCTGGTGGCGCGCCTCAAGGGCAACGGATCGAAGCGGCCGCTGCTGATTCTGGCACATACCGACGTGGTCGGAGTGCAGATGGAAAAATGGCCCGTAGACCCGTTCGGCGCCATCATCAAGGACGGCTACGTGTGGGGGCGCGGATCGGTGGACGATAAGCCGGTACTCACCGCGAACCTGATCGCCATGCTGCTGCTGAAACGCAATCGTGTGGCGCTCGATCGCGATGTGATCTTCCTGGCGGAGTCCGGCGAAGAGGCCGATACCATGGGCGTCGGCATCAATTACATGGTGGCCCAACACTATGCCGAAATCGACGCCGAGTATTCGCTCACCGAAGGCGGCGGCGCAGTCATCGAGGACGGCAAGGTGACCACCATGAACATCGGCACGGCCGAGAAGGTTCCCGCGCGGGTGCGGTTGGTGGCTACCGGAACGTCGGGCCACGGATCGGTGCCGCGCATGGATAACGCCCTGATTCATCTCGGTGCGGCTGTCGACAAGGTGGGACGATGGGAGACGCAGATGCGCCTCAACGACACCACGCGCACCTATTTCGAAAAGCTGGCGACCATCAGCACGCCCGAAAAAGCCGCCCGTTACAACGCGCTGCTCAATCCGCGGACGGCGGTAGAGGCGCAGCGCTATCTGCGGGAAAACGAGCCGCAGGCATACTCCATGCTGCGCACTTCGGTGGTACCCACCATGCTCAAGGCCGGCGTGGGGGCCAACGTAATACCGTCCGAAGCGGAAGCCACCCTCGACATCCGCGCGCTTCCAGACGAGGACATCGCCAAATTCTACGCGGAGATGGGAAAGGTCATCGACGATCCGGAGGTGAAGATCGTGCCGCTGCCGGCGACGCGTCCGCCATCGCCCGCCTCGCGCCTCGACACCGAGGTGTACCGCGTGCTGGAGCGCGTGAGCAAGCAGATGTATCCTGGGATCACCGTAATGCCCTCCATGTCGACGGGCGCGAGCGATAAGGCGCAGCTTCGCGCCAAGGGCCAGCAATCCTACGGCATCGGACCGGCCGGAACACGCGACGACAGCATCAACTTCGGTGCGCACAGCGACGTCGAGCGGCTGGCCGAGCCGTCGATTTATCGCTTCGTGGAATTTGTGTGGGATGCGGTCACGGAAATCGCTTCCAGCCAACATTAAACACTATGAGCAACGCCACAAAGCAAGAAATCGAAAAGTGGATTGACAGCGCTGTCCTCTCTGCCGGATTAGCCGTCCAGCGCCTGCCGCAAGATGTCGCTGCGGACATCGAGCGTAGGACGAGAGCCGAGTTCGTTGTCGGCAACCCTCGAGCTTGGTGGATGTCCTTGCGGTGGCGCGGTGAGCAGTTTGACTCGACGACTCACAACCTGTCAGACGTCCTTCCGGACAAGGCAGGTAAGTGTTGGTTTATTCCTGAAACCGAATCACGGAGTCTCACGGTCTATTCGGTTGAACTGACCCAGCTTCCTGCTTTGTTGAGGGCCTGTCCGTACTTTGAGTATTATGTGGTCGGCAACGATTTCGGTTGGCTCCTGTCCGAATCAGATCATAATGTATTCATCCGTTGCCGAGCCGAGAGCACTACGGACCGGTAGACTTCGGGCCGATTAAACGAAACGGAGACTTCATGCGTACCCTTTTCATTCTTCTCGCGAGCGCCCCGCTCCTCTACGCCCAGGGCCGGGGCGCTGTCGCCGCGCCCGTTCCCACGGATGCCGCGGCGCGCGCCGCCTTCATCCGCGAGAATTACACCAAGTTCGAATACCGCATACCCATGCGTGACGGCGTGAAGCTCTTCACGTCCGTATACATCCCGAAAGATGTCTTTACCGACGGCCGCACGTATCCCATCATGATGCAGCGGACCGGCTACAATGTCGCGCCGTATGGTGCGGACCTATATCGCGCTAACCTGGGACCCTCGGACTTCTTCGAGCGTGAGAAGTTCATCTTCGTCTACCAGGACGTGCGCGGCCGTTTCATGAGCGAGGGCGACTTCGTCACCATTCGCCCGCAGAAGGCCGTGCACAATGGGCCGAAGGACGTCGACGAGAGCACCGACACCTACGACACGGTCGACTGGCTGGTGAAACATGTGCCCGGCAATGCCGGAAAGGTCGGCATCTGGGGTATCTCGCAGCCCGGATTCTACGCCACCGCGGGGATGATCGACGCGCACCCGGCGGTGGTCGCGGTGGCGCCGCAGGCTCCGGTGACGGACTACTACATGGGCGACGACGTCTATCACAACGGCGCCTTCATGCTGGCCCACCGCTTCAGCTTTTATATGGGATTCCGTAATCGAGTGGGCGATCCCGCGCCGCCGCCGGCGTCCTTGCCTTTCGACTTCGGCACGCCCGACGGGTACGACTTCTACCTGCGGCTGGGATCGCTCGCCAATGCCGACGAGAAGTACTTCAAACACCAGCAGCCCATGTGGAACATGAACATCGACCACACCAGTTACGACGAGGAGTGGCAATCGCGCGCCATCTGGAAATACCTGAAAGCCGTCAAGCCGGCCATCATGCTGGTGGGTGGCTGGTACGATACCGAGGATCCGCAGGGACTGCTGCGCCAGTTCGACTTCATGGAGCGGAACACGCCGCCGACGGTCGACATGCTGGTGATGGGTCCGTGGAACCACGGCGGCTTTTCGCGCGGCGACGGCGACCGGTTGGGCAACATGAATTTCGGATCGAAGACCGCGGCGTATTATCGCGAGCACATCGAGCTGCCGTTCTTTCTGTATCACCTGAAGGGTCGCGGCGACGGCAAATTTCCCAAGGCCTGGCTCTTCCAGACAGGTCTGAATGAGTGGCGCAAATTCGATGCGTGGCCGCCGAAAGAGTCGAAGCCCACAGATCTGTTCCTGGAGGCCGCCGGGCATCTCTCGTGGAGCCGGCCGGCGGAACCCAAGGTCGAAGAGTACCTGGCCGACCCCGCCAAACCCGTCCCGTATGTGGGCCGTGTTGTGCAGGGAATCCTCAACACTTACATGACGGAAGACCAGCGCTTCGCCGCCGAGCGCCCGGATGTGCTGGTGTTCCAGACCGAGCCGCTCGACCGCGATGTCACGGTCTTCGGACCTGTGCAGGTGGATCTGAAGGTATCGACATCGGGTACGGATTCCGACTTCGACGTGAAACTGATCGACGTGTTCCCCGGGAATTATCCCGATTACAACAATCCGCCGCCGCCCCCTGGCACTCCGGCGACGCCCAGCCTAGTCCCGATGGGTGGGTATCAGGAACTGATTCGCGGCGAGCCGTTCCGCGGTAAGTTCCGCAAGAGTTTCGAGAAACCGGTCGCGTTCGTACCAAATCAGCCCGACCGGATCACCTTCTATATGCCGGACATCGCGCACACCTGGCGTGCTGGACATCGCATCATGGTGCAGGTGCAGAGCTCCTGGTTTCCGCTGACGGATCGCAATCCGCAAAAGTTCATGGAGATCCCCAAGGCCTTGTCGACGGATTTTCAAAAGGCGACGCAGAAAGTGTACGTCGGCGGAGGGGACGGGTCACGCATTCAATTACGGGTAGTGGAATAAGTTTCGCCGACCTTTGCATCGCAGTTGCGTTTGGGGCACTGGGGCGTTGGCCTTGAGATGCCGTTAGGGCAGTCCTAGCCCGACGTTCGCAAATCTGGCAGATCAGGGTGATGACGAGGAAGTTCCGCAGGCTTCTCCAGCAAGCGGTTCCGGTCGTGATGCTCGTGATGCAGGTCATAGATCAAACAAATCATGCAGGCACCTCGTTTCGTCGGACGAGCCGAGCTATGGCAACTCCGCGGACGAGCAAAA
>Ga0182013_10009093_pt1 | contig 10524 bp, 5 predicted proteins | sample 612S2MmetaG_FD_120487 | JGI IMG/M metagenome (GOLD analysis project Ga0182013, IMG submission 120487) | Permafrost microbial communities from Stordalen Mire, Sweden - 612S2M metaG | ecosystem: Environmental > Terrestrial > Soil > Wetlands > Permafrost | place: Sweden: Stordalen | collected...
CCATCATCTCCACATGCGCGGGCACTGATGACGACCCGGCAAACTGCGCGTCCGAGTGCATCCGGCCCATGGTGTCGGTCATGCCGTAAGAAGCTGGGCCAGCCGCCATGTTATCCGGGTGAAGCGTTCTTCCCGTGCCTCCGCCCGATGCAACCGAGAAGAATTTCTTCCCGTCAAGCAGTCTTTCCTTCTTGTAGATCGCCATCACCGGGTGCTGGAAGCGCGTCGGATTGGTCGAGTTGCCGGTAATGGCCACGTCGACCTTTTCCAAGTGCATGATGGCCACGCCCTCGCGCACATCGTCTGCCCCATAGCATCGCACCGCGGCGCGCTCGCCCTTGGAATAAGCCTTTTCGCGAACAATCTTCAGCTTGCCGGTGGCGTAATCGAACTCGGTTTGTACGTAGGTGAATCCGTTCACACGCGAGATGATCATGGCCGCATCTTTGCCAAGGCCGTTCAGAATGACGCGCAGCGGTTTCTTGCGCGCCTTGTTGGCAGAACGTGCCAGGCCAATGGCGCCTTCTGCCGCGGCGAATGATTCATGGCCGGCGCAGAAAGCGAAGCAATCGGTCTCTTCGCGCAGCAGCATGGCGGCAAGATTGCCATGACCGATGCCGACCTTGCGGTCGTCAGCTACCGATCCGGGAATGCAGAATGCCTGCAGTCCGGCGCCGAGCGTTTCGGCAATCTCAGCGGCGTTGGTCTGCCCCTTCTTAATGGCGACAGCCGACCCGATTAGATAAGCCCAACCGGCATTCTCGAAAGAAATAGACTGAATTCCTTTGACGATCGTGCGAACGTCGACGCCCTTGTCCGTGCAGATCTTCTCGGCCTTCTCCAGCGATTCAATGCCGTTGGCGGCAAGGTACGAGCTGATTTGGGCGATCCGTCTTTCGTATCCTTCAAACAAAGCCATAATCTGCTCCTTACTCCTTGCGGGGGTTGATGGTTTTAACAGCATCGGCAAAGCGGCCATAGGTTCCGGTTGCCTTGGTCAAGGCGGTCTGCGCGTCGACGCCCTTGGCAATCGAGTCCATCATGACGCCAAGCTTGACGAACTTGTATCCGATGATTTCGCTATCCTCATCGAGAGCCAGTTCGGTGACGTAGCCCTCGGCCAACTGAAGATAACGCGCTCCCTTTTCGCTGGTTCCATACATCGTTCCGGTGACGCTGCACAGTCCCTTGCCGAGATCCTCGAGCCCTGCGCCGATCGGAAGTCCGCCTTCGGAGAAAGCAGTCTGGGTGCGGCCGTAGACGATCTGCAGAAACAGTTCGCGCATGGCCACGTTGATCGCATCGCAAACCAGGTCGGTGTTGAGAGCCTCAAGGATGGTTTTGCCGGGAAGAATTTCGGCGGCCATAGCGGCCGAGTGCGTCATCCCGGTGCAGCCGATCGTTTCGACCAGCGCTTCTTCAATGATGCCGTTTTTGACGTTCAAGGTGAGCTTGCATGCCCCTTGCTGAGGAGCGCACCAGCCCACGCCGTGGGTCAGGCCGGAAATGTCAGAGACTTCCTTGGCCTTGGTCCAATGTCCTTCTTGCGGGATCGGCGCTGGACCATGGTTGGGTCCTTTGGCGACGACGCACATTTGTTCCACTTCATGCGTAAGCATTTGGAGTTCCGCTCCTTTGTTTTTTCAGTTAGCCCAGGACCACCTTGCCGGCAATCCCAGGCGCCGGAAGTCCGATTGCGAGGGATTCCGAAGCGACTTGGTCCCTTAACGGCCAAGTCCATGGCCATCAAGGGCTGTCGAGATGGAAGAGGGCAAACCGGTTAGCAGTCAAACCCACCCGTCATGTCGTCGCTGACCCGAGACGCGGCTATCGCTTCCCCTTGTCACGAAACAACCGGATAGTTCACGTTAAGTGTAAGAGGCCCGCACTGGATTTGCTGTGATCGCCGTCGCAGGGCATCAAGCGGGCTTTGCACCAGCAATCTTCACAGCGGAGCTAGCCATCATCAGCTAGACGAGAGTCTGGAGTATTTTAGTAAACAGTGTAGACTATATTTGGCGGGATTTTTCGGCGGACACTACGATGGGGAAACCCTTTGGAGATGATTACGCCGTAAGTTGCTTTTCGCCTGCTATCGAGGCGAGGGAACGCTGGAGGAACTGGCCGGTCGCTTTCTGGTGAGCGTTGGCTGGGCAAAGAGGATTTCCGCCGCGCGCAGACGCAGATGGCTCGCCGGGCGAACTCGCGGCGGCTTATTACGCACAGCGCGCTTCGGCTGGACTGATTGTGGCGGAGGCGACGCAAATCTCGCTCATGGGCAAAAGGTACATCAATACTCCGGGGATTCATTTCCCCGGACAGGAAAACCTCGGGAAATAGCTGCTCGAACTGTGGCAATCAACCCGGCTCAGCGGATCTCCCCGCGTGTCCGGAGAGATACCATTTCCCGCGATCGCCGGCGAAAGATGTTTCAAATCCACCTTGTGGAAGGTTAATTTGCCATTGGGCGGCGCTCCAACCGGGGATGCGTCATCGATGGGCTTGCAAAGCAACCCTTCCGAGCGACAATCCGCGATTGACGGCGCACAGAATCGCATTCAGTGACGCCTTCACAATGCTGGGATCCGTTCCCACGCCGAACACTGATTCCGACTCCCCGAATTGCAATCCGATGTAGGCCATCGCGGTGCCGGAGGCGCCATCGGTGATCGATTGCTCCTGGTAATCGACGACCCTGACGGCAAAGCCAAACTCGCGGCTCATCGCATCGACAAAGGCATCGATGGGGCCATTTCCGCTTCCGGTGATCGAGCGCTCCACGCCCTCTACTTTGATCGTGGCCGATATATTCGTGGTTTCCTCGCTCAGGATTTCGGAACAGCGAATGCAGGAAAACGGGCTTTGCCTGTCGAGGTATTCCGCCCGGAACGCACTCCATATCTCCGCCGGGCGTATCTCGCGGCTGGTCTCGTCACTGATCTGCTGGATGACGCGGCTGAACTCGATCTGCAGTTTGCGCGGCAGTAGGACGTTGTAGTCGCGCTCCAATATAAACGCCACTCCGCCCTTGCCCGACTGGCTATTGACTCGTACGACCTCTGCGTAGGTGCGGCCGATATCGTTCGGATCCAAAGGCAGATAGGGGACCTGCCATGTGATTTTGCCGGCCTGCGCTGCGAACCCCTTCTTGATTGCATCCTGGTGCGAACCCGAGAATGCGGTAAACACCAGCTCGCCCGCATACGGCTGCCGCGGGTGCACGGCCAACCGGGTGCAAAACTCGGCGCACTGGATCACGCCCGGCAGGTCAGAAAAGTCCAATCCGGGATCGTTGCCCTGAGTGTACATATTAAGGGCCAAGGTGACAATATCGACATTTCCGGTACGCTCCCCATTTCCAAAGAGCGTCCCCTCCACTCGATCCGCGCCTGCCATCATTGCCAATTCTGCCGAAGCAACCGCGGTGCCCCGGTCATTGTGCGGATGCGCGCTCAGGATGACCGACTTCCTGTTCTTGAGGTTTCGGCCGAACCACTCGATCTGATCCGCATAGACATTGGGCGTCGAATTCTCAACCGTAGACGGCAGATTGATAATGGCTCGATGGTCCGGCGTGGACTTCCAGACAGCCAGCACCGCTTCGCAAACCTCAAGGGCGTAGTCAAGTTCTGTCCCGGTAAAACTCTCCGGCGAATACTCGAAGATCCAGTCTGTCCCAGGGTAAGATGCCGAGTGATCCTGCAGCATCCTGGCTCCATCGACGGCGAGCTGCTTCACTCCTTCACGATCCATTTTGAAGACGATTTCTCGCTGGATGGTCGATGTCGAATTGTAGACGTGGACTATGGCGCGATGCACGCCGCGCAATGCCTCGAAGGTGCGCTGAATCAACTCTTCGCGAGCCTGCGTAAGAACCTGCACGGTAACGTCGGGTGGAATGCGGCCCTGTTCAATCAATCCTCGGCAGAAATCAAATTCCGTTTGGGATGCGGCAGGAAAGCCCACTTCAATTTCCTTGAAGCCAAGCCTGACCAGCAGATCGAACATGATGGTCTTGCGGTCCAGATCCATCGGATCGATCAGTGCCTGATTGCCGTCGCGCAAGTCGACACTGCACCACATGGGCGCCTTGTCGATGGTTTTGCCTGGCCAGGTGCGATCGTTCAACTGGACAGTGCGCGTCGGTGAGTACTTGGATGCCGGATTTTTCAACGTGAGATCCTTTCGCTGCCTCGCAAACGCCCTGCGAATGTAGCAATTCTAGAAGAAGCAGTTGCGTAAATCCAACTGTTGCTTGATTAGATATCCATTCATTCGAAGAACCTGCTGACAAAATCGGACTTTTTTGAGCATGCCTGGTTATCAGTGGAAATCGTGCGATGTTACGGCGAGCGCACCATGCGAGAGTGGGGCCAGGCGGGAGGCCTTTATGTGAATCACATTGTCCTGGTTCTGAAGTGTGCCTTCGACAAAAAGAAACTTGCTGCGCGTCACCACCATCCGGTCCTGCTCGTAGAGATCGGGAGTGACGATTACATTGGCGATGCCGGTTTCGTCTTCCATGGAGATGAAGATGAAGCCCTTTGCCGTGCCGGGCCGTTGCCGCGCGATGATGCACCCGGCCACGCGCACAAACTCCCCATCGCGACGAGTTCGCAACTCCAGCGCGGAAAGAATGTTGCTGCGACGCAACTCGGCGCGGCGGTAATACATCGGGTGTTTGCCCACGGTGAGGCCGGTCCCTGCGTAATCGGCCATCAGGCGCTCTTCGACGTTCATCTGCTGCAATGGAAGCACACTGGAACCTTCGCGCAGCCATTCGCTGTCCTGTCGGAAGAGCGGGCCCTCCAGCTTGCCTGCGCGCTCGACCTGCCAGAGCGCATCGCGGCGGTGGCGGATGTCGTCAAGCTGATTCAGCGCGCCGATTTGCGCGAGGCGCGTCAGTTCCATTCGATTCAGCGACGGGACCCGCTGGGCCAGATCTTCCGCGGAGCGAAAACGTCCATCTTTCAGGCGCGATGTGACCAATACCTCTGCGGATTGCCTGGTGAGGCTCTTCGCATAGCCGAGTCCGATGCGAAGGGAAAGCGTTCCGTCGCTCTCGCGCTCGACGGTGCAGGGCCAATCCGATGCCTGCAGATCAATGGGCTTTACCCGCAGGCCATGCCGCTGCGCGTCTTTCACCAGAACTGCGGCAGAGTAAAAGCCCATCGGCTGATTGTTCAAGATGGCGCAGGTAAAGGCTGCCAGATATTTCACTTTGAAATATGCGGACGCATAGGCTATGAGCGCGAAGCTGGCAGCGTGCGACTCGGGAAATCCGTACAGGGCAAACGAGCTGATGTTTTGCACAATGGTGTCTTGCGTCTTCACGTCGATGCCGTTGACAGCCATGCCCGCGCGAAGTTTGCTTTCAAGATTCTTCATACGCTCCCAGGAGCGGCGCATGCCGACAGCGCGGCGCAGTTCTTCAGCTTCCGAACCGGTGAAGTTGGCGACGGTCATCGCGATGCGCAGCAATTGCTCCTGAAAAAGCGGTACGCCCAACGTGCGCTTGAGGACGGGTTCGAGAGATGGATGAGGATACGTGACGGCCTCTCGCTTCTGTCGCCGGCGCATGTAGGGGTGCATCATCTGGCCCACGATGGGACCGGGACGGATGATGGCAACCTGGACCACAAGGTCATAGAAACGTGTGGGGTAGTTGCGCGGCAGCGAGGCCATCTGTGCGCGGCTCTCCACCTGAAACATGCCCACTGTGTCTGCCTGCTGCAGCGTCTTATACACCTCATCCTCCTGCGGCAACCGCGCCAGATCGACGGTTTCGCCATAGTGCCGCGGGATGAGTTCGAGGCAGTCTTTCAGCACCGCCATCATGCCCAGGCCCAGCAGGTCTACCTTGATGATTCCCAGGTCGGCGCAATCTTCCTTGTCCCACTGGATCACGGTGCGGCCCGGCATGGAAGCACGCTCCAGCGGGACGACATGATTCAATTGCCCCTGGCAGATAACCATGCCGCCGGAATGCTGGCCGAGGTGGCGCGGCAAATCCTGAATGCGCATCGATAGTTCCAGATACTTGGCGATGCGCGGATGACGAATGTCAAAGCCGGCATGATGAAAGGAGTGCGCCATGGTGTCCGTCTTGCCACGCCATTCCCATTGGCCCACCAGGCTCGACAAGCGCCCCAGTGTGTCTTCGTCGAAGCCCAGCGCCTTGCCCGTCTCTCGTGCTGCCGATTTGCCGCGATAGGTAATGACGTTGGCGGTCATGGCTGCGCCGAGTTCGCCATAGCGTTGATACACATACTGAATGGCCTGTTCGCGTTTCTCTTCCGAAGGCAGATCGAGGTCGATATCCGGCCACTCATTGCGGCTCTCGCTCAGGAAACGTTCGAAGAGCAGTTCCATTTCGACCGGATCGATGGCCGTGATTTCCAGAGCGTAGCAAACGGCGGAATTGGCGGCGCTGCCCCGGCCTTGTACCAGAATGCCGTTCTGCTTGCAGAAGCAGATGATGTCCCACACGATGAGGAAATATCCCTCAAAGCCGAGCCGGGCGATCAGCGCCAGTTCGCGTTCGACTTGCTTCTTTGCCCGCTCCATCAGGTCCGGGTTATTTTTTGGCCCGTAGCGCCGCTCGACGCCTTCCGCGACCCGCTTGCGCAGGAAGCTGTCCATCGTCTCTCCATCCGGCACTGGATAGTGCGGAAATTCGTAACCGAGATCACTCAATTCAAAGTCGAGCTGCGAGGAGAGATGAACAGTATTTTCAACCGTACCCGCAACATCGCGAAACAGTGCTGCCATTTCCTGCGCGCTGCGCAGGTGACGCTGGCTGTTGATTGCCAGCAGGCGGCCCGCCTGATCGAGTTCGACATGATGGCGGATCGCCGTGAACAAGTCCTGAATCTCGCGCTCATACGCAGTTGCATAGCGGACGCCGTTGGTGGCAATCAGCGGCAGTTTCAGTGAGCGGGCGATGCGGATCGCAGCCTGGTTGCGCCACTCTTCCTCGCGTTCCTGGTGGGGCTGGAGTTCAACATAAACGTTGTCGCGGCCGAAGATGCGGATCAGCCGCTCGACCGTCTCGCGGCCTTCGGCTTCGCCGCTGCGGGTGAGCGCCGCGGCCAGCGGGCCTTCGTCGCCTCCGGTCAGGCAGACAAGCCCGGACGCGTACTGGCTCAGGTCATCGAATGTTGCCGCACCATCGCCCTTCGTGGCTTCGCGCATCTTAAACTGCGTGATGAGCTGACAAAGATTCTGGTAGCCGGTGCGCGATGCACACAGCAAGGACAGGCGCGCGGGCGTGCTCTTGTACTGGTGCGGGAGCCACACCGGAGGCGCCAGCCGCGGACCGAAACTCGATACGGAAACTTCCGCTCCGATATGCGCGCGGATCGCATTGCGCTTCGCGCTGGTGTGGAAACGCGCGGCACCGTAGATACCGTTATGATCGAGCAGCGCCATTGCCGGCATCTCCAGCGCAACAGCGCGCTCGATCAGATCCTCGGGCTGCGAGGCAGCCTCAAGAAAGCTGAAGGCGCTGGCGGCGTGCAGCTCAATGTACTGCTCAGTCATACAAAGCCACCATCTGCCACTGTTCGCGGAGCACGTCACGAATCAGGCAGCAACAGAGCAGGTCGCCATCCGTCGCACGAGCCACCAGGTCCCATTGTTCGCATCCCCAGAGGCTCTGATTCCACCACTCGCCGCCCGTGAGCCAGGGACCGTACGCCTGCTCCACAGCATAGCGCCGATCGCGAAAGACAAATGCCGTGGGCCGTTCCTTCTGAACCGTGACAAGTGCCGCCTCCGCCGGACGCAATCGGCGCATGGCCGGATGCAGCGTAGTGGATGGAGCTTCTGATAACTCCACGGAAGAAACACTGAACGGTTCCATGCGAAATCCGTCGGGGCGATGCGTATCTGTCAGCACGGCACGGCCAACATTTTCGTCGCCGACAATCGCGCGGATGCGCGCCAGCGTCACATCGAGGCGCGATGGCTCGGGCAACTGCGGAGCGAACAAGCCCAGTTGCACTTTGCTGGTGCTGCCCGGTTCCGCATCCAGCGCGACGGCCAGAATCGCTGCCTGCGGAGGATGCGCTTCGAGATCGAGATGCAAGAGTTTGAGCCATAGCTGACGGTCGTTGGTTGGCAGCGCGGGACGGGCGGTGCGAGAATGGGTTGCGCTGCGTTCCAGCGTAAGCGTGATGGTGATTGAAGCCAGAGCCAGCACGCGCGCCGTCGCACGGCGGATCAACTGATCCAGCATCAGGTTCACCACAAACAGCAACGCATCGAGAACTTCCACCGGGCTGTCGAGTTCCATCCGTTCGGAGAGAGTGAATGCAGGCTCTACCGGCTGAAACAGGTGCGGCATTTCGCCGCGCGAACACTGGCGAAGCCGTTTGGCGGATTGCCCCATGCGGGCGATGAGCTCTTTTTCCGGCAACGCAGCAAGCATTCCCAGCGTGTGAATGCCCCAGAGCGAAAAAGTCTCGAACTGTTCCGCGGTGAGATCGAGCACCGTCAGCGGCAGCGGCGCCAGCGCTGTGCCCTCCTCGCCCGTGGAGATGACCTTTACCGTTTGCGGTGGGATTCCTTTCGCAAGCGCAACCGCCGCATGAAAATTGCTGCTCACAGCAATGCTGGCCGTGATGCCCAGAGCGCGAACACGAGTAAGAAGGGTTTGCGCCAGTGTTTCCGGCGGCCCGAATAACGCATTCGTCCCGGCAATATCGATGACGCATAGAAACGCGGTGTCTTCGCTGCAATCCTCAACACGCGGCGAAAACCCGCCCGCACATTCAAGCAGAGCCGCTTTGGTCGCGGCCTCTTCGCTGTGCGAGCGCCGCAGCACGGTGACGCCGGAAAAGGTGTCGACTTCCACCTGGGTCATGCCATGCACCAGGCCCACCGCGCGCGCTCGTCGATTGAGCGAGCAGACCTGCTGCACGGGCGGCTCGCCTTCAATCACCACACAGGGACGTTCGTGCAACTCCGGTCGCAGGCGCAGCAATGCCTGTGCGGGAAACTCCGTTGCATGAATGCAGGCGTAGATTTCCGCAGGTTTGCTCATCGCGCACCCGCCCATGTGGTTTGACTTCTCCAGTGTGCTTCGCTCACCCTTTGCGGCGGCTTGCGGAGGGGAACCACATTGGTCGGCGTCGTCGCAAACCGTCGTCGCTCGATTTCCAGGCAATGCTCGATTCCGGTGAATACCGTGCTCTCATCCCGGCGCGCTTCCCCTGGCTGAAACCGGAGCAGCAATTCTCCGCTGCTCTTTGCGCACGGATGCTGCGTCAACAGAAGCAGGCTGGCCTGGGTCCGTTCCGCAGCGGCCCGGTAGCGGAACCACGTGGCCAGAGGCACGCGCGCGACATACTCCGCCGCAATGCTGCCCATGTCGAGCACGATGGCGCTGAATCCGCCGGCCTGCAACAGCAGATCGGTGATGCGCAACGCATCCTCGATGCGTGCCCACGGCTTGCCGGGACGAATGCGCACGTTCGCTTGCGGCGCGCACGACTGCGGCTGTGGGGCAAAGGTTTCCCGCTCCGCTCGCACCCTCGGTTGCGGCTCTGCGCAGCGAGGCGCAATCGCCTCTGGCCGCAGCAGGCCGCTCACCGCCGCAGAGAGCCCCTTGACTTCATTGCGCGGATGCCCGCCGCAACCCCCGCCATGCAGGCCTTTCATCGCCGGCGCAGGGACAAGGTACTTGTCGGGGAGGGCGAATTTGTATTCGGTGCGCGGTTGCGCTCTTGCTGCTGTGGCCACGCATCGCACCCACAGTACGCGAGCGAGATCGACGCCCGCCTCCGCCGCCGATTCGGGATCGAAGGCATCGGCAACGTCTACCCAGGCACTTACACTCCCGGCACGCGTAAGACGGCTCACAAAAGAGAGCGCCACAGCGGTACGCCCGCTGCACTCCGGTCCCACCATCTCGGTAATCGCCCCAATCGGCAGGCCTCCCTCCAGCAGCGCATCCACCGCCGCAACGCCCGTTGGCGCTACCGGGCGGATCACCTTTTGCCGCGGCGTCAGGGCAGACGGGATGCGGTGGGCGAGCGCTGTTTCGATCTGTAGCCGGATTGCGGAGGCGGATGGCATGGGAAACCCTATTTCGCCTTATATTCGCCTTATGCCCAACCACTGTCAATTCGGCTTTGCCCTTTTGTCAGTGCAACTCTCTCGGTAATCATTCAAAAGAAGGGGTTTATTTTTTTCAGTGGTGTGTGCGTGGCCCAGATGATCCTGCTGTTGCCGCTACTGCTCCCAAGGTTCGCGAAGACTGCCTGTCCGATCGAAGCTCTTGCCGAGTGATTGCCGGACGCCGGCCTTATTGGTGCTGGATTGTAGATCCCTGGTAGCGCTATTGACGGTTCTTTTCTAACTTTCCACCGTGGGTAACGGCACGGTCGCGGCTTGGAGGGGATGATCTGGGATGGGTCTGCCCGCGAACGCTCGCTGTTGTCACTTCGTCAGCAGCTTCCTGATCGCGTGCAGTTCGCGGCGGCGCTTGGCTGTGGTTTCCGGATAAGCCATCTTGAGTTC
>Ga0182013_10009095_pt1 | contig 10523 bp, 10 predicted proteins | sample 612S2MmetaG_FD_120487 | JGI IMG/M metagenome (GOLD analysis project Ga0182013, IMG submission 120487) | Permafrost microbial communities from Stordalen Mire, Sweden - 612S2M metaG | ecosystem: Environmental > Terrestrial > Soil > Wetlands > Permafrost | place: Sweden: Stordalen | collected...
AGGCCGCGAGCAATCTATTCCGGGAATTGCGGCAGCGGCTCAATGCAGCCGGCTCGCAAGATTACGTCGAAAACCAAGGAGAGTTAAATGTCAAAGCTTGCTGAAATGGACCGCACTGTCACGTTATTCGACCAACTCAGGGAGGAAGGCGGCCCAGTTACGCTCGTCAACACCCTTGTCGTGTCGCCCGAGGACGCCGACCAGCTTCTTGCTGTTTGGGCAACGGATGCCGCGATCATGAAGCGGCAACCTGGATTCATCTCCACGCAGCTTCACCGCGGCATTGCTGGAAGCGGCACATTTCTCAACTACGCTGTTTGGGAGACTGTGGCACATTTTCGTGCTGCCTTCGGGAATCCGGAGTTTCAAGCACAGCTTGGTCACTACCCTGAGGGCATGATAGCAAGCCCACACTTGTTTCGTCCGGTTGCCGTTTCCGGTATTTGCGTCGCGTAGCTGGCCTTGCACCAATTGTAACCAGTGCCGAATGAGTGACGAGCTGAGAAGTGCGAAGCGGCAATGAGCTGCGGATAGTGAACGGCCACGCCCGCTTTCAACTGACGTGGTCGTTTGCGCTTCCTTGGAATGTCCGCTTCCAGGAAAGCGTCTATGTCTGCAATATGGCCGGGATGGGCGCGATCCGGCCGTCACCGGTTCGATTGGTCTCGTCCTCTCACCACCCCAACGCGCTCGCTCGACTCACACGTTCAACGCCATCGCGGGCCACCGGTCGGCCCAGGGCGCCAGCGTCTCCAATCTCTCGGCGATATCCAGCACGACATCGTCATGCCCGAACGGCGCCACGATCTGCACGCCGATCGGCCGTCCATCGGGATGCGGCTGCCCGGGCACACTGATCCCCGGCAGCCCGGCGGCGTTGATCCAGGCGCCGAACATCCCCTGAATCATGGGTGTGAGGCCGGGCGGAGCGTCGTCCTCGGCGCGCCAGGCGGGCGCGGCGGCGGTGGGGCAGATCAGCGCGTCGTAGTCTCCCCAGGCGGCGGTCACGTCGGCACGCCAGGCGGCCAGCGCGTCCAGCGCATCGACATAAGCAGGCGCCGAAATCGCGAAACCGCGTTCGGCGGCGGCGCGGACGTTATCGCATGTTTCCTCACGCCAACGATCCGGGAAGTGAACGACGATCCGGGCCGCCGCCGCGGCGGTCAGCACGGCATGGAACGCACGCAGAGCGGCGAGATCGAAGGGGGCCGAGACCGCAACGACCTCGCAGTTCGCGCCGGCCAGACTGGCGACGGCGGCGGCGACGCAGGCCGCGACCTCCGGCGTCGCGCTTTCGTTACCGATCGCAGTGAACCAGCCGATGCGCAAGCGGCGTCCGGGCGCCACGTCAGGCGCCGCCGGAAACCGATCCGAGTAAGGATCGCGCGCGTCCGGACCGGCGAGCGCGCCGTACAGCAACCGCATGTCGCGCATGGTCCGCGCGAACGGGCCGATGACCTGGAAGTCGATGCAGGTCGCCGGAAACCCGTACCGCCGAGGGATCCTCCCGGTTGACGGCCGCATCCCCACGAGACCGGTATAGGACGCCGGAAGCCGCGTGCTGCCGCCCATGTCGGTGCCGATCGCCAGCGGCGTGATCCCGGCGGCGACGGACGCGGATGCCCCACCCGAGGACCCGCCAGGCGTCAACGCGGGATCCCACGGACTGCGCGTGATCCCCGACAACCGGCTGTCCGTGCGGCCCAGCATGGCCAGTTCCGGTGTGGTGGTCTTGCCGACGATGACGGCGCCGGCGGCACGCAATCGTTCGACGCAGATGTCATCTCGTTCGGGGACATGATCGCGGAACAGCAGGCTGCCCCATTGGGCGGGCAGGCCGGCCACGAAAATATTGTCCTTCACCGACACGGGAATGCCGTCCAGCGGGCTCAGCCGCTTCCCCGCCGCCTGCCGAGCGGTGGCCGACTGGGCCGCGGCGAAGGCTCCATCGCGATCCACGTGGGTGAAGGCGTTCAACACCGGCTCCAACGCGTCCAGCCGGGCCAGCGCCTGATCGAGCAATTGCACCGGCGTAACGTCCCGCCCGTCCAGCAGCGCCGACAGCGCGGTGGCATCGAGTTGCCAGGTCATGTGCTTGTCCCCCGAAACATCGTTACGGCCATCTGTCGCCGCATCGTGCTGGACGAGATGGCTGGGTCAAGCCCCGTAGGCATCAAGATAAGGTCACGCCAGGATCGAATTTACCCCCCCGCCGTCTTGCTCGGGCTCGACCCAAGCATCCGTGGACGCGCCCCGAGGGTCGAAAATCGGCCACGGTGCGGGGATGCGAGCGATCGTCGGCTCAAGGCCGAGGATGACGATAAAGCGGAATTCGTGCTCCGCGCGGCACTTATCCTTGATGCGTATGCGGTCGAGCCGGGCCATGACGTTTGGCTGTGTCGATTCAGGCTATCTCGCGATTCATTCCACCTTCACAAGTTTTTGCAGAACGGCCCGCGGCTTCGTTGGAGCAACGCCGGGGAACAGGTTGCCCCAGCCGGTTTTCGCGACCTCACCGACGTAGATGTCGCCTCGTGAATCGGCCGAAATGCCGTGCGGCGACGTGAAGGGTCCGGGAAAATTCGCCGGCGTGCGGTCGCCGAGACGAGCGAGGATTTTGCCGTCCTGCTTGTTGACGATGGAGACCCTGGGCCCAAGATTCGACGCGTTGCGGCTGAACCCGAAGGTTGGTCCGCACTCTCCGACATAGCAGTACGGGCAACGGCCCGAGGGCACGAACAGCCCGCTCGGCCGGTGCAGATCGTGCCATTCGGTTTCGTATTTGCCGTTGCCGTCGAAGATCTGCACGCGATGATTTTCGCGATCGGCGACATAAACCCAGCCGTCTTCGTCGCAGCAGACGTTATGCGGAAGATTGAACTCGCCGTTGCCCACGCCCGAGGTGCCCCAGGACAGGATCAGGCGGCCATCGGGCGTATATTTATGCACGCGGGCGTTGCCGTAACCATCCGAGACATAGATGTCCCCGGCTGGCGAAAGCGCGGTGTGGGTGCATTGGCAGAACGGCTCGCCACCCATATAGGGCTTCGGCGTACCGGGCGTTCCAAGGGTCAGCAGCACCTTCCCTTCCGGCGTGCAGCGACGCACCGAATGGTCGCCGTCGTCGGTGCAGAAAATCGTGTCGTCGGGCGCCATGCTGAGCCCGTGCGCGCGCTTGAACACGCCCTCGCCCCAGGAACGGAGGAAGGTCCCGTCGCGATCGAACACGGTGACGGGATGCGCGCTTCGGCTGAAGACGTAGACCTGATCGCGGCTATCGACGGCGACCGCGGCGACCTCATGGAAATCCCAGCCCTCCGGCAGGCGAGCCCAGTCGGGGATGAGGCGATATTTGAAGTCGCCGGTACCGAGGATGGTGGGGGAGTCCATGATGGTGTCCTTTTCGTTACGATCGGCGCGCGACCAGTCCCGCGACGGGCGGTCGCGGGCCGGTCTTCGGATAAGGGATCAACCTGAACGCGACGGGGATCAGGCGGCTTCTCTCTCCTGGCCGGCGGTGCCCACGACACGGGCCAGCATCGCGGCGGCGTTGCGGTGCAGGATTTGCTGGCGCTGTTCCTCGCTGATCCGCGCGTCCGCCAACGCCTTCCGGGTCCAGTCGACACCGAACGCGCTGCCGTCGGTCCCGCAGACGATCCGTTCGGCGCCGTAAAGTTCCACCGCCGCCTCGATCGCGCGCGGGCCGAACGAATTGCAATCCACGTAGACCTTCGCCTTGCGGATGCGCGACGACGGCAATTCTTCCTCTGGCGTATCGAGCAGGCTGCGGTGATCCATGCGCTCGACCTCGTAGGGAATGTTGCCGCCGAGATTGTGCACCTGGACCGTCACGTTGGGGTATGGCGCGAGAAAGTCGGTGAGGCACAAAGTCACCATCACCGAAGACAGGCTCGCCTGCATGTCGAGCGTGCCGTTGCGGCGGCGCGCGTTATCCGTGGCGCCGGCGACCTTCGGGAACGCGTCGCCCGGCCGCGGGCCGTGATGGATGAACAGAATCGCGCTGTGCCGGTTGGCGACCTCCAGCAGCGGCCGCATCGCCTCGGCGTCGTCGCGCGTGAGAAAGAAATTGCCGGGAACCTGCGCGCCGATCATGCCCGGAAGGCTGAGCGCGCGCTCCAGTTCCGCGGCCGCGGCGGGCAGATCCGTCAACGGCAGCGCGGCGAACGCGGCGAAGCGGCCCGGATGCTCCTGGCAGATCGCCGAAAACCGGTCGTTGACGCTCCGGCACAGCGGCAACGAGACGTCCAGCGGTTGCGATTCGATCCAGCAGAACGTGCCGACGATCGACAGCACGCTGACATCGACTCCCTGGCGGTTCATGCGGGACAAATGGAAGTCGACGTCATCGAAGGCGTTGGCGAGCGGTTCTTCGCCCATGCGTGACTTCAGCACCTCGGCGCCATCCGCGTCGCGCAGGATACGCGGTTCTTTGGCGCGGGCGCGCAGGGCGTCGGCGACTTCGGCGGGCTTCCAGTGGGCGTGCATGTCAATCATGGCTTTTTCTCCCCGGTTCGGCCGACAGCTTAATCCCCCCGCCGCCAATCGCAATGTACGCCAATGGACGCCGCCATGGTAAGCACGGGTCGGCCGCCGGACGTTGCGTGTTGGCTGAAAGGAAACGACATGGCGAAGATCGTGTGCGTGCGTACCATTCGGATCGCGGAACGTCCAAACCTGATTTGGGTCGAGCTCGAAACCGATGACGGGCTCATCGGTCTGGGAGAATCGTTCCGCGGCTCTCAGGCGACGGAGGCGGTGATCCATGAGCAGATCGCGCCATGGCTGATTGGGCGCGACGCGCGACACATCGAAGCCGTGTCCCGGCATTTGACCACGCCCTATCTGGGGTTCCACGGCGCGGGGGCGGAAATTCGCGCCGCCAGCGCGATCGATATCGCGTTGTGGGATCTGGCGGGCAAGCGGCATGGCATTCCGGTGCACGAGGCTCTGGGCGGCGCCGTCCGTAACGAAATTCGCGCTTACAATACCTGCGCGGGCTATGCCTACAACACCAGCGGGGTCGCCCGGCGCGCGGTCAGCGGCGCGGAAAACTCAGTTGGGCCCTATGACGATCAGATCGCGTTCACGCGGGATGCCGGAGCTCTGGCGGAAAGCCTGTTGAGCGAGGGCTACACCGCGATGAAGATCTGGCCGTTCGATGTTTATGCCGACGCCAGCGGCGGCCAGTTGATCACGCTGTCCGACCTTAAGGCGGGGTTGGAGCCATTTCGAAAAATCCGTGCCGCCGTCGGGGATAAAATCGAGGTGATGGCGGAGTTGCACAGCCTGTGGAACACGACCTCGGCCATTCGCATCTGTCAGGCGCTGGAGGATTACGGCGTGCTGTGGGCGGAGGATCCGATTCTGAAAATGGACGATGTGCGCGGGTTGACCGATCTGCGGCGCCAGACCCACACGCCGGTTTGCGGCAGCGAGACCCTGGCCGGCACCGTGCCGTTTCGCGATCTGCTGGCGGCGGACGCGATCGATTTCGTCATGCTCGATCTGGCCTGGTGCGGCGGCCTGACCGAGGGACGCAAGATCGCCGCGCTGGCCGAGACATACGGCAAACCGCTCGCGCCGCATGATTGCACCGGACCGGTGACGCTGTGGGCTGGGCTGCATCTTGGCATCCACGCGCCGTCCGCGATTTTTCAGGAAGTCGTGCGGGCGACGCTGGCGACATGGTACCGCGATCTGGTGACCGAATTGCCGGTCATTCGCAACGGCATGGTGCAAGCGCCGGAGGGCGCGGGATTGTGCACGTCGTTGCGGCCCGAGATCAAGGCGCGCCCCGACGCCACGATCCGGGTGGCCGGGGTTTCCCGGGCGGTTTAAGCTGGCACCGCGATCACCTGAGACAGGACCCACGAGATGAGGCAGGAAACGTTCGACGTCGTTGTCGCGGGCTGCGGCGCGGGAGGGCTGGCGGCCGCCGTGTCGGCCGCCGAACACGGCGCCAGCGTCGCGTTGCTGGAACGCGCGCCGGAACAGGAACGTGGCGGCCAGACCCGTTACACCGAAGCCTATTTGCGCATGAAAAGTCACACCGAAACAACGGACGACTTCGAGCAGCAATTCGCCGAGAACAGCAGTGGCTACATCGACCCCGATCTGATCGGGGAAGTCGCCCGTCCGGACGAAAGCCGCGCCCAGTACGCCCGCGGCCTGAGCATGCTGGAACCGGACGTCATCGGAACTTTGTCGGATAATGCCGGCCCGACCATCGCGTGGCTGAAACAGTTCGGCCTGCGTTTCGACTTTCTGCCCACCCAGTTCCTGACGAAGTCGCAGCCGCGCCTGCTGCCGGTGGGCGGCGGGCTGGCGCTGGTCGAAGGCCTCGCCGCGCGCGCCGCCGCGTTGAACGTGCGCTTTTTCTATGAAACGACAGCGAAATCGCTCGATTTCCAGGATGGCGCGGTCACCGGTTTGTTCGCCCGCGGCCGCCGGGACGGGCCGGTTCGTTTCGGTGGTCAGGTGGTGCTGGCGTGCGGCGGGTTCGAGGGCAACGCCGAAATGCTCTCCCGCTACATCGGTCCGCGCGCGGCGTTCCTGCGGCCAATTTGCAAGGGCGCGAATTTCAATCGCGGCGAGGGCATCCAGATGGCTTTGAACATCGGAGCCTCCACCAGCGGCGATTTCAGCAGTTACCATGCCGAACCGATCGATCCACGTTCGGGCGTCGCGGAGCCGTCGGTGTTCGTGTTCCCCTATGGCATCCTGGTCAACAAGGACGGTCAGCGCTTCGTCGATGAAGCGCCCGGCACGGTTGACGCTTACTACGAGCCCATCACGCGCCGCATCTTCGAGCAACGCGACGGCCTGGCCTATGTCGTGCTGGACACGAAACATACGCGGATTCCAAACTACCGGCTGAGCATTCGCACCGACAAGCCGCCGATCGCCGCCGGAACGATCGCCGATCTGGCGCGCGCGCTTGCCATTCCCGCCGCGTCATTGGAAGCCACCGTCGCGGAATACAACGCCGCCTGCGTGCCGGGTGACTATCGCCCGCTGGAGCTCGACCATCTCTCCACCCGCGACCTGCATCCGCCCAAATCAAACTGGGCTTTGCCCATCGACGAGGCGCCGTTTCATGCCTATCCGATCATCTCGGCGAATGTCTTCACATTTGGGGGACTGAAGATCGATCCCAACGCCCGGGTGCTGGACGCCGATGGCGACCCGATCCCTGGCCTGTACGCGGCCGGGGAAATCATCGGCACGTTCTATCGCCACTATCCCGGCGCGACCTCGGTCATGAAGGGCCTCGTGTTCGGCAAGCTCGCGGGGGCCGACGCCGCCCGCCGGCGTAACGCGGCGTGAGGCTCGCTGGTCGTTCCGCGATCATCACAGGCGCGGCGGGTGGTATCGGGCGCGCGATCGCGGTGGCTTTCGCCAACGCCGGGGCGGATCTTTGCCTCGCGGACGTCGCGCCGTTGGATGCGGTCGCCGCCACCGTGATTGGTCTTGGCCGTCGCGCCATCACCGCCCCCGCCGACGTCACGCGGCGGGCCGACGTCGAGGCGATGGTGGCGGGAACCGTCGCCGCGTTCGGCGGCGTCGATATCCTGGTGAACGTCGCCGGCATCGTCTCGTTCGGCAGCGCCGAGACGTTGCCGGAGACCGAGTGGGACCGCGTGCTGGCCATCAACCTCAAAGGCACCTTCCTGTGCTGCCAGGCCGTGATCGCACCGATGCGCGCGCGAAATTATGGCCGCATCATCAATATCGGTTCGATCATCGGCAAAAACGGCGGCAACGCCCGTCCCTGGATCGATCCGTCCGAACAGGAACGGTCCAGCAACGTGGCGTACGGCGCCGCGAAAGCCGGGGTTCACGCGGTGACCTTCTTCCTCGCTCGCGAGCTCGCCGCCCATGGCATCACCGTCAACGCGGTCGCTCCTGGGCCGGTCGCTTCGGCGATGACGAGCGGGCTGCCGGCATCGTTGAAAGCGTTGATCCCCGTTGGCCGCATGGGCAAGGCCGAGGATGTCGCGGAAGCCGCGCTGTTCCTCGCCGGCGAACAGGCGGGGTTCGTGACCGGCGAGATTCTGGACGTCAACGGCGGGATGTGGGCGGACTAATGCGACGCCCAACAATGATCGCGTCTGGTTACCGCCCTCCCCCCGTCATCCCCGGGCCGACCTCGTCATCCCCGGGATGAGCCCGGGGACGAGGATGGTTGACCGCGCCCCCCGCGGGCCGGTTGCCTGCGTGCAAAAAGTTCTTGTTTTGTTCCATCGATGCTTGTAACCTCTTTCTGACCGACCCATAGCCAGAGGAGCGACCATCGTGAAACCGAACCTACCCTCCAGGATTGGCGCCGAGCTGATTCTGCTGATCCATTCGCCCGAGGTTTTGCATTGGCTGAACTGGCATGGGTTCCAGGTGTTCCGCGACGACAACTCATCGTGGTGGCTGCGGCGCCAGAGCAGGCCCGGGACCATGATCCGAGAGGCCGAACCACGCTGTCCCGCTGGCGCGGCCCGGCTGATCATCGCGGCCTGAGACATCGCTTCGAGCGCGGCGGGCCGGGTCATAGCGCCGGCCCAGGACCTTTTGTGTTGCCTTCATACCCTCTTGCCAGCCACTCGCTGAACGCCGCATTTGAAGGAGTCCGTGGCCGGCCGGCACCGGCGCCCCTCTTGTCTGGCAGGTCTCGTTGGCAGTCCCTCACTCCGCGTTCGAGGCATTCGATTTCGACGTTTTGCACAGCGCCATCACGGATCTGCGCGGCAAACAGGTGTTCTTTATCGGCGGCGCGCCGAAATCCGGGACAACATGGCTGCGACTGTTATTGAACGCGCATCCGGCGATCAGCTGCGGCGGCGAGGGGCACTTTCCGAATCGGCTGTTGCCCGCGCTGGCCAGGGCGCTAAAAGCCTACAACGCCTCGATCGACGCGAAGAACAAGACGATCTTCGGGCAGCTTGAGGGACAACCGCTGTTTTCCAATCGTCACGCGCTTTATCTCGCCGGGGCGGCCATCAGCCTGATGCTCGGCCGTCCGGCGAAGGCCAGCACAGTGAACATCGTCGGCGACAAGACCCCGGATAACATCAGGTTCCTGCCGCTGCTCGCCGGATTGTTTCCGGCCGCCCGGTTCATTCATATCGTGCGCGATCCGCGGGACTGCGCGGTGTCCGCCTGGTTCCATAATCTGCGGGTCAACCCGACACAGGTCCAGGCCAAATTCCCCTCGTTCGAAGCGTTCGCCATCAACTTCGCTCACATCTGGGCCGCGACCGTGCGGGGCGGAATTAAATTCGCGGAGCAACGTCCAGGGCGGTGTCTCACGCTCCGTTATGAAGACCTGTCGGACGATCCGGTGCGATCGCTTGGCCGAATCTGTACGTTTCTCGGGGCGTCACGCGACCCGTCGGTCCTCGCGGCCTGCCGCGACGCGACGGAGTTCAGCCGGCTGAGCGGCGGACGAGCGCGCGGGGATGAAGATCGTGCCTCGTTCTTTCGCAACGGCGTGGCCGGGGCCTGGCGCAACCATTTCGACACGGCGACGGAACAGGAATTCCGCGCCAAGGCCGGACCGGTGATGGCGCTGTTTCGCTACCCGCCGGGTGGCGCGGGTGCTTCCGTTCAGGACGGTCAGCGGTTATCCCCTGTCGCCGCCCAGGGACAGGGGTCCGCGGGGTCGTAATTGGGGAAACGGATATGAGTCTTTTGCTTGCTGGACGGGTCGCCATTGTCACCGGCGCCGGACGAGGAATTGGCCGGGAACACGCCTTGGCGCTGGCCAAGCATGGCGCGAAGGTCGTGGTCAACGATCTGGGGACCAGCGGCGACGGCGTCGGGTCCGACGAGACGCCGGCGCAGGAGGTCGTGCGCACGATCAAGGAGGCCGGTGGCGAAGCTGTCGTCAACACCGACAATGTCGCCAATTTTCTCGGCGCGAAACGGATGATCGATCAGGCGGTCGAGACATTCGGCGGGCTGGACATTCTGGTGAACAACGCGGGCATTCTGCGCGACCGCGTGCTGGTGAACATGATGGAACCGGAATGGGACGCGGTGATCGAGGTGCATCTGAAGGGCACGTTCGCTCCGTCGCGTCATGCCGCGGCATATTGGCGGAATAAGTCGAAGGAGATCGATGGACCGGTTCACGCGCGGATCATCAATACGTCGTCGGTATCGGGGATTTACGGCAACACCGGCCAGACCAATTACGGCGCTGCGAAGGCGGGCATCGCGGCGTTCACGGTGATCGCGGCGCGCGAACTGAAACGTTACGGCATCACAGTGAACGCGATCGCCCCGCAGGCGTTGACCCGGATGACGGAAGGGTTGCGCGAACGCACCGAGGATGAAAAAGCCGCGATGCATCCGGGCCGCGTGTCACCGGCCGTGGTTTGGATCGCCAGCCTTGAATCGTCGGACTTCACGGGGCGGATCGTCGAGGCAGGCAGCGGCATTCTGGCGATCGCGGAGGGGTGGCATCGCGGTCCGACGGCGACTCCGGAAGAGGATCCGACGAAGCTCGG
>Ga0182013_10009096_pt1 | contig 10523 bp, 7 predicted proteins | sample 612S2MmetaG_FD_120487 | JGI IMG/M metagenome (GOLD analysis project Ga0182013, IMG submission 120487) | Permafrost microbial communities from Stordalen Mire, Sweden - 612S2M metaG | ecosystem: Environmental > Terrestrial > Soil > Wetlands > Permafrost | place: Sweden: Stordalen | collected...
ACACGCCGAGAGCGTCGCGCGACCTCGAACTGGGTCAGGCCGAGCGCGCCGTGAGTCTCATGAGCGCCCGACCAACCACCTTCGCAGGGACGCCGGTTGCCTAGAACGCCTCGATGTAGTCGAAGACGGCTGAGGACAGGGCGACGGTGAGTCAGGCGCCCGTGGCGATGGATAGGAGCGCCGCACCCGCGTCAATCGACCGCAGTGGTCGGCTTACCGTGTTAGCCACCTGACGGCGCTTGCCCCCGTTCGGCGCGGACGCCTCCGGCCGCTGGTCTCGGGGCAGAGAATCCGAAGGCACCATTCAAGGCACCAATTTGAGCGAACCTCAGCGCATCTGAGCGAGCTGAGAGCCCCGGATTTGCTGGAGATCCGCTCAAACCGGGGTGTGGCTGTTGTTTCGAGCCCAGTATCGCCCATCGTAGAGCCAAAACCTGGCCTTTCGGCGGGCGCCAGGGAGCCGGTGCGGTACCTGCCTGGCGGGCGTCGAATTCTCGGTCATCCCGGTAACTGTGCGTGAGCAGCTCGTAGCGGCCAACGACATTGGCATTGAACTGCTGTCGGCCGCACGGCGCGGGCGGTTGAGGTTCCCGTCTGCCCCGACGCCTGCGCCGCGGCGGGTATCAGTGCAGGCGTCCCTGTGCTGTCAGTGGCGTTCGTGGCGTCCACTCGGGCATCTGCGAAGGCGCGTCCGAAAGCGGCCGTTTGGCACTATGAGATATTCGCGGCCCTGTTGACGTCATCATCGACTGCCGTTGCCGCCTGAGTAGTGCCGCGCCCCTCCTGCTACCGCGGCATACGGCAGCCCTCTATGACTCCGGGACTGGCTGATGTGAGGTCCTGGACGGGGGTTCTCAAGCGGGACGGTCGGGATGGCCACGGCCGGCATCACGGCGCTGCGTCTGGGGTTTCGCCCAGGCCTTTGCGGCCGCGGCGGAGCGGTCGCTGACGTCCAGCTTCTCGTAGATGCGCTGCAGGTGCTTGTGGACGGTCCGCTGGGCGATCTGGAGCTCGTTGGCGATGGCGGCGGTCGAGGCGCCGGTCGCGATCCGTCGCAGCACCCGAGCCTGGGCGGGCGTGAGCCCGAGGGCTTCGAGGTCTCGCTCGGCGGGTCCGATGCCGGGTGTGCTGCTCGACGGGAGCGCTCGGTCGGTGAAGTCGAGTGCGTTCCGGTAGGCCTGGATCAGGTGTGGCCGGGACAGCGTCAGCAGATCTCGCTCCTGATCGGAGTAGTCGCGTTCGCATCGGCTGAGGGCGATCGCCATGATCCGCTGGTGAGAGCTCGGCAGCGTGAACGCGATCTGGTGTTCGATGCCCAGGTGCGCGTAGACCTCGCGGTACAGGTCGGTCTGGTGCAGCTGCTCACGGGTGACGATGTCCGAAAAACGTAGCGGCCGCCCGTCGCGGGTGCGCATGTGCCAGTCGGCGAGCGGGTTCTGCAGAGCGAAGCGGGCAAACGACGCGTGGAACTCGCTGGGGAGCGTCGGCGCGCTGACGCTCCAGGTCTGGGCGGGGTCGGGCGCGATGTGGTTGAGCGAGACGTAGTCGGAGGGAACCTCACGGCCCAGGGCGGTCAGGAGCCCGTCGCGGAACTCGTCGAGGTCGAGCAGACCAGAGACCTCGCCCACGAGGTTCAAGACACGGGCCTCGACGCCGCTCATTCCCGCACCATCGCGTTCACTCCACTCCGATCGGCCCCCTGCGAAACCGGTCTCGGCATGTACGCATCCTACTGACCCCTGGGTATGCCGCGGGTCTTGACTTCAGAGCGCCGGCGCCGGATAGTCTTTCTCCTCGTCCGGGCACGATCGTCTCCTCGCATCGGGGCATGTGGTCCACAGCCGGCTGGATCTCCCGTCAATCATCCGGGTCGCGCCGCACGGCGGAGACTCGACCAGAGACCCGGCGGCTCGGCCCGCCGGGGAAGGGAGTCTTCATCGTGATTCGTGCCTGCCTGATCGCGTTTGGCCTGCTCGTGTTCGGCTGCGTGGGCGTCTCGGAGGCCAGCGCGGCCACCTGTCCGGAACACGCCCACCAGTGGACCGGCGCGGCCGGCAATGGCTCGTGGAACACGGCTGGCAACTGGAACCCGGCGGAAGTCCCGCGCGGTGGGTCTGATGTGTGCCTGCTGGATATCGGTCACTCCTACACGGTCACGCTCGCCCCGTCGGGCGAAAGCGCCGGCGGGACGTGGAACACGCTGACCATCGGCACGCCAACCGGGAGCGACACGGAGACGCTTGACATCGTCGGGGAGAGCTGGGTCTACCAGGGTGAGACGCAGCACGGCGAGGGCATCGGTGTCTCCAACGGCGCCACGATCAACGCGACCGGGTCGCTCGTCCTGGACGCGACAGCGGGCGGTAGCCGGGTGGGCAGCGAAACGCCGGGCGGTGGGGCCGGGTTCGGCGACAGCCCGTTCGGCGGCGGTGCGACGATCTACAACTACGGCAAGATCATCGCCGAAAGCTCGGACTATCCAGCCTATGGCGAGGAACTCAACGGTGATGTGGACAACGAGCCCGGCGGGAGCATCACTGTTGCGAGCGGCTCGCTCGACCAGAAGACGAGCAACACGATCACCAACAGCGGCACGGTGACTACCGACCCTGGCGGGGACTACGACGTCACGAGCGCCGGGTCGAACGACATTTTCAACAACGACGGGACCGTTACCAACAACGGCACCTTCGAGGTCGGGGGCCAGACGGGCACCTTCACCCAGAACGGGCCGGAGACCGGGAACCCGGTCTTGATTGAGGCGGGCTCAGCCCTCGCCGATCAGTCCGGTACGGGAGCCTTCACGATCGAGTTCACGACCAACGTCCTGACCGGGACGATCCCCGCGGGCCAGACCGTGACCGTGGATGGGGCGAGCAACGTCTACCAGGGCGAGACGCAGAACAGCACCAACCTCAATCTCGACGGCGGGACCGTGACCAACGATGGCACGCTCGTCCTCGACGCGACCACGGGCGGCACGGCTGTGCCGGGCGAAACGCTGGGCGGTTCTGTCGCACTCTTCAACGGCTCGCTGACGAACAACGGCACGCTCGACGTCAAGGTCGATGACCCGACGTGGAAAACCACACTGAACGCGAACATCACCAACTCCCACACCGGGACCACGACGATCGCGGGAGTTGTCAACCAGGCAGAAGGCGTCAACGGCGTCACGTTCACCAACGACGGCACGGTCACGCTGGCGCCGACGGTGCTGTGGAACCTCTACGGCGGGGCGACGTTCACGAACGCCGCCGACGGCACCCTGATCCCGCAGATCGCAGGTCCGTCGAGCTTTGGAACGCTCTCGGTCGGTGGGACGATGACGGGCGCAGGAACGCTCGCCCCGGCGCTGACCGGCGGCTACACGCCGCCCGCCGGACAGGAGTTCGACGTCATCGTGACCGGCGGCAGCAACTTCACAGGGACCTACACGGGGACGTTCGGCACCGTCGCCTCCGGCTTCACCGCCGATTACACGCACGAGACGGCCAGTCCCCCGTACGTCGGTGTCGTCTACGGGTCATCGACGGGGAGCACCCCTCCGAATGGCGGTGGCGGCACTCCCGGGACCATCACGATCGGCTCAGGAGCGAAGGTCGCGAGCGACGGCGTGGCCGACGTGACGCTGACGTGCTCGGGTGCAAAGGGCGCCACCTGCGCCGGCACGCTGAAGCTCACCGTCCGGGTGCGCACCCGGGTCACCCGCAGGGTCAAAGGTCACCGCCGGACAGTCACGGAGCTCACAACCGTCAAGCTCGGATCCGCCACCTACACGCTGCCGGCGGGTCGGTCCGAGACGCTACGCATCAAGCTGTCCGCCGGCGGGGTCCGGCGCCTCGACGCGGCCAGAGACCACAGACTGACGGCGACGGCAACGGCGACCGCGAGCACCCGCGGCAGCAACGTCACCAAGTCCGTGACGCTAACCGGACCGCGTCCGCGAAGCAAGACAAAGAAATAGGATCGCGGGGGTATTGGGATGAACGCGACGGACCACTCGATGGTCGAGGTCTTCTCAGGCGGCCGGCGCCCCGGCGCGGGACGGCGCCCGATACGCCGCCGGTATGCATTCGCGGCTGCCCTGCTCGCCGCGCTCGTGCTGCTCGGCGTCCTCGCGGGAGCCGCGAACGCCGACATCTTCTGGTCGAGCCTTCCGCCCTTCTGCTTCGAAGCCAGCTGCGAATCATTCGTCGGCCACGCAGACCAGGACGGTACCGGCGCAAACTCCGAGTTCGCAGCCGACGCACCGCACGGGCTTGTGCAATCGGGCGAATACCTATACGGGACTGTCGGACCGTCGATTGGGCGTGAGAAGACCAACGGCACCGGACTCAACCCCGAATTCATTGTGCTCCCCGGCGCCTTCAAAGGCGCGAAAGAATACGAAGGGGAACTCACGCTCTCCAAACTCGCCGTGCACGGCGAATACATCTACTGGGCCAGCTGTCATCGCATCGAAGGAAATCCGGTCGTGGAAGCCGAGATAGGCAGAGCAAGGCTGAACGGCACCGAAGTCATCGCGGACTTCATCACGGACAACGGGCTCTCCGGGAACTCGAACTGTACCGCTTCCGTTGCCGCCGACGCGAATCACCTGTACTGGACACGAGAAAACGGGACCATCGGCCGCGCCAATCTCAACGGAACCGGCGTCGAACTGGAATTCGTCAAAGGCGTGGGCGGTTTTGTGAGCGGCCTAGCCGTCAACGAACACTACATCTACTGGAACACCCTCTTCAACGGAGAAATCGGACGCTCCACCATCAACGGCGGCGAAGTCAACAACGGATTCATAAAGCTGACCCGCAAAAAATTGCTCAAAGGCGAAGAAGGGACGCCGCTGGACGGCGGCATCGCAGTCGATGAAAGCCACCTCTACTGGGCCGAGGAATCGACGATCGGCCGCGCGAACCTCGACGGCAGCAACATCGAAGAAAGCTTCATCCCAAGCGCCGTGGCCCCCCCTGACGGCTACATCAACGGGCTCGCCATCGGCCCCTCGCCGGCACTGCAGGCGTCGATCTCCGTAACGGGAGTCGCTGGGGCGCCACTTACGGGTGCCAACACGACAGTCGGCTCGACGGTCGAAGCGAAGGTGACCGTGTCAGCGCCCGCGTCGGACAAGACCCCGGTATCGGCCCTCGCAGCAAATCCCTCGCTGACGGTCGACCCAGCGCCCGCGCTGAAACCGGTCAGCGGGCCTCTGCCGTCATCGATCGACGGCAGAAGCCTGGCACCTGGCGAAAGTTTCAGCTACACCGACATCTACACGATCGCCACGACCGGGCATGCCGATCTCTCCGTGGAAGTCACAGGCCAGTACAGCGGCTCACCGACGAGCGCTCAGGCGACTCAGACCGCTGCGCTTGGACAACCGCTCGAAGTCTCCGTGGGCTGGCTCAGCTCGGCCAACGGGCCCGCGCTCGTCCTGAACCAGCCGGGCCAACCGCCGCTGCCGAACACGATCAGGCTCGGCGACGAAGAGAAGGGCGAGATCGCGCAGGAAGTCACGGCCCTGGTGAGGATCAGGAACACCAGTGCGGTCACGGAGGAAAACGTGTCGCTGAACGGGGTTCCCGCGCTCTCCTACCACTCGGCGAGCCACGCGCTGCAGGCGCTGCCGGTCGGCGTTGTCGGAACGCTGCCCAATGGGACGATCGGTTCTCTTGCCCCGGGAGCCGAAGCGAAGGTCGAATACACGATCCGCGCCGGCGGGAACGGGGAATTCGACTTCTCCCCGCAGGTTCTCTCCTCCGACTCGGTGTCCACTGGGACGAATATCAGTCAGGGGGTCGGAACCCTCACGGCGCTGCCCACGGCAATGCTGTGGCTGTCGCTGCACCGGGTCAATCCCGGTCTTATCAAGGCCGGTTTGGACACCGAAATCAGCGGGACGGTGACCAACCGCAGCCTCACCCAGACGATCGAAGTGGACCCGCTGGAGGCTGAGCACGAAGGCAATGCCGGCGGCGGGGAGCTCGTCAGTGACACGAGCACCATCCAGCCAGATGGTGTCCACCTCCCCTTCCAGGGCAAGATCGCACCCGGGGAAACGGTGGACGTGACCGGCCACGTGTACACGGCCGTGGAACCCGAATCGCTGGGGAAGGTCACTTACGAACCGACCGGCGTCGTGCTGGCGGCGGATGGGAGCTCGACGTCGCTGAGGCCAAGCCAGATCGGCGCCAGCGCCGGCTCGTCAGAATTCGCAATCGGGACCGAAGCAGGGGCGCCGGCGCTGCCGGAAGCGAACCTCGAAACAGTCCTCGACAACTTCAGCGACGCGGCGGTCAAGGGCGTTGGGCAGTGGTCCGTCAACGAGCTATCGGCAGCCGCCGACCTGATCCGTCACCCGGTCGCGGGGGCGTACGGGATAGGCAAAGGGATCGCCGCCTTCGCCGCCGCAGGCGGCCACGCCGTGGCGGATACCTCCTATTTCGTGGGCGCCGTCTCCCTGCTCGCCGTCGCCGGCGAATCGATGACCGCAGACGAACGCGGCGAATTCGCCAACCAGATTGTCGCCGACTTCGAAGCGAGCCATCTGAAGGCCGACTACAGCGCGGTCGCACAAGCCGCAGGAAAGGTGCTGGGCAGCTTCGAAGATGCCGTGAGGACGGGCGATTACAACCAGGTCGGTGCGCTTGCCGGCGGCACGCTCGCGACGGGACTCACTTCGGCCGCAGACGCGCTGCTGAGCGACATCGCCTTCCAGAAGATCGCGGTCGGCATGAAGTACGCCGGAAAGAAGGCCGCCAAAGCCGCGTCCGGGAACCTGGCGAACGCGGTCTCGCTGGCGGACTCGATCCGCGACGCCAAGGCAACCGCCACGCTCGGTAAGTCGCTGAAGGGGATCGAGGCGGGGACGAACCTGCTGTTGGACGGCGCGGTGGCGTTGACGGACAGCTTCGGTCTCACGAGCAGGCAGATCAGAGAGCTGCGCAACTACTGCGAACGCAGCAAGATCATCATCGCAGTGCGCAGCCGCAGCGGCCGAGCGGCGGAACTGATCAAGAAGGGCCTCGCGGTCGGCAAGAACGAAATCATCAAACTCAAGGCTGTCAACCAGTACGACGTCGATTTCCTCGGCTACAGCAAAGCGAACCTGAACACGGTCGTGTGGGCCGAGCCTCTCTCCGAGACGGAGGTCATCGACGAACTGATCCGTCGGAAAGCCTCCGCGGAGACCGAGAAGATCGTGCTGGAGCGGCTGAAGCTCCGCCAGGACGAGTGGGCCGACCCGAAGATACGCCACGTTCTCGAAGACGCCGAGAAAAGTAAGAGAATCGACTGGAGCTTCGACGGCGCGGGCAACGAAGCCCCCGGAGCCACCAGAAAGCAGGTCCGCCGATTCGAGCTGAAGAACCAGCCGAGCCCGGTCAAGGGCACCAAGCGACGCACCTACCAGGAGGTCCTGATCGGCAACAAGCCTGGCGTGCACCCGCTCACCCGACTCGTCCCCATCACGCAGGACGTCGATCTGATGGCCCTGCTCAAGCCCGATAACGCGATCATGTCGGTCGCCGAACGAGTCGACGCCTACATCCACCTCTCGGACATCTTGGGGATCGAGCACGGGGAGACCCCGTCGTGGGTCCTCGATGGCGAGATCATGTTCCAGAAGAAGGCCAAGCAGCTCGCCGACGTCATCCCGGGGGGCGAGCAGCTCGCGATCTTCGCGCCGACCGGTGCGGTGACCGCCGGTTTCTTCAACCCCGCCCTGACGATCTTCGACAACACCACCAAAGGCGGGCGGATCTTCTTCCAGGGTGGCTACAACAACCCCTACTCGCTGACAAAGACCACAATCGAACTGGCCCTCAAGGGCATGGGTTAGGCGCTCCGGGCATAGCATCTCTCAATCGGCGCGATGAACCACTTCCCGGGAGTTGACTTCAATCAGTTCGAGCGGGAGCCCGCCACCCCCGAGAGCCGCCTTCCCGGCCTGCGCCGGACTGCGTCGCCCAGTCGCATTCTCAGCCCGTTAGCCGCAGCTGGCTTCGACGGAGGAAGCCATACCCAGCAGGGCAGCTGGTGGGCACGATTTCCTCCCCATCGCGCGGGCTCACGGTCAGCGGCCGCCCCGAGCGATGGCGGCGCTGCCACTGCTCGTCGTCTCTTCTGTCGTCTTCCTCCTGCTCGTCGTCGACGTCGTGCTCGTCGTCGGCGCGGGGGGCGATGCGGTCGGCCACCGTGCTCCATGAGCGTCGCGATCGCAGCCCGCAATCCCAAGGCACCATTCAAGGCACCAATTTGAGAGCATCTCAGAGCATCTGAGCGAGCTGAGAGCCTCGGATTTGCTGGACATTTCCCTAAACCGGTGTCTGGCCGTTGTTTCGAGCCCGGTATCGCCCATGCCGATTCGCCATTTGGCCGTGGTCGCGTGTGGTGTCGCGGTCTCTGCTTTCGGTTGAATCCCCTCAGGGAGCCGTGATCCGGCACTTGCTGCCGGGGGCGTTGCTTAGGCGTTTGTCGAGCGTGACGAGGGTCAGGTCGGTCGTTTCGGCGAGCGCTACGTAGGCGGCGTCGTAGATGGAGAGGTTGTGACGGAGTTCCCAGGCGCGTGCGGCCAAGAGTTCGTATGGCCACAGCTCGATGGAGAGGTCCAGGAGGTCAGCGTGTGCCTGGGCTGCCTGGTCTGCGCTGATCTTGCCTGCGAGCTCGTGCCTGCGTATGACGTTCGCCGTCTCGTAAGTGATGAGAGCGGGCGCTAGGATCTCCTGGGCGTTGACCGCGCGCGTAACCCACTGGCCGTCGGGTCCGCTGTCGAGTAGCAGTGCGGCGACCGCCGACGCGTCGCAGACGACGTTTGCGCTCACCGTCGGTCTGCGTCGCGGGCAGCGAGGATCGACTCAGCGTCTACCGTCGCGCCGGTCACCGCAACGCGAGCGCGGGCGCGGGCAATCACATCGCCGACGGGTGGGCGCGTGGCGGAATCGATCAGCATGCTGCGCAGGTACTCCTGGAGAGACTGGTGAGCCCTGGCCGCGCGCGCGGCCAGCTCGTCCCGCACGTTGTCGGGCACGTCTCGAATCGTCACCGCTACTGGCATGCAGCTATTTTAGCAGCACTGCAGGCGTCAGGTTCGCGGCATCGACGGCGACCGCATAAGGGTGCCGCATTCCGTGGTCCTGCACGTGGTCCCCGAGTGAGCGAACTCCAGGGCCACACCCCAGAGCACCTCACGACGCCGCAGAGCAGCATGGGGCACGGCGGGAAAGTCGGGCGAGACGTGAGGAGCCAGAAAGGGCGATTCTGAAGGTGTTTTGTGCCTTTACCTGCCTTTCGCGGCCCATCACTCCCTACCTTGGACCGCTTCGACAAGGCGGAGGTCACTGGTTCGAGCCGAGTATCGCCCATCCCCAGGTGAGGGTCGGGTGAATCTACGGCAGGAGTTCGAAAGCCGGTAGATGTCGCGGTACGACGGCCGCGAAGTGGCGCCGGTCTAGCGTTACGACGACTGTGGCGTCGAGTCGCTCGGCAAGGGCGATCACCGATGCGTCGGTTGCGCCGAGAGGGAAGTCTGAGTACGTGTCGACGAGCTCTGCCATCCGCGTGAAGTCCTCTCGGCTTGGGCCCTCCACATCCAGGCGGCCGACTCCAGCGAGGAATCTACTCTCAGCGCGTGCTCCGAGCCTTCGGCCGACGAAGTAGCTTGCCTCGGCGACCACCAACGCGGGAACGACAAGGCGTAGGTCGTTGCGTGACAGCGTCGCGACCGACGCGCCGTGGTCCTGGTCGTCGGAGTCGGTCGCGGCGTACAGCGATCCAGCGTCAACTACGGCGATGCTTGTCATTCCACGCTTGCTCGAGCAGCGACTCCATGTCGCGTGCTGTGCCGCTGTGGCCGCTTCGGCCGATTGCCGCGAAGGTCAGATCGCGCGGTTGGCCGGCGGCCAGGCCGAGGTGCTCAGCCAATGCCTCGCGGGTGATCTCAGAAGCCGAGCTGCGCCGACGCTGCACCTCACGGTCGAGGGCACTTGCGGGATCGTCCGTCAGAGAGATTGTGGTGCGCTCATACGTTCATACTTGCATCACCGTGCTGCCCTGGCCCTGTACGTGGCCAGCTGAGCGGCCGTGAGCTGGCCGGACCCAGGACGCGGTGCCGTGCGGCGCTCCGTGGTCCTTTTCCGTAGTCCCTTAGTGAGCGAACCTCGGAACACCTGACAGCATCTCAGGGACCTCGCACGCGTGAGATCATCTCAGAATGCGCTTGGGTCGTGGTTCGAGCCCAGTAGCGCCCATCGCCTTGACACGGAGTACCAGGTGTTCCCGAACGGCTGCGAATTGGAGAGTCCGATCTGAACAGTGCCAAGGCACAAATTTCGCACGTCGTGCGGGCACGCAGACGCCTACAGCAGCTCGCTATGGGAGGCACCCGTCGGAGCTACCTCGAGTGTCGCGGGCCGTCGCGGCGCGGTCAGAGGTCCTGCTGGTAGGTGTGGACGACGACTTCCCGGTGCCGGCGGCACGTGACGCGAGCGTCGACCTCCGTCGGGATCGACTGGCGGACTTCGCTG
>Ga0182013_10009099_pt1 | contig 10519 bp, 9 predicted proteins | sample 612S2MmetaG_FD_120487 | JGI IMG/M metagenome (GOLD analysis project Ga0182013, IMG submission 120487) | Permafrost microbial communities from Stordalen Mire, Sweden - 612S2M metaG | ecosystem: Environmental > Terrestrial > Soil > Wetlands > Permafrost | place: Sweden: Stordalen | collected...
AGCCTGTGGACGTGACCTCGACTCCCGTCGCCCCCGCCCAGACTGCCGCCCCGCAAGCTCCTCCTCTGAGCCAGGACGATCAAGACCGCATTGCCATCGCCAATTTGATCACTCCGAAGGTGGTTGAGTGCCTCACTCAGATGCAAACGGGCATCACGCCCGATGCCGGACGCTCCGCTCGGGAGAATCTGCAACTCCTGAAAGAAAAAGGCTATTCTCAAAGACAAGTCAACCGGCTTTTCACCCGGGAAGTCTTCTTCGGACTCGTGGCCCAGGCGGGACTCCCCAAATCGCTTGATCCGTGGTTTAATGAATACTATGCCGGTCTTCTCCCTCTCACCGAGTCTCGCGCGCCAAATCGCCCAGTACGAGGAGTCGTCTCAGGGCACCTTCAGCGGTCAGCAAAACCAGCTCCCGCAAAGGAACACGACGCCGGTCTCAATGGCTCATCTCGGCCAGTCGTCCTCCCTGCCGAGTCCGTTCCCCCGACTGGGGAAGATCCCCAAGTCAAGCACCCGCTCTCTAGCTAATGGCATGTCAGGCAACCTTCAGACGGTTGCTTTCATGCAACGAATCGGAAATCTCAAGGCGGGCGATCCTTTACTTCAAAGGCTCGCCCGCCAGATTGTTTTAGAAGCAGGAGTTCCCTCTCACTTTTATGCTGATGAATCTTTTGCAATTGGTCAATTCGTTCAATCTCAAGTGCGCTATTCTCGTGACCCAGAAGGTTATGAACAACTCCAAGACCCTGCTCTCATGGTCGCTGATATTCAAAATGGTCAAGCTCAAGGAGACTGTGATGATATGGCTCTCCTGACCGCGACGCTGCTCCTCGCGATTGGTCACACGCCCTATTTCCGCGTCGTGCGATACACGGACGACGGGACGAACAAGAGCCCTTTCGAGCATATCTATGTAGTCGATTACGAGGCAAATCAGGGCGGAGATCAGCAGCGGATTGTCATCGATTGCATCATCAAAGATCAGCCCATTGGGTACGAAGTCAGGCAGGCTTCTGGGCAAGAAATCCCTGCCTAAAGAGCGTCTGGTCAAATACCGAGAGACCGTGGTAAAATGTCCCCAGAGGGATACTCATGAGCAAGCACAGGAAGTCCATCGATGGTGTCTACCCCGATGACTGTCGAGGCGGGAGTATTTCGAGCACCCGCGCTCTCGGACAAGGTTTTTATGTGGCCGGTGAACGGCATGAGAATCTTCCGGCGGGCGGTTTTGCAGGACTCGGTCAACCCTGGTCCAATATGCGGGACATGAGTTCCAACTCCGGACCTCCCGGTTTTTCAGGAACCCCGGTCCAATCCATGTGGTTTGTCAAACAGCCCTTTGAGCGGACCAACGCGGGCGACGGTCAATTTGGGAGAATGAAATCTATGAGCTATGGTTACGCGGATTTTGGTCATGGTCATGGGGCCACTCGGGTCGGGATGGGTCAATGCGCTTCTGCCTGTGCGGCTGCCGCGCCTGCTCCCAGCACACTTTCTTGCATCCTCTCGACCGCTCAGTCAGCCGCCAACGTCGCTTCGTGCGTCGCGGCTCTGATTCCTTGCAAGACTGCCGCTGCCGCTGCCGCAAAACCTGCGACGACATCGCCTTTCGCGTTTCTCACGACCGCCTATCTCGGATTGCCGCTCGTCGTTTGGGCCGCTTTGCCGGTGGCTGGCTACTTCGTCGGCAAAAAGGCGAAGTGGTTCTGAATGCGCGTTCATCAGTCGCAGCATTTCGGACAAGGAGCCGCAGCGATTCTTTCCGCTGTGACTTCCGCTGGGGCGACTGAGGTTCAGGATCAGGCGACTCAATATGCCGAGCAGTTTTATCAGGACAATCAAACAGCCATTCTTCTTTCACTGCTCGCGATGGCGACTTGGATGATTTGGGTTTCCACTCGCAAAACGAACTGAGGTCATTTTATGCATGTCGCACTGGATCGTCACGGAAATGCGGTAGTCGCTGGAGAAGGAACCTTCCGAGTCCCGATGGGAGCGGATCAGACGGACAACACCCTCTCGAATCCCGTCGCCTCAGCTCAGATGTTTCGCGATCAGGAGCGGGTGCATTTCGCGACGATGGCGCAAGCGGAGCAATGTGCCTGCGCCGCCGCTGCCGCAAAAGCCTCACGCCAAGCTTTTATTGAACAGATGGCCCAGGAGCATGACGATTATGTGCGTGAAGCGGTTTCAAGCAATACGGCGGGGGAACATCCTCTCACCTACATCGCCGCTCTCCAATCCATGGCGGGCGGGTCCGGTGAGCAATGTTCCCCTCTCAACGGCTACTTGCTCTCTCAGGACGGCGTTCCAGCCTATGATCGCACGATGAACGGCTATCCCGCCTTCCACGGCAACCTCGGGCAGACCATCGCTCAGATCACGAGCGCCGCTGAAAGCGCGCTGCCTTCCAGTATCAGCTCGCTGATTCCGGGAAGTGCCGCAGCCGCCCCCGCTGCGGCGGCTGCCGCTCCCTCCGCGTCACCTCTGGCGATTCTGACTCAAACGATGCCGATTGCGGGCTACAATGTTCCGTATTGGGCGCTGGGGCTGGCTGCCGCTTTGGTCGTGAAGAAGCTCATCTGAGGTCGCTTGGCACATGCGAGAGCCCTCCCCGATATTGAACTCACTCCGTCTCGGGACTATCAGGTTCTGAAGGGCCGGAACTATCGCTATCACGACGAATCCACTTGCTCTCAATGCGCGAGTCATCCGTTTGGAGCGGATGCGACTTGGGCGAAGCTCCATGTCACGCGGCAGAGCGGAAGACATCCGATTCACAGTCCTCTGGCTTTCTCGGGGCCGGATATTGTCGTTTCAGCTCATCGCGGGTTTCTTCCCAAAGCTCCCTCCAGTCTGAGTCGGCTGAGAAATTCTCGCCATTCGAGTCGCGCGATGGGAGGCTTGATCGGAGACATCGGCTGTTTCATCGCCTCGTGCGTGATGACGATTGTGGATGTCATCCAATCAGTGCTGGCCACTCTCGTGCAAGATCTCTCGAATCCCCTTCAGCTCTTGAAAGACTTCATCAACGTGAATGTCGAGCTGATCAGCGGGGAAGCGTTCACGAACCTGATTGAAATTTTTCCAATGACTCGGTGGCTGTATCTCGGAGTCGATCATCTTACGGGAGGCTTCCTCGACAAGCTCGATGAATTCGAATCACTCCCCGCTGAACTTTTGAGCGGTCAAACCGTCACGCGTGCGATGGTTTTGAATGACCTTTCGGTTTTGATCGTGGTGCTCGAAGTCGTGATTGATGTCTATACGATGAATATTCCCGGTCTGATCGGTGTGACCGCCAGTCTGCTCGCGGCGGGACCCATCGGACAAACGGCCTTGGGCCGGACTCTTCTTACGATGGCGGCGATTGGGGCTGACGCGGTTTGTGGCGACGGGAATATCACGCAAGCGTTTATCGATGCGGGCGAGAACAAACTTCAGAGCCTGGGACTCACCGCGCTTGCGGTGAAGATTGGAGTGTTGGGCGGAGCGGTAGTCGGGCTCGTTGTAGCGGGCGGAGGGGCGGCTCTCTCTTCTGGAGACGATTGCTCCGATGCTTGCGAAGACGCTTATGGGGTGCAGACCTTTGACTTCACACCCTCGGTGAATAGCAGCGGTCTCGCCACTCAGAGCGCAACCTCAGTTGCTACCAAGGCAGGCGTGAATCCCCTCCTGACAGCGGGAGGAGAAGCAGGAGCAGGCGCTGGAGTCTCCGCCCTCACGTCTTGCTGTGAAGCGGCTTCAGATGAAGCAGAACCCGCTGCGGCGACCACGGCAGACACCCCCGTCAATCTGAATGATCCGGTGAGTGTGCAGGCGGCGATCGATACCGGGGCGACTGTCACCGATTCGAGTGGCAATGAAGTGGATCTCACCGACCCCGTGGCGGTCGCGAGTGCGCAAGATTCGGGCACGGAAGTCAGTATCCCCGCCGGCACCCCGATTGATCTGACTGATCCGGCTGCGGTCACAGCGGCAAATACTTTGAATGCTCCGGTCGCCACTCCAGACGGGACGACGGTCAATCTGGCTGATCCGGTTTGTGTTCAAGCCGTGCAAGCGGCTTCTGCGGAGAGCGACACGATCATCGCCTCAAGCGCGGCTCCCGCTCCGACTGTTTGTCAATGTGCGGAGGCTCAAGAGGCCGCTGAAGAGGACGAAGACGCGGCTCAACAAGAAGAAGATTCCGGCATGACGGACGCGCAAGTCACCGCGCTCCTTCAAGCGCTCTTGACGATCACACAAGTCACCGCTTACTTGGTGAAGTCAGGCAAGACTCCGAAACAAATCGCGGCAGCGGTCGCGCAAGCCACAAGACTCACCAAAACCGCCGCTGCAGCTCCTTCAAAAGCGGCGGTGCCCGCATCGAGCGGAGTCTCCTCTTTTCTTTCTTCTCTTTCCCTCACGAGTGGAACAGGTTTATATCTAGGCATCGGGGCTGCCGCTCTCACGACTCTCCTCCTATTTCGAAAGAAGGACTGACTTATGGATCATTTTGGAAACTGCAATTGTTCCGAGTGCGCAATCACAAAATCATTTGGGGCGATGAGACATCGCGCGGTGATGGGTGCCCGCAAAGGCTCCGTCACTCCGCGTTTGACCCTTTTCGGAATTCGTGGCTTCGGTCAGTGCTGTGATGCGGCGGCAGAGAGCTGTGCCCCTGCCGCTTGCGTGGCCGCCAGCACCTGCGCCACATCGGCTTGCGCGACCGCCGCCACGACTGACGACACAGACGATTGTTGTACCGCTGCCGCTTCCTCATCGGGAGGCGGAACCAGTATTAATGCCGGATCATTGGTTTCGGCTCTCAAGACCGCACAAGCAGTCGCGAAGGCGACGCAAGCGATCACCTCGGCAGGGAAGACGGCGACTCCGGCTTCCTCGGCAGCGGCAGCCGCCCCCTCGGCTCTCAGTACCCCGAACCTCACTTATCTCGCAGCGGGAGCAGCGGGACTGGCGGGACTCTTCTTTTTCATGAAAAGGAAAAAGGCTTGATCGTTCAAATCGGATCGACTCGCATCTCTTGTGCTGAAGCCAGGACGCCTTCCGAGATTCAAATCGGACTGTCTCGTGTCAGCTTTCTTCCGCCGCAGACGGGGATGATCTTCATTTTCAGTGGCATGGGGAAGCGATCCTTTTGGATGCCTCCTCAGATGAAGTTCGGCCTGGATATTTTGTTTGTGGATGAGACCGGCACGATCACTGCGATAGCCGATCATTGTCAGCCAGGATCTCAGGTGAAATATCAGGGCAATGCTCAATATGTCCTTGAAGTTCCGGCAGGGACTTGTTTGACCCAAGGGATTGCCCCGGGCCAGTCGGTGAATTTTGGTCGAGGCTCTCTGGGCCAAGAATCCGTCGCCTGTTATTGCGCTCAAGCGGCAGCATCATCTCAATCGACAGGACCGCTGGTTGCGATGGCCGTGCCTTCCCCTTCACCTGCGCCTTCACCTTCACCTTCACCTTCGCCTTCACCTATTCTTCCGCCTCCTCCTGCCCTGCCCGGCTCTCCTGGGGGCAACGGGATGATCGGAGTCATCAATCCACAAGCGGCGATCACAGCGGGACTCAATGCCTACCAGAGCCTGCTAGCTCAGTTCCCAGGCTTCCCCGGGCTCGCGCTCCCGAGTGTTTTGACTCCTCCTGAAGTGTCGCTGATCTTGGGGACCACTCAGCCCAATACGAATCAGGAGAGTCTGCTTCAAGAGTTTCAAAACTATTTTAATTCCAATAGCGCGGACTTTCAGACTCTCCTCAAGACTTGCACCTCCATTACCGTCGATCAGATGAATGGTTTTGCGATTTGGCTTTCGCAGGTGAGTCCCAGCACGACTTTCACGCCCGCACAGATGACCGCTCTCATTCAACAGCAGATCTTGGGAGTGCCGAACGCTTTCCCCGCGCTCGATCTCCCCACTCGGGTCTACAACTTTTTATGTGCCGCGCTTGCGGTGACGGTGAATGAGGGCCAAGAGCAAATCATTGAGACACAGATCGCAAGCCTCCAGACTCAAGAATTCAGTCTGATGGAAGCGGAGATGGATGCTCAGTCGAATCTGCTCCTGGCTCAGTATGCGGCTTTGCCCATCACCCAGGTGAATCAGCTTCAAGCGATGATCGGGGTCCCCGGCACTAGTCCGAGTTGTACACTCGCGCTCTATCTCACCCAGGCCACGATCAATCCCTGTCAAGAGACGCTCATCGAAGCCGCTCAAAATGAAGTCGCGCAAGCGCAAGCTTCAGTCAGCACGATCCGCGCGCAGATCGCGGCGGCTCAAGCGCAGCTGGTCGCCGTTCAACAGACGGTCCTCACGAATGATGAGCTAGGCTCTTATCTCATCGCGAACTTGTCGGCTTCTCCCATCGCCACCGCTCTCACCACCAACCTTCTCACCTTGGAAAGAAACCTGATAGCGGGTCAGCAAATGATCCTTCCGATTCAAAATCAGATCACCAATCTTTCGGGACAGCTGACTGTAAGTCTGCAAATTCAGTTCAATACCGCGAATGCCGCGAGGCTCTCTGCTCAAGACGCCTACAACAACAACCCGCTCCCCTCCAATGCGGCGGCGCTCGCGACCGCCATGACCGCTTACAACGCGGTGGAAGCGATCATCACTCCGATCTCCAATCAGATCAATGCGCTCGTGGCGCAGCGGGAAGCTCTAGAAACCGCGAATCCGGATCTCTTTGTGGCTGACACTTCAAATGAAATCGTCATGACCTGTATCACGGATTTGGTTGCTCAGTATCCCGGCCAAATTTCAGGACTGGTCAATGGGGCCATGACGATCCTCTCGCAGGACTGCGACAACCGAAGCGCCGCTTTGATCGCCCAGCGGCTGACACTCATCAATGAGGAACAGGCTCTTTTTCAGCAATATGCGCAGATTCAAATCGAGGTGAAGGTTCAGATTTACAATGACCAGATCACTCAGATCACGTCTGACTACAACGACCTCTCCTCCCAAGTGGTCACGATGGCGAATTCAATTGAAGCGATTCAAGATGACCTCTTGAACAAAATCGCGCTTCTCCAAGGCGTCATTGGAAACTGGGCCGCGACTCAAGGGATGGCGGCGGCTCAATTTGCTGATCCCTCTTTCATCAGTTCTGCGCTGGCAGCCATTGTCGCGGCAGACGGCTTCTACGACACTTCCACGATCATCAGTAATGGGATGATGGCGACCGTCGTCGGCACCCTCACCAATGCGAATGTGTTTTACGATCCGCTCCCGAACAGTTCGTTTCCTGATGGCTTAGGTCCCTCCAGCCTCATGGCGGCGGGTGCCCTGGCTGACATGGAACAGATGGCGACCGCTCAAACGAATTACAATACCGTCTCGCCTCCCTTGATTGCCCAATGCACCGCGCTCAATGCTCAACTCACCGCACTCAACCAGGCGTGGGTAATTACAGTCGCTTACATCAACTCGCCGGTTTACACGCAAGTGCTGGTGGCGGCGTTTGCCTCCGATCCGATGAATGCTCTTTTGCAATCGGATATTGACGGGATCGCGACTCCGCTTCAACAGATCACGAGTCTAGCCGCGACTTACCAACAGACCTATAGCTTGCTGCTGGATGATCTCGACAAGACGATCTTGACCTCGATGGGGATGACCTTCACGGATACCGATGCTCTCAGTCTCGCGGATCAGATGGGAGCTTGGTTTGGAGCGCAAGCCTATTTGGCAGCCAACCTTCCCCAGTATCCGATGCTCTCACAAGCCATCGCTACGATCAACGCGAGTCAGGCTGCGGGAACAGGAACCGCTCAGGACGGATACAATCTCGCGATTGCGCAAGTCTGCATCGCCAACATCACCGCCGCGCAGCTCATCTATCGACAGCTCAGTAACAACATTACGTTTCAGAATCAGCTCCTGGCGGCGACGGAGACCGATGCCCAATCCACCCTCCCACCCGTGGTGTCTGCGAGTACGGGAAGTGCTCCTTCGGATTGTGCAGCGGCTCTTGCGACCGCTGGAACCCAGATTGGACCCGCAGCATGAGCGAAAAAGTAAAATCCTTTCCCCGATGGTATGAAGAGATGGCGGACAAGAGTCCGAGCTTTAGAAAGCAAATCGTGGAGACGGTTCTCAAGAATGTTTCTTGCCATGGAAGCTTGAATGACAAACCGACTCCCCTGGGCAAACAATTTGTAGGTTGGATCAGAAAAGAATTTGAACTCATCGGCTTCGCTCCGAACGCGATGTATTTGCGCGTGTCGGGAGCGGATCTGCAAGCCACCTTCATTCATCCCTGGGCCATGATCACGCTTCTCTATAAACATAAGAAGCTTCCTTTTGTGATTCAGGTCAACTCAGGCATGAGAAAAGATGAGATGATGTTGGCGCAAATCCCCTACAATAAGGCTCTTTTTGATAACGAGGACGTGATTGGACTCACGTCCTGAGCCTGTGATATAATCGTGAGGTAAATTATGAGCGGACTGAAACTCCAATATCTCAGCAATCCTTCTGGAAGCGCTCCGAGCTTCATCTTCGGAAATCCGCAGAAAGCTCCAAAACGTCGGAAAAAGACTAAAAAGAAGGGTCTTGCTAAGTCAAGCAAATCGCGAGAAAATAGCTCTAACCAAAGGATGGTCCGCGTGGCAAAACGTCGTCGTAACAAGGCTTCGAAACAGGTTCATCACAAGAAGCGTCGCGCCTCCAAGCGCACGAAAAAGAATCCCCATGTGACCTATGGTACGAAGGGCACCCGGGCCAAGCGCATCGGATCGAGCAAGACTCGGGAAGAACGCCTGGAAGCCGTCAAGGCAGCGCTTGCGCATCGGGCACGGATGCGCGGCCCAGTCGCTGAGAAGCTGAAAGCCAAGTACCCTGAAGCTTACGAGCACGCTAAAAAGTCTTTGCGCAAACGCCAGCGCTCGATTCATAAGGAATCGGGCCGTCGTCACGCTCATTACAAGAAAGCGGCCAAGTACCGCAAGAAGGGCTACCTCGTCTCGGTTGCTGATGAGAGCCCCAAGCGCGCGGCCCTGATGGAGCGTCGTGAGAAGATCGCGATGCGCAAAGAGAAGGCTCGCCGTAAGGCTGCCGCTCGCAAGCGGAAGGCGAAACACAAGAAACGCGCGAAGAAAGCGCATCACACGCGCAAGCGGAATAAGTCCAAAGCCAAGGCTCGTGCTCGCAAGGCCGCAGCGACTCGCCGTCGCAATAAACGCAAACAGAGCGTGAAAAAGAATCCTTACAAACGGAGCCGGTCCAAGAAACACGCACTTCGTCGTTCTGTTGGGAAGCACAAGAAACATCGCAAATCGAGGAAGGCCAAACGCCCTTCCTTCTTAAAAAATCCATTTGGAGGAGCAGGTTCTATGGGCGACAAGATTGTTGATTTTCTGACGGGTGGCGATAAGAAGCTGGCAACGAGTCTGTTCGTCGCGCCTGCCGTGGCAGGACTGGTCCAAGATGCGATCTCCTACGCTTGGCCCGGTTTCGCGGGCGTCATCGCTTCCATCGAAGGGACCCTGAACGGGATCAACCCTCAGCTGGGAGGTCTTCTCTCTCCCATCATGCCGAACTTGGTTCTGGCCGTCGCAGCGGAAGCCGCCGGCCAGCATTTCAAGAAGCCACTGGTTCAGCGCATGGGAGCCGCTCTCATGTTCGCCAACATCATCGATGTTTCGGAAGCGGTCGGGGCGCTCGTCTCCACCGCTCTGATTCCTTCGACCACGGTGCCCGCCAGTGCGGCTGCGACTCCCGCCCAGCTCGTGACCGGCGCTCCTGCCGCGACCGTGAGCGGGGTGGACTTCACAATGCGCGGCATCCCTCGCGGGCTGCACGGCGTGGACTACACGATGGGCCATCGCGGGATGCGAGGCATCCCCAAGGGATTCAGGGCCATGCCTTCGATGCGCGGGGTGGATTTCAGCTCCACTCCCGGCTTCAACGGTCTGACGCCGCGTGACCGGGGTGACTTCGGTCGCCAGTTCGCGGACTTTGGCCAGGGCACCTCGGACGCCTTCCACTCGGCAGGCGGCACGCTCAAGACCAATGCCGACTTCGGTCGTCATGGACAGGGAGCGATGCCTGCCATGCGCGGGGCTCATACGGGAGATGTGATGTATCCCGATCCGACCGTGGATGCGGACGGGAACGAAATCGATACCGACGAGTCCGACGATCACATGATGTAAGCAGCTTTCAGGCAACAGCTGCCAGCCTCCAGCCGGGATGAAAGCTGAAGCCTGATAGGCTCAAGACTGATTTCTGTCCCGCTCGAAAAATCATCGCGGCTTAGGAAAGGGAGCGACGGTTTTGCAGGGACTAAATAGATGAGAGGGAATGAGGAACCTCAAATCGAAAATCAGGCACCCAAGCCTGAAAATCAGACCCTCCGGCTGAAAGCTGAAAGCTGAAAGCTGAAGACTGAATTAGGAGATCCCATGCCTTTGGTATCACTTCCCGGCGGCCAACTTCGTGACGAAATTCGAAATCCGTTATTCGACTCTTATGACCTGCTCGCGGGCGCAAGCCCTGCCGGTCTCA
>Ga0182013_10009101_pt1 | contig 10517 bp, 12 predicted proteins | sample 612S2MmetaG_FD_120487 | JGI IMG/M metagenome (GOLD analysis project Ga0182013, IMG submission 120487) | Permafrost microbial communities from Stordalen Mire, Sweden - 612S2M metaG | ecosystem: Environmental > Terrestrial > Soil > Wetlands > Permafrost | place: Sweden: Stordalen | collected...
CGTGAAGCCTACGATTTGGGCCTGCGCGATTTCGGCGAAAACTACGTGCAGGAGTTCGAAGGCAAGGCGCCGCAACTCGCCGACCTGCAAGATGCGCGCTACCACCTGATCGGCCACTTGCAGTCCAACAAAACCAAGAAGGCCATGGAACTGTTCCACGTGGTCCAGACCGTCGATTCGGCCAAGCTGGCGCGCCGCTTGAATGAGTCCCCGCGTCCCCTGGATGTCATGCTGGAAGTCAAACTCTCGCACGAGGACGCCAAGAGCGGCGCCGACCCTGCCGAGTTGACGGAGTTGATCGCCGCTGTGCGCGCCTGCAGCAATTTACATTTGTTGGGGCTGATGACCATGCCACCATGGTCGGAGGATCCCGAGGCCGCGCGGAGCATTTTTCGGAGCCTGCGCGAGCTGGCGGAACAGCACGGCTTGCCGCAGCTTTCCATGGGCATGTCGCACGATCTGGAGACGGCCATCGAAGAAGGGTCCACCTGCGTGCGCGTGGGGACGGCGCTGTTCGGTAAGCGGAAGAAGCAGTGACGGTCGGATTCTACGCTCCTTTGCCGCCGGCGCGCACGGGAGTCGCCGACTACGCGGCTGCGTTGCTCGCGGAGTTGCGAAAAAACGGGAAGGTGGAAGTCGCTCCCGCCGCCTGCGACGTGGCGCTGTATCATCTCGGCAACAACCGGCTCCACGGCGAGATTTACCAGCGCGCGTTGGAGAATCCCGGTGTGGTGGTCTTGCACGACGCGGTGCTGCATCATTTCCTGTTGGGACACCTGGATGAGGCGGCGTATGTGGATGAGTTCGTGTACAACTACGGCGAGTGGAGTCGGGGCGTGGCGCGCGAATTGTGGCGCGGACGGGCATCGTCGGGCGCCGACCGCCGTTATTTCGATTACCCCATGCTGCGGCGGATCGTCGAGCGTGCGCGCGCCGTGGTGGTCCACAATCCGGCGGCCGCGCGGATAGTCGAGCAGCATGCACCGAACGCGCGCGTGGTCGAGATTCCGCACCTTTTCGTGGCGCCTGGCGACGCGGCGGGCGGCGCAGAGTCGATCCGCTGGCGGCAGCGCTGGGGCGTGGAGCAAGGAAGCTTCCTGTTCGGCGTCTTCGGGTATCTGCGGGAATCCAAGCGGTTGGTAGCGGTGCTGGAAGCGTTTGCTGAGGTGCATCGCGAGCATGCGCGGACCACGTTGCTGGTGGCCGGCGAATTCGTGTCGACTGACCTGGAGCGCGCGGTCGCGCCCATGCTGACGGGCGCGGGCATTCTGCGGCGGCCGCACCTGGAAGAGCGCGAATTCTGGCTGACGGCCGGCGCGGTGGATGCCTGCATCAACTTGCGGTATCCCACGGCGGGGGAAACTTCCGGCATCGCCATCCGCCTGATGGGCCTCGGCCAGCCGGTGATGATGACGGAGTCGCTGGAATGCTCGCGCTTTCCCGAAGACGCGTGCATGCGCATCGCCGCCGGCGCGGCGGAGCGAGACTCGTTGCGCGCGCACATGACGCTGGTGGCGTCGCTGCCGCAAGTCGCTGCCGCCATCGGTGAGCGCGCCGCGGCGCACATTCGGGCGTGCCACGGAGTGGATCGGGTGGCCGCGCAGTTGTGGGAAGTGCTCAGGTAGGACATGCTTCAGCTTGTCCAGGCGAGCGCCGCGCGGCGCCGCCGCACTTACTTCTTGACTTGAATTGAAGCCAGCCGATTCACGCTCGTTCGGTCTGCCTGGATTGCCCCAACATCCACACGCCCGTCATCACCGCGCTAGCCAGCATCGCCACCCGCACATACACCGCGGCGTGCATCGTGGGATCGCCGAGCAGTTGACGCAGCAGTCCGAAACTCGCACTCGTGGTAACAAGCGCGAAGTAGAAGCGTTCGACCGCCGCCCGGGAGATGACCGTCAGCCAAAGCAGGACCGCGCTGACGATGGTATAGACGCCGGCCATAATCCACGCCGAGGGTGGGGAAGTCCTTTGCAGAGCGGCGACGGAGAAAAAGAAGCCGGACACCGCGACTCCGAAAAAAGCCACGGTATGAACCAACGCCACGACGACGCGCTTGCGCGTTTTCAGGATGGTGCAGCCCTTCAAGAATCCTCAGGATATCATGCAGCGACGCACTTACTCGAACGTCTGGCCGAAGTACAACTCGTTGCCTTCCGGATCGCGCACGGAGAACTGGCGGAGCCCCCACGGGAGACTCACCGGATCGCCTCTCACGTCCGCGCCCTTGGCACGCAGTTCCGCGCATAGCTTGTCGGCGTTGTCGATATAGAAGTACGCCTCGCCCGCCCCCGCATTACGCTCCGTCCGCGGGAACAGCAGGAGGGTCACCCGATCGCGGAACATCACGCCAATGTAGTCGTCCGCATAGTTCACCTGGAATCCCAGGACGTCGCGATAGTGCGCGATCCCCGCCGCAAGGTCGGTCAGCGGCAGCCGCGGCAACGCCTTTTCGAACATCGGCGCCGGTATCTCGGCATGCGGCTTGTCATACGACTGGCCGAACCACAGCGTGTTCCCGTCGGGATCGCGCATCTCGAACATTCGCATCTTGATCCAGTTGACTCTGACGAGTTCGCTGGTCTCGCCGCCGCGTGCGCCAATGGCGGCATGCATGGCGGCCACGTCATCGGTCTCGAAGAACACGATGGCGCGCCCGGATCCGCTGGAGTCGAAGTGCAGAAGGGCCGGGCCGCTGGTGGCTTCTATTCCATCCGAAACCTGGTGAATCTCGAAGCCCAGCACGTCGCCATAAAATGCCGCGCTGCGTGCGACGTCTGCGACCGGTATCCAGCGGCTCACCGGCGCGACGATCATTGGCTTCACAACGGGTGTCATTTCCATTTCTTGGTCAGCCATGCGTCCACCGAGAATTTGCCCGGTCCGAAAATCAGCACGATCACCGATGCGAAAAGGTACGTGTACGGCGAGGCGGCGTAGAACTTATCGGGGTCGGAGAGGACCGAGAGCAACGCTTCGCGGTCGGCGGTGATGTATGCCACCAGCATGTTGCCGGTCAGCAGCAGCGCGATCAATCGCGATCCCAGCCCGATGGCCAGCAGGATGCCGCCCACCAGTTCCAACCCGCCGATGAACGCCGCCGTCAGCCCCGGAGCGGGAAGCCCGAGCGAGGTGAAGAACTCCGTTACCTTATCGAGATTGTTCAGCTTGCCCCATCCATCCTGGGCGAACTGCCATCCCCAATACAGCCGCACCGCCAGTAGAAAGAGCGATTGCAGACTGTCGGCCAACTGAATCAAGAGCCGATACAGTTTTGCGATCTGTTTCACGATTCGTCTCCCGGATGGCAAAACCAGCCGCCTTCCGCCCACGCGCGAAACCATTCCTGAATTTTGCCGCGTAGTTCTTCGAGCGGCGCCTCGCTCTCGCCGAAGATGCCGTCGATCGCTTCGCCCACTGGCTTTCCGCCACTCAGCGCCTCCAGCAAATGGAATTCATCGGCTTCCAGCCGCCGAAAATAGACCCACTCGTTCACGCGGTGCACAGCCAGGAAAATATCCTCCCGCTGCAGACTGAAGCGGCGCACCGCTCGCCGCGCGCGATGCCGCAGTCGGGCGTTGCTTGCCTCGCCGTGTCCTTCGGCAAGTTCGCTTACTTTCAGATGCAGATCGTCAACCGCGTATTGCAACGCCAGCAGCGTGATGTAAGGCTGCAAGCGGAATGTCATTTGCGGAGTCAGTTCCAGCAAGTCCTCGGGCCCCAGCACTTTCTCCGCGGCGCCGTCGAATGCCACCACGTGGGCCCACTCCAGCCGCACCATGTCCAACGCCAGCGCCGGATTCTTGCCGGCGTGCTCCGGATGGCGTGCCAGCCAGCCATGCAGCCGCGAGCCGAGATTCCGCATGGTGTAGGACTCTGACGGCAGTTCGGCCAGGTAAGCCCGCGACAGCTTGTCGAAAGCGCGAACGCCCAGGATGACTCGCAGGCCGGGGAAGTCATCGTAAAGCCCGTCCAGAATGCGATACCAGTAGCTCTTAGCGTAGATTTCGAGGCGCTCGGCGGACGTGAGCCGGTCATTGGGCTTGACGATCGTGGCGGCGTCCGCGCCGGCAGCGCGCGTCAACCGGTCGGCCGGGCCCAACGGCGCCATGATCGCGCCCGCCATCCGCCGCTGCAATTCCAGGAGCTTCATTTCGTGACTGCCATCGGCAGATATTTCGCCGCCTTCATGGCTTCCGCGTGGACTTCGTCGAAACTCGGAATGCGGTCGTCCCATTCGAGCAGTGTAGGCGTCGGGCCAACCCGTTGAATGGCGCGTTCGTACAGCTTCCACACGGGGTCGATCACCGGATGATCGTGCGTGTCGAGGATATACTTTTCGAACTTCGAGTGGCCGGCGATGTGAATTTGCGCCACGCGCTCGGCGGGCACGGCATTCAAGTATTCGAAGGGATCGAAATTGTGATTCCGCGACGATACATAGATATTGTTGACGTCCAGTAGCATGCCGCAGTCGGCCTGTTCCACCACTTCATTCAGAAATTGCCACTCGGTCATCTCGGACATGTGGAATTCGGCGTAGCTGCTCACGTTCTCTACTACGACCGGAACTTCCAGAAAGTCCCGCGCTTCGCGAATTTTTCGCGCAGTGATTTCGGCCGCCTCGAAGGTGTACGGCATGGGCAGCAAGTCGTGAGTATACCGGCCGTCGACGCTCCCCCAGCACAGGTGGTCGCTCAGCCAGGGAGTCTTGGTGCGCTTGACCAGCTTTTTGAGGCGGGTTAGATGCTCGCGGTTCAGCGGCTCGGCGGACCCGAAATACATAGCCACGCCGTGCTGCACCACACGGTATCGCTCCAGAATCTGATCCAGGACGGCCAGCGGCCGCCCGGCATCCACCATGAAGTTTTCGGAAATGATCTCGAACCAGCCCACCGTGGGCTTATGCTCGAAGATGTGCCGGTAATGAGGAATCCGCAGGCCGATGCCGATCCCGTATTCGGCGTTTCCATTGAATCTGTTGGCAGGCATCCGTTGGCTCTACTCCCTGTCGGAAAAAAACAGGGGCGTGAGTTTTGACACTCCGCCCCTGCAGAAGCCGATCGTCGATGTTGGATTACGCCTTCTTGGAACCGTCGGTGGCGCAGCCGCCCTTGGCCTTGCAGGAGTTCTTTCCCTTGCAGCCCTGGTCGCTAGTCTTGCAGCCGCCCTTGCCGGCGCAGGAATTCTTCCCCGCGCAGGAGTGCTTTTCGACCGTCGCCTTGGTGGACTTGCTGGATTTCGTAGCTTGCCCACCGCCCACTCCACCGACGCCGCCGGCCGGCGCCGCATTCATCCTTGCCACAGTTCCGCCCACCAGCCCGGTGAAGGCGGCGGCGATCACTAGAGAACTCTTTGAAACTTTCATTTTTTCCTCTCCTTATGCTCAATTGCTTCCAACGAGCCGACGCCTCAAGTGCGTCCGCCGGCTTTGGAAAATATACTGGTAACGCTACTGGAGATACGTACGAAAGTCAAGAACGGATTGTCACGCTCCGGGAAGTTAAAAAACATTCATTTCGTAACAGGAGTAAATCTCACAACTCATGAAGATCTATTTTGGATTCACGGTCGCCGGCGACCGCTCGCAAGTAAACACCGCCCGCAGGCTGGTGGAACTGCTCGAAACCATGGGCCACGAGGTGCTGACCCGCCATCTGGTGAGCGACAACGCGGCGCAAATGGACCGCACCATCACCCCGCAGGCAGTCTATGAGCGGGACATGAACTGGCTGCGCGAGTGTGACATCTTTATTGCGGAGGTCTCCGGCTCTTCGTTCGGGTTAGGATACGAGGCTGGGTACGTTTTGGGATCGAGCGGCCGGAAGACAGTCTTGTTCTACCGCCGCGACCTCGCGGCGCGCATATCTTTATTAATCACCGGGAATACGCATCCCAATTGCACGCTGGTTCCCTATTCCGAGCCCGAGGAAATCGAAGCGCAACTGCGCCGTACAATGGGTGCCTGACCTTTTCGAGGTGTCTATGCTGGTCCGCGAGGAAAAGAAGCCGCCGCAAACCTGGCAACAGCGCAAGGAGTGCGCCCGGCGCCGTTGGACGCTCCCGTTCCACGCCATGGAGTGGGGGTTCGACTGGATGGCGTACGCTTTAAGCCACTGGGCCTTTCTGGAGGTGCTGGAATATCTGGGTACATTCTCCGTCCTGGTGGCCGTCATTTTCTATTTCGCGGAATCCGGCGACCGCCGCAAGCAAAAGCACTATCAAGCCTGGCAGGTGATTAATACCGCCCAGGGGAAAGGCGGCAGTGGCGGCCGCATCGAAGCTCTCCAGGAATTGAACGACGATCGCCAGCCGCTGGTCGGTCTCGACGCTCCCGGTGCGTTTCTGCAAGGGGTCCAGTTGTCTGGCGCTAACTTGTTGCGCTGCAATCTGGAAGCCACCGATTTGCGGGATAGCCACCTGGCATCCGCGGACCTCGAATTTGCCAATTTGCGGTCGGCGAATTTCCGCTCGGGCGACCTTCACCTCGCCCATTTGCAAAATGCCGACCTCGGGGACGCCGATCTGGTGGGCGCCAGTCTGGCGGGAGCCGACCTGGGCCACGCCGATTTGCAGAACGCAGATTTACGAAATACCGACCTGGCGGGGATAATCTGGCGCGATATGAAATCGATCCGGGGCGCTAATATATATGGCGTGCGCCATCCTCCCGAAGGATTTCTACCCTGGGCGCTGGCGCACGGAGCGCAATCGACTCCCAATGGACCGGAATAAAGTTAGAATTCTTAGCTGCCAGGTGCGCCGAGTCGCGTGCGCTGCCAGCACATCCCGGCCTGTGGCAGCGCGGCTTGTATGCCCCACATCGCCGGTGGCAGAGTTGACTTCCGACACGCCGCCAGGGTTCTATCACGACTTCATCGGACCCGCGGGGGCCCGCTCCTCTCCTGAAGATCGCGGCAAATCATTGCTTCCCAAGGCTGGCTCGATGCCGAATTTTAATCATTCGTTGTCGGCCGCGGGCCGGTGACGCTCTCCTGAGAATCGCGGCAAGTCATTGATTTGCAAGCCAGACAACATCATGGCGCGACAACGAGCCAAGAGAGGCGTTGCCGAGCAAGACCGTTCCGCCGTCCAGCGGTCGAAAAGCACCAGAATCTTGCGGATTGTACCGTCGCCTGGCCGGACGGATACAATGAAACCAACCGCAGGAGGGAGAACCGCATTGACCAGACGATTCGCCGTGCGCTCGATAGCGGGTCTGGCCGCCTCCGCATTTCTTCCCGCGAGCCGCGCCCAGGATGGCCCTTCGGTGCTGCAGATTGGGGGCGCCACCATCGAAGTCACGTTCCGGTCGAACGAGTTCGATCTGCCTCGGCAGGCCATGCTGGATTGGGTCTCGACGGGCGCACGCGCGGTGAGCGGCTATTTCGGCCGATTCCCCGTGCCCCGCGCCAGCGTGGAAATCGTCATGGACGCCGGGAGGCGCGGCGGACGAATCAATGGTGTGACCTACGGCGATGGCGGAGCCCGCAGCCGCCTCACCGTCGCGCAGCACGCCACCGCGCAGGATCTTGCAACCGATTGGGTGCTCACCCACGAGATGGTGCATTATGGATTCCCGTCGATGCCGCGGGAGCATAGCTGGATCGAAGAGGGCAGCGCTACATATATCGAGCCGATCGCACGGGCGGCCGTGGGCAATTTGCCGGTCACCGAGGTTTGGGGCGACATGGTCCGCTACATGCCACGCGGGTTGCCGCTCGACGGTGACGAGGGATTGGACCACACCCACACCTGGGGCCGGACGTATTGGGGCGGGGCATTGTTCTGCCTGCTTGCCGACGTTGCAATCCGCCAACAGAGCCACAACAAAAAAGGGTTGGTCGATGCGCTACGCGGCGTGAACCGCGCCGGCGGCAATATCGAACAGGATTGGCCACTCGCTCGCGCTTTCCAGGTGGGCGACAAGGCTACCGGAACTTCGGTGCTGATGTCGCTCTATGGACAGATGGCTGCCAAAGCAATGCCAGTAGACCTGCAGGACCTTTGGAAACAATTGGGAGTCCAGCGGGAAGGCGGCCAGGTGAGGTTCGATATGCACGCCCCCCTAGCCCAAGTGAGGGCGGCGATTAGCTCGTAGAAAGAGCTGTCAGCTATCAGCTATCAGCTATCAGCTATCAGCTATCAGCCGGGGCGCTGCGCGCGCGCAGTCCAAGGGAGTCAGTGACAGCCAAAGTGGTACGGCTGAAAATAAAAGACTTACGCGGGCTCTCAATGGAGAGCTGTCAGCTATCAGCGGGGGGCGATCCCGTGCGGGAACATGTCTAGCGCCAGTAACCGCAGCACCGGGAAGCAAGCCGGTGGGGTTGCCAGCAAGCAGCCCAGAATCAATCGCCTGCCCGGTAGTTTCCAGCGTGTGTTACTGAAGAGCTGGCACCACAAAGTCCGGAAGCGCCAGCTGTACTCGGTGTCAGCCAAGAACTGACACCTGCTGCCCTGCCCGCGGTTCTGCCGCGGGGCGCCGCTCACGGCAGTTCGCAGTGTCCTGATCGCCAGCTGACAGCTGAAAGCTGAGAGCCGATAGCTCTTAACTAATACCGCGACCCGGCTACCGGGCGCAGTTGCGTGGGGAATGTCCGAGTGGGCTCCTGGGCGCGCTCGGCCGGCCGTTCCAGAACCAGGGAACGCAGTCCGGGCATCGCGCTGGCGTTGGGACGCTGACCCTTCTCGCCCACCGGCAGCTGGCCGGTAGTGAGATTCTTCAAGCCGAACAAAGCCAGTTCGAAACGATCCTTCACGCCAACTTTCTGGAACAGGCGGGAAAGGTAAACCTTTACAGTGCCTTCGGAGATCATCAGGGTGGTGGCGATCTCTTTGTTCTTCAGACCTTGAGATAGCAGGCTTACCAGTTGGCCTTCGCGCTGGGTCAATGCCACCCGGCGGGCGCACAGGAAACTGTCGGTGAGGGCCTTTTCGAACCACAATTCGCCGGTTTGCACTTTCTGCAGGCATTTCACCTGGAGATCCGTCGGCAGGGTCTTGCGCAGAATGCCGCGGACACCGAGCCCCATCGCCTGGAATGCCAGCTCCGTGGAAATGGAGTTGACCCAGAGGACGATCTTGGAATGCATCATGGCGTGCTTCATGTCGCTCAGCACGGCAAAAGTGATCTCCGGGGTGAGATCCATCAGGACCAGGTCGGGGGAACCCATCGACATCTGTTCCATCAGGCTGCTCACCGATCCGCAGGTCGGCAAGAGATCGAAACCATCGACTTGACGAAGCACCGCTTCCAGGCCTTTCGCCAGGATCGGCTCGTCGCTATAAAGAAGAATTCGCGTCATATTCTCCACCTTTCCAGCTGGCCGACTGCCAATTGACGGCCATTAATTCCAGGAAATTATCGCTCAATAATTCCCTTTTGCTGTATGTCTTCATACGTATTTTGCAGCTATTTACTTCGGTTGTCAATAACATTTTGCCAAAAAAATTGCTAATTCCGCCAATATATGTGGCAATATCCGCATTTTGCGTTCGCGTTTAAGGTCCGATTGTCTCAATGTATCTAATTTATTATGAATAATTTAGGCATGAAGTTTACGAGAGATAGGGTAGCCGGAAATTGGTCCAAAAATAATATAATATATGCGGCTATTAACGCTATCGAAATAGTCGGAAGGCAACTGCCGTCCACCCTCAAGGGAGATTTTCAGCGTCGAATGAGCCAATAAAATCGCTCTGCCAAATTGCCATTCCCCGTAATAACCTTCGGCAATATACGGCTATAGCCCATTTGCGATATTGATAGCGGGGCATTTGGGGACCTAAACTCGCGGTGACGTGGAATGAAATGAAAAACATCAACAGGCGTGAGAGTCCGCGTATCGAAATTAAGCTGCGGTGCCACGTCACCTCGCCGGCGGTGTGGGTGCGATCGGCCATGTATACCGAGAACATCAGCCGCAGCGGGGTTTTGGTCGTATGGTGTGGAGACGGCGGCCGAGTGCCGGTACCGGTGTTCGGTCAGATTATTACGGTTGAAATCGAGCTGCCCGCGCATCACGGCTTCGGGCAAAAATGCATTCATTGCCAGGGTACGGTCACCCGTGTCTTCGGCGAAGAAAGCGACAGCCCACGCGTCGCGCTCCGCGTCAATTACATGGATTTCCGGGCGTTCCACGACAAACTGCGCATTCTGGAGGCGCTCCAGCCGGTAGCTAATTCTTGGATGGCGTGATTTAATGGAAGCCCAAAAGTCCCAATTCGCGATCAAGTTTTTGCCGTCGCTGACGGACTTTGCCTTCCTGCTGCCCATCGCGTTTCTCTTTGGCCGGATGGAAGGTGCGCAAACCCTGCTGGGCGATTGCGATACCGGCTGGCATATCCGCACGGGGGATTGGATGGTGGCCAACCGCCTCATCCCGACCCACGATTTCTTCTCTTTCTCGAAACCGAATGGCGTGTGGTACGCGTGGGAATGGCTTTCCGATCTGCTGTTCGCAGGATTAAATCATGTGGGCGGATTGCGCGCCGTGGTTGTCTTGAGCGTGCTC
>Ga0182013_10009102_pt1 | contig 10517 bp, 9 predicted proteins | sample 612S2MmetaG_FD_120487 | JGI IMG/M metagenome (GOLD analysis project Ga0182013, IMG submission 120487) | Permafrost microbial communities from Stordalen Mire, Sweden - 612S2M metaG | ecosystem: Environmental > Terrestrial > Soil > Wetlands > Permafrost | place: Sweden: Stordalen | collected...
AAGGTTTGTTCGTTACGGCGCCGATCGTGCTCGACGGGGCGACGCTGTTCCGAATCGGGGCGCCGATCAATCCGCCGATCACGCAGGTGCCGATCGCGACCCGAGTCGCCGACGTGCAAACCGCGCTCGCACAACTGCTGCTCGAGAACGGCAGCGGCACGAATACGACGACGGTGTTCGACCCCAAGAGCCTGCGCGTCCACGTCAAGCGTGAGGGCGACGCGGACGTGCTCGAAGCGGTCGACGCGAAACACGCCGACCCGCTGCCGATCGTCACCGTAACGAGCAACGACTCCCGTTCCAACAACACGAATATCGATGCGCTGGCCGCGCAGTGGCAGAGCACGCTGCAGAGCGCGCTCGTACGCGCGCTCGATCTGCGTCAGCCGGCCGCCGAGAAGCGCAGTCTCAAGCAGATCGTCGACGTCGGGCTGGCCCTTGTCGTCGTCTCGTTCTCGATCTTCGCCGGACTGCGGATCCTGTGGCAACGAATTCAAAAGCTCGAGGCCGAGGTGGCCGAACGTTCGGCGGCCGCCGCCGCCCAAAACCCGCTCGCGCCCGAAGCAGCCGCGTCAAACCAACGCCGCCGCCGGTTCTTCGCCCTATCGCTGCGCGGGCTCGAACCGGCACGGCGGCTGACCCTCTATACCGCCATCGCCGAGGCGTTGCTGTGGGGAACGTTTCTGGCGTGGCTCATCGCGGTTACCTGGAGCCTTTCCCTCTTTGCCGAGACGACGCCGCTCGCGCAAAGCATCGCTCGCGACGCGCTGGGCGTCGCGATGACGATCGTGGTCACCGGACTGCTCAATCGCATCCTGGACATCGCGATCGGCCGCGCCGCCGCCGCGTGGCGCGTGCGCCGATTCGCCAGCTCGGACGATCGCGCGCGTCTGCTGCTGCGCATTCCGACGATCGCGCAGACGCTCGCGGGGGCCAAGACCTTCGTTCTCGTGTTCGTCGCCGCACTCACCATCTTCGGCCAGATCGGCGTGCCGATCGGTTCGGTCGTGACGATCGGCGGGCTGGCGGCGATCGCGCTGTCGCTGGCCGCGCAGAACTTCGTACGCGACTTTTTGAACGGATTTCTGGTGTTGTACGAGGATCAGTACGTCGTCGGTGATTTCGTGACGATCAACGCGTTCAGCGGCAGCGTTGAACTCCTCACCCTCCGCATGGTCCAGATCCGCGATGCGGCCGGCGATCTCATCACGATTCCGCATAGCTCGGTCGTCAGCGTGGTCAACCAATCCCGCAATTGGTCGCGGGTGGACTATCGGGTGCCCGTCGACCCGGGAGCCGACATTCCCAAGGCAATCGATATCGTGCGCAATCAGATCGAAGCGCTGGCGTCGCACGGTGATTGGACGCACGATATCGGGACGCCGCTGGAATGGATCGGAATCGACGGGCTCAGTAAAGATAGCGTGATTGTGCGCGCCTCGATCAAAACCGCTCCGCTGCGCCAATTCGAGGTGCGCCGCCAAATCAACGACGGGGTCCGGACCGCGTTCAGTCAAGCCGGGATCGCGCTGGGCGCACCGATTCCCTGAGCCTTCGCCGGCGCTCGCAGTCAACGGTAGTCGCGGGCGATCGCCGCGTACTCACGCGCGCACGAGCGGAGATCGAGTTGCGCGATCGGCAAATCCGGCAGCGCGCAGCGGTCTTCGAACGTCGGACGGTTCTCCCGATAGATGATGCCCAACGGAATCGCGCCGTCGCGCGTCAGAGCGTCGAACGCGGCCCCGCGATCGGTCGGCGCATAACCGTCGCGCTCGGCGATATCGTAGACGTTCTCGCGAAACCACGCGTAGGTATTGTGCTTGTTGAAGGTCACGCACGGCGACATCACTTCGACGATCGAGAATCCGCGGTGCGCGATGGCGGCCGTCATCAGCGCGACGAGCGCCTTGGGTTGCGCCGCGAAGCCGCGTGCCAAGAACGTCGCGCCGGCCGCAAGCGCCAGCGCGAGCCCGTTGAGCGGGTTGTCCGGATTGCCCGCCGGACTCGTCGAGGTCACATAACCGCCGGCACTCGTCGGCGACGATTGCCCCTTCGTCAGCCCGTACGTCTGATTGTCCATCACGATGTAGGTGATGTCGGGGTTGCGGCGCACGGTGTGAACGAAGTGGCCGGCGCCGATCGCGTAGCCGTCACCATCCCCGCCCGCGGCGATGACGGTCAGCGCGCGATTCGCGAGCTTTACTCCGGTCGCGACCGGCAGCGCGCGGCCGTGAGCCCCGTGAAACGCATAGCTGTGCAGATACCCCGCGATCTTCCCCGAGCATCCGATGCCCGCGACGAACGCGATGTTTTCCGGCGCGATGGCCAAGCCGGCCAAGGCCGACTTGAGAGCCGAAAGAACGCCGTAGTCACCGCAGCCCGGACACCACCACGCCGCCGTTTCGGTCGCATAATCTTTCGCCGTGGGTACGCGAGCGGCCGTCATGACTGCACCGCCGCGAGTTCGCCGGCATGCGTCAGGCGCACGATCGGGTCGACGATCTCGATCGGTCGAAACGGCCGTCCGTCGTACTTGCGAACGCCGTGCAGGATATCCAGCGGACCGACGACACCGCGCACGAGCGCTTCGAGCTGTCCGGTGAAGGTGTTTTCGACGACGAATACGTGCTGCGCGCCGCGCACGAAGCTGCGGATGTCGCCGTCGGGAAACGGCCACAACGTTCGCAGCTGCAGGAACCGGACGGGAACGCCGGACCCGCACAATCGATCGACGGCTTCGGCGATCGGGCCGCGGTTCGAGCCGTAGCCGATGATCGCGATATCGGCGTCGGCGACGCCGTGGACGATCGGGCGCGGCAACTCGTCGCGCATCGATTCGAGCTTGCGCATGCGCTTCTCCATCAAGCGCTTGCGGTTGGCCGCGTTCTCGCTCACGACGCCCGCGGGGTCGTGCTCGGCGCCGGCCGCGAGGTGCATCCCGCCCGGCACGCCGGGCAGCACGCGCGGCGAGACCCCATCGTCCGCCGGTGCGAAGCGTTGGTAGTCGCCGAACGTTACCGAGCCGCCGGCGATGAGCTTGCCGCGCTCAACCGCGACCGCGTCGAGGTCGGGCAGGGTGACGGTGGACTTGCTCTGACACAACGCCTGTTCGGTGAGAACGAACACGGGCAGCTGATATCGCTCGGCGAGATTGAACGCGTCGACCGTCAGCTCGAACGACTCGCGCACCGTCCCGGGCGCCAATACCACACGCGGTATTTCGCCATGCCCGCTGTAGATGAGATGATTGAGCGCGCTCTGCTCGGTTTTGGTCGGCATTCCCGTCGATGGGCCGGCACGCGCACACTCGATCACGACGACCGGGATCTCGAGCACGCCGGCGAGCCCGATCGCCTCGGTCATGAGCGCTTGGCCCGGACCCGAGGTCGCGGTCATCGCGCGCGCCCCGGCAAACGCCGCGCCGAGGATCATGTTGATCGCGGCCAGTTCATCTTCGGCTTGCACGACCACGCCGCCGACGCCCGGCAATTCGCGTGCCATCCATTCGAGAATGTCGGTCGCCGGCGTGATCGGATAGCCGGCCATGAACCGGCAGCCGGCCACGAGCGCACCGAACGCGATCGCATCGTTGCCCAGCATCATCAGCCGGCCGTCTTCGATCGGCAGCGGCGCTAACCGCTGCTCGGGCTGCGCATGCGCTTGCGCGACGACGCGCTCGCCGGCATCGACCGCCCGCAGATTGAGTTCGACGATTGTTTCGCCTTTGCGCTCGTACGTCCGGCGAATCTCGTCCCGAACGATCTTCGGATCGATGCCGGCGAGCGCGGCGAACGCGCCGAGGGCAATCGTGTTGCGCACGATCTCCCGGCCGAGCTCGTCCTTGGCGATGCGCGCGAGCGGGAATTCGTGCCAGTGAACGTCGGGACGCCGTAAGCGCGCCGGCAGCGCTTCCGACGACGTGTCGAAGATGACAAAACCGCCCGGACGCAGCTCGTCGATATGCGCCGTGACGGCCTCGAGATCGAACGCCACGAGCGCGTCGACGGCGTCGGCCAGCCCGTAATCGGGCTCGCTGCCGGCCCGGATGACGTAGTTGGTGTGACCGCCGCGGATCCGCGACGGGAAGTCCTTGTACGTGTATACCGCGAGCCCGCAGCGTTTGAAGATGGCGGCGATCGCGTCGCCCGTGGTCAAGCTTCCGTCTCCGCCTTGACCACCGAACATGACCTCGAGACTGGTCTGTTCCAAACCCAACCCTCACCGTTCCGGCGCCGGCCTGGTAATTTGGCCATCCGTTTGAACACTTTCCGCTACTCCCCTGCCTTTGGCCAACACCCCCGCGCGCCGCGGAGACGCCGGGGTGTCGGTGCGCAGTCGGGTGCAGGTCGCGAGGGCTTGAGCCGAGGTCGCGCCGATGACGACCGGGACGACCGCAGCCGAGAGTGCGGCGATCCCGATCCGGCAGCGAGGCAATGTTAGGGCGTGCAGACGCCCGCGGCGTTGGAGCCCAGCGAACAGGACGCGGGCTGGGGGGTGAAGGTCGACGAATGACTGCCGCCGCCGCCGCCGCCGCCGCCGCCGAAAAGGCTCGCTGCGATCGGCGCGAGCAAACCGATGAACGGGAACGCGCTGGCGTGGCCCGCCACAGCGGCCGCGACCGGTGCGCTCACCGGAGCGACGGTCGCGGGCTGTTCGAATGTTACCGGAGTCGCGGCCGCGACTTCCGCGGGCTTCTGCGCGGCAGGCTTCGGAGCAATGTACGTCACGGCACGCACCGCTCGAGGCTGCTTGCGCTGTGCGATGACGGCCGGACGATGGGCGATGGCGCGGCTGCGGTTCATCGAAAGATTGCCGCAAACGCGCGGAATGAGCACGGTGGTTCCGTCGGCCAGATTCACTTGCCAGCCCATCGTGCCGCTCGGCACGACCACATTCTTGAGCGCGTAGACCTGTCCGCTTCGGCGGTGCACGCCGGCCATGGCGTCGATGCGCCGCGGCAGCACGACGTAGATCGCGCCCCCGCCGGTGAGCGCCTGACGAAACTCGGCGTATTCGCGCGTGGTCAAGCCGATCTTCGCGGCAGCTTCGGTATAGGCCGAGGCCCGGTCGTGGGTGACGGAATAGACGTCGGCGACCCGAACCGGCTGTACCGGGCTCATCCGATCGACATAGAGATTAACGGGCACCGACATTCTTGCTTCCCCTTAGGATGGTCTCGACGAAACACGCGGTGACAATACCGTCGCCACGGCGTTCGCTCTACGCAAAGCGCAAAGCGCTGTTTTCGATTGATAACTCTGGTACGATTTTGCGCGATCTTGACACAGCGTACTCGCGCCAAGCGTTCGGATTTACGGGGACTTAGGACCTACGAACTGATTCGGACATTACAGCAAAAGCCATCGTCCCTGATACGTTGCGACATCACATTCGGCTCGATGCCATGCGAATAACGTGCGACATATCACGGTCAGTTCCAACGTCGGCGCGACGTTCAACGAACTTTACTCAGAACCGAAGCGCAGCGCGCGCGGCGCCCGCGGCGGCGAAGCGCCGTCAGCGTCCAGGCGAGCACCAACGCGCCCGGCGGTTAAGTTAAATTAACCGCCGTCAGCGCGCGCCCCACAAATCGCTCATCCAGGCCTCGACGGCATCGAGCTCGCGCGGGAGGGCCGCGCTCAGGACCCGACAACCGTCGACGGTGACGAGGACGTCGTCTTCGATTCGCACGCCGATTCCGCGATACGCCGGCGGAACCGTGAGGTCGTCGGGTTGAAGGTACAGTCCGGGCTCCACGGTGAGGACCATCCCCGCGGCGAGCTTGCCGTACTTGTACGTCTCGCGGCGCGCCTGAGCGCAATCATGGACGTCCAAGCCCAACATGTGGCTGACATTGTGCAGCGAGTACCGTTTGTAGAACTGGTTCGTGTCCGCCAACGCCTCATGCGCGCTCGTGGGCAGAATACCCAGCCGTTCGAGGCCGTGGGCGAGGACGTGCATCGCCGCGCGATTGGGTTCCATGAAGTCGTTCCCCTGCCGGCACGCGGCGAAGCCGGCGTTCTGGGCCTCGAGAACAAGCGCGTAAATCGCGCGCTGTTCGGGGCTGAATCGGCCGCCGATGGGAATCGTGCGCGTGACGTCCGCCGTGTAGAGGCTCTGCGTCTCGACGCCGGCATCGAGGAGCAGCAAATCGCCCGCGCGCAGCGGACCGTCGTTGGCCGTCCAGTGGAGGGTGCACGCGTGCGCCCCGGCGGCCGCGATCGTGTTGTAGCCGACGTCATTCCCTTCGACGCGCGCTCGCAGGTTGAACACTCCCTCGATCCAGCGTTCGGTCGTCGAGGTCGGCAGCGCGCGAACAACGTCTTCGAAGCCGCGCTGCGTGATGTCGATGGCGCGCTGCAGTTCGGCGATTTCGGTTGCGTCTTTGATCAGGCGCAGTTCGGAAAGCGCGGCCCCGAGCGCCGCATCGCGCTCCTCCTGGACCGGCAACATCGCCTCGAGCCGCGGATCCAAGCCGCGAAGCAGGCGGAAGGGCCGCGACTGGTCCTCACGATTGAGGACGCGCAAATCGTCGAGCAGGTCCGGCAATCCGCGCGCGGCGATGCCGAAACGCGCCGCGCTTTCCTCGACTCCCAAGCGCGCTCCCACCCACAGCTCGCCCTTCACCCGGTCGGTAAAGAAGGTCGCGTCCGTCTTGCCGGGGTTTGGCTCGACGTAGAGCAGCGCATCGTGTTCGGCGCCGCGCGGCGTTAGGACGAGAACGCCGTCGGGCTCGAGATTTCCGGTCAGATAGTAGAAGTCGCTGCCGGGGCGAAAGCGATACGCGGTGTCGTTCGCTCGCGTTTTCTCAAGCCCGGTCGGCACCACGAGCACATCCCCGGGAAAGAGCGCGGAGAGCGCCGCGCGGCGCGCGGCGAAGCTCGCACCATCCTCCAAAGCCGGCGGCAAGCCGGTCTTGGGCGCCCACTGCGTGACCATGAACTCGAGCAGGGCGGCGGGCGGTGCGTCATCGTGGGCCGCGGCGGGCGGAGCTTCCTCGGCGGCCGGTTGGTTCGCGATATCTGCCATGGGCCTCGATCTTCGCTTCGGCGCCGAACCGCCCCCGGGTGGGTCGCCCGGGTAGGGGAATCGCGACGCCGTGTCTGACACGCGATAACATGAACGACGATCGCGAACGCCCGGCCATTCCACACCCGCCGTACGACGAACTCCGTTCCGCGTTGGGAGAGCACGCCGAAGGCCACGCCGCACTCGACGATCTCCACGCGGCACTGAGCGCGCCCGCGCCGCAGCCCGAACACGTTTCGGCGTCGGTCAACCGCTTGCGCACGATCCCGGTTCTCGAAGCGCGCATCGCCAATTGGTGGGATGCGCCGCGCACCCAAAACTGGTTGAAGATCCTCAGCGACGCCGGCTTGTAGGGGTCGGATCGGGCGGCGGAACGACGGGCTGCGAAGGCAGCGCCGGGATCGCCGTCCGGCGCGGATGCGGAACGCCGCTCTCGGTGCTTCGCGGGGTCGCGGGCGGCGGTGAGGGCGTGAACACCGTGGTGGGAATCACGTGCGGCAGCGCGGGGTCGAACGGCGGCGGCGTTGCAATCGCCCGCGCCGGTCCCAACACGACCGTCAAGGTCTTCGTCGGCGAATCGAATACCGCGCTCGCGCCAATACCTCGAACGACGGGGCCGAGTTCGACGTACGGCATGTCGTTTTCGACGAACGCCACCGGCACGACGATGCGTGTGCCGCCGCGCTCGATGCGGACCGTAGCCGTCGCCGGCTCGTATGCGGCGCGTTCTACGAGGCGAACGATGATCGGCGTCAGCGGAGCGACGACCCTTCCCGCGCGGATCCGCGCCGGGGCCGAACTCGTGGCGATCGTTCCGTTCACGACGATCGTGACGGTGTCCGCGGTAACCATTCCCGGTGCTTCGCGTCGAGCGCACGCGGCGCCATCCTCCCGGCCCGATAAGGAACGTCCAGACGAGCGTGGAAGCCGCAAACGTGCGCCGCCCCGTCGTTGCCGTCTTCGCCGTTCTCTTGACGTTCACGTTACTGGCTGCCGGACCGGCGACGTCCCTGCTCGCGACGCCGAATCTGATCGTCTACCCGTTCAGCGCGAACGGCAGTGACGTCACCAAAGAGGCCGGTTCGCGTCTAGCCATCATCATCGCGACGCAGATCGCGAACTTGGGCGGCGTGAACGTCAAACCGGCGACGCCGGGGGTCGAACGGCAGAACTATCTCGACGCCGCGCGCAACGCGGGCGCCGACTACTACATCGCCGGTTACCTGACGCCGCTGGGCGATGGGGTGTCGGTCGTCGAGCAATTGGTCAGCACGCTCACCGGCATCGTCGTTTACAGTAACACCGCGCAGATTCGCACCTACGCCGATGCCGCGAGCCAGGGCGACGTGTTGCGCGAGGCATTGCTGCGCCACCAGGGGCGCAATCTCGGAGCGTATGCCGCACCGCCGCCGCCGGCAAACACGCCGACGCCGGCAGCCGCGCGCGGCACTGCGGCGCAAGCGAACCTGGGCCAGCTTTTCGGCCGCAAGCAGCAGCACGGCACACCCCCGGCGGCGCACGCCACGACGCTGCCGGCGGCCGCGCCGGCATCACCGCCGCCCGCCGTTGCTCGCGCCACGACGACACCCGCACCTGCACCTGCACCTGCACCCTCACCCGCGGCGTCGCCGGTGACGGTCGCAGCGCAGGGGCGCGGATCGGGCTATGGCGTTTTGGCGATCGGAGGTTCCGCCGCGAACGAACGGCGCTCGTTCACGGGCGCCGCGATCCGCAACGATATCATCGCCAAGCATCGCCGCGTCGCCGACGGCGGAACGCGCGATGCCGCCTGCCGGCAGAAGGCCGTCGGCACCCTCGTCGGCGGGAATCTCTGGACGCGCAATTATACGCTGCTGGGCCAACGCCAGACGACGGCGACGCTCGAGCTGTTGGCCTACGATTGCGCGGGCAAGCTCGTCTATCGTCGCACGTTCGCTCACGACGCGCGGGGGAGTTGGCGCAACGCCGTCGACCGGGTCGTCGCGGCAGCGGTCGCGTCGTTCTTTCGCGAGCCCGCCCAAAGCCGGCGCAGCTAGGCCGCCGCCGAGTCACACCCCCAAATGGGCCAGCAGCGCGCTCTCCCGTTCGCGCACTTCGTCGTTGCGCAGCGACTCGACGATCTGTCCGTGCACCATCAAATAGTGCCGATCCGACACCCGCGTCGCGAAGCGCACGTTTTGCTCGACCAGCAGCACCGTAACGCCGGCGCGTTTGATCTCCAACAGCAGCGTCGCGATCGCGTTGACGATGACCGGAGCGAGCCCCTCGGTCGGCTCGTCGAGGAGGATCAACCGTGCTCCGCTGCGCAGGACGCGGGCGATCGCGAGCATTTGCTGCTCGCCGCCCGAGAGCGTCGTGCCGACGGCGGCGCCGCGTTCGCGCAGGATCGGAAAAAACGCGTAGATGCGCTCGAGCGGCCATGCCGCCGGGCCGACGACCGGCGGCAGCGTGAGGTTTTCGTAGACGCTGAGGGTCGAAAAAATACCGCGCTCCTCGGGAACGAAGCCGATGCCGCGCTTCGCGATTCGATCGGAGCGCCACGTGCCGATCGCGCTCCCCTCGAAAGTCACGCTGCCGCCGCGTTTGGCGGTCATCCCCATGATCGTGCGCAGAGTCGTCGTTTTTCCCGCACCGTTGCGCCCGACGAGCGTGACGATCTCGCCGGCGGCGACATCCAAATCGACCCCGCGCACGATGTGACTCTCATCGTACCAGGCGTTGAGTCCGCGCACTTCAAGCATGTTGACCGCCCAAATACGCATCGATGACGCGCTGGTCGGCGCGCACGTCGGCGTACGTGCCTTCAATGAGGATCGACCCGCGCTGCATCACCGTGATGCGGTCGCAGAGTTCGGACACGACACTCAAATTGTGTTCGACGAGCACGACGGTGCGGTCGGCGGCGATCGCGCGGATCAGTGCCGTGACGCGGCCGATGTCTTCCCGTCCCATGCCGGCGGTGGGTTCGTCGAGCAGCAGCACACGGGGATCTTGGGCGATCGAAATGCCGAGCTCGAGCGAGCGCTTGTGCCCGTACGAAAGCTGCGCCGCGAGCAGCGGCGCTTGCGCGGACAGCCCGACTTCTTCAAGGATTGCCAGCCCCCGCTCGGTTAACGCGTCGACGCGTGAATTCGGCAGCCAAAAACGATAGGGCAGGCGAGTCTTGGATTCGAGCGAGACGCGCACGTTGTCGAGCACCGACAGGTGCGCGAAAATGCTCGTGATCTGAAAGCTGCGCACGATGCCGGTGCGTGCGACGGCCGCCGCGCCCAGCCGCGTGATGTCGGTGCCGCGAAAGGCGATCGTGCCGCTCGTGGGTGCGAGAAAGCCCGACAGCAGATTGAACAACGTGGTCTTCCCGGCACCGTTGGGCCCGATGATCCCGTGGATCGATCCTTCGCGCACGCCCAGCGAGACGTCGCGTACGGCGGTGAAACCGGCGAAGACTCGCGACAGCCCGCGCGTTTCCAGGATCATCGTAGCCGCCT
>Ga0182013_10009103_pt1 | contig 10516 bp, 7 predicted proteins | sample 612S2MmetaG_FD_120487 | JGI IMG/M metagenome (GOLD analysis project Ga0182013, IMG submission 120487) | Permafrost microbial communities from Stordalen Mire, Sweden - 612S2M metaG | ecosystem: Environmental > Terrestrial > Soil > Wetlands > Permafrost | place: Sweden: Stordalen | collected...
ATCAATTGAGCAGTCTGTATTTTTCTACCTATTACGGCGGCGCGGGAAGCGACATAGGCGCCGGTATCGCCGTAGACTCCTCCGGCAATGCCTACCTGACAGGATGGACCACCAGCGGCGGATCCACCTTGCGCCTTCCAGTAACCCAGGGCGCGTTTCAAACCTCGTGGCAGGGTAGCGTAGACGCTTTTCTGGCAAAGTATTCCCTGTCGGCCGTCTCGCCGCTTACCTGCAGCGCAACTAGTCCGGCACCGTTGAACATACCGGTCGGCGGCCTGGCGGAAGAGGTCGGCGACGTGGTACTGACCTGTACGGGCGGCATCGCGGGACCCATGGCGGTGGCCGATATCCAGCTCAGCCTGAATGCCAGCGTCGCCAGCGGCACGCAGCCGGAGTTGCTGATCGATAACCCGCCCCTTGCCTCCCAAGTTCCCAATGTCAACCTGTTTCGTGGCAGTGCGAACGGAACCGCCATCCTCTTCTCCGGCGTTTCCTTTAGCGTTCCTGGGCCGACTGCCGCGCACACTCTGCGGCTTACCGATGTGCAGATCAACGCAGCCACGATTCCCTCGCCGGGCCAAGTCTTGGCGACGGTATCCGCGGTGACTTCCTCGCCACCTTTAACAGTGGTCCAGCCCCAGGAAATCGTCGCCACGGCCGGCGTAGAGCTGCAAAGTTTTGTGATGTCGGGGTCTGCCGCTCCAGCGAACTGTGTGACGCCGCCCACAGCCACTACCTTCTTGTTGAGCGATCCCCAAGCGCTCGTTTGGTTTCAGGTTACCGGCGCGGCGGCAGGGGACGCGATTAGCGTCGCTTGGCAGGCACCGTCGGGGATAATATACCGGACGTCTACGTCAACTTCCATTGGGCAGGGCAGCCAGTGCTTCTGGGATAGCATGAGCTTCGCAGCCTCGCCGGCGCCAATGCCCGGAGCGTGGAATGTGAACGTATACTGGAACAACTCCCTGCTGTTCTCGGCGCCGTTCAGCGTTTCGATGGGAGCTGAGTTGCAGTATTTCCCGGTAACGCCATGCCGTGTCGTCGATACGCGCTGGGCCGCGGGGCCGCTCGGAGGGCCCACAATGGCCGGCCATAGCACGCGCGACTTCTCGATTCCTTCCAGTCCCTGTAATATTCCATCTACCGCCGCTGCGTATGCCCTGAACGTGACGGTGGCTCCGCGAGGCCCGCTGGGGTATTTGACAATTTGGCCCGCCGGGCAACCACAGCCGACTGTTTCTACGCTGAACTCGCCCGATATGCTGGTGAAAGCGAATGCGGCTATTGTGGTCGCCGGCGCGGCCGGAGGCGTAAGCGTCTTCGTTACGGACGCTACCGATGTAGTCATCGATATCAATGGCTATTTTGCCTTGCCGGGCGGAAGCGCAGGGCTGACATTTTACCCGGTGACGCCTTGCCGTGTGATAGATACGCGCAGTGGCACGGGCCCTCTTGCCGGACCAACGCTCGCGCAAGGTCAAACGCGAACGATACCCGTGCAGGCCAGCGCTTGCGGCGTACCTGTGAATGCCGGAGCATACTCCGTGAATGCGACGGTAGTCCCGGCCGCTTCGCTCGGCTATATTACCGTCTGGCCAACCGGCGCTCCCATGCCGGTGGTATCGACTTTGAACGCACCCACGGGCGCGGTTACCGCGAATGCCGCCATCGTTCCGGCCGGAACTGGTGGAGCTATCAACGCCTATGCCACCAACACAACAGATCTGATTATCGATATCAACGGCTACTTTGCCCCCGCCGGAAACGGCGGGTTGTCATTCTATGGGCTGGTTCCCTGCCGCGCGGTCGATACGCGTAATCCACCAGGCACGCTTGGTGGACCGGCATTGACGGGAACACGAAGCTTTCCAATCGTAACCAGCACGTGTGGATTGCCTCAGGCGGCACAAGTATACTCGTTGAACGCGACAGTGGTGCCGACCGAGCCTCTAGGCTATCTGACGCTGTGGGCCGCCGGTGCAGCGGTCCCGGGGGTGTCGACACTGAATTCCCTTAACGGGAGCGTGGTATCCAACGCGGCTATTGTGCCGGCGGCGAGCGGCTCAATAGACGCACTAGCCACAAACTCAACAGCGCTCATCCTCGATGCGAACGGCTACTTTGCTCCGTAGAGCAATCTGAGGAGAGCTCGCTTTTCACTGCTATTCGGCTATAATAGGCAATTCGGTTTTTCCGAGACCGCTTGAAGTTTGGATAAATGGACCCACTGTTTACCGGGCGGGATGGGGCGCTATAACTTAATGGGCAAACGTGCGTTGATTACCGGAATTACGGGGCAAGATGGGTCGTATCTTGCCGAGTTCCTTCTTTCGAAGGGCTACGAAGTCCACGGCGCCGTGCGGCGGGTAGCGTTGGAGGACCCCGAACATAGGCTTTTACGCTTGAACGCCGTCCGCAACCGGGTGACGCTGCATGCCGCCTCGCTCGAGAGCTTCGCGAGCGTATATCAAGTGGTTGCCAAAGTGTCGCCCGACGAGTGCTATCATCTCGCGGCGCAGAGCTTCGTCAGCTACTCGTTCGACGACGAGTTCTCGACTTTGAACACCAACATCAATGGCACGCATTTTCTGCTCTCCGCGGTCAAGGACCTGGCTCCCAAGTGCCGGTTTTATTTCGCCGGCTCGAGCGAAATGTTTGGCAAGGCGGAGGAGTTGCCGCAAACGGAGCGAACACGCTTCCACCCGCGCTCAAGCTATGGCATCAGCAAGGTCTGCGGCTTCGAGTTGACCCGGAACTATCGTGAAGCGTACGGCCTGCATGCCAGCAGTGGGATTCTGTTCAATCACGAGTCGCCGCGGCGCGGGTTCGAATTTGTTACGCGAAAAATCACGTCCGGCGTCGCTCGTATCCTGGCTGGACAGAGTCGGAACGTACAGCTAGGAAACCTGGAAGCAAAGCGGGACTGGGGACATGCGCGTGAATACGTAAAGGCAATGTGGCTGATGCTGCAGCAGGCCGCGCCGGACGATTATGTGGTTGCAACCGGCGAGACCCACTCCGTCCGGGAATTCGTGGAACTCGCTTTTTCTCACGCCGGCCTGGATTACAGAGACCATGTCACGACCGATCCGACGCTCTTCCGCCCGGCGGAAGTAAATCTTCTACTCGGCGATTACACTAAGGCGCGGACGAGATTGGGATGGACGCCGTCTACCACCTTTGAAAGCCTGGTGCGCGAAATGGTCGAGGCGGATTGCCGGGCACTTGGAGTGGAGCGCGATTTCTTGCGAAGCGAAGTCGGGCAGGGTGCATAAAGGCACGTATGGGGAAGGAGGTTCTGCAGCAGATTCGAGACGAAATGGAGCGGGCTTATCGCCCTCCGGACCCAGACAAACGCATCGAACGGCCCGACGCCGAGGAACCGCTCGTCGTTGAATCCGCGGCTCTGCGGGCCGCGCTCTCGGCGCTGCACGCCAGCTACGCAATGGTGGGCCGGTTGCCTCCGGAGCCGCCGACCGTTCGCGGCCGTTTCGGCGCCCGGCTGGTCAAGCTGGTACAGCGGATGCTTTTCTGGTATACACCACAGATCGTGTATTTCCAGTATTCGGCCCTGCGCGCCCTGGAAGAGCAGGCGAAGATACTGGAGTGCGCCGAGAGGCGTATCCGCCGACTCGAAAGCGAACTGGGCGAGGAGCGTGCGCAGAACGAGAATCTACGCCGCACGAGCACAACGGAGTGCGTACGGTAATCGTTATTGAAGCCGCGGATTGCGAATACTAATTGTCACAGTGCGAGTCCCGTTTGTGCGCGGAGGCGCCGAGGTCTTAGCCGAGGGACTGCGCCGGGTGCTGGCGGGTGCGGGCCATCAGGCTGAAATCGTCGCCATACCTTTCAAGCCGTATCCTCCCGAGCGTATTTTGGATCAAATGCTTGCGTGCCGGCTCCTGGACTTGAGTGAGGTGGCCGGCATGCCCGTCGATCGCCTGATCGGACTGAAATTTCCCGCATACCTGATACCGCATCCACACAAGGTAATCTGGATGCTCCATCAACACCGGCAGGCGTACGACCTGTGGCAACATCCGCTCAACGATCTGCACACATATGCGAATGGCGGCGATGTGCGCGCGAGCATTCATGCCGCGGACACAAAGCTGCTTCCGCAGAGCCGCGGCCTCTTCACGATTTCGCGCAATGTCTCCCTCCGCCTGAAGACCTACTGCGGGCTGGATGCCACCCCGCTGTACCATCCCCCGCAGGATGCCGGCTGCTTCTATACTCGCCCAGCGGAAAACTTCCTGTATTTCCCAAGCCGGATCGACCCGCTCAAGCGGCAGAATCTGGTCTTAGAGGCGCTGGCCCAGACGCGCTCCCAGGTGCGCATATACTTTTCCGGGCCGGCCGAGGAACCCGGTTTCGAACGGACGTGCGCGAAACTGGCGCACAAAGATGGCCTTGAGAACCGCGTGCAGTGGCTGGGGGCGGTGTCCGAAGAGGAGAAACGCGATCTCTACGCCCGCAGCCTGGGAGTGCTCTTTCCGCCGCTGGATGAGGATTACGGCTATATCACCCTGGAAGCCATGCTGGCCCAAAAGCCCGTCATCACTTGCACGGATTCCGGCGGCCCCCTGGAGTTCGTCAGGCACCACCAGACCGGCATTGTGGCGGAACCCACACCGGAAGCACTTGCGGCTGCCATGGATAGCTTATGGGATGATCGTGAACGGGCCCGGCAGTGGGGCGTTGCGGGCCGCCAGCGTTACGACGACCTACACATCGATTGGGACATCGTGGTGGAGAATTTGCTGGCATGAGAGTGCTGGTGGTCACTTCGGGAGTGCCCTTTATCAGGGGTGGCGGGGAGATCCTGGCCGATAATCTTTGCCGGGCTCTTTCCAGAGCGGGGCATGACGCCGAACTGATTTCTATCCCTTTCAAGCACTACCCGCCGAACCGCATCCCCGACCATATACTGGCTTGCCGGCTCCTGGATCTGACCGAAGCCTGTGGTGTGCGAATCGATAGGGTGATCGGTCTGAGATTTCCCGCCTACCTGACTCCCCATCCCAATAAAACTATCTGGCTGCTGCATCAGCATCGCACGGCGTATGAGCTCTGGGACCATCGGACGGCTGGAGATCTGATTCACTACCCTGACGGCCCAGTCATCCGGGACACGATTCGCCAAGCCGACCGGGAACTGATCCCGGAGGCCAAGGCGGTGTACACGGTATCAAAAAACGTATCGGACCGGCTGCGCCGGTTTTGCGGCATAGCCGGGGAACCTCTGTATAGTCCTCCCGCTCACGCCGCGCAGTTTCATGGCGGCCCCGCCGACGGTTACTTTTTCTTTCCCAGCCGCGTATCGAGGATGAAGCGCCAGTTGCTGGTGATTGAAGGGCTGGCGCGATGCCGGGAGAAAACGCGGGTACGTTTCGCCGGCGAGGCGGACCACCCTGGGGAACTGGCCGCCTGCGTTGAGGCGATACGGCATCTTAAGATGGAAGGCCGCGTCGAATGGCTAGGCTGGATTTCCGAAGAGCAAAAACGGGAATTGTATGCCAATTGCCTGGGGGTGATTTTTCCGCCCGAGGATGAGAATTACGGTTATGTGACGTTGGAAGCCATGTTGTCTTCCAAGCCGGTGATTACCTGCTCGGATTCGGGCGGTCCGCTGGAGTTTGTCGTGGATCGTCAGACGGGATTGGTGGCGGACCCCACTCCGGAGTCGCTTGGGCAGGCAATGGACGCTCTGTGGGTTGACCGCCGGTCGGCCGCAGCCATGGGCGAGGCTGGACGCGCGCGCTACGAAGACCTCAAGATCTCCTGGGAGCACGCAGTGGAGAAGCTGTTGTGCTGAAAATCAACTGGTTCTCGCCGTTGCCGCCAGCGCGAAGCGGCATCGCCCAGAATTATACGATGCAGGTTTTGCCCGCACTCGCCCGGTATTACGAAGTGGTGCTATGGACGGACCAAGACCAAGTAGCGCCGGAAGTGCAACGTCTGGCGCATGTAGCACGCTATGCTCCGGATGCTCCTCCCTGGCGCGAGATTAATGACGGCACGATCTCCATTTACCACTTGGGAAACCAACCGGATTTGCACGGCGGCATCTGGCAGGTGTGCATGTGCCAGCCCGGGATCGTCGTGCTGCACGATCTTCGCCTGCACGATTTTTTCTTCACTTTTTGGGTCCGCCACAGGCAGGATCGTGCCAGCTATCTTGCCGCGCTGGAGCGATGGTATGGCGAGGCCGGCCGGCGCGCCGGAGAGGCGTTCTGTGGAGGCGGGATCAGCCCCGAGTCCATGGCCCAAAAGTTCCCGCTTACCCGGGAGGCCCTGCGCGGGGCGCTGGGAGGTATCACGCACTCGAGCCGGGCGCTCGCGGAACTCAAGGAAACGCCGGCGTGTCCTATAATCGCCCTAAACCACCCGTATGCGGCCGCCGGAGAGTCGCGCTACCGGCAATGGCTGACCGTACGGAAAGCGGCGCCACATCCACCATATCGTCTGGTCGTATTCGGTTACCTCAGCCGGAACCGGCGATTGGAAGCTGTACTCGAAGCATTGGCCGGGATTCCCGAGCGGGAACAGATCCGCCTGGACGTATGCGGGCAGCTCTGGGACAAGGGACATATCCGCACACAGATCGAACGGCTTGGATTGAGTTCGCTGGTGAAGCTGCTGGGCTTTTTGCCGGAAAGCCTGGTGGAGCAAGAGTTAAGCACCGCGGACCTGGCGATCAATCTTCGTTACCCGTCGATGGGAGAGGCCTCCGGCAGCCAATTGCAATTCTGGGACTATGGCCTGCCCACGCTGGTGACCCGCACAGGCTGGTACGCGTCGCTGCCGGAGGGCACCGCCGCCTTTGTCCGGCCAGAACATGAAGTCGAGGACATTCAGACTCACCTGCGCGCGTTTCTGAACGATCCTGGCGCCTTTCGTGCCATGGGGGAGCGCGGCCGGCAATCGCTCGAAAACAACAACGATCCCGAAAAATATGTGGATGCCCTGGCGCGCTTCGCCGCGGAAGTTTTACGGCTTTCGCCGCGTGTTTCCGCCCGCGCTCTCGCCCGAAGAATCGGAAGCGATTTGACGGAGTGGCTGCCGTCCGCCGCGAGCCCCTACCTTTTGGAGCGCGCCAGCCAAGAGATCTACACGATTTTTGAGGGGCGCCGCCGCGAGTGATCCAGTGGAATTGGGGCTCTACCTGGGCCTATATCGCCGGAATGGATGTTCATCACGCCCTAATATCCGGCCCTTTGTGGACCGAAGAGTTGCATCGCGCCATTTGACCGGCTGCCTCGAGAAGCTGGCCGCCCACCCTCCCGAGCAATAAATACATTACTGAACCTCCGACGTGTTGGACTAACTAACTAAGACCAGGTTAATTAAACATTGAATAATCCGGGAAGCACAAGTTACACACAGAGAGAGACGGAGAGAGAGGCGGATACTTTGCAGCGGCTTGAATTCAAATACTATAAGGCAGAGCGTCCTTGCCGGCCTCGAAGCGACCTTCGACGGCGCATATAACGCAAACTGCGAGGAGGCAAACTTAGCGCTCGATTCGACGGGGCACTTGCTTCGGAGGCGACGTGCCTGGCCGCACTGACGCCCTTCACCGTGCCCGGCGCGGCCCCGTGAGCCTCGGCCTTGTCACGTAGCCGTGGCACACTGTTTTATTGGCTTTACTTGCCAGAGACTCCGCACTATGCTAAGTTGATGCCATGCGGGGATCTGCCGCAGTGGCGCGTATTGCGGTAAGGGCCCGGCCGTCATGCAATGAGTCAACCTTGTCTGTCGAGCAATGGAATAGGACCTCCGGAAGGTAAGCCGTTCACGTGATCCGTATCGCGACAGTGGCCGATGCTCGATTTCAACATCGAGCCACCAATCTTTTGAGGTCATTAGAGAACTCGCCAAACGATTACCGCCTAACCATCTACTGCGACGATGCCAAGCGCTTCAGCAGTTTAGGCGGTCCGCGCTGTGATATCGTCGAACTTGCCCAAATAACACTCCTGGGGGCTAAGCGGGCAAAGCTCACGGCCATTGAGAGAGCGCTCCGCGGAGGTAGCGTCATCTATCTCGACGCGGATGCAATTGTTCTTGAGAACCTCGACGGGATGTGGGGCGGCGGTAAGATTCGAGGCTGTCATGACGATCTCAAATACTGCCCGTTCATCTCGGACAAGATACATGCTTGGCTCGGCGACCCCAGCTTGGTCAATCGCCGCTATATCAACTCCGGCGCGTTTTTCGTGCCGGCCGAGCGCTATTCGTTCTTTGAACAACTCCGACTGGCTAGTCTGGACGACGAGATATGGCGCAAATACATCATCGAGAAATGTCTGTACGATAACCACTTTCTCTGTGCTTTCATCAATCTCCGTGACGAACCCATCGATTTTATCGACCCTCACGTCTACGGATGGAGAGGTTTTCTAGAAGATGGCCAGCTCAAGGTATGTCGCTCCGGCTCCCGTCTGGTTAACAGGCACACCGGCAAGTCGCTGGCCGTCGTTCTTTTCGCGGGAGTTCAGCAGACGCCCGAACTGCTACGTTCACTGCCATTTGATGTCTGCACGCTAATCTTCCAGCGCATTACGCGGCGCGACATCACAGTCGACGATGCACTAGCGGAAGTGTATGCTGCACTCAGCTTCTCGTTGCCGGCCTCCGTGCCAGATCCGTTCGTCAAGGATGTTCTTGCTCTTATACTTGCTGACGTGCCTGATCTTGCGAAGGCGGCCTGCGGAGAGGTCGACCTCCGTGGACGCACATCGTACTTTTCCAATCCTGACGCGATGAAATCGGTTGCCTTCGCCAATCCGCTACCGGAAGTCACATGGAACGGTTTGTGCTGCGGGGGTGCGTACCTCGACGCGGACGAGTACCGTCAAATACGTGCGACCGTGCGGAGACTCAATATCCGAAAAGTCCTGGAAACCGGCGCTGGGGAAACGTCGGTCTTATTTCGAAGTCTGGGGCTAGCGACATTCTCATTGGAGTACCAGCCGGGGCCGTGGGCGGACAGAGCCGCGGCGCGCGGATGCACGTGCATGTTCGTTTCGTTTGATCATAAGCGCCGCCGGTTCTCGGAAACTGAATTGAGGGATCGACTCGCCGAGCAGAGACTTTCCGATGTTGATCTTCTGTTTATCGATTCACCGATAGGAACGCGGAACCGGCAGAACCTGTTGTTGCAACTTCTGAGTTGGGTGAAACCTCAGTTTGTGCTCTACCATGACTCGCTACGCGATTCGGCGAACCTCTTCCAGGACCAGATGCGACATAGGTTAAAATTGCTGTATTTCCTTGATTCTCCGCGCGGGCTGGCGTTATTTGGCGTTCCGCCGTGCGAGGAATGGGGAACGCTATGGGATCCGTTTGACGCTTCCACCGTGGTTCCGGATCCCCGCACAAGCGTTGCGTTCATCGAACCGCATAGCACCGTTTTCGAGGGATGCGGCAAATCCCGCGTCCGTATTGCTTTAACTAACACGTCCGGCACGATGCTCTCCAGCCGGTACGAGCAACCAGTCCTCATGGCGTATCACTGGCGGACTCGCGAAGGCAAAATGGTCGTGTGGGATGGAGTGCGCACCGCGCTGCCCTGTTGTTTGGAGGCGGGAGATACGATTGAGTGTTTGCTCACTGTAGTGGCGCCCGAACAGGAAGGGGAATACTTACTGCAGGCGGCGGTCGTGCAGGATGGCGTTGCCTGGTTCGAAACCACGGAGCCGAAATCGGCCGCCGAACTACACGTCCGCGTCGTAGCACCGCGAAGCTCCCCAAGCTCCGCTGAGCAACGTCTGGGGGCTGGCTACCGGGCGCACAGCATGGCAGGTTAGATTGGAAATGTAAGGAGAAATCGTCGGGGAACTCGGAGGCGAGCCGGCGCGGGAGTCGTAGGAAGTTGGGACGCCGGTGCCGCTCATGGCAGTTTGTAAGCGTGGGTCGCGTGCGTCATCCGCAATGGCACCTGGCCGATTTTGGCGGGTTTGAACCTGTCGCGACGGCAGGTCACCGTCCGCGTCGAGGAGCGCCAGCCGAGCCTAGATGGCGATGCGCCCCGACCGGTTTAATTGAAGCACCTGCTGACACCCATGCATGGCTCATGGCTGACTATCGCGGACGCGAACGCTCCTTGCGGCGGTCGAATTACAGGTGGCCACCGCAGCAGCGGCGTCATGATAATTGATGGGTTTTACTGACCGATACATCAGGCGGATGTGATCGACCGTCCCGCATAGGCTCCCATTACATCGCCCACCGTACCACTCAGGATCAATTCGCCATGGTCGAGCCAAATGGCGCGGTCGCACAACTGCCGGATCATGGTCGAATGCGACACGCACAGCAGAGTCTTCCCCGCATTCCGGAACTCGTGCACCTTCTCGATGCATTTGGCCTGAAACGCCGCGTCGCCCACCGCCAGGACTTCGTCGATCAGCAGAATCTCGGGATCCCTGTTGACCGCCACGGAAAACGCCAGCCGCATGGTCATGCCCGTTGAGTAGGTCCGCAAGGGCTCATCGATGAAGTCGCG
>Ga0182013_10009104_pt1 | contig 10516 bp, 9 predicted proteins | sample 612S2MmetaG_FD_120487 | JGI IMG/M metagenome (GOLD analysis project Ga0182013, IMG submission 120487) | Permafrost microbial communities from Stordalen Mire, Sweden - 612S2M metaG | ecosystem: Environmental > Terrestrial > Soil > Wetlands > Permafrost | place: Sweden: Stordalen | collected...
CGATCGACCAGGATCACCATTTTGCCCTTCACCTTGTCGGCGATTGCAGGCAGCGCGTCGGCTGTCGCGGGCGAGTGGTCGAGCACCCGGCCGCCGTGGTTGGAGACACAGATTCCCGCCGCCCCGGCTTCGCCCGCCAGAAGCGCATCTTCAGGGGTCATGATGCCCTTGATTACAATGGGGATTTTGGTGGCACGAATCAGTTCGCGCAGTTGCGCAACAGTCTTAGGCTCCACCGCGGTCGCGCTCGAAGCATCCATCCAACCCCGCCCCGCAGAGTCGATATCAATGGTGATCATGAATGCCTTAGCAGCCTCGGCCAGGCGAATGACACGAATCAGGTTCTCATTCGGGCGCGGTTTAATGCCGGCAACCACCTTGCCGGGGTATCGTGCGACTACATCGTATCGAGCCTTGGTCACGTCCCACGCATCCGACTGAATGTCGCCAACCGATCCCATCGTGCCCGCATCAACACACCCACCGATGATAGCGTCGAAGTACTGAGCCTCCGACATGTCATGCAGATTCGGAAAGTTCACTGCCAATCCACCGATCGGCGCCGCCATCGCGGGAAATGAAATCTTCTGCCCAAAAATCACAGTGGAGCTGTCAGGTTTCTTGTTCCCACTCAATGGCCGCAATTTGAGCCCTACGCGCTGCAGCCCTTTAAAGTTATTTTGGAACGACATCCCAGAGTCCACTCCGCCTATACCCGGAAATTCTCCCGCGCATGCAACTCCATCGCATTGCGGGCAGACGCGGCATATGGGATAGAGAACCTGGCGAGCCCTTTGATAGACTTCCGCGACGCTGCCGTTAGCGCTGGCCGGTCCATAATGAGTGGCTGGCGATGCTGTGTCGCCGGTTGCCGCCGCCGCTACCGGCATCAACGCTCGACTTGCGAATGCGCTGGCGCCAAATAAGGCAGTAGCTTTCAAGGCCGCTCTTCTGTTTATGGCATCCACATCGCACCTCCACCTAGGGTTTCCCTGCGGCAAACTCGTACACTAGCACCTTCAGTCTGATCTGTATTTGCAACGTTATGATGTTCTGATGCGAATCTATCGCCTGTGTGCCGTTGCCATCTGTACGGTTCCGCACACAAAGATGGCGCCTGCAACTCGGGTCTGCCACTGTCATCGCGAACTCGCGCCCGGACCGTTTGGAGATGTCAATGAGCGAGAAGCAAACGATCAACATCCCGGTGTGGGCGGGCATTGCGGCGATAGTGCTCGGTGGGGGGGCTGCTCCTGAGTGGCAGAAAAACCTAGGCGAGCGCACCAACAAATGCTTCGCCGACTCCCTGGCGAAGACCAGGTCCTAGGCTGAAATAACAGGCTGGGTTGCCTCATCCCAAGGGCCAATCACCTACCCTTCTAGGTAGATTCCGCACCATCTAGTGTACGGTATCGCACGACAAAGCATTCGCCCTCGTGATCAAATCTTGCGTCGCAATTATTAATGAAGGGGAATTCCATGTATGTCGGCGGCGGCTTACTCGGACTGATTCTGATCATTGCCTTGGTCGTCTTCTTGGTGCGTAGAACCTGAATCACATCGGCCGCGGACGCGGGAACATAGGTGTAGCCGCCACAAAGATCACTGGAGCATCAACAGAATCAAGTGAGGAGATCGGATTATGTTACGCAGCGTGAAGAGATTGGAAGGGTTTTCGGTCGGTGCAACCGACGGCACAATTGGAAACGTAGAAGACTTCTATTTTGACGACGAAGCGTGGGTCATCCGCTACGCTGTGGTCAATACGAGGGCGTGGCTCGGCCACGAAGTGCTGATTTCGACTCACTCGCTCGGTCAGGCGGATTGGACGCGAGCAGTGCTCCCCGTCACGATCACCAAGGATCAAATCAAGCATAGCCCCGGAATCGACACCGACAAGCCGATATCGCGGCAGTACGAATCCAGTTACCTCGGTTACTACGGTTATCCGTACTATTGGGGCGGAACCGGTCTTTGGGGTGAACGCGACTATCCGGGCACGATGCTTGCCGGCATGAATCCCAGTGCTTTTCGCGGCTATGTGAAAGCGCCGTCGGCTGATCCAAACGCAGACCCGCATCTGCGCAGCTGCAACGCCGTCATGGGTTATCACATTCATGCCCGCGACGGTGAAATTGGCCACGTTCAGGGATTTTTAGTCGACGATTATCTTTGGGCCGTCCGGTATCTGATCGTGAACACCAGCAACTGGTGGGTCGGGCATCAAGTACTCGTCTCTCCGGAATGGATCCAGGGCGTGAGCTGGTCGGAGTCGAAGGTCACAATCGATCTTGATCGGCAAGCGATCAAGGACGCTCCGGCATATGACGAAGGGGCGCTTGTCGATCGAGACGCGGAGCTGCGTATCTACAACCACTACGGCCGCCATGGGTATTGGCAGAGCGAGCGAGAACGCACGGTCGCCTGACCGGGATGGATAGGACGAAGTGCGGCGATCAATGAGGATGGACGAGATAGCGCTCATGTGGGCCGCGGTGCGTTAGGCCAACCGTCGCCTGAACAACCAGGCGGCGCCCGACAGCGTCACGAAACCGATGATGATGAGCGGCACGAAATCGGGGACCAAGGTGGCGAAACCCGCGCCCTCCAGATATACCCGCTTCGTGATGTCCAGGGCGTAGCGCAGAGGATTGACGACCATGACCGTTTGGAGTGCGTCCGGCATGCTGCTGAAGGGCGTCGTGAATCCAGAAAGCAGGGCGAAGGGCATCACCAGCAGGAATGCATAGAGCATGGCCTGTTGCATGGTCTTGGAAATGGATGACACGAAAAGGCCGAGGCCAACCGCAGCCATTAGGAATAGCCCGAGGCCGGTATACAGAACAAAAAAGGACCCGACGAAGGGGATGTGAAACCACAACTGCGCGATCAACAAGATCGTGGTCGATTGACCTAGGCCGATGACCATGTTGGGGATGGCCTTTCCCGCCATGATTTCCGACGGACGGAACGGCGTGACCAACAATTGATCGAAGGTCCCCTGCTCCCGCTCACGGGCTACAGACAAGGCTGTCAGCATCAGCGTACCCATCAGCGTCAGCGTACCGATCAAGCTCGGTATCATGCCCCAGCGCGAGTCCAGGTTCGGGTTGTACCAAGCGCGCGTGACAATCCGTACGATCGGGCCGCCCTGCCCATGATGCCCTTTCCAGTCGCCGTTGAAATCCTGGACCACGCTGTTGAGATAGCCCAGGGCGGTACCCGCGGTATTGGAATTGCGCCCGTCGGCGATTACCTCGAGCGGCGTAGCCGCGCCGGCAAGCAGATTCCGTTCGAAACCCTGATCGATTTGGATGACGAGAAGCGCGCGGCCGTTGTCGATCCAGGCGGCGATGTCTTTGGCACGTGCAAGGTCGGCCTGGCGTTGAAAGACACCTGAACCATCCAAACGTGAGAGCAAGGCGACGGAGGCTGCGCTATGGTCCTGGTCAAGGACGGCGTAGGCGACGGTGTTGAGGTCGAAGCTGGCGGCGTAGCCAAAGATCAGGCATTGCAGCACGGGCGGTAGAAAGATGATGAAGCGGCTACGCGGATCCTTTAAGACCGCGAGAAACTCTTTGCGGATCAGCGCCAGGATACGAAGAAGCGAGGAGCGCATACCGAAACCTCAGGAGAGCCGCTTGCGCGTGGCCAGCCGGGTGGCGAGAACGAGCCCCGCGGCCATCAGCGTCAGCACTCCCAGATTCAGCCATACAACACCGCCGACATTGCCGGCGAGATATAGAGTTTGCAGCAATGTGACTGCATATCGTGCCGGCAGAGCGTAGGTAATGCCTCGAATGACGGCAGGCATGCTGCGCAGATCGTAAAGGAAGCCGGAGAGCATCATCGCGGGCAGGAACGTCAGCAACATGGCCAATTGGCTGGCAAGGAACTGGCTTTTGACCAGCGTCGAGACGAGCAGTCCAATTCCCAAAGCGACCAGGAGATAGATCATTGAAGCGAGACACAGCAAAAACAGCGAGCCACGCAGGGGGACATGGAATAGAAATTGGCCCGCCAAGAGGCAGAGCACGAAACCGATCATGCCCAATCCAAAGTAAGGTACGAACTTGGCTGTAAGAAACTCTCCTGCTTGCATCGGTGTGACGAAGAGCGCCTCGAGCGTGCCCCGTTCCCATTCTCGGGCGACCACCATCGCAGTGAGGAACGCGCCGATAATCGTCATGACCAACACAATCAGGCCTGGTATCAGGAAGAAATGACTGTCGTTGGCCTCGTTGAACCACATGCGATCCACCACGATTACCGCGCCTGCTGAAGCTGACGCAGTGAATGGCGATTGCGCCGCGCCCCATTCCGCAATCGGCCCCCCGGCATAGGCTTGCATGATGCGCGCCTGGTTCGCGTCCGTGCCGTTCACCACTATCTGAACGTCGGCCTCGCCTGTATGCCAGCGACGGCTGAAGTCGGCGGGAATCTGCAATATTCCGTCCACTTTCCGATCCAGCACCAGCGTAGTCGCCTCGTTCAATGAACGAGTCACCGTCACCACGAAATTAGGCGACAGGCGGAACGCTCCGACGAGGGCGACGCTGTCCGACGAGGCGTCATCGTCGACGACGGCGACGGAAACCTTGGTGACATCGAGCGAAAGGCCATACCCGAACAACAGAATCATCATCAGCGGGAAGACAATGCCGATGGCGATGCTGCTCGGATCGCGAAGGATCTGTCGCACTTCCTTGCGCGTCAGCGCCCAGATCCGCCGCCATTTTGCGAGCCACACGGTCACGGGCTCCCTAGGCAGACTTCCGCAAGGATTCGGTACGCGCCTTTTCAACAATGGCGATGAAGGCTTCCTCCATCGTCGCAGCCCGGCCGGGCTGCACCGGCGCGAGAGCACGCAACTCCGCAGGTGTGCCTTGGGCGAGCACCCTGCCGTCATCCAGGATGAGAGCTCGATCGCAATATTCGGCCTCTGCCATGAAATGGGTGGTCACTATGACCGTCACCCCGCTGCGGGCGAGCACGGTGATGCGCTGCCAAAACTCGCGGCGCGCGAAAGGATCGGCGCCGCTGGTCGGTTCATCCAGGAACAGAATCTCGGGCCGATGCAGGAGCGCGGCCGCCATGGACAGGCGCTGCTTGAACCCTCCGGGCAATTGCGCGCTCGGCAAGCGGACGAAGGGTTCGAGTTTGAACTGACTCAATGCCCAGGCGATGCGCTCACGCTTTTCGTTACGTTCCAGGCCGTAAGCGCGAGCAAAGAACTCCAGGTTCTCACCGACCGTCAGTTGCCCATAGAGAGAGAACTTCTGTGCGACGTAGCCCAGATGCTGCCGCGCTGAGGCCCGTGCTTGACGCACGTCAACTCCGGCGACCTTCAAAGTGCCCGCGGAGGCCGGCAAAAGCCCGCATAGCATGCGAAAGGTGGTGGTTTTGCCGGCGCCGTTCGGACCGAGCAGACCGAAGATTTGTCCGCGCTCCACGCTGAAGCTCGCATGATCGACCGCGATGAACTTTCCGAAGCGCCGCACAAGGTCGCGCACCTCCACGACGGCGTCTCCCGGGGTGCCTCCAATCACGGGTTCCTGACCCGCAGACGCCTGCCTGTCGGCTGCGTGAGCGCCGCCGGCTTGATGCAACAGCACCATGAATCCATCCTCGAACCGGGCCGGCGTCGGTCGCGCTTCCACGCCGGCCAATTGGCTGCCCTCGTATCCACCGGATCTCATCTGAACAACCAGTCGAACCTGCCCACATTCCGGCACTGCATCGATGACGTTGGGCTCTGCCAAGAGCCGCGCTTGTAAATCCCGTGCCCTGATGCCCTCCGGCGGCTGCGCGAGAAAGGTACGGCCGAGCGCCAAGCGGCTGACTTCCGTCGGGGGCGCTTCCATGAGCTTCTTGCCGTGGTTCAGCACCAGGACGCTGTCGCAGGTTTCAGCTTCGTCGGGATCACTGCTGCTGAGTAGGACCGTCAGACCTTCCTTGATCAGTTGACGGATGATCTCCCACAGCTCACGGCGGGAGAGCGGATCGACGCCGACGGTCGGTTCATCCAGGAGCAGCAATTCAGGGGACCGGACCAGCGTGCAGGCCAGCCCGAGTTTCTGCTTCATCCCGCCGGATAGCTGTCCGGCGAGCCGCTTTTGAAATGCATCCAGGCCGGTCATGGCCATCAGGCGTGCGTATTGCGCTCGCCTGTCGTCAGCCTTTACTCCATGCAGATCCGAATAGAGGTCGAGGTTCTCACGGACGGTCAGATCCTCGTAGAGACCAAATTGCTGCGGCATATAGGAAATCCGCGACTGAATCGCCTGCGGGTCTTTAGCCGCGTCGATGTCGAGCACGTTGACGGTTCCACCATCGGCCTTCATGAGTCCGGCCAACAGACGAATCAGCGTCGTCTTGCCCGCTCCATCCGGACCGACCAAAGCCGCGAGGCCGCCCTGGCGAAGGGAGAAGGAGATATCATCGAGAGCCAATACTGATTCGCCGGTCTCGCGGTGAAACGATTTTCGAACGTGGTCCAGCCGCAATGCGGGTGACGAGGCGGGCGTCGTCACGGCGACGGGGCGGTCGCAGAGGCCGACGTCTGCGGCAGCGTCTCCCACCCTCCGCCCAGCGCTTTGTAGAGTGCGATGAGATCGAGCGAAACGGTCTGATCGCTCAAAGCCAATTCGTCGTCGGATTGGTACAGCGATCGCCGAGCATCGAGCACGTCGAGAAAATTCACGCGTCCGTTCTTGTACATACCATCGGCCATTTCCAGCGAGCGGCGGTTTTCGAACACCGCATCGGCGAGCGCCCGGTGCCGGTTCTGCTCTTGGGCGTACGCGACGATAGCGCTCTCGGCCTCTTGCAGGGAAACCAGCACGGCCTTCTGATACGCCGCCAGCGCCGCCTCTTGCACGGCAGTTTGGGCCCGCACTTGCGCACGCACTCGGCCAAAATCGAGCGCCCGCCATTGCAGGCTCGGTCCGATCGACCAGAAACGGCTACCGGGTTCGAACCATTTGCTGAGACTGACGCTCTCGATCCCCGCTTCCCCGGTGAGGGAAATCTTTGGAAACCAGTCCGATTTTGCGACTCCGATGCGCGCCGTCTCGGCCGCGAGTTGCCGCTCGGCCCGACGCACATCCGGGCGACGGCGCAGGAGGTCGGCGGGTAATCCGATCGGAACTTCCGACGGCACCCGCGGGATCGCGACAGGCGCAGACAGTTCGGCCACAAGTTCGCCGGGTTGCTGACCCAGAAGAACCGCTAACCCATACATGGCCGCCCGCTGGGCAGTTTCGAGCGGCGGAATCGCCGCCTCCATGCCTGCGAGCAACGCCGCTGCCCGCGTGACATCCAATTCGGTTGCCACCCCGCCTTGAAAGCGGGCGCGGGTGAGTTCTAACGCTTCCTTCTGAAGCCTAAGGTCGCGCCGTGCAATTTCCAAGCGTTGCTGGTCGCCCCGCAGCTCGACGTAGTTTCTTGCCACTTCGGCCAGCAGGCTCACCATCGCATCGCTGCGCGCCTCGATCGCTCCTTCCCAGTCCGCGGTGGCCGCTTCGAGCGCACGGCGTTTGCCACCAAAGAGGTCTATCTCCCAGGAGGCATCGAAGCCCGCCTGATATACGCTGTATTCAAAGGGGAAGTTCGCCGGCAACGGCAACGCGCCGAAGAAAGGCTGGTTCTCGCTCACCTTCTCTCGAACATAGGAACCGGAGGCGTCGACCGCAGGCCAAAAATCGGCCGCGCTGCCGCCCCGGACTGCCCGGGCTTGCTGCAGCCGGGCTTGCGCCATGCGCAGGTCGAGGTTCGATTGCGCCGCACGCCGGATAAGGGATTCAAGCTCACCATCGTTAAACGAAGCCCACCAGGACGAGGTCGCAATCGAGCCGCTAGTCACGGCGCTGGGGACCGGTGAGACCCACGCGGCTGGAGCCTTAGCGGGGGACGAGTGATAATCCGGACCAACGACGCAGCCGCCGGCGCCGGCAACGCCGGCTATTGCCAGCCGCCCGAGGATTTTTGTCCACGACATTTGCGCAACACCTTCCTAGGGGTTACGCCGCGCGGCCGGGCCTAATTCCAGAAGCACGGTCGCCGGCATGCCTAGACGCATTTCGTTTTGCGGGTCTTGCACAAAAACGCGAATTTCATAGACAAGGCTCGAGCGCAACTCCTGGGTTTGAACGGTTTTCGGAGTAAATTCTGCGACCGAAGAAATGAAACCGACCCAACCCGAGAGCGACTGACGGGGAAAGCTGTCCGTGCTGATCGACGCTCTCATACCGCTGTGAATCTTCCCCAGATCAGGCTCGGATATGTAGGCTCTGACCCACTTTGGATCGAGGAGGGCCAAATTGAGAACCGGCCTTTGGGGGGATGCCATCTCGCCTGGCTCCAAGAGCCTGGAGCGGACCACAGCGTCGCTTGGGGCGACGAGTTCGGCGTCCGCCAGTTGACGGCTCAAGAGTTCGAGTTGCGATTCGTTGGCACGCAGCTGCGCCTCCCCTTGAGCCACTTCCTCTTTCCTGGGACCGATCCTGGAAAGATCGAGACTCTTTTCCGCGACCGCCAAGCGCGCCTGCGCCGAGTCCAAGGCAGCTTTGGCGCTTTCCAGGTCTTGCTCACTGATGGCTCGGCCGGTGGTCAGGGTTGTCAGCGCCGTCAGACGCCTCCATTGCTGCTCGGCATTGACTTGATCCGCTTTGGCTGACGCGACATTGGCCTGGGCCTGTTCAATCTCCTGCGGGCGACTGCCGTGATGCAGCTTTTCAACGATTGCCTGCTGTGCATCCACGAGTGCCTTTGCGGTCGCCATCTGCGGCTTGAGCCGACTCGTATCCAGCCTGGCCAATACCTGGCCGCGCGTGATCATGGCCCCTTCCTGGACCAGCACCTCGGCGATGCGCTCGTTATTGTTGAAAGCGAGATCGACTTGACGCAGATCGACATTCCCGTACAGGACCAAGCGGTTCTGGCTTTTGTCAGAGTTTGTCCCGAGCCGACCGAGTCCAAACCCAACCGCGATGGCGGCCAAAATCAATAGCCCCACAATGACGAATATCCGATACCGATCGAAGAAGGACCGAGTTGGGGTCGCAGGAGTTACTGGGGTCGCTGCGGCGGCGATAGTCTGAGTCGGAGGGACCGTGATGGCTATTGACCCTCGCCGAATTCGTACCATATGGCGTTCAACACGCCGAATGCCAAAGCGAAGCCAAGACCCAGAATCCAGCTGAAGTACCACATCAGCCACTCCTTCGTATTCTAATAGAAGCCGACATGACGTCGAATTGCTTCGAGTGAAACCTGACCGCGCAAGACGCGATAAACCCATGCCGTATACGCCAACACAATCGGTAGAAATACAATGACCGCGATGAGCATGATGAATAAGGTCTTGGCGCTGCTCGATGCGTCCCAGATCGTCAAACCCTCGCCGGGATCGGTGGATGACGGCATCAGAAACGGAAACAGCGCCACGCCGGCCGTCAGAATCGTCGCCGCCTGCGTGACCCCACTGGCCACCAGTGCGACTCCAAAGCGATGCACGCGCAACAGCCGATAAGTCAGCAATGCCGCGCCAATTCCACCCGCAGGCGCCAGCCAAAGCACGGGGTGAGCGTGGAAATTATCGAGCCAGGCGCCGGCTGCAGACACCACGGTTTTGAGCAGCGGGTTGGAAGGGCCCGCGCCGTCGGCAGCAGAGGTGATTCTCTGCCCCTCTATGCCCGCGAAAACCCAAACCCCCGCGGCGATGAAAAGACCGGCAAAGACCAATGCAGCGGCCTTGCCGACTGCGGCGGCGCGTGCACCGAGCGCACCTTCCACTTTGAACGACGCATAGGTCGCTCCATGCATGACGAGCATCGACAAACTGACGAGGCCGCACAACAGAGCGAACGGGTGCAATAGATTGAAGAATCCTCCGGTGTACACGGGTCGCATCATGGAATCGAAATGAAAAGGCACTCCGATGAAGAGATTTCCGAAAGCGACTCCGAATAGAAGGGCCGGCAGGGCGCCACCCACGAGCAACGCCCAGTCACACGTGTTGCGCCACCCCGAGTCCACGATCTTTCCTCGAAAGGCAAACCCTACGGGTCTTACGATGAAGCCCACCAATACCAGAAACATGGCGAGATATAACGAGGAGAACGAGGCTGCGTAGAGCAGCGGCCACGCGGCAAACGCGGCGCCTCCGCCCAGGATGAACCAGACCTGGTTACCTTCCCATACGGGTTCCACGGATTCCAATAAGGCGCGGCGCTCATCGTCGTTGCGCCCGACGAACTTGAATACCGCGCATACCCCTAGGTCGAAACCATCCATGACTGCAAATCCGATCAGCAGCACGCCGAGGATCAACCACCAGATGATTCGAAGCGATTCATAGCTCAGCATAAGGTGGCCTTAAGCTCCGAGGGTGGGTGCGGGCTTCGCGGCGCTCGCGACAGGATCGGGCCAGTAGCCCAATCCGTCGGGACCGAGCCGTATCATGCGCAGCATCAGATAGACATCCGCAGCCGCGAGCGATGTGTAGAAAACGACA
>Ga0182013_10009106_pt1 | contig 10516 bp, 4 predicted proteins | sample 612S2MmetaG_FD_120487 | JGI IMG/M metagenome (GOLD analysis project Ga0182013, IMG submission 120487) | Permafrost microbial communities from Stordalen Mire, Sweden - 612S2M metaG | ecosystem: Environmental > Terrestrial > Soil > Wetlands > Permafrost | place: Sweden: Stordalen | collected...
TGCAAGTACACCGATTGCGGCAGATTTGTCTGCCAGTGATTCGTCGCCCGCGCCCAAAGAACCGATCCAAAGAAAATGTAGGCGACCACCGCGGCGACTGCCACTGGTGACAGCCCGCGCCGTATCCAGCGCGATGCGGCGTCGGCGTTTTTCCTCGGTGGCAACGCGAACTGCAGCGCATCCTGCGCCGGGCACGCCGCCACGCAAGCCAAGCAGGCAGTACATTCGGCCGACCGAATCTGCACGAGTTGATCTACCGGCAAGTGCGCCGGGCAATCGCGCGCGCATTTTCCGCAGTCAATGCAGGCCTCTTGGTCGCGCCGAATCTTCACCGGACTCAGCAGTGATGCAACGCCCAGCAGTGCGCCATAGGGGCACAGATACCGGCACCAGAAATTCTCAACCAGCATCGACATCAACACCAGCGCCACGATAATCACCGCGGCCGTCCCGCCAATATCGCGGAAGAAATTCATCATGCGCACATCGACGACGATTCCAAACGGACTCTCTAGAAATGCATCGAGCGCCTCAACAGACATAGCCCCGATAAAGGCCACAAAAAAGCCGAGTAGCACGTATTTCAAGATGCGCAAGGGAAGGTCTATCCATTTGGGCAAGCACAAAGTCCCGCGGAAGATCTTGCGGCCCAGCTTCCACAAATTCTCTGAGAGTGTGCCGACCGGGCACAACCACGAGCAGAAAGCCTTCTTCAGCAGCGCGCTCATGAGAACGAAGCCGATGAACAGACACATGGCCGCCGGATGAATCGCCGGCACGTGTCCGGTACTCAGCAGGTATTTGGTATTCATCAGGCCGGCAATCGGCAGCCAGCCCTCCACCCCGGCAGGGCGGGGAACATACATCCCCTCGCCGCCACGCTCAAAGTACCGCACCCACAAAAAGAACCGCAATCCGAGCCAGCCGTTGAGCGCAAGGAACGCCCATTGCACGCTGTGCCGAATGATCTGCGAGCGGTCCCGCACGCTGCGCCGAACCAGCCGGTTCTTCGGTTTCTTCTCGACTGTCGGGGGCGTCGTGATCGAATTCGTAGCCATGGCGTTGTCCTGTTGAATTCAGGATCAACCTTGTCCAAATAGCGCGTCTGCGACCTGGGTCACACGATTCGCTCCCAGAAGAAAAAATCCCTCCGGCCCCCGCACCCGCCAATTCGACTGCGCGATCTCAGCTTTCCTGCGGATTCCGCTCCATCAGCAGCATAACTCTCTCATTTTCGAGCACCGTTCTGTCGGCAACGTGGAACCAGCGGCCGAAACTCTCCATCAAGTCCGCCTCGCTCAGCTTTCCGTACAGATCGTCGCGGCCGCGCAGCCACTCCTGGAACATGGGATCGGAGGGCGGAACCCATTCGAGCACCAGCCATCGCGTCGTCAAGCCCGCCGCCAGCTCCGCAATCAACTCCAGTGGCGCCTGTTCACGCAGAATCAAATGGTGAATCACCGCCAGCATCAAGACCATGTCGAACTTGCCCTCGAGCCGCTCCAGAAGCGAGAACTGCTCGCGATTCATCCATCCCACCGCCGGCGTCGGCCGGGCAATGTTGGCCACCATCGCCGTCACCGGCAACCTCAGCCGCGCTGCCCTTTGCCAAAGAGAATTCACGGCTCCGGAATCATAGTCCAGCGCCACCACCTCAGCTCCTGCCTCCGCGGCCAACTGCGAAAACGTGCCTGTATTCGCTCCTATATCGAGCACGCGCGCAGGATTCGTTCGCAACAAAGCCGACTTCACAAACTGCTGCTTCAGGTCCACGTCGGTCGAGCCATAATGCGTAGCGTTCTTCTCATATTGGCTCCATTGGGTTTCATTTGCCGTGTGCGCCGCACGGCGAATCTGTTTGCCCAGCCGATCAAATCGCTTGCGCAGAATGTGCGCCGTCAGTTCAGGATCGGCGTTCTTCTGCGCTGGCCTCGCTTTTTGCGTCTTTCCACTCGATCCTTCAAGAAGCGTTGCCAGCGTCACCACATCCAGCAGGTCCGGCCTCAGCCGCTGCCAGAAACCCAGCGCGTCATAGAGCGTTCGCGGCTCATACCCATCGCGCGAGAAAATCGACGCCTGCAATGGCCAGTTCAACAGCTTTTGCGCCAGAAGCGGCAAAAGAAACGTCCGCACAAACTGCCCATACGCCAGCCACACGCTCGAGTGAGGATCGCGCCGCTCGAAAGAGAGCACGTCCACCAGAACCGGCCGCGGCCCGGCAAACACAATGTTAAGCGGTGTCGCGTCCTTCAGGGTCCATCCAGCCTTGACCGCTTTTGAGGCGACTCTCAGTGTGAGTTCGGCCGCATCCTGCCATTGCCCGACCGTCCACTCCCACGGGTACGAAATCGGATCGATCCGCGGATGCCGCAGAGCTAGTCCTTCAAGAATTGGCGCTTCGGGGCCTGTTTCCAAAACTTCGCTGGCAACCAGGTCGCCGCTGCTCTCCAGGCTCAACCGCAGCGGGGAAGCGAGAAACGCGCGCGTCTCTTCAACTGCCGCGGGACGTATCCTGCGCAACGCGTGCGTCTCGGTGAGCCACAACTGTCCCGCCGGATCGCGAAACGTCCAACCCGGCTCGCCTTCTGGAAGCGTGATGGCCACCTTGTCATTGCGAGATTCGGCTGAGCTGGTCAACAGTCCCCATCCTTCGATTGCGGGCACAGCGAACAGCCCAATGAAAGTTTTCTTGTCCTGCGCCGGCCTAGACCCACTCTCCGCGGCGCATCAACGGCTCAGCCGTTCCCGCCGCGGTAATGCCGTCAATGTCCATCTCCGCCGAGCCGATCATCCAGTCCACGTGAATCAGGCTGTCATTGGCCCCCTTGCCAGCAAGCTCCTCCGGCGTCAGCTTGTCTCCATCGCGCAGGCACGATGTGTACGCCTGCCCGAGCGCGATATGCGATGCGGCATTCTCATCGAAAAGCGTATTCAAAAACAACACGCCGCTTGCCGCGATGGGTGATGAATGTGGAACCAGCGCAACCTCACCCAGCCGCCGCGCGCCATCGTCGGTGCTGATTAACTTCTGCAATACTTCTTCGCCGCGGCTCGCATGGGCTTCAACGATGCGCCCGTGCTCAAACCGAACCCGAATGCCTTCGATCATGGTCCCCTGGTGCGACAAGGGTTTAGTCGCCGTCACCGTGCCGTCCGCGCGATCTTTGTGCGGAGTTGTGAAGACTTCTTCGGTGGGCATGTTGGGAATGCAATACACATCGTTCTCCGCCGTTGTGCCGCCGCCCAGCCACAGGTGGTCATCGGCAAGGCCCAACCGGAAATCGGTTCCGGGCCCACGATACTGCAAAGCCGCATAACGCTTCTCGTTCAGGATTGCCGCACGCCGCTGCAAGCCCGCGTCATGGCTCTTCCACGCGGCCACTGGATCTTCGCGGTCGACGCGCGTCGTCCGGAAGATCGCCTTCCAAAGCTTTTCCAGGGCCACGTCCGCTCGCTCATCGGGAAACACTGCCGCAGCCCATGCCGGCGTGGCGCTCGCCACAATGGTCCAGTTGATCGCGTGCCGCGTAATCAACTCCAGTGCCGGCCGATAAGCCTTCGAGACAGCGCGGTTGGCGCGGCTCACTTTTTCGGGATCTTCGTTCGAGAGCAGCGAGGGATTGCCGCCCGTGATCGCCAGGCGCGCAGCGCCGCTCTTGAAGGCCGCGCCCATTCCCTCGTACAACCAGTTCGCCGCCTTGTCAAAGCTCTCATCGGGCGCGAAATGATACCGCATCAGCGCAGCCTCATCGTCCACGTAGAGCGTCGTCACCAGCGAAGCACCGGCGCGATAAGCCTGCTCCGTGATACGCCGCGCTAGCGGCAGTGCCTCGAGCGAAGCCGTCATCACCAGCTCCTGCCCAGCGCGAAGACCAAGCCCCACGCGCACCGCTACTTCAGCAAGCAGATCCAAATTCTGTTCATGCGTTCGAACACTCGGTGTTGCGACAGAAAGACTCATCTAACCAACTCCTCAACGCGCAAGAGAGCGGGCGGCCATCAGGTGCCGCCCGTCCAGTCTTCTTGATTTTATGATGTCAGCGCCGGGGTACGCCCGCTCGACCAAACAACGCCGGGGCCCCCAGGTCTCGCGTTTGATACCTCGGAAAGCACGAGCTTTCCCAGCCAGCGCAGGCCCTCGCGGACGGTCTCAAACGAACTCGAATTCGTCGCTACCCAATCTTCCCCAGAAAAACACCCCCAAGCGCCGCCACGTTCCGCCCCAGATCGTACAGTTCAATCACCCGCGCTCGCGCACTCGTCGCCAGCCTCAACCGCAACTCCCGAGAATCGACCAGCCGCGCCAATGCCTCAGTCAATGCATCCAAATCCGACGCCGGAACCAGCAGACCATCCACCTCGTTACGAATCAGCTCTGGAATTCCGGCAATCAGCGTGGATACGCACGGCACCCCCATCGCCATTGCCTCCATCAACACCACCGGAAGTCCCTCGGCGAAACTCGGCAAACAGAAAACGTCCGCCTGCTCATAGAGGCTCCGTATCCGGTCCTGGTTCACCGCGCCCTCGAAAACCACCAGTTCCGGCGACGCAATCTTCGCGGCGCAAGCCCGCAGCGAAGTCTCGTCGGGCCCGCTGCCCACCAGGCGAAGCCGCACGCTGCGCCCGCTCTGGCTTAGTCGGTACACGGCATCGATCAACAAATGCTGGCCCTTCGCTGGAGTCAGCCGCCCCACGCACAAAATCTCAAGGGCGTCCTGCTTCTCCGCTTTCTGCCCATAGACCCGAAGACCGTTTCGCTCCGGGGAAAACAGCGCACCATCCACCCCCAGCCGCACCACGCTCATCTTCGCCCAGTCGCCATAAGGAGACAGGTTCATCAGCTGGCTCCGCGTATACGCGCTGATGCACACAAGGAAATTGGCCGCCGCAATTTTCTCCGCCAGGTATTGTCCCCGCGCATCGGCAAACTCATCCGGCCCATGCACCGTCATCGAAAATCCGCACCCCAGCACCCGCTCAGCAAACAACCCCACACTCGCCGCCTGCGACGCCAGGTGCACGTGCAGGTGCGTCTGTCCGTTCTTCCGCATCCAGCGGCCCACCATCAGCGCTTCAGTAAAGTAAGCCAGGTTCAACCCCAGCCGGCGAACGTCCAGGCGAGCCAGCCGGAAGGCCATCGCCAGCCCACGCCAATACCCGCCAAAATGCCGCGCCCATCCCCAGGCATGCGCAAGCACCGCACCCGGCACGCCATCGCGCTTCAAGCAATAGGTGCGCGCCGCCTCGCTGCGCTCTTCTTCCGTCAGTTGGTCTGCCGTCCGATCGGGCGGATTGATCGATGCCGTCTCAACCCGAAAGCCGCGCAGCCGCAGCGCCAGAACTTCGCGCAGCACGAAGATCATCGAAAGAGTCGGATACCGGCTTATCAGGTACGCAACCGATCGCCCTCCACTTGCGTGGCGCGCCTGCCCCTCCGATTCACCGGAAACACTTGGGTCCATCATCCGCAACTCTCCGCCGAGTCAATCCGCCGATTCCATCTCGTCCCGCATTACAACCTGCAGGAAACGGCGAGCTGCCCGTGCCATCCCCAGACCCGCTGCCGTGCATCGTACCTTCAGCCAGCGGACAGGGAAGTCGTCATGCCAGGGACTCCCCAAGTATATGTTCTTCAACGCTCTGCGCAACTCAGGGAAGGCAAGTCAAAACCGGGCCGCCCCGATCCGGCCCAAGCCAGCCGCGCAGGGCGCAGGATAGAATCACTGGTTCCGGCATTTGGACGTGTCGGCAGTGGCATGGTTGATCGGGATCCACGCAGCAGGTTGCAACCGGGGCTGTACGAATTTTGGAGCAAGACTTTCTATGATGGAATTCCACATTGCGCGGAAGGCCCGGGAACGCTACCGGTTCGCAGAGTCGCTCTTCTCCTACACGGGTAACGTGGTCTTCGCGAACATGGCCGCTTGCCGGCAATTCGCCCACCGCATGAACCAGGTGCGCGACGCGGCCCAACATCCCGATCGCGTCGTCAACGCCGGCGCTCTCTACGCCATGGGCCTCATCGACGAAGCCAGTCACGTCCTCATGGCCGCCTATCGGAAGCAGTTCGACCCCGAAGTGATGACCAGCGCTCTCGACTGGTTCTCCGCCCAGGTTGGCCCCGAGGCGCTCGACACCATGCTCCTCACCTTTGTCGAGCAATTCCCCGGCACCAGCGTCATCCGCGGTCTTGAGACTCCGAAGCAATGGCTTACCGGCTCAACCGAAGGCACTCCCCACCGCGCTGCCGCTCTCGAAGAGCTCATGCTCCTCTGGTCCGCCAATCGCAACCAGGCGTTTCGCCCCTTCGAAGAACTCTTTGAAGACAAGCCGCTCGCCGAAAAAACCGTCTACCGCGAAGTCACGAAACAGCTCCCCGAATATTTTTCTACACGTCCGCTCATCCCGCTTCCCGGCGCCAAGCCCGTCAGCCTCTTCGACCTCCTTCGCGCCCCGGCCGTCGATTCTCCTGCCAGTTTGAGTGAGCAACTCTCGCTCATCCGTCGCCTCTGGAAGCCGCTTCTCGGCGACGATCTCGATCGCTTCCTGCTAATTGCCGGCGAAATCCTGCACGAAGAAGAACTTGCCATCTGGGCGCAGTTCAATCCGCCCGATGCGGAAGCCAACGCCGCCGCAGCCGCACGCGCCAGGGAAGCCGCCGAGCGCCATCGCCGCCAAGGCCAGCAGCAGTGGCACTCCATCGAAAGCCATGCCGACGTCCCGCAGTTCGGCGGTCAGGCCGTCGAGTACGAGAAATTCAGCCCCGACACCGCCTGGATGCCCAACACCGTGCTCATTGCCAAGAGCACCTACGTCTGGCTGGCGCAGTTAAGCAAGCAGCATGGCCGGCACATTCACCGCCTCGACCAGATTCCCGACTCCGAACTCACCACACTCGCCGCCCGCGGCCTCAATTCACTCTGGCTCATCGGCGTGTGGGAACGCAGCCGCGCCTCCAAAACCATCAAGCAGCTCTGCGGCAATCAGGACGCCGTCGCCTCCGCATACTCGCTCTTCGACTACAGCATCGCCGAAGACCTCGGCGGCGAATCTGCCTACGTGAACCTGCGCGACCGCTGCTACCACCACGGCATTCGCCTCGCCAGCGACATGGTGCCCAACCACATGGGCATCGATTCCCCCTGGGTCATCGAGCACCCCGACTGGTTCATCTCCCGCTGGGAATCCCCTTACCCCGCCTACAGCTTTGAAGGTCCCGATCTCTCCCACGACTCCCGCGTGGAAATCAAGATTGAAGACCACTACTTCGACCAGACCGACGCCGCCGTGGTCTTCCGGCGCCGCGACCGTTACACCGGCGAAACCCGCTTCGTCTACCACGGCAACGATGGCACCAGTTTCCCCTGGAACGACACCGCACAGCTCGATTACCTCAACCCCGCCGTCCGCGAGCAGGTCATCCAGACCATCCTCCACGTCGCACGGCTCTTTCCCGTCATCCGCTTCGACGCCGCCATGACCCTGGCCAAGCGGCACTTTCATCGCCTTTGGTTCCCAGGGCCCGGCGCCAGCGGCGCGATTCCGTCGCGCGCGGAATCTGGAATGTCGCAGGCCGACTTCGATCGCGCCATGCCCCAGGAGTTCTGGCGCGAGGTTGTCGATCGCGTCGCGCAGGAAGTACCCGGCACCCTTCTGCTCGCCGAAGCCTTCTGGCTCATGGAAGGCTATTTCGTCCGCACCCTCGGCATGCACCGCGTCTACAACAGCGCCTTCATGGTCATGCTGCGCGACGAAGACAACGCCAACTACCGCTCGGTGTTGAAAAACACTCTGGAATTCGATCCGGACATCATGAAGCGTTACGTCAACTTTATGAGCAATCCCGATGAACGCACGGCGATTGATCAGTTCGGCACGGGCGATAAGTGCTTCGGCGTTGCCGCCCTTATGGCTACCCTCCCAGGGCTGCCCATGTTTGGCCACGGTCAGATCGAGGGCTTCACTGAAAAGTACGGCATGGAGTACCAGCGTCCCCGCTACGACGAGCATCCCGATCACTGGCTCGTCGAACGCCACGAGCGCCAGATTGCGCCGCTCCTGAAGCGCCGCTGGCTCTTCGCCGAAAGCAGCAACTTCCTCCTCTACGACTTCTTCACCGACGCTGGCTCCGTCGACGAAAACATCTTCGCCTACTCCAACCGCAACGGAAACCAGAGCGCCCTCGTCATCTACAACAACCGCTACGGCTCAACGCGCGGTACCGTCGATTACTCCGCCGCCTATGCCGACAAAGCCGCCGGCCACCTGCGCCAGCAGCGCCTGCGCGAAGGCCTCGGCATCAGCGGCGACTCGGCCCTCCTTCTTGCCTTTCGCGATGAGCTTACCGGCCTTGAATATCTTCGCTACGCCGGTCAGGTTGCCAATCAAGGCCTCACCCTCGATCTCCATGCCTACCAGTGCCACGTCTTTCTCGACTGGCGCGAGCTGCGTCCAACGCCCGCACAACCATGGGACCGTCTGTGCGACCAGCTCAACGGTGCCGGCGTGCCCAGCCTCGACGACGCCCTCGTGGCTCTCGAATTGCGCCCCTCCCACGATGCGCTTCGTCAGCTACTCAATCCGGACGTTGTGCGCCTCCTCGCCGATCTCGCTGAGCATCCGCGTTCCATCGTCGACGGCAAAAGCAAGGCCAACGCTGAACAGCGCAAGGAATTCTTTGACCAGACCTGGGCCCACTGCGAACGCTTCCTGCGCGAAGCCCAAAAGGTCTATTCTTCCCGTCTCTCCGAGGAACATCGGAAGGCCGCAGCACCGCCCGCCAATCCCGGCCTGCTTGCGCCCGTCTTCCGCGAACGGCTCTTGGCCGCGATGCGCCTGCCCGTAATCGAAGCAGCCTTCCCCAAGCCCTGGACCGCCGCTGCCCGCCGCGTCCTCCCCAGCCCCAGCCCGCAATTCACAGCGACCGCCATGTGGGGACCGCTGCTCGCTTGGAGCGTGCTCGAGCTGCTTGCTGAATCCATTGACGCCGCCAATCCCCAGCAGACCGCCCTCGATCTCTTTGACCGCCTCCGCCTCCGCGAACCGCTCGGCCAATCGTTCAACGCTCTAGGCTTCGAGGGCGAAGAAGGATGGCGCGTCGCCGCGCGCATCAAGGTCGTGCTCCTGAGCGAGGCCGGCGTGGGAAGGGAAGAGCCCGCACCCGCCGCTCCCTCCGAAACCGAACTGCCCTCGACCGAATCCTCTTCGACTCCGCCAGAGGTAGCCCCGCGCTCAATCGAAGTGCAGCCGCAAGTCACTGCGGCTCCGCCCGCCCCCGTAGCCGCACCGCAGCCGGACGCACCAGCGATTCCCTCGGTCGAGCGCGTCGCCCTCGCGTCTTCGCTCTGGCTTGACCCCGATGTCCGCTGGCTCACCGGCGTCCACGAATCCCAGGGCCATTACTTCCTTGTCCGCGAGCGTTATGAGGAGTTGCTATGGTGGCTCCTCCTCCCCGCGCTCCTGCGCCTTGCCGGCGAACCCGCTTGGAACCGCGCCGCCATCGGCGAAATGAACACCATCGTCGGCGAAGCCCTTGAGACCGCGGAAGCCGCCGGCTACCGCATCGACGCTTTGCTCAAATCCTCTGCCGACGAAGATCCCTCGCCTGAAGTGAGCCCAGCTGAACCTCAACCCAATCCCGAGCCAACTCCAACTTCTGCTCCCAAATCGGCGCCCTCCAAAGCGAAACAGCGCGAAGCCCAGAAAATCGGCATAGTGGAGGTCCCGACGCCGGACACAAAGAAATAAGCTTTATCCGCTCCGCTGAACTCCGGGCGATTGAGCCCTTTAGATTTGTCGCGGGGCCCCCCGACCCGTAGAATCACTGGAGGGCCTTCAGCAATGGCGGCCAAGTCCTCACCAGGTACCGATGAGCGAACAGGAATCAAGCACCACAATTCAGCAGCCGGCCATCTCTCCGGCATGGACAAGGATCGAACGAGCACGCCATCCCCAGCGGCCCTACCCCATGGACTTCATCGAGCGGATCTTCACGGATTTCAGCGAGATTCACGGGGATCGCGCCTATGGCGACGACGAGGCTGTGGCCTGCGGCATGGCTCGCCTCGGCTCGGATGAAGTCCTCGTCATTGGCAATCGCAAAGGCGGCAGTACCAAAGACCGCGTCCGCCGCAACTTCGGCATGCCCCATCCTGAGGGCTATCGTAAGGCGCTCCGTTGTATGAAAATTGCCGAGAAATTCGGCCGCCCCGTCCTCAGCTTTATTGATCTTCCCGGCGCGTATCCCGGCCTCGGCGCTGAAGAACGTGGCCAGGCCGAAGCCATCGCCCGCAACATTCTCGAGATGTCCCGCCTCCGTGTCCCGACCATCTCGATCATCTCCGGCGAGGGTGGCTCCGGCGGCGCACTGGCCCTCGCCGTCAGCGACCGCGTCCTCATCCTCGAGAATGCCCTTTACTTCGTCATCACTCCGGAATCCTGTGCCGCCATCATGTGGCGCGACGCGGCGCAAAAGCAGCTCGCCGCCGAAGCCATGCGTATCTCCGCTCCTGAA
>Ga0182013_10009107_pt1 | contig 10515 bp, 15 predicted proteins | sample 612S2MmetaG_FD_120487 | JGI IMG/M metagenome (GOLD analysis project Ga0182013, IMG submission 120487) | Permafrost microbial communities from Stordalen Mire, Sweden - 612S2M metaG | ecosystem: Environmental > Terrestrial > Soil > Wetlands > Permafrost | place: Sweden: Stordalen | collected...
CTCTGGAAGAAGGGGGTAGCCGTTTACAACAGTTATTGTCTGTCCTTGAGTCGATACCGTTGCCGGTGAAGAGGTTAGAGTAGCTCCTTCGATCCCCCACATCATATTATCGTGGCTAGTGACTGTAAATGTGTAATCTCCCGTAACAGGAACAAATAGAGTGCCAACAACGCACAGGTTGAAATCGCTATATCCATCAGTTTCAAGGGCAGGCGTAAAGACAGAAACGCTTCCTGTAATACTCCCGTCGGTTCCCAACTGGCTCCATGTCATCGGGACACTTGGAGAACCTACGCCATTTTCATCTGGAACAGCCTGTCCACCTGTGATGGTTGCATCGAAGATAAATGAATTCCCTGTTGTAAATCCAGGGCTTACATTTGTTCCACCCGGTCCTGCCAGTCCAGCATTAGAAATGGTTCGTACCGGCCCACTGCCTCCGGTGTCGCTAGGATTCTTCCATATATAATCACCCACATTGCTGCTGTGGTTTGAATCTCCCCAATAGTACGTGGTTACATCCCCAAGAATCGACAAGACATTGGCAATGCCTTCAATCTCTACCGTATAGTTGAGCGTGAATGAACCGCTGTTCGAGTTGAAAGTATTTGCTAGAGAGTCGATACCTATTTGCAGCGTGGACGCATTAGCCGGAACAGTCAGCGTCACTCCCGCCCCAATGTTGACCGCATCAACTGCCTTAAATGGAGTAGCAGCGTGGGGAACAAGCGTAATCCCATCGGCCTCGACAAATACGCCAATCACCACATCTGCCGTTCCTGGGACTGCTCCGCTCGGAGCCGGATTCTGCACGAACGCGCCAGGATAACCACTAGTGTTACCACTTGGCGTTGCTGGTGTTGCACTGGCGTTCCCGTTTACCGTCGCCGTTCCTGTGGCGCTGATGGTAACACTGGTAGCATTTAGGACGTTGATGATGTATGGAGCCGTTCCGTCACCCGCGTTCGTCTGTCCATAGTCGAATGATGCTTCTTGGCTGATAGTCCACGGCAATGTCGTTGCCGCGAGATTACCTGTGCCCGTAATCGTAGAATTTCCCGTAGCCAGCGTAGGAGCTAACTGAGGTTCTTTGATTCCGCCTTTGTAAATTTTCCCGTCACTTCTCGTTTTGGTGAAGCCGTTTGTGACAAAGTTTACTAGGTTCCCAACTCCATCAGTCGCGTTAGGACCAGTTGTGACTAGATATTGAGTGTAAATCGTTACGTTTCCTGCTGGGGCGCTATCACCTACATACATCCATGGCTGGACAGATATATTAGGACGAAAAGGAATCATTGAAACTGGATTTCCGCTTAATCCTGTGGCAACAGTCTTTACTCCGATTGTGGAGTTCCATATCGACAAGACTGTAGATGCCCCATTGACTATCGAGAAACCAGAAGGAGGGCCATTTGGAGTTGAATCGTTGATGCGATGCAGACTATGGGCCGCAGCCGCTAAGGTATACAAAGCCCCTGTAAGGAAATTACGGAAGGTGATGCCACCAGCGACGTAGTTCCTGATATTCTGGCTGATCGTAGTTTTCCCGCTCGCCAAACGGTTCTGCGGGTGGACCAGATCTACGCCTTTATGATCAAATGGTTCGGAAGCCATGCACTCACCTTTCCCTCGCCGCTCCCGGATAGCGAGGATGGATATAGTTTACAGCAATTAGCCGTTATCACCCTTTTTATTATAGCGGTTGACATCGCGTTCCTGCTGCAATCCGCGTTGGTCGAGGACATCCCCGAACGCCCCGAGCGACCGCAACCTGCTATTCTCGGCTGAGCATGACTGAATGGCCTGTTTTTCTAGTTCAAGACTGGCTTTCCATTCTCCACCGCCCATCTTCCAGCAAGCCCGCGATTGAGCAAGTAGAATAACTATTTCCCAATCTGATCGGCTGCATTGAATGAAGTCTGATGGGCTGGATGGCACGGGTGCGTTTGCAAGCACGGTGCATCCAATCCCTGAATTTACGGGCGCAGCGATGAAATCGGTTCCCCCTACTACGATGTTTGGCCCGAAGCCGCTAGGATCAGAATCCCAGTCTGGCGAAAAGCGATCCATGGCGTATATAGAATCCAAACTTACTGCCGCACCGTTTATCTTTCCTAATTCGATCCACGGCGTCTTGAGCATCAATTGTAATCCATCCATATACCGCTTTTGGCAATATGCCGCACGCTCTCTGTCAGTGGCTTCTGACTCTCTCCCTAGAAGGTCTGCCAACGCGCCATATTCCAATACCCACGCATGGTCATTCCAAATGTTTAGCAGCGTAGAATCAGGAGGATTAAACGGCGCTCCTGATTGCAATACGACCGCTTCGTAAGTTCCTGCTTGATCAGGTGGAATGTCTACCTGCCACGAAAGAGGCGGCTCGGAGGATAGAGAAAATGTTTGTCGCGTTCCTGCCTCTAGTTCGTAAAGAGGGGCGTTGTAAAATTCATTTGCAATTGTGTCGTCCCGGTAAAGGGTGGTTGGGTCTCCTGTTTGCGGAATATACCTGACGCGCTCCACGTCGATAATATTATCAGGAAGTTCGGTTCGTATAGTATTCGGAGTCAATGGGATATTAGCGAGCAGCGTTTGCCCGCAATTAGAAACTTGGATCATCTCATCCCTGCGCCGCTGTAGTGCTTGGCTTAGATCTGTAATGCTGAACTGGTTTGTTCCTGTCCAAGTGCCACCAGACGGCAACTCAAGCAACATATATTCCATCTCGGTGTAGCAATACGTGTCAGTCAGTGTGCGGAGACGCGGTGAACCAGCTAAGGTTCCCAAAGAGTTCCATAGATTTTGGGAATTGAATTGGAAGTCCTTCCTCCAATACCAAACAAGACTGTTATATTGCCTAAGTGCTTGGCTAATATATATTTGAAGTTCTGAATTCGTCCAAAAATTGTTCGGCTGTGTGGTATCGATAGCTAGGCGCTGCCCTAGTTGCTGTACGGCTTGGGCCATGGTGAGCCACTGGAAATTTCCTGCCATATTCCCTCGCTTGCTGTATAATGGGGTTGTGAGCGTATCAGCGCCCGCGCATCTCAGGTCACTGGAGGACCATCAATGTCAACCCCACATGCACCATCATACCGCAAATGTGCCGCATACGAAAAATTTCCTTCGATGTACGATACTTGTCCTTCTTGCGGTGAGCCTAAACACAAGCAAGCCAAATTATGCAACCGTTGCAGACTACAAATACGTAATTTTATTCAGCAGCCAGATGACCAATCCTCCCGCTTTATTCCTTTGACGCAAGGACAATATGCCATAGTAAGGACCGAACTTTACGAATGGCTGATGCAGTGGAAATGGTATGCACATTGGGACCCAGTTATGAAATCTTTTTATGCGGCTCGTAATGATTCCGCTTTAAGAGCGGAAAATCACCATGTAATCTGGATGCATCGTCAGATTCTTGGTTTAGAGGATGGCGACCCACGTCAAGGAGATCATGCTCTTCATAACACACTCGACAATCGCGAATATGTTGATGGGAGAGAGAACTTGCGGATTGCCACACCGCAGGAAAATAATTGGAACCAGTGTATCCGAAAGAACAACACAACGGGATATAAATGGGTATCCAAATTTCGTGAAGCGTACAGATTCCAGATTCGCGTAACCGGAAAGAGAATCGAATCAAGAGGTTTTAAGACGCCAAAAGAGGCTTACGACGCCGCTTGCATTGTCGCTGCGGAGAACCATAAACAGTTTATGAAAGTAGACTGATCCGTTCGCCATGCAAGTAGTTTATCCCTTTTTGCTGGCTACACGCTTACCTCGCCCGCTCTTCTTTTTTCCGTTCTTCTTGGAAGAAAGGCTGCTGATTCCTTGCGCCGCAATCCTGTTTGCTTCGGGTTGAGTGAGAGCAACATACTTCTTGCACTTGTAGCCATCCTTCCCCTCGTGGGACACCCTCACGACGAAGCCATTTTCTAACTTCTCTGTCTCTACACTCTTCCGCTCTGGCATTGAAGGAGACGCCACTCCTGCCGATTCGTTTGCCTTTGATTTTCTCTTCGCCATGATAATATCACTCCTTTTTGAAGTCTCTCCCGGTCCTTTTGATTTTACGCCTTTGCTGCGATCTTCTTGCGTGAAGCCTTCTTCTTGCCGCCCTTTTTCTTGCTTTTCTTCTTGCCGCCAGCTTTGGAAGCAACTCCGTGCTTCTTGGTTAATTTCTTTTTGCCTACTTCTTCCTGTTCCGCTGATTCGATTTCACCAAACATGATTATCCTTTCGTCGCTATGCGCTTGTGAGTAGTGCGTTTCTTCCCGGTTTTACGCGGTCCTATTTTCCCTTCGCGCCGAAGATACGAGAGCAGAATCGCCTTAGCCTGTGCTTTGCTTTTGACGATCTTTCTCTTCTTACCCTTCACCTTTTTGCCACTGTGAAGATGGCCTTCCTTAAAGTCTTTCATTATCTCCGCTGATGGCACGGCAACCTCCTAAACGCAAAAAGGAGAGAACAGACTCGCGTCTGCCTCTCCCGATGCACTCATTCTAGCATATAGAAACCTATTTTTTACACCGACGTGAAGAAGATTTGGCCAGCGATGGTAGCCGCGTACTTCACGGCCTTTGGATTCCATGTCAGCGGGAATGGTACGACTTCCCCGTTTGGCAGAGTTATGTTCTTGTGCGTCCTGATGCTATTGGGTGCGTAGTAGAGTGTCGCGCCGTTGGTTAAATCATTCAGTGTACCCGCAGACGCATCAAAGGCCAATTCCTGCGCTACGTCCCATGCAATGGCGTCAATACCAGTGGACTTGGCGGGGTCTATCCCGTACTCTGGATCAGATTTTACGCTCATAGAAGTGAACTGGAACGGAGCCATAATGATCGACTCAATGGACGCGCCGTGCTTCTTTACCCTATTCTGCACGACATTGATGATGCTGGTCATGCCCGGAATCTGACCGCGCCTATTCTCTTTCCAGGCGACCTCGGCAAGTAACATTTTTTCAGCGTTTGTCATGTGAACTCCAGAAAAAGACCGGCTGACTGCGTGTCAGAGCATCCGCCGGGTGGAGGTAAACTTTGCGCGGGCCGAATTACCGGCTAAAATCTGGCGTTGCAACCTTGCGTACCGGATACCAGATTACCCGCGCAAACTTTGCCCTTTCCCAACGTCGGGCCAACGCGGCGCAATCATCACTAAAAGCAGATACCGAGTTCAGTGATGATCTGGGAACTTTAGGGCGGTGGCCGATGGCTCATCACGCCCCTGTGGGTATTCTACTTCACAATGGCGGAAGTTTAGCCCCTAATGCGACGACTTCTTTGATCTCATACATCAGAAGCACGTTGCACGCCACCACCATAGTTGAAAATCTAAAATTGCGGATGTTTTAGTTCTAGTTGAAAGATTACCTTCGACAGCTTCACCAGGATGTCAGCAATGGAGGGGTCAAAGAACTTCCGATGTTGTACAACGAAGGTAAACACCCCTTCTTGGTATGACCATTGTGTAGCCACCCCCCATTTTGTCTCTGTTCCATTGTTACCACTAATGGGTATGCCCTCTTGTTGAGCCCCGGAAGTCAGGAGTTCGTATTGGGCGGGGGTCAGGTTATTGCAGGTTAAAGTCCCGGTGCCCGCCATGAACTCCCACCTGCAAGGATACTTATCATAAGTCAGAAGGGACAAAGACAATCCATGCATATCAATGTGCAAAGAATCGCCGCAAGCACAACGTACTTCAAGGTTCTCATTGAAGGAACCTGCCGACCCCCAGCCTACATTGGTATCAAAATGATGTATATGCTGTGGCATTATGCTATCTTCCCAATGCCTTGTTGACGGCAGCGGCAATCTTCTTCTCAGCCATGCCAGTACAAAATGGGGGGGCCGACAAAACGGTAATGCCGAGGCTAGGATTAGCGTATTCCCACGCTACTTGAACCCCTTTGTATTCTGCCGTCCCATGATCCCCGGAGATGGCAAGTCCTGTCGCCGCCTTGACGTCAGACTCCAGCGCGGTGTATTGCGCCGGAGTCACGTTCTGCCATGTTTGAGTTTTGTTTGCCATTGACGTCTCCCTACAGCCCAATCCGGCGCAGAGCGTAGATTGATGCACGCACGGATGCTTCAGCCGCTCCAGTCGTGATGCCGTAGTGCTCAGCCACCATTTGCGTGCTCACGTCAATCTGCTGCGGAGAAATCACCTGAGCAATCTTCACCGGAGCCGTCAGAGAAGCCGTTGAAAGCGTGTTGCCCTTGACCGTAGCAATAAGCGCTATAACTGCGGTTACGGCAGTAGAAAGTCCCTCAATCGCCGCAAGTACCCTCTGCTGGCTTTGCATATTGGTAATCTTGGCCGCTTGGAGGATAGACGTGTTTATCTGCTGCTGGAAGGTAAGTACCTGATTCTGCAAGGTGAGCAGAACCGAAGTCGAAGGATTGTCGAGGTAATTCTGAGCTTGCGCCGCAACCAGTTTAGCCAGCATATCGAATCCAGCTACGGCGGCACTAATGATAATTCCGCTGCCAGGATCAATCGACGCTACAACGCTGGCAACGGTGGTAGATGTGCTGATGATGGTGGGCGTCCAGGCAACTATATCCTGTGCAATGGTGGCCTTCGTGCAGCCGATAACCGGCGTGACGGCAAGGCAGAGCAGGGCGATTGCGGCCCATGCGGCGAGTTTGGACTGGAAACTAAATTTCATAATTTCTCTCCTTAATTCGGTTGGTCGTGCGATTAGCTCACAAAGCCTTCATTGCAGACAGAAGGCCATTCAGATCGAGGCCGCTGGGAGACTTGCCCTGTGCGTTGAGCCAAGCCTCCGAAACTATGCAGTAGCCCTCGTCCATCAGATTCAGCATAAACTCTTTCGTCGCTGGGATAAACATCCCCCACGAGGCAATGTGGACTCCCGCGCTTCCCTGGCCCACGCCGGTAATGCAGTGGCCTCCCATGATCGGAGAATCTGGAACGTAGGTCCAGTTGTCGGTATCGTCTTCAGCCGATTGAGGACACTTGATTCCCAAGTACGTCCCGCCGAACACGTCTGAAGCATACCGCATCTGTGCGAAACTGTTGAGGTCGAGGGATGCCCAGCCAAGAATCTTGTGTGTCACCGCTTTGCCGTTTGCGTCCGTGACTTTGATGCCCTCGCTCTTCCAGTATTTGAGCAGGTCGATAAGGCAGGTTCCTTGGTCGGTGCTGGGGTCTGATGGGTCGTATCCAGTCACGGCAGAATAAAGATCAATGGTCTGCTCAAGCGTGGCGTGAAGCGGCTTTCCGGTGTTGGCTGTCTCCACTTGGATTAGGTGCATGGCACCAGCAGGGCCGCAAATTCCCAAAGTGTCATTCCCCAACATTTTCAAATCAGATGGCTTGACCGCATATTCCCAGCCACGAGGGGCCACACCCGGCCACGATGTTGTTCTGTCGAGATAATCTCCAAACGCTGGAGTTGACAGCAATTTTCGAGGTTCCAGTTTGCCTAGCTTGAAATTCATGGTTCTCCTTCAGTTTATGGGTTCCTCGTTCCATCTTATGTTCAAACCCCGCAAGAAATCTTCGTCCTGCGGAGGTGCCTTGAAGTCGTCCAGCGCAGCCCATTCAGCGAAGATATGGGTTCCAATTTGCGTAAATACTGGCTGTTTGCACTTTTCACAGAAAGCCTCAAAGATGAGAACCGCACCACCGTCAAGTAGCGCGTATTCCACTTCCCTGAATCCGTGGGTACGTTCCTTGCAGTTTGGGCAACTTAGCTTCAGCGTGTGCGCCATCCAGCATCACCTCCCCAAAACTCGCATAGCCGATTGTACAACATCGGTGAAATATACGAACACAGCGACTACTACCGCGAAGACCCCTACAACAAATACCCCGCAAGCGACTACCAGAAGCGCCAGCATACTAGCAATGCGTTCCATAGATTTATCCCATACCATAATGGCCTCACTTTTGCGGTGGCGGCGCTGGCGTGACCGTAGTGGTAGTCTCCAGTGTAGACGTTTTCAAGGTTGGCGATACGGTGGTTTCCAGAGTGGCCTGTTGCACCGTAGTCGTGGTGAACTTCAGTTGGCCGCTCTTGTAAAGCGCTGCGATGAAGAAGCCAGTAAGGATCAATGTTTGCAAGTCAGGGGGGAGCATACCGAAATACTTCAGCACCATCACACGAAACGGCGCGAAGCCCGCGTAGGCCGAAGCTAACGCGAACGCTATGAACGCCAGCGTGTGCGTCGAGATGTTGTGCGCCACGAACCACTTCCATAATTTATTCATTTTTTTCCTCCTTTTCCCTTTCCTCCAGCATTGGGTTTTCCTGCGATTCCCTTTCCGCAATTTCCACTGGTCTCGCCTTCCACAATGCCGCCCTTCGGAATTGATCTAGCGTCGGATAAACAGCATCCATGTTTGCCTTTCTCGTGCTCAGTATACCGTTGCGGCCATAGCATCGGCATCGGTGGACGGTTGCTGTTAAGAACGGTCATTTCCTTGGGAACAGCCATCCTATTGCTGCGGATATAGACCCAATCAATCCGCCAATAGCTGCGCCAACTGCCACTGCCTGGGCTTTGAACAGTTTTAACTCAACAATAGCCTTTTCGGCTTTGCTCATACGCCCTGGTTGGCCGTTATCGACGATAGTGTTCATCTTTGTTTCAAGAGTAGTCGTCCGTCTTTCTGCCATCTGCCGCCAATCAGATGCATCCTTCCTACTAGCCTCTAAGCTGGTAAATATTGCTGTCAGTGACTCTCGGATTTCTCCCATCCTCGTCAGAATCATCTCTTCTACTGAAATCGCCACATCGCCTCCTTTCGTGATGTCATGGCTCGTGCTCTCCATTTGTATTCTCCAACTCCGTCGCTCAATTACTGAAATTTGACGGATACTGCAAAACGCTTACATCGTTTGCTATGACAGCCTCACCCCGCTGGGATTGTTGACCTGCGCCAGAGCCATCGTGCCAAACATCAGAACTACCAGTGCGAAAATCAGCTTCCCGTCTTGCTTCTTCTTATCCGATGGTCCATTCAGTCCAGACGACAATCGTCCCGTTGGTAAGTGTCACTTTGTAATAATTTCCCGGTAGCACACAAAAAGTCATCGAAGCCGCGTTGGTGTGCCCAGCGTCATAACCTGAGTAGTTCTCAGCTACTATCGTGCTGGGTGAGCTGTTGGTATCTGAGTACGCAGTGGCTGTATGCCCAATTTCTGAGTCCTGCGTAGCAACTGTAATAATCATCAGCTTGCTGGAAGTGTTTTGATAGATAGTTCCAAAAACACGGCTGCTGGTCACGACGGATTGAGTTGAAGTGACTGTTGCATTCGGCACTTCCACACTAATGTTGCTTCCGCTTTTCTTCCATGTGCCTAGCGTGTATCCGCTATCCGCTACTGGAGCAGTGCTGTCCAGGTTAGGACTGCTGATAGTTACGCCGTCCACGTTAATCGATGGGCTTCCGCTTCCACCTGGAACCCACGACAGGTTGCCACTACCGTCATTCGTCAGTGCGCCCGCTCCCTGCGTCCCAGGCATATTCACGTTGTAGGCCGTCACTGACGCTGGCGCTGAAATCTGCACGGTGTTGACCGGCGGAGTTGGCGGGGTGACCTGAGCAAGTAGCTGAATAGACTCAGGAAAAGTACACCCGGTCGCCATCGTGCAGATTTGAGAGCTATTCAATTCCGCTTGAGCCGGAGTCGCGGAAGCAAGATAAAGATTGTCGGCTGAAATTCCAATGTTTGCGCCAGGAAGAGATTCATCAATATCAATATCATTGGAACTGTTATCCGAGATGGAAATCCCCCCGCCTGAATCGAGAGATATTCCTCCAGTAGTAGTGCTTAGCTCTATTCCCGATGTTCCCGTTTCGTTTAATTGGATTCCATCTACAGTAATATCCCCTGACTGATCTGTGACATCATCAATAATGAAGGTATTGGTGTTATGCCCCCCTGAAAAATCACAATCGCATCCCCCTCCACCTACAATTAGGTCAGTCAGCGTCACAGGATTAGGATAAACCAGCGGTGGAAATCCTCCGCTCATCACTACGTCATACCCCTGCCCCGTAGCAGCGTAGAATAACCATTTTCCTAAAGTATCCGCAGTGAACGGGTTTGTTAAAGGCGTGCTTGATGAGTCTAAATAAATAGTGGCTAGAGTCGTTGTGCCCGTCAGGAATACTTCAACATCGCACTGAGGAATAATTCCCTGCAATTTATTCGTAGAAGGAAGCCCTGAAGTCTGCGCTGAGACTCCTCCCTGTGTGCAATAGCCATTGAAAGCTGCCGTCTGCCCATGCGCCGCAAGGACCGCGAGTGCCAATATCGAAAATGCTAATATCTTTTTCATGGCTCGTTCTCCGTTCCTCGTACTCGGATTTGCCCCATTACTGGGCCGTCAGTCAACTCCTTCAGGCGACGCAGCGCCTATGCAGCTTGATTACATCATGGGATCACGATATTGCCTATGATCTGAAATGCGTTGACCGAAGCCTGCCAGTTGGCCTTCTGCGCGGCGGCAATCGGTAGAGCCGCTTGCA
>Ga0182013_10009109_pt1 | contig 10514 bp, 9 predicted proteins | sample 612S2MmetaG_FD_120487 | JGI IMG/M metagenome (GOLD analysis project Ga0182013, IMG submission 120487) | Permafrost microbial communities from Stordalen Mire, Sweden - 612S2M metaG | ecosystem: Environmental > Terrestrial > Soil > Wetlands > Permafrost | place: Sweden: Stordalen | collected...
CAATTGATCGCGCCGATTCGCGCCGCCGCCGGCTCCACGCGATCCATGAATTCGAGCGCGGCTTCCTTATGCGGAATGGTCAGATTGCAGCCGGCAAATCCCAGCGGCGCGAGCGCGCGCAGCGCCTGGCCGAGCGTTCCCGGAGCGACCGGCAAAGGAACATAGGCGCCCTCAAGACCATATTGAGCGATCCAGTGATTGTGGATTTTCGGCGAACGGGAATGGGCTATGGGCCACCCCATGACGCCGGCGAGGAGGAAGCGATGGTGGTTTTGCGTCATTCCTCCCTCCCCCTTTGCCTGGGCGCTCGCGCTCAGCCCTGCGCGCAGGCGGAATGGTCTTGTCCGGCCAGCGCGGTGAACAGCGCGTCGTCCTCATTCACCCCGGCGTTGCCGGTGGTGAGGAGCTTCTCGCCATAGAAGATCGAATTGGCGCCGGCGACGAGGCACAGGATCTGCGCCTCGCGAGACAGAAACGAGCGCCCCGCGGACAGGCGCACGCGCGACTTCGGCATAACGATTCGCGTCGTCGCGATCATGCGCACAAGGTCGAGCGGGTCGAGCGGGGCCTGATGCGCGAGAGGCGTTCCCTCGACGGCGACCAGCGTATTGATCGGCACGCTTTCGGGATGAGGGTCGAATCCGGCGAGAACCTGCAGCATCCCCGCCCGATCCCTGACGCCTTCGCCCATGCCGATAATGCCGCCGCAGCACATCTCAAGCCCGGCGCCGCGCACGGCCTTCAGGGTCTCCAGCCGGTCCTCATAGGTCCGGGTAGAGATAATTTCGCCATAGAACTCGGGGCCGGTGTCGAGATTGTGGTTATAGGCGGTGAGGCCGGCTTCCATCAGGCGGTCCGCCTGCGAGCGGTTGACCATCCCCAGCGTGACGCAGGCTTCCATGCCGAGCGCGCGCACGCCGCGCACCATCTCCAGCACGGCGTCGAATCGCGGCCCTTCCGGCGCCGAGCGCCAGGCGGCGCCCATGCAAAAGCGGTCGGCTCCGGCCTCGCGGGCGGTCCTGGCCGCGCCAAGCACCTCTCCTATGGCCATCAGATCGACCCGGTCGAGCTTCACTTCGCGGTGATGCGCCGACTGCGGGCAATAGGAGCAATCCTCGGGGCAGCCGCCGGTCTTGATGGACAAAAGCGCGGCCTTCTGCACGTCATTGGGGTCAAAAAAGCGGCGATGCACGGAGCTCGCCCGCGCCACAAGTTCAAGCAAGGGCGAGTCGTGTATTGCGACAATCTCGTCGACGGTCCAGTCGTGACGCAGCGTGAATTCGGCGGGAGCGTTCATTATGCGCGGCCCTTCTCGGCTTTGCGGTTGCGGTTTGTGGAGCCGCCTTCATTGGAGTTCGCGGCGTCCGCTTTCGGCTTCGCGCCAGCGCGCCAGATATCGAAAGCTACATAGAGCCCCAAGAATACATCAAAGCCAGCGTTCGCCAATGCGAAGGGACCAGGCGTAAAGGCCGAGCCCGTGCCCAGATAATGGAAGGAGATCGCCCAGAAGGGATGCAGCAGAAGGCCCAGGACGACAAACCATCGTGAGCTGATCATGGACAGGAAGGCCAGCGAGCCGAAGACCGCGACGCCCGTCATTTCAATGCCGATCCAGGTGTTCGCGTTCTCCGAGCGGAAGGCGAAGCCGACATAAAGGAACGCAAGGGCGAGCAAGGCGTAGGCCGCAACGCGGGAGACGCTCTTTTGCGCCCAGAGCGCCAGCACCACGAGACCGATCGCGAAAGCGACGCCGAGGGCGGTGAAAAGTATGATTTCGGTTGCGTCTTGCATGATTGGATCGTTCGCCCGCGGTTTGCAGTTGGAAAAAGCCTTCGCCGCAGCAAGGTCTATATGTCCAAGCGCCGTCGCGAACAAGGGCGGGAGAGTTATTGTTCCGACTTCGTTCGCCTCATGGGGAGGGATGCCGCCCTGAGATGGCCGCATGTCCAAGCAAATTGTTGACGCAGGCGCGAATATTGCGAGGATCGAATTGCGCTTCAAAGCCTGATATAGGGAAGCGCGCCAAGCTATCATGAACGTCTCCGCCTCATGCAAGGATCGTCAAGAACGATGCACGTCGAAGACAACACCCCCTCCGCCGCTCCTTCCGCCGAAACTCATCCGCGCGCGGGCGCCGCCCATCCTCCAAAGGGCGATCATCTGCAGGAGGACATTCGCCTGCTAGGCCGCCTGCTAGGAGAGGCTGTTCGGGAGCATGAGGGCGACGAGGCCTTTGAGCGCATAGAAACCATTCGACGCCTCTCGGTCGCCGCGAGCCGTCACGGCGATACGGAAGCGGACGCGAAGCTAGATCAGCTGCTGCGCTCCCTCTCCTCCAAGGAGGCGCTCGCGGTCATTCGCGCCTTCAGCTATTTCTTGCACCTTGGCAATATCGCCGAGGATCTCCACCCCTTGCAGCTTCGCGCGCGGGCCGAGGCGTCGGGCGACAAGGCGAGCCTTGGCTCGGAGCCGAGCCTCGCCCGCACATTCGCTTATCTGCGAAAAGCAGGCGTCGGCGCCGGGAAAATCGCGCAAGTGCTGGCGCGCGGATGGATTTCGCCCGTGCTCACCGCGCATCCGACCGAAGTTCGCCGCAAGAGCCTGCTAGACGCCGAGCATGCGGTGTTTTCTCTCCTGGAAGCACGCGAGAACATGCGCTCCAAGATCGATCTCGCGCGCAATGAACTGCAGTTGCGCGCCCGCGTATCGCAGATGTGGCAAACCGAGTTGCTCCGTCAGTCGCGCCTCACCGTGCGCGACGAAATCGAAAACACGCTGAGCTATTACCGCACCACCTTTCTGCGGCAAATTCCGCACCTTTACGCGGACATCGAGCAACGGCTGGAAGGACTGCGCGTCCCGCCTTTCCTGCGCATGGGCGCCTGGGTCGGAGGCGACCGCGACGGCAACCCCAATGTCACCGCCGACTCCCTGGAGACGGCGTTGCGCATGCAGGCGGACACAGCCCTGCGCTTTTACCTCACGGAGGTGCATCAGCTCGGCGCCGAACTATCCATCTCGCGTAAATACGCCGGAGCCACCAAGGCGCTGGAGGATCTCGCCACGCGTTCGGGCGACGACAATCCCCACCGCGACGACGAGCCATATCGCCGTGCATTGATCGGCGTTTACTCGCGCCTCGCGGGGACCTTGGAGCAACTCACCGGCGGGCAGGCGCAGCGCCATGCGCTCACGCCCGGCGAGCCCTATGCGAACAGCTGGGCGTTTCTTGCCGATCTCGTCACCGTCGACGAATCGTTGCGCGTGCATCAGAGCGAGGTGATCGCCTCGCAACGGCTGGAGCCGCTCATCCGCTCCGTGGAAGTCTTCGGATTCCACCTTGCGACCGTCGATCTGCGCCAAAGCTCGGACCGGCACGAGGAGACTATCGCCGAAATATTGTCGCGCGCGCGCGTGTCGCCGGATTACGCCTCATTGTCGGAAGAGGAAAAGCAGCAGCTTTTGATGCGACTGCTCAGCGATCCGCGCCCCGTGCGGCTGGTCGACGAGGAATATTCCGAGAGCGCGGAAGGGGAATTGGCGATTTTCGCCAAGGCCGCCGCCATGCGCAAGAAATTCGGCGACGAGTCCATTCGCCATTATATCGTGAGCCACACCGAGACGGTAAGCGATCTGCTCGAAGTTTTATTGCTGCAAAAAGAAAGCGGCATGATGCGCGGCACGCTCGATCCGCGCGACGCCAGCACGGTTTCAGCGGAGCTGATTATCGTGCCGCTCTTCGAAACCATCGAGGACTTGCGCAACGCCGCGCCCATCATGCGCGACTTTTATGCTTTGCCCGGCATCGCCAGGCTTGTCGGCAATTCCGGCGCGAGCCAGGACATTATGCTGGGCTACTCCGACAGCAACAAGGATGGCGGCATTTTCACCAGCATCTGGGAGCTGTATCGCGCCTCGACGGCGCTTGCGGAGTTCTTCGCAACCCAACCAAATATCACGATGCGGCTCTTCCACGGGCGCGGCGGCACGGTGGGTCGCGGCGGTGGACCGAGCTACGACGCCATTCTCGCGCAGCCGCCCGGAACGGTGAACGGCCAGATTCGCCTGACCGAACAAGGCGAGGTCATCGCAGCCAAATACGCGAACCCAGAGATCGGCCGAACCCAGCTCGAGCTGCTCGTCGCGGCGACGCTTGAGGCGACGCTCCTGTCCGATCGGCAGGCGCCCGCGGAAGAATTTCTCGCGGCCGCCAACCAGCTGTCGACGGCCAGCATGGCCGCCTATCGCCATATGGTCTATGAGACGCCCGGTTTCGTGGATTATTTCTTCTCTTCGACGCCCATCTCTGAAATCGCCTCGCTCAACATCGGCTCGCGTCCTGCGTCCCGCAAGCCCTCGCGCCGGATCGAGGATTTGCGCGCGATCCCGTGGAGCTTCTCATGGGGCCAGGCGCGCGTCGCCTTGCCGGGCTGGTTTGGTTTTGGCTCCGCAATCGCAAAGTTTCTGGAGCAGAACCGCGACGAGCGGCTCAAGCTGCTTCGCCGGATGAATCGTGAATGGCCATTCTTCCGCGTGCTCTTGTCGAATATCGACATGATCCTGTCCAAGACCGACCTCTCCATTGCGCGTCATTATGCGGAGCTTGCTCCCGACACGGCGCGCGCGAAGGAGATTTTCGCGCTGATAGAAGCGGAATATGGCCGCGCGCTCGAGGCGCTGGAGGCGATCACCGGCGCCAGCGAAAGACTGGCCGACAATCCGGGACTGGCGCGCTCGCTGAAACTGCGCGTGCCCTACATCACGCCGTTGAGCTACCTCCAGATCGAATTGATCCGCCGTTGGCGATCCGGCAAGACCGACGATGACATTCGCCAGGGGATTTTGATGTCGATCAATGGAGTCGCAGCGGGCCTGCGCAATACAGGGTGAGTCCCGCCGGACCTGATCGCAAATCCTGAAACGCAAAAATTCGTATAAGCCAAAGACCTGTATGCACAATATCAGGTTGTCTTATGAGGTGGGTGCGTGCATCCTGTGGCGAAACGCCGACGGGAGATCGGGATATGGTGGATGAACGCCTGGGGCGCCTGAAAAAGGAGGCAATCGACGAAAGCAAGGAGCTTTTGAAGATTTTTCTCTACCTCTGGGTTCTATTAAGTCTGTTTTCCCTGCACAAGGCGCTAATTTTCAACGAAGATATTCTGACCTATCAGCAGGGCTTCGCGATTATCAACGCCCTAGCCTTGGGCAAGGTCATATTGATCGCGCAAGGACTGCATGTCGGCGACCGCTACAAGAACAAGCCGCTCATTTATCCGATCTTGCTCAAGGCCGCCATATTCTCGGCGATTCTGCTGATATTTCACGTAATCGAAGAGACGCTCATCGGAAAATGGCATGGCAAGACGCTCGCGGAAAGCGTCCCCAGTTTTGGCGACGGGTCGTTGCAGGCGATAGTGATGACGGTGATCATTCTTTTTGTCGCATTGATCCCGTTCTTCGGCTTCATGGAGCTGGAGCGGGTTATCGGAGCGCAAACGCTTCATTCCCTGCTCTTCGGGGCCAAAACGCCGCCTGGAAGCTCCGGGGCCGGCTAGCAGTCTTTGCGCGCCGCGAGCCCCCTCTCCCATTCCAGCGCCTGCCGCAAAATTTCTTCGAGATTATCGTGTTCGGGTTTCCAGCCAAGCACGGATTTGATCCGCTCATTGTCCGCCACGATCGCCGCCGGATCGCCGGGCCGACGCCCGGAAATCTCGACCTTGAAATCCACGCCGGACACGCGCTTCACCGTTTCTATCACATCCAGCACCGAGAACCCCTTTGCGTAGCCTGCATTGCAGACAAGACTGCCGCCGCCGTCGCGCAGGTGGCGTAACGCGTTCATATGGGCTGCCGCCAGATCGGACACCTGGATGTAATCGCGCACGCAACTTCCGTCATGCGTGGCGTAATCCGTGCCGAATACCTGCATCTTGGGACGAAGACCAAGAGCCGTCTGCACCGCCACCTTGATAAGATGGGTTGCGTTGGGCGTCGACTGGCCGGTCCGGCCCCTGGGGTCGCCGCCCGCGACATTGAAGTAGCGCAAGACCACATATTTGAGATCATGGGCCCTGGAGACGTCCTCCAGCATCCACTCGACCATCAGCTTCGAACGGCCGTAGGGCGACATCGGCTTCAGCGTTTCATCCTCTGTCACGGGATTTTGCTGCGGGTCGCCATAGACCGCCGCCGTGGACGAGAAGATGAAGCGCTTGACGCCGGAGTTGACCGCCGTCTCAAGCAGCGTGCGCGCCTTCGCCGTATTGTTGAGATAGTAGACCAGCGGCCGGGCCACCGATTCCGGCACCACTATTTTTGCGGCGAAATGGATGATTTCCTCGACGCTGTGCTGGGCGATGGTCTTGGCGACGAGATCCTGGTCGCCGAAATCTCCCACGATAAGCGGGACACCTTCGGGAATCGCCCACCGAAAGCCTGTCGAGAGATCATCGAGAACGACGACCTCTTCGCCGCGATCCAAGAGTTCCAGAACCATATGGCTGCCGATATAGCCAGCCCCACCCGTCACCAATATCGTCATGGTCAATGCTCGTTCACGCCATTTCCTCACCCGAAATTAACGGGCTGAACGTAAACCTACGTCAGCCGCGCGGGCGCACATGTCCTTAACGCGGGCGGAGCAACTTCTGTCAAGCAACGGATCATCCATGACCAAGCGCATTCGCAAGGCTGTTTTCCCCGTCGCCGGTTTGGGCACCCGCTTTCTCCCGGCAACGAAAGCCGTTCCAAAAGAGATGCTTACGGTTGTCGATCGTCCCGTGGTGCAGCATGTGGTCGACGAGGCGCGCGAGGCTGGCATCGAGCATTTTATTTTCGTGACCGGGCGCGGCAAGGCGGTGATCGAGGATCATTTCGACATGTCCTATGAACTTGAGGACACGCTGCGCCGGCGCAACAAGGTTAAGGAGTATGAAGCGCTGATGGCCGACCTGCCAAAGGCCGGCGCCACCAGCTTCACTCGCCAGCAGGCTCCGCTGGGGTTGGGCCACGCCGTATGGTGCGCACGCGACATCATTGGCGACGAGCCCTTCGCGGTGCTGCTGCCAGATATGATCACCCTGCCGAACGGCCTCCGCAAGAGCCGGTGCTTGGCGCAGGCTGTCGAAGCCTATGAAAAGCACGGCGGCAACGTCATCGCGGTCGAGGAAGTCCCGGAAAGCGAGACCCATCAATATGGCATCGTCAGCGTGGGCGCTGACTACGGTCATAGTTTCGAGATCAAGGGCATGATCGAGAAGCCGCCGCAGGGAACCGCCCCGAGCAATCTCATGATTTCCGGTCGCTACATTCTGAATCCGGAGATTTTCGAGCTTCTGGAGAAGGGCGAAAAAGGCGCTGGCGGCGAAATCCAGCTTACCGACGCCATGATCAAGCTGGCGGCGGCGCAATCGTTCCACGGCGTGCGCTTCGACGGCAAGACCTATGATACGGGCTCGAAGCTCGGCTTTCTCGCGGCCAACATCGCCTTTGGCCTGGAGCGGCCCGAGATCGCGGACGGCCTCCGGGCCGAGATCAAGAAATTGATTGGATAAGCCGACCCCGGAAACGCCGCGCTCAGCGCTTCTTCGCGCGCAGCCGGATGATGACGTCGCAGCCGACGATCTCCATGCCTTCCGGAGGCGCCGGAAGGCGAGCGAATTCCACGGAGCTGTCGGGCGCATCGAACATGCGCCCGCTGGCCTCGTCCATGAAATGATGATGCGGCGAGGTGCGGGTGTGGAAATAGGTGCGGGGGCCTTGCACGGCGATTTCCCTGAGCAACCCCGCTCCCGCGAACTGGTTCAGCGAATTATAGACCGTCGACAGCGACATTTGCAGCCCGGCTTCGCGCGCTTCTGCGTGCAGGGCCTCCGCGCTGACATGGCGGTCGCCCTTGCCAAACAGCAATCGGCTCAGGGAAAGACGTTGCACGGTCGGGCGCAGGCCCGCCGCACGCAATTTATTGCGAAGGTCCGTTTCGGTCGGGACCGCGCTCCGCCCGGTCGCTTCGCGTGACCACAGGGGCGCGCTCAAGCCGCTGGTCGAAGGAAAATGCGTCATTCCACTGCATGCGCGGATCCTCCGCGCTCCCTTTTTGTAGATAATATCTATAGTCAGTAGAAGACAGCGCCACGTTCCTGTCAAACGAATTGGCGGAAAGTGTAACCTTTCCAAACAAGGCCGACAGGCGACATTGAGCATGTCCTCGGAGACAATCATGCAAGATTCGGGCGACCACCGAAGGAAAGTTCATTTGGACCGGCGCCGCATGCTGCTGGCGGCTTCAAGCTTCGCTGCATATGGGGGCGTCGCCTGGGCACAACCTCAGGACTTCCAAGGGTTTCTCCAGAGCCTTTGGCCGGCGGCGCAAACCGCCGGAGTGTCGCGCGCGGTTTTCGACGACGCCGTTCAGGGCCTGACGCCCGATCCCGCCGTGCTCGTGAAACCAAAGGCGCAATCCGAGTTCACCGTGTCCATCCCCGCCTATGTCTTGGGGGCCGTCACCGGCTCCAGGGTCGCACGAGGGCGTGCGGTAGCCGCCGAACTTTCCCATATGCTGCGCCAAATCGAACAGCGCACCGGCGTGCCGGGCGAACTACTTGTCGCCATACTGGGGGTCGAAAGTAATTTCGGAACGGCCACGGGCGGCAGCGACGTATTGCGAGTCCTGGCGACGCTGGCTTTCAAAGGCCACATGACCGAAAAGCTCAGCGACGAATTCGTGTCTGCCCTGCTTCTGCTGCAGCAAGGCGTGCCGCGTCACCGCCTGCGTGGCTCCTGGGCCGGGGCGATAGGCATGCCGCAATTCATGCCCTCCGCCTATCTGAAACATGCGGTGAGCTTTGCCGGCGACGGCGCGCCGGACATCTGGACCTCGCAGCCCGACGCCCTCGCCTCCATCGGCAGCTTTCTGCAAAAGTCCGGCTGGAATCCCGCCCTGCCCTGGGGCTTCGAAGTCCGCCTGCCACAGGGGTTCGACTTCGCCGCCTTCGATATGGATTTGTCGCAATTCCGCGCGCTGGGTTTCGTCCAGGCGAGCGGCGGGGCCTTGCCGGCGAGCGGCGCGGCCAGCCTCTATATGCCGGCGGGCGCGAGCGGCCCGGCCTTTCTGATTACAGACAATTTCGAGGTGATCCGCCAATACAACACCTCGGACGCCTATGGGCTGGCCGTGGCGCTGCTCTCCGAGCGCATCGCGGGGAGGGACATGCCGCAAACGCCCTGGCCCAGGGTCACGCCGCTGACCACCGCCGAATGCAGGGCAATGCAGCAGGCGCTGACGCAGCGCGGCTTCTATAATGGAACCATAGACGGCAAGCTCGGCCGCGCCGCCCGCAACGCCGTCCATGCCTTTCAGCTCAGCGAAGGCGTCCAGCCTGCCGACGGTCTAGCGACTAAGGCCGTGCTGGAGCGGCTGCGGGGGCGCTGAAAATCATGATCGAGATCGGCTTTCTGGTGTTTCCAGATTTGCAGCAACTAGATCTCACGGCGCCCTATGAGGTCTTCGCGACCTGGGGCGGCGCAAGGCTCCATCTTATTGGAAGGAACCCGGACATTGTCGTTTCCACGACAGGCCTGAGCTTCAAACCTGACGTCACCTTTGACGATTGCCCCCGCCTCGACATTCTCTGCGTTCCGGGCGGCTCGGGGATCAACCCTTTGCTGGCCGATGAACCGACTTTGCGTTTTTTGCGCAAATTTGCGCTTTCGGCGCAAATGTTTGCGTCGGTCTGCACCGGCTCCCTGCTGCTCGGCGCGGCGGGGTTGCTACGGGGCAAGCGCGCGACAACGCATTGGAGCTGCATGGATTTGCTTTCGGCTTTCGGCGCAATTCCGACGCCGGCCCGCGTTGTGCGCGACGGCGCGCTGATGACCGGCGGCGGCGTGACGGCGGGAATGGATTTCGCGCTGGCGCTGATCGGCGAAATCGCCGGACGCGGGACGGCCGAGGCCGTTCAACTCCAACTGGAGTATGCGCCCGCGCCCCCTTATGACGCCGGCAGTCCGTCGACGGCGCCCGAGGCCGTGGTCGCTGCGGTCCGAGCGCGCGGCGCCCGGATCCGGGCGGAGCGCGAGCGGCTCGTGGCGCAGGCGGCGTCCAGGCTGGATTGAAGCGCGGCGTCCAACGGGCGGCCTTCCCAATCGCCATATCTCATTCGCCAGTGTATGGTCCCCTATGCATTCTCACCCCCCTGCTCAGCCTGCTCCCGCGTCCGAGGACGCGACCGCCTCTGCGGAATCGCCAGCTCCATGTCCCCATTGCCTGAAACCCACGACGCTCTGCGTTTGTGAAGGCGTCACGCCAATCGACAACAAGGTCGGCCTGCTCATCTTGCAGCATCCGCAGGAGCAGGACCGGCTGCTCGGCACCGCCCGGCTCGCCACGCTGCATCTGACGAATTCCGCGTTCAGGATCGGCCTGTCATGGCCGAGCCTCGCCAAGGCGCTTGGCCGGGGCGCCGATCCCGCCGAATGGGCGATCCTGCATCTGGGCTCCACGAAAAGTGGCG
>Ga0182013_10009111_pt1 | contig 10513 bp, 10 predicted proteins | sample 612S2MmetaG_FD_120487 | JGI IMG/M metagenome (GOLD analysis project Ga0182013, IMG submission 120487) | Permafrost microbial communities from Stordalen Mire, Sweden - 612S2M metaG | ecosystem: Environmental > Terrestrial > Soil > Wetlands > Permafrost | place: Sweden: Stordalen | collected...
CCCCGCGATGGACATGAACGCGCGCGGGCCGATCCGGTCGATCATCCATCCGCACACCGGCATCGCCACCGTGCCGAGGAAAATGTACAAGGTGAACGCCCACTGCACTTCCGACAACTTCCAGCCCGTTTCTTTAATCATGGGCGTGACGAACAGCGTCCATGCGTATTGCATGTTGCCGTTCATGACCATCGCAGTGACAGCGGCCGTTAATCGGACCCAGCGGTTCATCCTTTATTACCCCCGTGCCAAACTCGTCGCGCTCAGCAGCTTCGTGCACGAATAAATCGTCTTCGTATACGGCATCGCGATACCCAGCTTCTCGCCGAGTTCCACCACCGCGCCGACCACCGGCTCCAGCTCCATCGGCCGATGCGCTTCCAGATCCTGCAGCATGGACGTCTTGTGCTCGCCCACTTTTTCCGCGCCCGCGATTCTTTGCTCGATGGAAATCGGCAGATCCATTCCTAAACGGCTGGCCACTTGTTCAACCTCGATCATGATACTCCGAACCAGGGTGCACACGCCGGGATCGCGAGCCATGGCCGCGAGCGTCGCTCTGGTCAACGCACTTAACGGATTAAACGCGACGTTGCCCATCAGCTTCACCCACATCTCATTGCGGATGCGCGTCGACACGGGAGCCCGCAGTCCGGCGGCAATGAGATCTGCGGCGATCGCTTTCAAACGATCCGAGCGCGTGCCATCCGGCTCGCCCAATGAAATACGATTGCCTTCGGTGTGTTGGATCACTCCGGGCTCGACGATCTCGGTGCCCAAATAAACCAGCGACCCGACGACGCGCGCCGGATCAATCGACTTGCCGACCACTCCGCCAGGATCCACGGATTCAAGAAGCAGACCGGTGAGCTCGCCCGCGCCGGTTTGAAAATACCACCACGGAATTCCGTTCTGCGTGCTGACGACGGTGGTGTGCTCGGCGATGAGCGGCGTCAAACCGGGAGCGAGCGACGTCAGCCCGTGCGCCTTCACGCCGAGATAGATGACATCGAACGGACCGGATCCCGCAAGCTCGCCGATCAACTTCGGACGAACTGCAAACGTTCCCTCGGGACCTTGTTCCGATGACCCGAGCACGCGCAGCCCGCGTTCCTTCATCGCGGCCAGATGAGCTCCGCGCGCGAAAAGAGTGACGTCCTGGCCGGCACGCGCCATGCACGCGCCAATGTAGCCGCCGATGGCTCCGGCTCCGGCAATCAGAGTTCGCACGCTGGGTTACGCTCCGAATGCTTTGGCAACGGCGCCGCGCTGGATTTTACCGGTCGCCGTGCGGGGAATCGCGGTGGTGATGTGGAGCTTCTTGGGGCGCTTGAATTCCGCCAGACGTTCCTTGCAGAACGCCATGATCTCGGTGTCTTTGGTCGTGTCCTTGAATTCTTCCTTGAGTACGATCGCGGCTTCCACTTCTTCGCCCCAGGCCGGATGAGGAACGCCGAAACAGACCGCTTCGGCGACCGAGGGATGGCTCAACAGCACTTCGTCGATCTCGCGCGGGCCGATCTTTTCGCCGCCCCGGTTGATCAATTCCTTGATGCGTCCGGTGAGGGTCAAGTAGCCATCGCTATCGAGAAATCCTTGGTCTCCGGTGCGGAACCAACCGTTGGTAAATGACTTCGCATTCGCCTCCGGATTGTTTTCGTAGCCCGAAACCACGTTCGGCCCCTGGATCACCACTTCGCCGCGTTCGCCTGTCGGCAGCAGATCGCCGGCGTCGTTCATGATGCCGAGCTTCACGCCGGTGCCGGGTCCAACCGAGCTCGGTTTGCGAACCGCCGGCGGCTGAGGATTCGACGACATCTGGTGCGAAGCCTCCGTCATGCCGTAGGCTTCCAAAACCGGCACGCCGAAAACGCTCTCCAATTGCGCCATCATTTCGGCGGGCAGCGACGCGCTGCAGGAGCGGATAAAGCGGAGGCCTGCAGCGCCCGCCGGACGATCGTTCCCCGCGCGCGAAAGCAGCAGGTTGTGAATGGTGGGCACGGCCGAATACCAGGTGGCTCCCGTATCGCGCACCGTGCGCCAGAAGGAGAGTGGATTGAACTTGTTCGGCACCACGACGATGCCGCCCGAGAGCAGCGTCGCAAGCGTGGACGCTACCAATCCATGGACGTGGAACAGAGGCATCACGCACAGCGAAACATCTTTCGGCGAGAGCGTATACGTCGCCACGATGTTCTTCGTCGAGGCCGTGATGTTCTTGTGCATGATGGGCACGCGTTTTGGACGTCCCGTGCTGCCGCTGGTATGGAGCACCAACGCGACGTCGTCGGGCGAGGGCGCAGCCGCTTTCTTGCCGCTGGGCGCACCCGCGATGCGGACGAATCCGGTGGCGTCCATTTCCAGGTTGTACACCGGCACTCCGCGAGCTTCCGCCGCTTTACGCGCGCCTTCGGCGCCATCGGGAGGCAGCAGCAACACTTTCGCGTTGGTGTCTTCCAGGTAGAAATTCACTTCGTCTTCGCGGTATCCCGGATTCAGCGGCGCGGAAGTTCCGGCGATCGCTCCCGCCAGAAAACTGACCACGGTCGGCAAGCCGTTCGGCAGGTAGGTCGCAACTCGGTCGCCCTTACCGATTCCCATGGAAGCGAGGGAGTCGGCCATGGCCGTCACCTGATCGCGAAGTTGTTGATAAGAAATGCGGAGACCCGATTCGGGAAGAATAATTGCCGTGCTTTCCGCCGGCGCGGCCTGGATCAGTTCCAGGAGTGTGGATGGATTAGACATCTAAAACATTAGAACATAATGCCGGATCTTCGATGTGAAAGCTTTGTTATGCTACAAGCAGAGAAGGACCCCACGATGAGCATCATGATCGATCCGGATTTGGAAGCTCGGCTGAAAGCGAGAGCGCATGCCGAAGGAATCAGCGTCGAGACCTACGTGGAGCGAATCGCCCGTGACGATGAAAACGCGGAACGAGAGCTCGAGTCGCTGGCGCTGGAGGGCCTTGAATCCGGTGCTTCACTCCTCGCGGATGATCGTTTCTGGGCTGAGAAACGCGAACAGCTCAGCAGCCGCAGCAAATCGTAGTCTGCGTGAACCGGTATTTTCTCAAACCGCGGGCGGATCGCGATCTTGACGAACTCGCGGCCTACCTCGCCTCCGAAGCATCTCTAAGCGTTGCAATACGGTTCCTGGAACGCGCGCGAGAGACGTTGGAGTTGATCGCAAATCACCCGGAGATCGGATGGCACGCTAATCTTAGGCACGCCGACCTCAAATCGATGCGCATATTTCGCATACGCGGCTTTGAGCGGACGCTGATCTTCTACAGACCTATTTCGAATGGCATCGAGATCTTGCGCGTTGTACACGGATCACGAAATCTGCGCGGGCTCTTCCGTCGCCGTTCCGAAGTGGATCCCGGCTAAATCCCTTCCGGCGTGGCCGCGCCATCGGAGCGCGCATCGGACGCCCCGTAGTTCACTTTCTTGTCCGTGCGATGCATGACGGCTTGCCCGCGTCCCATCTCCTGCGAATATTCGGGACGCACGCTGATCACATGGCCCATGGTAGAAAGCTCCGCGAGGGTGGCCTCGGACACTCTCGCTTCAATAGTCACGTCGCAGCCCGATGATCCTCCTTTGAAGAATCGTGGAGCCTCCAGCGCGGCCTGCAAATTCATTCCGTAATCGACAACGTTAGAGACGAACTGCGCGTGCGCCAGCGGCTGATTCGCACCGCCCATGATGCCGAAGCCGATGTGCTGGTCGCCGCGCTCCATGAATCCGGGAATAATCGTGTGATACGGACGCTTGCCACCGGCGAGCACGTTGGGATGGGCTGGATCCAAACTGAATCCCGCGCCGCGATTCTGCAGCACGAAGCCCATGCCATCGACCGTGATCCCAGAGCCGAACGCCGCAAAGATGCTCTGAATCCAGCTCGCGATATTTCCTTCGCGATCGACCACCGCGAGGTAGACCGTGTCGCTCCTCGATATCTTCGCGGCCGGAACATGGCCGTTGGCATTTCTAGGATCTACCAGCGCTGCACGTTCCCTGGCGTGTTGTTTCGAGAGCAACGTCTCCACCGGAACCGGTGCGACGCGCGGATCGGCGTTATAGCGATACGCATCCGCGTAGGCGAGCTTCATGGATTCGATGCGCTTGTGAATCTCGGCGGCGTCCAACGGACCGGCTACGTTATCACTCATCGCCTCCATGATGTTCAACATCTCCAGCGCGGCCAGCCCTTGACCGTTCGGAGGCAGTTCATACACGCGCCATCCACGATAGCCGGTCGATATGGGTTCGACCCACTCGGCGCTGAACGACGCAAGATCTTGCGCCGACAACGTTCCTTGCAGTGCGCGCGAGGTGCTCAAGATCGCGTCGCCGATCGGCCCCTTATAAAACGCGTCCGCACCTTCGCGCGCGATCATCGCGTAAGCCTGCGCGAGGTCGGCATTGCGAAACACTTCCCCTTGTTGTGGTGCGATGCCAGAGGGCAGAAATACTCGCGTAGATTCTCGCGTCGCCTCGAGTTTCGCGATGGTCGCGGGCGCGGCCCACATCTCCTGGACGATTTCTGAGACTGGAAAACCTTCTTCGCCATACGCGATCGCCGAGCGAAACAAATCCGCCCATGCCAGTTTTCCGAAGCACGCGTGCATCTTCGACCATCCATCCACCGCGCCGGGAACGGTAACTGCGTGGATCCCGGCGTCGGCCATGGAGGTGAATCCTTGCGAGGCGATGTACTCCGGCGACAGCGCACGCGGCGCGGGACCCGACGCATTCAATCCAGTCAGCTTGCCGGTTTTGGCTTCCCAATAGATGGCGAACAGATCGCCGCCCATGCCGTTCATCATTGGTTCGACGACGCCCAGAACGGCATTCGCCGCGATGGCCGCATCCGCCGCCGATCCGCCTTGCTCCAAAATCTTCGCGCCCGTCTGCGACGCCAGCGCATTGCTGGTCGCGCAGATGCCGCGCTGCGAGATGACCATCGAGCGTCCGTAATTTCTGCCAAAAGGAGGTTGTACGCCGAGCATAGTTAATGAACCAGATTATCAGCAGTACAATAATGGTTTCGATCTCATGCCCATCGATCCCGTCTCACTCGCCCAAGAATTGTTCGACGCTTATCAGTCCGGTGCCACGATCTCCGCTCCCTCCTCGCGCGATGCCGAGTTCGACATGAACGCGGCGTATGAAACGGAAGCTGCTTTTGCGGCCTTGCGTACGGCCGCGGGCGCGAAGACCTGCGGCATCAAAGTGGGCTACGCGAACAAAGCCATGTGGCGAGTTCTGAAACTCGAGACGCTGGTCTGGGCACACATGTATGAGGACACGGTCCACTACGCGCACGGCGGCGCGGCCGAATATGCGCTGCCTGCGCATCGCGCTCCGAAGATCGAACCCGAGATCGTTTTCAAACTGAAAGAGCCGATCGCAACCGCGGGCCTCGACGCGGCGGCCGTGCTCGCGTTGGTCGAGTGGATCGCCATTGGGTTTGAAATTATCGACTGCCCGTTTCCCGATTGGCAGGTCAAGCCCACCGATTTCGTCGCGGCGTTCGGTCTTCACCTGGGATTGGTTGTCGGCGAGCCTCTCAAAATCGACGCCGCCATGATCCCGACGCTGGTCGAGCAGCTCGCGAGCTTCAAGTTGAAAGTTTCCAAAAACGGCGAATTCGTCGAGGAAGGCGCTGGCAAGAATTCCTTGCGCAGTCCGGCGCTGTGCCTCGCTGAATTAGGCGGAGCGATGCTGAAGCGCGGAAACATTTTTCAGAACGCTAACGCTGGGCTCGCCGCGGGCGATCTCATCAGCAGCGGCACGCTCACGGCCGGGCATCTCATCCAAAGCGGCGAGACGTGGAGCGTCGAGGTCGAAGGCTTGCCGCTCGCGGGATTAGCGGTCACGCTGAAATAGCGAGGCGGGCGTTTTCCAGTACGCCCTCACGCCCGCGGTTCGGGAAAGCAGTCGGCTCCCGGGTGATTACAGATCCAGCAAGGTTCCGAGTTCGTCGATCTTCTGACGCTGACCGATGTAGAAGGCCCCAAAGAGCCCGTAGACGGCGCTGGCTTCGTCAAAGCGCATTTCGTAAATCAAGCGCTTGAACACGATGGGATCTTCGGCGAAGAGATCGACGCCCCATTCCCAATCGTCGAAGCCGATGGATCCGGAAATAATCTGGCGGACGGTGCCGGCATAGCGGCGTCCGATTTCGCCGTGCTCGGCCATTTGGCGCTGGCGCTCCTCGATGGAAAGCTGATACCAGTTCTTCTTCTCGCCGCGGCGTTTGTCCATCGGGTAAAAGCACACGAACTTGGCCGGAGGAATTTCCGGGAATAGACGCGGGCGCATGGCTTCGCGCTGACGTCCGAGCGTTTCTTCGATCGTTTTCTCCCATTCGGGGCTGTGCGCGGGAACATTGCTTTCGGCGAGCGCCGAATACATTTTCAGCGTCGATTCGTAGAGGCCGAGCTCGACGACGGACACATAGGACGTGGTGCTCTCGAGGTAGTCCCACAGGGCGAGTTTCGGCAGCGAACGCTCCGCCAAACCGAGCGCTTCGAAATCCTTGCGGAAGTGAATCAGCATCAGGTCGCCTTTGTGACCGAGCAGAGAGAACATGGCACTGCCCTGGCCTTCCATGCTGGCGAGCGCCTGGCCAGCTTCGGCGATGACTTCCTGGCGGCGTGCATGCGGCAACGCGCGCCACTGGGGCCATTTGATCTTCAACATCTGGTGGAGCAGCGCGGCGCCTTCCAGCGTCAAAGGTACGGGAGGGAAATTATCGAATTGATGCATCGCTTTCAGCTTCGCGCGGTGGCCGTGGTAAAATCAAGGCTCAATGCATCCAGATGCGCACTTGGTCAGCCAACTCCAGTCTCTCGACCGGAGGATGGCCGCCCTGGAAAAAGAAATCGCCACACTCCCGAAACATATCGCCCAGATTGAGAAGACCTTGGAATCGCACGTTCGGCGGCTCGACGCCGATCGCGCCGCGATGGCCGCGAATCAGCGGGATCGCAAGAAGTTAGACGGCGATACCCAGCTCCATAATCAGAAGATTACGAAGCTGCGGGAGCAGATGGCCGGCGCCAAGACGAACGAGCAATACAAGGCCTTTCAGAACGAAATCGATTTCATCGCCAAGGAAATCCGCAAGGCCGAGGATCGCATCCTGGAATTGATGACGGAATCGGAGGCGCTGGACGGCAACGTCAAGAAGGCGGAAGCGGCGCTGAAAGAAGAGAAGGCAACAGTCGAGGCCGAAAAGAAACAGGCGCGCGAGCGCACGGCCGCCGATCAAACGCAGCTCGATCAATTGCTCGCGGAGCGCACCACGGCGATTGCGGGTCTGCCGAAAGCGACGGCGGTAACCTACGAACGCATCAAGAAAAAATGGGGCGGCGTGGCGATTGCGGAAGTGGAAGCGGGAAGATGCTCCGCCTGCCAGTTGATGCTGCGTCCGCAATATTTCCAGGAAGTTCGCAAAGGCGACCAATTGATGACCTGCGAAAGCTGCGGACGTTTCTTGTACTACAATCCTCCGGTGCAAGTTCAGGATCCCGTCAAAGCGGTGTAACCGCACCGCACGCGAACCGTCTCACACCAACAGCCGGCTCACAAGAGAAATGACCGAGACAGTTGTCCGGCTCGGTCATTAAACATCACTGCTGAAAACATCACTGCTGAGTCCGGATGCCGTCATGCGCGAAGAATTTACTTCGTCGCAGGCGCAGCAGCGCTCGGGGTGGTCGCGGTCGACGGGCTGGCCGCGGCGTTCGGCGAAGAGTGCATCACTTTCTTGTGATGCTTCTTCACCTTGGTTGTGGGCGCGGTCGTCGACGGGGTCGTCGAACTTGTGGAACTATTCGACGTGGCGGGAGCGCTGGTGGCTTGGGCCATCAGGGCAACTCCGGAAATCGCGAGGGCAAACATCAGGTTCTTCATGGCGTTTCTCCTTGGAGGCTTCTTCGTGGGCCTACACAGCAATAGACGCGGCACTCCTGGCAACGGTTCATGAAGCTTCGTTCAGACGCAGAACATTTTGATGAAGACTTGTTCAGCTAAGAATAAAGCGACTTTTCGAGCATTTTATCCCGGCCCTAACGGGAGGGGGTTATAACCCCGTGGCGTAAGCCCGGGGATTCGGATCCGCTTACTCGGGCGGTTCGTCCGGCAAATCTTCCGCGCGATTCTCAAAGCGCGTGAATTGTCCGAGGAACGTGAGAGGCACGTTTCCGATGGGGCCGTTACGCTGCTTGGCGATGATGAGATCGGCGACGCCTTTCAGGTCTTCGCGATCGCGCTTGTAAACTTCTTCACGGAAGATGAAGCCCACAAGATCGGCGTCCTGCTCGATAGATCCGGAATCGCGGAGATCGCTCAACTGCGGTTTGTGATCGCCCACGCGCGTTTCCGAAGCCCGGCTGAGCTGCGACAGTACCAGGAAAGGAACGTCGAGTTCCTTGGCCATCAACTTCAAGCCGCGCGAAATCGCGCTGACTTCCTGGTTGCGATTTTCCGAACGTCCGCGGCTGCTCATCAACTGGAGATAGTCGACCACGACGAGCGCGAGGCCGTGCTGCGCTTTCAAGCGCCGCAATTTTGCGTGTACATCCATGAGATGCACGCCCGCCGTATCGTCGATGAACAGAGGAGCCTCGGTCAGATCCGCCAGAGCGACCTGCAGACGGCGGCGCTCGTCGGCGTTGAGATATCCGGCACGGAATTTGTGCTGGTCCACTCTTGCGCCCGCGCAGAGAAGACGCGTGAGCAAACTCGCCGAAGACATTTCGAGCGAAAACACGGCGACGGGCTTGCGCACTTTCGGATGCGTGGCCACGTGCTGCGCGACGTTGAGCGCGAGCGCCGTCTTCCCCATGGAAGGACGGGCGGCCAGGATAATTAATTCGCCTCCGTGGAGCCCGCCGGTCATTTCATCGAACTTCGTGAAGCCCGTGCTCAGCCCGCTGACTCTGCGGCTGGGATCGAGGAACGCGTTGATGCCGCCGGGAAACTGCTCGATGATGGTGGCGGGCGATTGCAGTTGATCGCCGCTGCGGGCCTCGCCCAGCTTCAGCAGAGACTCTTCGGCCCCGGCGAGAATTTCGTCCGGCTCTTCCTCGCCGATCAGGCAGCGGTCGATGACCTTCTGCGCCGTGAAGATCATCTTGCGCAGCGCCGATTTATCTTTGACGATCCGGACATAGCTATCCAGATTCGCGATCTCCGGCATGCCTTCGTCGAGCGAAACGAGATACGTCAGGCCGTCGACCGATTCGAGCTGCCCTTGCTTCATCAGCTCATTGGCGATGGTCAGCCGGTCGATTTTTTCGCCGCGATCGTACAGCTCTTTCATGCGCGCGAAAATGCGGCGATGCTTTTCGAGGCTGAAGTCGTCGGGCTCCACGGCACCGGCCACCTGAAAATAGGCGTCGTGATTCAGCAAGATCGAGCCAAGCACGAAGCGCTCGGCGTCGATATTTGCGGGAAGGCCTTTTTCAAATGCGAGATCGAGGGTAGCCATGATCGTTCACTCCGGACCGGTACACTACCTTACGAAAAACCGTAAGACCTTGGCGAGTTTGTTTTATACAGAGCTTTTCCAGCAGATTTCCACACGGGTTCTTGCGGGAGCTCTTACGCGAAAACGACGCGGCACAACAGGTCCTTCTGCGGACAGCATAAAACATTTTTGGCCCACCTTGTGGATGGGCCAAAGTACAAAATTGTGATGGAAAACGAGGCGTGCGCTACTTCGTCGGCGTCGCCGGAGCAGCCGGAGCATCCGCAGGCATGATGCTCGTGCTCACGATGCGATCGAGCTTGGGGAAGTTCTTATCGAGATACGCCTTGCCCTGACTCTGAATTGCTCCCTGATTCGGCGTTTCGCCGTAACCCGAGAAGATCTTGTCGACCACATCCATGCCCTCGACCACTTCGCCAAAGGGAGCGAAACCCTGGCCGTCCAGAAAAGTATTGTTTCCGAAATTGATGAAGAGTTGGGTGGTGCGCGTATTCGGACCCGCCGTCGCGAAGGTAATCGTTCCGCGTTTGTTGGATTCCAGCACGCGGTCGTCGATCAAACGCGCGCGCTCCCACACCGCCGCCAAGTCGGGACGCGCCGGAATCCCAAACTGAACCATGAACCCAGGGAGAACACGGAAGAACGCAGCATCCTTGAAGAAGTTGGCTCGGATCAGATTATAAAAGCGATCGGCACCGATCGGCGCCCAACCCCGATGCACCTGAAGAATAACGTCGCCCTGGGTCGTCGTGATCTTCGCCTTGAAAACATCGGGCGCCTTGGCCTTCAATGTGTTCGGATCCGAAAGATTCATCGCCGCCGGAGCGGCACCAGGAGGGGCCTTCTTCGCGGTGGCCGGAGCCGGAGCTTGCGCCAGCGCAACTCCGCAAGCAACGAGGGAAATCAAGATGGTCTTCATAGGAATTCTTCAACATGATAACAAAATGATCTTGTCCTGCATCTCCCCGGTGACGCGAGCTTCGCCCTGGCCCACGTAAACGTTGAC
>Ga0182013_10009116_pt1 | contig 10507 bp, 10 predicted proteins | sample 612S2MmetaG_FD_120487 | JGI IMG/M metagenome (GOLD analysis project Ga0182013, IMG submission 120487) | Permafrost microbial communities from Stordalen Mire, Sweden - 612S2M metaG | ecosystem: Environmental > Terrestrial > Soil > Wetlands > Permafrost | place: Sweden: Stordalen | collected...
GCGGACCGGCAGCTTGCGGTGCGGCCCGAGTTGCAGGACTGGCTGCTGCTGCGCCTGCCGCGCTCGCCGGCGGCGCTGCGCGAGGCGGTGGCGCGGCTGGACCAGGCGGCGTTGGCGGCCGGCGGTGGGGTGACGCGGCCGATCGCGGCTGGCGTCCTGGCGGCGATGGGAGCGGCTGAGGGCGAGGCGTAGGCGGCGACGGAGTCGAGTCGGTTTTCGAGGCGGACGGCGGTCAACTGCCACATCAATCCTTTGTCTGCCGCACCTGCCGAAGCTATGAGTCGAGCTACAGGAAGGGCCAGGGTTCCACCGATGACCAAATTCGACCGAATCACCTGCGTTCCGACAATCCTCAACGGTCAGCCGACCATCCATGGCATGCGGCTGTCCGTGCGGCGTGTTGTCGAGGCGCTCGCGGTCTATCCAAACTGGGACGATTTGCGCCGCGAGTATCCAGAGCTTGAACCCGAGGATATCTGCCAGGCCCTCGAATTTGCCGCGCGGAACCTGGACGACAGCGTGCAGCCGCTCGAAGTGGTGTGAAACGACTGTTGCTTGACCAGGCTTACCACGTTCGGCCGCGGCGCTGCTCACGCAGGCCGGTTGGGACGTTATCCATGTGTCCGAAATTGGCATGAGCCGCGCTGAGGATATTGAAATCCTGGAACGTGCCCGAACCGACGGACGCATCTGCATCACGCTTGACGCGGATTTCCATTCGTTGCCGGCGATCAGCGGCGAACGCAAGCCCTCGGTGATACGCGCCCCCTCCCTTGATGCCGAGCGCGATACGGGCGGATGATGGTCCCCTTAATCGGGGCGGCGCATCGGGTTTGCGACCGGCCCGCAGGCACGAGGCGAGGAAAATGAGCGACTGGAGCAAGGTGACGCGGCCGATCCCGGTTCCCAACGAATGGACCAAGCCTTTCTGGGACGCGGCCAAACGCGGCGTTCTGGAACTGCAACGCTGCCAGAGCTGCGGCCATTTCCAGCACCCGCCCTACGCGACCTGCGTGCAATGCGTCAGCACCGACCTGAAATTCGAACCGGTGCCGGGGGGCGGTGCGATCTACGCCTATACCATCATGTATCACACCGGCGACAAGCGGTTCGCCTCGGTTGTGCCGTATGCCAGCATCATCGTGGAACTCGACGCGGCACCCGGGGCGCTGCTGGCGGGCAACCTGCTGGAGGCGGAATACACCGAGGCGAAGGTCGGCCGCCGTGTCGAAGTGATCTTCGAGCAACTGAACGACGACATCACGCTGCCGCAGTTTCGTCTCGCGCGCGCATAAGGGGGAACACGGCATGTGGGACAATCGATGCAAGATCGCCGTCAGCGGCGTGGGATATTCCAAAGTGTCGCGTTCGGCCGATATCCCGTTGGCGGCGCATGCGTTGGAGGCGGTGAAAGGCGCGGTCGAGGATTCCGGCTTGCAAATGGCGGATATCGACGGGCTGGCGACCTACCCGGAACTGCCGGCGACCGGCCATGCGGAAATCGACGGCATCTCCGTCGTGTCGGTCAACTGCATGATGGCAATGCTGAAGCTGCCGAACCTGACCTGGCACATCCAGGTGGGGACGACGAATATCGGCGGCGCGGTGCAGCAGGCGGTCAACGCTCTGCTGGCGGGGGTGTGCAAATACGCCGTGGTGTGGCGGGCGATGCATAACCCGCGCGGCACGTATCAGAATCTGCCGGGAGCTTATGCGGCCGGTGCGGCGCAGTTCACCGCACCCTATGGGTTCGGCGGTCCGGGACAGGGAATGGCGGTCGCCTATACGCGCTGGCTGGAGAAGAACGGGCAAAGCCGCGAAAAAATGGCGACACTGGCGGTGACGCAGAGGAAGCACACGCAGCACAATCCGCATGCGTGGTTCTATGGCACGCCGCTGTCGCGTGAGGATTACTTCGCCTCGCGCATGGTGGCTTATCCGTTCTGCCTGTTCGATTGCGACATTCCGGTGCAGGGCGCGGTCGCGATCGTGCTGACGACGGCCGATCGGGCGCGGGATTTGCAGCCGAAGCCGGCCTATCTGGCGGGGTATGGGCAGCGCCTGCACTTCGAAGTGGCGGGACGCATCGGCAGTCTGTCCAGCTATATGGAGGGCGGCAGTTCGTCGGCGAAATTGACCTGGGAGCGGTCGGGGTTTTCCCCGAAGGATGTCGATGTGGCGCAGATCTATGACGGGTTCTCGGCGTCGGTCATCTACGGGTTGGAATCGTATGGCTTCTGCAATGAAGGCGAGGCGCTGGACTTCATCCAGGACGGACGCATCGAGCTGGACGGAGAGCTGCCGCTGAACACGTTCGGTGGCAGTCTTGGCACCGGCCGTATCCACGGGCTGTGGCACATCATCGAGGGCGCGTTGCAGGCATCGGGGCGTGCCGGGTCGCGCCAGGTGAAGGGGGCCAACGTCTCGTTCGTCGGTGCAAGTGCGCCGATCGTGACGGGCACGACGTTCATTTTTGTCGGGCAGCCGTACTGAGCATCAGGATAAACGATCCGCAAGATTCTCCCCCTCCCCTTGTGGGAGGGGGAAGGGGGGAGGGGGTCGGGGTGCGTGCGGCCCGTACCCCTCCCCCCGACCCCCTCCCTCAAGGGGAGGGGGAGAATTGCTGCTCGCCTCACGCTTAATGTGACGTCCAAAGGGGTCGCGCCGGGCCATGACGGGCGCAGGAACTTGCATTAGTCGGATCGGCCCTACGAGCGAAACGCCGGCATCACCTGTTCGCCAAACCGATGCATCGACACCAAATTCTGCTCGTGGCTCATATCGCCGAAGCCGGTCTGACACAGCAGATGCTGCACACCCACGTCGCGCAACTCCGCGACCTGATCTCGCACGCGCGCCGGCGAGCCGAACAGAGAACCGGTGGCCAACACGAATGTCAGCGCTTCGGAATCGCCAACCGCCGGATCGGTCCAGGGGTTCAGCATGACCGGGTCGATGTGAAAATCGGCGGGATTGTACTCGTGACGTACATGCATCATATGCGCGCGGGTTCGCAGCAGCAAGGTTGCAAGCTCGTCCTCCGCCTGCGCGTCGGACTCCGCAACATAGACGTTGCGCCATAACGCGGCCTGCGCCAGCAGCCGCTCACGCGTGGCGGCATCATGGCCGCCCTGGGCAATCCCCGCCTCATAGAGCGCCCAACGCTCCTTGATTCGCTCTACCGGAAGTCGCGCGGTCAGGATCGGGATGCCCAGGCGACCGCATTCGGTGAACGAGGCGGGCGAGATGACGCTGCGCCAGAGCGGCGGCCCCGGTTGCTGCACCGGCCGGGGCCGCAATTCCGGTACGCGCAGGTTGAAGAACTTGCCCTCGTACACCAGAGGCGTTTCGCGCCATGCGCGCTCCAGCACTTCGATCGCTTCGGCCATGCGCGTGCGGCTGTCATCGCTGCGCAGACCATGACCGACGAATTCATATTCGTTGTAAACGCTGCCCTTGCCAATGCCGACATCGATCCGGCCCTTGCTGAGGTTGTCGAGCAAGGCGAGCTGCACGGCGAGGCGGACCGGATGATGGAACGGCATTTGCAGCACCGCGAACCCGATCCGAATCCGCGTCGTGCGCATCGTCAGCGCCGCCGCGAACAGCAGCGCATCATTATAGACGCTTTCCCCGGTGAAATAATGCTCGGTCAGCCAAACATCGTCGAAGCCCAGCGACTCGGCTGCACAGACCTGCGCAATCTGTTCGTCGATTCGGACGGCATCCTGGTCCGGGGATGGTGACAAAGCGAGGGTGAGCCAGCCGAATTTCATTGCGGTGGGTCCGTCCGTGACCAGGGCAGACTGCCGGTAAGCGCTGGGGCGATCAAGGACGCCTGCGCGACAGGACGCGCGCGCCGCAATGGCGCGGGGCTCGCCCGATCATCGATGCGGTCGCGGCGGTCCCTTGTCGCCGTAGGTCGCCAATTCAAACAGCAGATGGGCCAGGCTGAAGGACGGCTTGTAGCCAAGCCAACGCTCGGTTTCGGAAATGTCCAGCTTGTTCGGCTTCACGGTGGGGTCGAGCGCGTGGCGCAGCGCCAGATCGTAGTAGTCGGCATAATACTTCCGGAACGTCGAACCCGCGCCGTCGGCATCCCAATGAGCCAGGTCGGCGTCGGTGTATTCATAAGCGCCATCCAGCGGCAACGCGGGATGCGGGCCGGTTTGCTGTGCGGCCGGCTCCAAGGCAGGCTGCGGCCCGGTTTGCTGTGCAGCCGGCTGGGGCGCGGCTTGCTGTCCGGCCAGCGGCAGCGCGGGCTGCGAGCCGGTCTTCTGCGCGGACGCCTGGTCTATACTCAGCAGGACCGCGGCGGCGACATCGTCGATATGCACGGCGCCTTTCCAGAACCAGCGTGCCCACTCGACGTAATTGGCATAGACGCCACGGTTCCAGAACGGAATGAACGCGCGTGGCCGCAGCGTGATCACGTTCATGGCGCGGTATTTTGCGTAATCCTCGGCGATACGCTCGGCCAGGAGCTTGCTGCGGCCGTACAGCGTATCCGGCCGGTGAACGCTGGTGGTCGAGATATGGACGACCTGGTTGATCCCGAGAGTCGCGGCCGCCTCGAACACCTCGAACGTGCCGCGCACGTTCAGATCGAAGAAATCGTCCGCGCCCTTCTCGCCGCGAGCTTCATGGATGCCGTGCCAGGCCGCAATGTGAACGATGCAGTCGCAGCCGCGGAAGGAGTCCCGCAGCCCCGAACGATCCAGAATGGAACCCTGGATGAACACCGCTTCCCGCGGCAACGCCGCCGGAGCCCGGATATCCAGAACCACCGGCGTATCGCCTCGTGCCAGCAATTTCGGCACCAGCGTCTGGCCGAGATCCCCTGCGCCTCCGGTCAGCAGAACCTTCATGGCCGGCGGTCGCGCCGAAGGGTCACGCTATCGCCGGCGGCATCCCGGCTCAATGGAACGTGCGGCCGGAGTCGATGACGATAGTCTGGCCGGTCATGGTTTCGGTGCGGCACATCGTCACGACCATGTCGGCGCAGTCGTCCTTGTCGGCGGGCTTCTTCAATAGCGAGCTGGCCGCGTTGCGCTCGACCACTTCGGGCCGCAGGTTGGCGGTGGCGCGGGTGCCTTCCAGCAGCCCCGGCGCGACGCAGTTCACCAGCGTTTCCGGCGCCATCGCCACCGCCATGCATTTCGTCAAATGGATCAGCCCCGCCTTCGATACCGCATAGGCAATCGACGACCCGGTCGGCCCAAGCCCTGCCACCGACGCGATGTTGATGATGCGGCCTCGCCCCTGCGCCTTCATCACCGGTGCCACCGCCTTGGTCATGCGCATCGGACCCGTCAGGTTGACCTCCATGATCTTGTCCCACAGCTCCTGCGTCAGGCCGTCGAGATCGGTGAAGGCGACCGACTTGTTGTAGGCGGCGTCGTTGATCAGGATGTCGAGGCGGCCGAAGCGCGCGGTCACGTCGCCGACCAGTTTGTCCACCGCCGCGGCATCGGTGATGTCGCAGGCGAAGGCCGCGGCGTTGACCTGGTAGTGCGAAGCCAACTCGCGCGCGACGCCCTCCGCCTGGTCGCGGCTTTGCGCATACATGACGGCGATATGCGCGCCTTCCTTCGCCAGCGCGTGGCAGATGCGCTGCCCGAGCCCACCATTGCCGCCGGTCACCAGCGCGACCGCGCCCCTGAGGTCCATGAACTCTCTCCCGCCTATGGGGGCGCGTTGCGTCGCGGCGCTTCCCCGTGTCCGCGGGCATTTTGTTGGCTTGCCCCGCATGAGGCAAGCCGTTGCCGGCAAAGCCCGGGGCGACACCGTTGGCAAGCCGGATTGGACTTTCGTCCCGCAGCGACCCACCATCGACTGGGTATGGCAGGCTTCGGTCGGCGCGTTATCGCCGCGGGATGGCAGGCTTCGGTCGGCGCGTTCAAACCGGTCGACACAGCGATCCCTGCGCGCGGGCGGGGGCGAGCGCGGTTGCGGGAGAAAAACATGAAGGTCGGCATTCTGCAGTTCTTCGGCTGGCGCGATCGGTCGGTGCCGCTGCATTCGGTTTATCAAGCGGGACTCGAGCGTTTTTCCATCATGGACGAGACGGGCTACGACGCGGTCTGGCTCGCCGAGCATCATTTTTCCAGCTTCTCGGTCTGCCCGTCGGTGCACATGATGGGCACCATGGCTGCGGCGCGCACCAAGCGGCTGCGGATCGGCACGGCGGTGTCGTTGGCCCCCTTCTACAACCCGCTGCGCCTGGCCGAGGAAGTGGCCTTGCTCGATGTGCTGTCGGGCGGGCGCGTCAACTGGGGCGCGGGGCGTGGCTTCGAGCGCAGCGAGTTCGCCGCGTTCGGCATTCCGGGCGAGGAGAGTGCGGCGCGGTTCCACGAGACGGTCGAGATCGTGCTGAAGGCGTGGACGCAACAGCGCGTAACGCACCAGGGGCGATTCTACCAATATGACGGCGTCGAGGTGTTGCCGAAACCGTTGCAGGCACCGCACCCGCCGGTGTGGATGGCGGCGTCGTCCAATCCCGCGATCGAATGGGCGGCAGCGCAGGGCTTTTCGATTCTGATGGACCCGCACGCGTCGCGCGCCGACCTGATCCGCAAGCGCCGGCTGTATGCGACGAAGCTGATCGAGGCGGGGCATAGCGACACCGGGCGCATGATCCCGATGTCGCGGCTGGTTGCTGTCGATGAGACGGCGGAAAAGGCGCGCGAGGTGGCGGCGCGTGCGGCCGGGTGGATGGTCGCGTCCTATGTCGGGCAGACCGCGAATGTGCGGCAGGGGCCGCCGCGGGATTTCGGTGGCAAGGACCCAATCGATTTCTATCTGGACGATGTGATCTTTCACGGGACGCCGGAAAGCGTGGCAGCGCAGATCGGGGCGTTCGGGGAGGAGATCGGGATGAATTACCTGATGGCGGCGCCGCTCAGCGGGCGGTCGTTCCGGCTGCTGACGGATAAGGTGTTGCCACGGATTGGCGGTTGAATCGGCGACGAGGTAAACTTGTTGGATTGGCGCGATCGAGATGCAAACCTAAGCCGTTTCGGTCCAGGTTGACCAACATTGGCCGCAGCCTATTCCACCTGCCGGCGCCATCGCTGGGGCGGCGGCGAACGAACTGGAGCAACGCCGGCAGGCAACGGCGTGTCACCGGCGCAATGGTGATCAGCGCCACCGCACGCCCGGCTACAGAGAAGGGCCACAGGCACAGACGGGGCCACAGGCCCTGGCAGCCCCGCCTGACTAAGCCTATCCTTCGCGCCTACTCGGACACTCAGAGCAGACTCATGTCAACGAACACCCTTGACGCTGTCCGCCAGCGCCTCGCAGCAGAGGAGCCGGAACTCCGCCGACGCGGCGTGCGTCACCTGGCGTTGTTCGGCTCGGTTGTCCGCGGCGACGACCGTCCCGACAGCGACGTCGATGTTGCCGTGGAGATCGAGCCCGGCCGCTCCTTCTCCTTGATCCGCATGGAGGAGACCCGCCTGTTTCTGGAAGACGCCCTGCGCCGACAGGTGGACCTTGGTGAGATCGACAGCTTCCGCCCGAAAGTGCGTGCCGCGTTTGAGCGCGAGAGGATCCCGGTCTTCTGATGGCGCGGGGCGACGAGGAATGGGTTGAGGACATTGTCTCGGCCGTTGCCGACATCCGTGCCGATACCGCCGGCATGGACTTTGCTGCGTTCTCCGCCCAACCGGCAATTATAAGATCGGTGCTCTATTCCATCGCCGTCGTTGGCGAGGCCGCCAAGAACATCAGCCCCGACTTCAAGGCTGCGCATCCGGACATTCCGTGGCGGGCCATCGCCGGAATGCGCGACAGGATCGTGCACGAATACTTCCGCACCAATACGCGGCGTATCTGGGACGTCGTTGCTGATGACATTGATCCGTTGGACGACGCGCTGCGAAGGCCGGTGACGCGTCCTGCGTCCACACTCTGACCAGTCGTCGCTGGTTCCCCCCGATGCGGAATTTCCCACCGCACCGGCAGCAAACAACGCGTGGCGCCCGTGCCGCCGCCATGTCACCCTCCGCGCAACTCAACGGAGACGTCCCCGCATGCGTATCGTCGCCCTGGAAGAACACTTCACCGTGCCGCGCATCGTCGCCGGCATCTCCCCCGACGCGGTCGCCCGGCGCGGCTTCCCCACCGACCCGAACTTCCTCTGGGCGCAGACCATCAAGCGCGCCGAACTCGCCGACCTCGGCGACGCCCGTCTGGCCGACATGGACGCCAGCGGGATCACCACCCAGGTGCTGTCGGTCGCCGGCCCGGGCGCCGACCTGGTCCCCGGCCAGCCCGGCATCGATCTCGCCCGAGCCTACAACGACGCCCTCGCCGAGGCCTGCGCCCACCATCCCACCCGCTTTCGCGGCTTCGCTCATCTTCCCCTGCTCGAACCCGAAGCCGCGGCCGAGGAACTGCACCGCACCGCGACCCAACTCGGCTTCCACGGCGTGCTGGTGAACGGCGCCACCGACGGCCGATTCCTGGACGATCCAAGGTTCGAACCCGTCCTGGCGCAGGCGGAGAAGGAGAACCTGCCGATCTACCTGCATCCCGGCATCCCCACCGAACCGGTGCGCGCGGCCTACTATGACGGGCTGCCGGGGAACTTCAGCTTCACCCTCGCGCTGTCCGCCTGGGGCTGGCACGCCGACACCGCGATCCACACGCTGCGCCTGGCGCTGTCTGGCGCGCTGGACCGCCATCCCGGCCTGAAAATCGTCATCGGCCATATGGGCGAGGCCATTCCCTTCATGCTGGACCGCATCGACGAGACCACCGCCGCCACGGCCAAGGTGCACCTCAAGCGCTCGGTGCGGCAGACCATCCTTGACCAGGTGTGGATCACCACCAGCGGGTTCTTCACCATGGTCCCGTTCATGGCGGCGCTGATGAGCTTCGGCGCGGACCGCATCATGTTCTCGGTGGACTACCCGTTCGCGTCCAATGCGCGAGCCCGGGCCTTCCTGGACGCGCTACCGGTGTCGGCGGCGGATCGGGCGAAGATCGCACACGGCAATGCCGACCGGTTGCTGCGGCTGCCGGCCGACCACATGTAACAGGCACGCCGACGTGTGACAGGCATGCCGACATCAGCAGGAGTTCAGAAACGATGACCGAGGCCAAGCTCGCTCCCAACCTACCCGGCTGGATGGTGGACCATGCGAACCGCTACCTCTCCAGCGGCGGCGCCGAGGGTCACATGTACAAAATGGCCCAGCCGGGCCGGCCGGAGATGACCGTTCCGTCGCTGCTGCTGACCACCACCGGCCGCAAGTCCGGCGAAAAATACATTTTTCCCCTGTTCTATGGCGAAACCGGCAACAGCTACATCATCGTCGCGTCGAAAGGCGGTGCGCCGGAACATCCGGGCTGGTATCGCAACATCCTCGTCAATCCCGCGGTCGAGGTGCAGGTCGGGACCAAAAAGCTGAAGGCTCACGCCAGGACCGCGACCGGCGAGGAGCGATCTCGCCTGTGGGAAAAGGCGCTGGAATTCTGGCCACCTTATGCCGACTATCAGCGCAAGACCGAGCGGGAGATCCCGGTGGTCGTGCTGGACCCGGTGAGCTGAGGCCTTCGACAGCCGGGAGAGCAACCCGCGTCGCCGCCCTCGTGTCATGGCCGGCGCGGCGTCTCGTGTCATGGCAAGTAAAGCCGCTCGGTTCATGGCGGGCGCAGTTGCTCGTGTCATGCCAGCGCAGCCGCTCGGGTCATGGCCGGGCAGGCCAGCCACCCACGACTTGCCTTAGCGCGGCCTTCCGCATTTTAGCAGGGCCGTGGGACACGGAAGGGGTGCCAATTCATCGCGGTGGCGCGGGCTTGCCCGGCAATCCGCCTGATTTCATCGCGGAGAAGATGCGGAGGACCGCTGAGAGCCGCCGAGGCCGCGTGCCGTCTCCGTAGCCGGGAGGCACATGGCCTCCGCGGCGCTCAGCGGTCCTCCGCATCTTCTCCGCGATGATTTTTGCCGCGTTCGCCCAACGCCCGGGCAGCACGGCGTCCGTGACAAGCCTGTGCCAACAGCGGTCCGCGGGCTTACGAATACCGAAGCGACCGACGGTCAATGCGCTGCCGAGCAGCCGCGCCGGCCGCCACTGCTCTGCGGGCCGCAACGAAATCGGCGGCCCCATCATACGGACACTCGCCGCCAACGTCTGCGGCCTGTAGGATCGCCGGATGACCCGGTCATCCGCCCAGGCGACGCTCCTCGCGCGTGAACCCGCCGCTGCCGAGCCCTCGTCCCGTGCCACTCCGGCCCCGGCTCGAGCGCCGGACCCGATACCGGCGCAACCCCAGGTCGCGGCTGACAGTCCGGACCGGTTCATCAATCGCGAACTCTCCTGGCTCGACTTCAACCACCGCGTGGTGGAGGAAGCCGAGAACCCCCGCCACCCCCTGCTGGAGCGGGTGCGCTTCGTGTCGATCAGCGCGTCCAACCTCGATGAGTTCTACTCGGTCCGTGTCGCCGGCCTGATCGGCCAGGCCAAGGCCGGGCTGACCAAGCTGACCCCCGATGGCC
>Ga0182013_10009119_pt1 | contig 10504 bp, 13 predicted proteins | sample 612S2MmetaG_FD_120487 | JGI IMG/M metagenome (GOLD analysis project Ga0182013, IMG submission 120487) | Permafrost microbial communities from Stordalen Mire, Sweden - 612S2M metaG | ecosystem: Environmental > Terrestrial > Soil > Wetlands > Permafrost | place: Sweden: Stordalen | collected...
GTTTATTGGAAAAACCGTCGCTGTATTTACTAATAGTGTATTATTTATTGGAGTTTTTGTCAATACAGGCTCTCTACCAGCAATTCCCGCTAAATAATTTTTCGCGTAAATAACAATTTTTTTTTATACTTTTTAAAAGAAATTTTCTTGAAGGTGTAAAAAATGATGAAGCGTGGACCACAAAGTGGTTTAGAAAAAAAGTTATCGATAAAAAATTTATTAAAAGTGGTAAGAGAAAGTTTTGATATACCCGAACCAAAGCGAGAAGAAAAGCGAGGGCTGGTATCAAAAATAAGTATTAAAGATTGCTTAATGTCATCATTTGCGATGTTTAGCCTAAAAATGCAATCTTTGCTAGCGTTTGATAATGCATCAAATAACAAAATTATAAAGCATAATCTCAAGTCATTATATAAGTTAGAAGCAGCACCTTCTCATACATATATGAGAGAAAAATTAGATCCAGTAGATCCTGAAAAACTGCGTCCAGCATTCTTAAATTTATTTGAAGAAATTCAAAGAGGGAAGCTCTTGGCGCAGTATGTTTTTATGAACGGATATTTGCTTGCAGTCGATGGTACGGAAGTATTTGAATCCAAGAATGTGTTTTGTGATAATTGTGGCGTAAGAGAACACAGTAATGGGATTAAGGGTTATTATCATCAAATTTTGGCTGGATCAATTATAAAACCTGGTCTAAAGCAGGTTATTCCGCTTTGTCCTGAACCCATTGTTAAACAAGATGGAACAACAAAAAATGACTGTGAATCCAACGCAATGCGCAGATTTTTGAATCATGTAAAAAAAGAACATCCACGATTGAATTTTACGATAGTTACTGACGCTCTCACAGCCAATACACCCGGAGTTAATTTTAGGTTATGACCTCATAATTAACGTAAAGCCATCGGGCAATAAGAGTTTATTTGATTGGATCAAGGGCTTAGAGCTTGATAAAGTTACATTAGCCATGGGAAAAAATAATTACACTTTTAGGTACATAAATAATGTACCGATCAATGACAATAAAGAAGCGCCTAATGTTAATTTTTTAGAGTGTATAGCAGAAGAAGTTAAAGGTAAAACAACAACTAAAAAAGTTTTTACATGGATTACAAGTCATAAAATTACGAATAATAATGTATATGAACTCATGCTCGGAGGTAGGGCTAGATGGAAAATTGAGAACGAAACCTTTAACACGCTCAAGAACCAAGGCTACCAATTCGAACATAATTTCGGTCATGGCAAGAAAAATTTACACACAATTTTTGCTATGACAATGATGCTGGCGTTTCTTGTTGATCAGATACAGGAAGCTGCATGCGGCCTATTTCAGGCCGCTATGGAAAGTCAGGAAACAAGAAGAGACTTTTGGGAGCTACTGCGCAGCTTCTTTAGGGTCTATTTGATCAGTGATTGGGATGATTTATTTAATTCTATAGTTCATGGTCCAAAAAACGCTGAATTAATCGCAAATTCAGCTTAATCTTTAGTTCGAAAAGGGGCCTTGGCTTAGAGCGTGTTAAAAAAAACTAATTTTTTATAAAAATTGTGACATCTTGGGATGAATAGGGTCTTTTATTCTTTAAAATAAGCCTTTTTCCAGCGGCCCTTTTTTAGATATTTAGCGGGAGCCGCTGGCTCTCTACCGTTTGCATTGCAAATTATAGGGTTTTTGGTATAATTAAGAGAAAATTGCTTATAAAAATGGACGTCAGTCCATCAACTTTAATACAAGGTCGCTTTTATTATGAAAAAAAATCTTCACCCAGAAGTTCGTCCAACTGTCTTTAAAGACTCTACCACAGGTAAAGTTTTGATCCTCGATTCAGCTATCAAAACGGACAATACTCTTGTTCATGATGATGGCAATGTCTATCCACTTGTTATGTTAAGCTTAACCAGTGATTCACATCCATTCTTTACTGGCGCACAGAAATTTGTTGATACGGCTGGCCGTATTGAGAAATTCAATAAAAAATATAATAAAAACGCCTAGTGATGAGCTTATTATCAGAAGGCTTAGCGGCTGTTTCTTGGGATAAGCTTGAAGCGCGATATGCCTCTCTTTCGGAAGAACTATTAAGCCCGACGCTTGATTCTAAAAAGCGATCCACGCTTCAGAAGGAGTTTTCACACCTTTCTGAGCTTTTAGGTCTCTATAAGGCTATAATCCAACTTGAAGCTGAATTGAGTGGTGTCATTGCTCAAAAGGCAGAATCCACAGATGTGGAATATACTGCTCTACTTGAAGAAGAAGAGGTTTCCCTCTCTCGTCAAATGCATGAACAGGGCTTTGAGCTTGAAAAGCTGTTATTTCCCCCTGATGAGTTAGATAACCGGTCCATATTTTTAGAGATCCGTGCTGGTACAGGCGGTCAAGAGGCCGCTCTATTTGCCGGTGATCTTGCCCGTATGTATATGCTCTACGCTCCTAAAAAACAGTGGCGCGCATCCATTGCCAGCGAAAGCCCCACCGATCTAGGTGGATTTCGTGACATCGTGTTGCATATTGAAGGTAAGAACGTCTTTGGCTATTTAAAGCACGAGGCGGGAGTGCACCGTGTACAGCGTGTGCCATCAACCGAAACGGCTGGTCGAATACACACCTCAACAGCTACAATAGCTGTTTTCCCTGAAGCGGAAGAGGTAGAATTTACGATTAATCCGAATGACTTACGTATAGATGTCTATCGTGCAAGTGGTGCCGGCGGGCAACATGTTAACACAACCGATTCTGCGGTCCGTATTACCCATATACCTACTGGGGTAGTGGTCGCTTGTCAGGATGAGCGTTCGCAGCATAAAAATAAGGCAAAAGCGCTTAAAGAGTTACAGTCAAGGCTTTATAGCAGTCATAAAGAAAAACAGGAAGCGGAGATGTCGGCGCAGCGAAAAGAGCAGGTTGGTTCAGCAACTCGTTCAGAAAAAGCGCGCACTTATAACTATCCACAAAATCGTATAACCGACCATAACGCCGATATTACGCTGAACAAGCTTGATATTATTATGGAAGGTAATCTGGATGATATTCTTGAGCCGCTCATGAAAAAGGATCTTGAAGAACGGAGAAAGCGCGCTTTAAGTTCAACGTTTTAATATACCCGTAAAAAAAGAGAAGAAGAGTAGTATGATCAATATTTTTGCTATCTATCCGGCGGTTTCTTGCATTATTGGTGCATTATTAACATTACTTATCGCATATGCCGTATCGTTTGATCGCTCAGAAATTAATTATAAAAATCTTTTCTTTATTTTGTGCTTTGAAACTATCTTGGCTTTTGGACTGTTGAAGACGAATATTGGGCAGATATTATTGGCTCAAATTATTCGCCTGACCAAAACAATAGGTACTTCTGCTCATGAGGGAATCGTATTTCTTTTTGGTGCACTCGGTTCTCAAGTAGAGCCTTGGGGCTTTATTTTCGCTTTCCACGTGTTACCTATTATTATCTTCTTTTCCGCGTTGGTTGCCGTTCTTTCGTATCTCGGGATTATTGATTTTTGTATTCGGAGCATCTCTTATGTTTTGCGCCCGTTACTAGGAACTTCAAGCGCGGAGACAGCATGCGCTGTCGCCAAAAGCTTTTTGGGGCCAACAGAGGCGCAACTTGTTATACGCGATTATCTTGCCGTTATGAGTGAATCGGAACTCTTTGCTGTGATGGTAAGTAGCTTGAGTATGATGAGTGCTTCATTATTTGCTGTGTATATGGAAATGGGTGTCCCCGGTAGCCACTTAATCGCTGCAAATTTTATGGGCATTCCTGGATCGTTACTGTTTGCAAAAATAATTATGCCTTCGCAAAAAAAATCGCACGATCTTAAAGTGAAAACGAGTGTGCAACCGCAAAAAGCGTCGAATCTGATTGAGGCTATCATTCAGGGAACTATGGATGGCTTGCAACTTGTTTTAGCGATTGGTGCTTTATTGCTTTCGTTTCTTGCATTGATAGCCATGCTTAATATGGCATTTGTCGCTATAGGGAGCTTTTTTGGTATAACAAATTTTACGTTTCAAGATTTGGTAGGCTATCTTTTTTCCCCATTCGGGTTTTTAATGGGGGTTCCCACTCAGGAAGCGATTAATATTTCCGAGCTTATCGGTATAAAGTTTCTTGCAAATGAGATGGTCGCTTTCGCAGAAATTTCTGGGAAGCATCTCTCCGAGCGTGGCTTGGCGCTTGCGACCTATGCCATCTGCGGCTTTGCCAATATCGCATGTGTCGGAATTGTTATCGGTGGCATAAGTACCTTAGCACCTGATCGACGTTCTGAGTTGAGTGCGCTTGCTTGGTATTCATTGCTCGCCGCTACCCTTTCCAATCTCTTTTCCGCCTATTTTGTGGGCATTATTTTATAGACATTGAATTTCTCTTAAAGTTTGCGTTACTCTTGTATCAGCAAGATTATATATCAAAGGGGAAAATAAATGGCACTCACTATGAAATCGGAAAAAAGCTGTATCAGCTTTGTAGATTGTCTATGCGATATATTAGAAAAGCAGAATATGCTTAAGAAAGATGATATAGAATCATTAAAGCAAGAATTTTTAAAAAGCTCTGTTCCCGGTTTTGAAGACTTTCTGATAGAAGAGGGTTTGATAGAAAAAGAGGATCTTTTAAAGGCCCTGGCCATTTTTTACACCACACAAGCGATCGATGTTCAAGGCTTTTTTTTCGATCACCATTTAGTGACCATGTTCCCAAAAGATGAGATGCTCCGCAATATGTTCATACCCTATGAACGTGACGGTGCGGTTCTTTTTGTTGTGGCGGCTAATCCGCATAATGACGATCTACCTGCTATTGTCGGCAAATATGTTTCATATGATGTTGTCTTTTTCGTTGGCCTTGCGCGCGACATCAAAGATGCTATTGAAGAATACTTTGATAAACCTCTTTATGAAGTTGAGCCGGATATTATCGACGCAGAAGATGCCCGCAGAGAAGAACACCCGGTTGAAACTATGATCGATGAATTGCAAGCTGATGAAGAGACAGAAGGCGATTAAATCAGATCGTGTAAACAGATGGTGATAGATGGTTGGCATTCGCGACAATAGCGGATCTCTTTCAGCTCTTGCACCAGGCGATTAAGCCGTTTGTTTCTATGCGCCAATGAATCATTCTCTGTTCGTAAGCTATTATTTTTTCTTCTTTGGATTTCAAGATCATCTTCAAGGGCAATTTTTGCCGCCTTAAGCCGTTCAATCTCCATCTCTTTTTCTTCGAGCTTGTATTCCGCACTTTTTTGCACAGTCTTTAAAAGAGTCTCACTTTCACGCAAGAGCGTATCGGTGCCATAGTGGGAAAAGTGGTTATCTTGAACAAACTTTTTATATACCGCATGGGCATAGTGCAGTTTTCTTGCATAATCATGCAGCGGATATTTTTGATAAGAGGTCGGCTCATATGCTACCTGCTTGTGTAATTCCTGGTTAAGCGCATTATGCAGTTCGGTCATCAATTCATCTTTGACAGTGGAATAATCACGCACATAGATAAGGTTTTTATAAAAATCTTGGATAAGCCGCAATGCGCGTTGGCAACTTTCTACTTTATGGGTATGACCGTAATCATGGTAATGCGCATAACGCTGAATGCGCGTATGCTCAGTGACCAGTTGCTTGATTAATTCGTTGGCTTGGGATTCAATTTTGCGGGTAAGCTCAGAGATTTTTAGCGAATGGTTGTAGGTGTACTCCTGATTCAGCAATTTTTTATAGGCAGGCATAAGCGCGTCTATAGAATCTGCGTGAGCTGCTTTAAGAAAGACATTTTCAGCGTAAAGCTGCTGGTAAAATTTGTCTAAGGCATCTCCACAATTGCTACTCGAATTATAGTGGCTGTGATCGTATAAAAGATATCCTGCGCCACCAATAACAGCGCCTGCTGCTGCAGCTGCAAGTGCAGAAAGAGGGTCAACAGCTCGAGTTTGAGGAGTAATGATAAGGGAAGTTAACAGAAAAAATGAAGTAGTACGTGGTATTTTCATAGTGAATCCTTCTGAATATAACTAACAGTCGTACACTATGAGAGTAACAGCTCGTTTTTTTGATGTCAAATAAGCAAAAAAGAGCCGATTATTTCTTCTGAGTTAAGTCTATAGCCCAGATTGTGTCTTTAACTGAGATATCAGATGAACTATTCGCTTTAAGCCAACAGTTAAGATCAGTTATTGGCTTTTCCCCCCGGAAAAGATACTCTTTTCCGCTATCGCCAGCGAATGTTAAAAGCTCAAGCGCGGGCAATTGGTCGATGAGGTCACATAGCATTATTGTCGTATTATCTTGAGTATTATTATCTAAATAGGGCGTTTTAAGATGAAGATGCTTAAGCTTTTTACACGATGCTAATTGGCTTGGTAGCGGCCCTGCAAGTTGGCTTTCTAGACGCATGCGTCGAGCATGGTTATTATTTATTTTGGCTAACCTGACACTATTAACGGGCGAAAATTCTAACATTGGATAGAGTAATTTTCCGTGCGATCTTAAGTCTTCTACGATGCGATTAAAGTATTTATTGACTTGGGCAACAGACGATGCATCTTTATCCCCAACATAGCGTATTATCTCTGATGTCACCTCGAGCGGACAGTTATTATTATTGAATGTTTCGGTAGAATCGTTAGAACTTATCGTCCCGAGGAACAATAAACTTGTAAGTAATACTATTATTTTTCCCATAAATATCTTTAAGCAGTAAGCGTTTTAAAAAGGGCTTCAAATGTCTCTATTTCCCCTTTTGTTCCAAGGAGCCAATGCCTTTGAATATTTCCATGATAGGTAGCGATCACCAATTTTTGCAAGTTAGGTAAACGCTGAGAAAGTTCAGATATAGAAAAACATTCGTTTTCTTCACGTATTAACTTAAATAAAGTATCTTTTGCTTCTTCCGCAGAAGGGGCATCATGATGAGCCAGTTGATTAATTGCGGCTACTATGCGCACGCCAATAACAGTAAGATGTGGATGTTGCATCATCACGTTATTCGCCTCTTGAACGGCCTTGATAAAACTATTTTGTCCATAGTTTTCTAGCAGATGGTTGGCAAGACGGGTGTATAAATTATTATGCAAGAGATCGAGCAGATAGTGAGGACTTCCTAATTGGGGGAAATCGATAATAAGGTGTTTAATCGCCGGATATTTCGCGAGCGCAATTGGTAACCTGGTTGCTCCGCCATTCACCAGGGCGATAGATCTAAGATGATTATTATCGTAGTTATTCAAGCGCTCATTAAGTAGAGTATGTGGAAGATGGGTATAGTCGACAGGGATGTTCTGAAGATTGTGTGAGCTAAATACATATATCGGGTAGGGCAGTTTGCCTAACGTGCGCAAGTTTTCAACAACAGCGCGCATTTTTTTGTCCGTGCGGGCAAGCTCAGATGAGCCTTTATATCCAGCATATTGGGCTATTCGATCAAGGATCTCTATAGGCAACTCAGTAAAACTAATTGAGCTTATTACCCCAAAGGATAATAAGCTTGTAAGTGTTAAGATTATTTTTTTCATCATTCCGTTTCTTTACTTAAGCTATTTTTTATAAAATTCTTGCAAAATTTTGCTTATATTATACGCATCATCAAGCTCATGAGTTTTCAGCTTTTCTTGAATATCTTTAATTTTTTCTCTGCCTTTGAAATGATATTCATTTTGTTTATCATCGGTGAGCTTCAACCAGGTAAGGTGCGGCAACAGGTCAAGAAGCCTGTGCAATGGTATAATTGATTGATCCTTTTGGGAATGAAGAAAATTTTCATAAGATTGTCTGTATTTGCTTGATGATGTCGCAGTACGATATCGAATTATTTCATCCTGCGCTTTTTCCCAATAAAAGCTGCTTATGCAATCAGATTGGTCAGGCATTTTAAGGTTAAGATACTTTATCTGCTTAAGCCTTGCCAGATGCGCCGGTAAATACACACCCTTATTTGTCTGAAGCACGATGCTTTTTGCATCTGTGGGATTAAGCAATTTTAATCTATTATTTAATTCGATTGTAGGCAGCACCTTGGGAATATGATCAGTCATTTGCGATAACCAATCATCGGGTTGCGAAAAAAATGTACAGCCTGGATATGGAGCTTTACCTTTATCACGCAAATCTTCTACGATGATACGCAGTCTTTTGTTGACTTGGGCTAGTTGAGATAAATCTTTTTCCGGATCAAGATAGCTGGCAATTGCTAGCAGCATCTCACTTGGGAATTTCTCCAAATATCTATAGCCAACATTATTATCAATAAGCTTCTGATTTATAGCTTTATCGCGGTGCTCTAGAGCCGTCATCGCGCATGCGCTGCCAAGCATTCCTAATGAGAATGTTGTGAATATGAGTTTGAATAGCTGTTTCACTTTTGTCTTTCTAATTAATTATTACAATACATTTAATTTTTTAAGTTCTTTTTTAACTTCTTTATAGTTATTATCTTTTACCTGTATCCCAACCATGCCGAGTTTACGGGCAGCTTCAACGTTCTCTAATTGGTCATCGATAAAGATACATTCACATGCAGCAAGGCCATTGCAGTCCATAACGTGACCAAAAGCGTCAGGATGTGGCTTATTACATTTGATCTGTGCTGAAATTACGATATCTTTTTCAGCAATAACATCCGTAAGCGCTTTACCCGTTTTAGTGGTTAAGAAGTCTTTAAAAGACGGCTCATCCCAGTTAGAAAGAACACACTGTTTACAGGTGCCATGATCAGTAATCTCTTGGACAATTTTAAGCATCGGCTTAATAGGTTTTCTATGCTTATTTAACTGTGAAGGGTGGAACATCGTGTTAATAGTATTTTTTATCACGCGGTGTTCACGGTTATTTTTAAAAAAACCTTCTTGTTTTAACTGCTCGATTTTCTGGTTAATTCTTACCAATTCTTGTTGCGGGTCTTTCATGTCACCATTCATCCAACGGCACATAATTTTTGGCATAGGTTCACCAGACTCACCACAGGGAGTATGCGGGCTATTTTCATAGCCATCTAGAGTAGCAAGCGTCTCAAAAAGCCTACGCTGTACGTCTGCCTTATCTTTACAGTCTAAAAGGTAATAAAACATGGTATCTTTAAAGCCAATCTCTTGGGCGATACCCATTTTATTGATTTTAACCAAAACTCCGTTTAAATCGTAAATGACTGCCTTATAGCCGTTAAATTCTTTATTTTGTGCAGATTTACGCAATTGAGGGTAAAAACGTATCCCTAGGGTCAAAATTACCCCCAAAATACCCCCTAAAAGAGTTAATTTCTTAAGGTTTAATAAGTTTTTCATAGAAACCTCCATTTATTTATATTAGTAATTATAGCATATGGGGTATCTTATGCAACGAGCCCTGTAATACAGTGATTCAATGCGGCTTAAAGTGAATTTACAGGTTCAAATGGCTGGTTTGGGTATTTTTGACTTTAAATCGGTTTAAAGCGAAGAATTTATCTTATTCAGCTTGCTTATCTTCGATAGTAGCGTTTTGTCTTTTAAGAGAAGTCACAAAATTCGCATGTGATAATCTAAATTTGGCCAGCTCTTCGCGGGATTCTTCTCTATAACGGGCCAAGACCTCGGCCACCGCATCTTTTGGGCCACCGCGCAAGGTATACCCGCTATAATCTTTGTAAACTTTAGGGGCATAGAGTGAAGATATGAGAAAAACTGTTAAAAAGAGAGATTTTTGTATCATCTGTATTATTTCCTAAAAAAAATGCTTCTATTATCTAGGTAAATAATATCATAAATAATACAGATAGTCGATTCGCGCGTCAGCTGTCGATTTCTCAATAATGCTTATTCAGCCCTTAGCGCTTTTCGTTTTTTCTCTTTTTCGACCCAAGCAGCATAACTTGTTTCTAATTCTTTCAATTGGGTCTGCTTTTCTTTGATAAGCTTATCATGGTCTTCAAGGGTGATCTGTTTTTTTAATATATCAGTCACTGTATATTTTTTTGGTTCTAAGCTCAGCCTATTGATGCCGTTCTCAAATCGCATATCATCAATAGCTTCTTGCTCTTTAGCTAATGCATCTTGTTCTTTTTGTATATCGTTTTTAAGCCCCATGATCTGCCTATGCATACGTTCAAAATGAGATTCTTCTTTGTGACGAGCAAGAACCTCGGGCATCACATCTTTTGGTCCGCCGCGCAAGGTATATCCGCTGTAATCTTTCTGCGCCCGCAGCGAAATAGCTAAAAAAAGCAAAAACAGTAATTTATCCATAGTTATTCCCATCCCTAAGTTCACAGCAAACTCAAATAATAAGTATTGCTGCCATTAAATTTGCCCTATACTAATTGTATCATAATGCTCTAAGCATTATGTACACTTAAACAAAAAACTTTTGAAATACTATGAAATATATTAAATTTTTTAAAGATATCTCACTTGATGAAATCCCTTTAGTGGGTGGCAAAAATGCAGCTTTGGGGCAGATGATTCAAGATCTGGGTAACCAGATAACTATCCCGCATGGTTTTGCTGTCACCGTGCAAGGGTATCA
>Ga0182013_10009120_pt1 | contig 10503 bp, 9 predicted proteins | sample 612S2MmetaG_FD_120487 | JGI IMG/M metagenome (GOLD analysis project Ga0182013, IMG submission 120487) | Permafrost microbial communities from Stordalen Mire, Sweden - 612S2M metaG | ecosystem: Environmental > Terrestrial > Soil > Wetlands > Permafrost | place: Sweden: Stordalen | collected...
CGCGTTCCACCCCCCTGTCGTTCGCCGTCCGGGACGCCCTCCCGTGGCTGCTTTTGGCGGCCCGCGGGGATGCCGTCCCCACCGAGCCGGAGCACGGGGCCGGTCGCGACATCCTCGACGCCCTCCGACGCTACGGGGCCCTGTTCCACGGGGAGCTGGGCTCGCGCACGGGTCGGCTGCCGGTGGAGGTCGAGGAGGGCCTGTGGGACCTGGTGTCGCGCGGGTTGGTGACGGCCGACGGCTTCGGGGCGGTCCGCTCGCTGCTCTCCGCCCGCGAGACGTGGCAACGCCGGCACCGCAGTGGTGCGCGGCGGTCCGGGGGCCGCCGGCGGGCCGGCACCCCCAGGGTCATCGGGGAGGGCCGGTGGGCGCTGCTGCCCGAGGCCGACCCCGACGACGAGCCCGACTCCCTGGCCGAGGCGGTGGCCGAGCAGCTGCTGGCCCGGTGGGGGGTGGTGTTCTGGGACCTGATGTCCCGCGAGACCCTGTCCGTCCCGTGGCGCGACATCGCCCGTGCCCTCCGGAGGATGGAGGCACGGGGGACGGTCCGTGGCGGTCGGTTCGTGTCGGGTTTCTCCGGCGAGCAGTTCGCCCTGCCGGAGGCGGTCGAGGCGCTGCGGGCGGTCCGTCGGTCCGAGCGGACCGGGGAGGTGGTGGTGCTCAACGCCACCGACCCCCTCAACCTGGTCGGTACGGTGCTGCCCGGCCCGCGGGTCCCGGCGGTCCGCACCAACCACGTGACCTACGTGGACGGGGCGCTGGCCTCCCCGACGGCCATCGCCGGGGCCGCCGGGGCCCCTGCATAGCCGGCCCGGACCGGCACGCCGCCTCCCGGTCTATCGTCGGTCGGCATGGCCCCCGGCCCGGAGCTCTGGACGGAACGTCTCCACCTCCGGCGGTGGACGGACGCCGACCTGGCCCCCTTCGCCGACCTCAACGCCGACCCCGAGGTGATGGAGCACTTCCCGTCGACGCTGACCACCGAGCAGGCGGCGACGTTCATCGAGCACGCCGAACGGGGCTTCGAGGAGCGGGGGTTCGGGTGGTGGGCCGTCGAGACCCGGGACGCCGCCGCCTTCATCGGGTTCGCGGGGCTCAGCCGGGTCGGCCCCGAGTACCCCTTCGGGCCGACGGTGGAGACCGGCTGGCGCCTGGCCCGGTCGGCCTGGGGCCACGGGTACGCCACCGAGGCGGCCACCGCGGCGCTGGGCTTCGCCTTCACCGGGCTCGGCCTGGACGAGGTGGTGGCCTTCACGGCCGCCGGCAACCGGCGGTCGCAGGCGGTGATGGCCCGCCTGGGCATGACCCGCGACCCGGCGGACGACTTCGGGCACCCGGCGCTGGCCGAGGGGCACCGCCTCCACGCCCACGTCCTCTACCGCCTGGACCGGCGCCGCTGGGAGGCCGCCCGGGCCGGGCCCCGGTAGCCGGGCCCCTAGCGCGGCCGGGTGCGCTTCTGCGGGTGGATGGTGTCGCCGCGGGCGAGCATGGCCACCAGCTCGCCCACCTTGCGCGCCCGGGTCTCGGGGCGCCGGGCGGTCTCGATCCGGTAGAGCACCGCGTAGCGGTTGGCCTTGGTCAGGACCTCGAACATGGCCGAGGCCTCCGGGTCGGCGGCGAGGCGGCGGCCAGGTCGGCGGGGACCTCCATGGACGCCTGGCCGGCGTAGGCCAGCTCCCACCGGCCGTCGGCCTTGGCCTCCGCCACCGCGGCCGCTCCGGCCGTGTGCATCCGGCCCTCGCCCTCCAGGCGCTCGACGATCCCGATGTTCCGCTGCGACCACGGGCTCCGCGGACGCCTCGGGGTGAACCGCTGGCGGTAGGTGGCGTCGTCGCGCCGGCCCAGCGTGCCGTCGATCCACCCGAAGCAGAGTGCCTCGTCGAGGGCCTGGTCGTAGGTGACCGAGGTCGGCTCCACCGTCCGCTTCTTGGCCAGCACCAGCCACACGCCGGTGGGCTGGGCGTGGTGCGACTCGAGCCACCCCCGCCAGGCCGGGGCGTCGGGGACCAGCAGCTCGGGAAGGTCGTCGGCCACGGCTCGGATTCTGCCACCGGCGGGCCGGCCCGGCTGGTCCGGGGGCCGCGTCCGGTCGCCGTCCACCAGGGGTCCATCAACCCCGGCGAGCGGACGACCGACGGGAGCGTTGGGATCGTGGTCGATACCCTTTGGGCAATCACAACTCGAGGAGCGTGGCTATGCACCATCGGAATTTGATCCGGCGCACCGGGGGAACGATCACGTCCGTGCTGGTACTCGGCACCCTCGCCGTCGGGTTCGGGGCGCCGACCGCTGGGGCCAATGCCCCGGAGAAGGCCCCGTCGATCGCCAAGGATCTCCAGCAGGACAGGCGGGACCTCACGCAACTGACGGATGACGTCGCACGACTCAACAGCGAGTTGAAGGTGACGATGGCCGCCGCCGCCCCTCCCAACGGGATCGTTGCCCCGAGTGCTGACGAGGTCAGCGCCGCGATCGCTGCTCTCTTCGGGTCCTATGCCCAGGAGTACCAGGCACTCGGCGCCCAGGCAACGGCGTTTCACAACGAGTTCGTACAACTGGTGTCGAAGGGCGGCAGCCAGGCCGCTTCCGCGGAGGCCGCGGCCGTGGCGCCCTACGTCGCTTGGCTCGAGACGACCGCGCAGCAGGACGAGAAGGCCGCTGCACAGGCAACCGCCGCTGCCAACCAATTCGAGCACCAACCGAACGGATGAGGCAGCCCTCTCCCGGGTGGATGCGACCCGATTGCCAGGGTGGACGGCGTCCGCCGGGGTCGTGGCGAACATACGTTCGTCCCGGCGGTAGAGTGGTCGGGTGCTCGCGTACCAGCGCTCGCTGCTCGACGTCGACGAGGCCCCGGGCCTCCGCCCCCTGGGCCCCGCCGTGGAGCGCACCGAGCTCGAGGGCGGGGCCTGGCTCGACCTCCGACGCGACTGGGTGACCGGCGGCGACGCCGTGTTCGAGGCGTTGCTGTCCGGGGTGCCCTGGCGGGCTGAGCGCCGGCCGATGTACGACCGGGTGGTGGACGTGCCCCGCCTGGTCAGCTTCTACGCCGAGGACGACGACCTGCCCCATCCGCTCCTCGCCGCCTGCCGCCGGGCCCTCAACGACCACTACCGCCCGTCGCCGGCCGACCGGCTGGCCACCGCCGGGCTCTGTCTCTACCGGGACGGCTCGGACAGTGTGGCCTGGCACGGTGACACCATCGGGCGGGGGTCGACCGACGACACCGTGGTGGCCATCGTCTCCCTCGGGGCCCGACGCGGGCTCCAGCTGCGACACCGGGGCGGGGGTCCCAGCCGGCGGATCGACGTCGGGGTCGGCGACCTCCTGGTGATGGGGGGCAGCTGCCAGCGCACCTGGGAGCACGCGGTGGCCAAGACGCGGCGCCCGGTCGGTCCCCGGATCAGCGTCCAGTTCCGGCCCCCCGGCGTCCGCTGATCCCGTCGGTCGGGCGCGCGGGTGGGATCGCCGGCCGGCGGCGCGGACCCCGACCCCGGATCGACTGGCCAGACTGGGGGCATGCCCCCCGACCCCGTCGATCCCCGGAGCCTGCACACCGCGGAGGACGCCCTCCAGACCGCGGCGCGGGCCGGGGACGCCGACCGGTTGGAGGCGCTCCTCCACCCCCGGGCCCCTCCTCGGGGCCCGACGGGGCGCTCCACGGGGTGGAGGAGGAGCTCGCCCCCCACCGGCGGGGGACCCTGGTGGTCCGACGCTTCGACGAGGTCGACCGGCAGGTGAGGGTGGTGGGGACCACCGGGGTGACCCTGGTGCTGGCCGACCTGGAGGGCCAGGCCGACGGCCGGCCCTTCGACGTCCGCCTGCGGATCTCCCGGGCGTGGGTGCACACCGGCGGACGGTGGCGGGTGCTCAGCGCCCACCGCAGCCGGGCCCCCGTCCCGGCCGCCGTTGTCCGCGACGACGGGTCAGGTCCGGCCGAGGATGAACCGTTCGACGGCGACGGCGAAGCCTTCGTCCTCATTTGAGGCGGTGACCTCGTCCGCCTGGCCCTGGACCTCGGTCGAGGCGTTGCCCATGGCGATGCTGAGGCCCGACCGTTCGAACATCAGCACGTCGTTGGGCATGTCGCCGATGGTGGCGATCTCGTGGCGGGCCACGTGGTACCGGCGCGACAGGTAGGTGGCCACGCTCCCCTTGTTGGCCAGCGGGTGGGTGACGTCGAGGTAGTAGGGCTGGGACTGGGCCGCCGAGACGTGGTCGCCGAACCGGTCGGCCACCTCCCGGGTGGCGGCGTCCATCGCCTCCCCGTCGTCGCTGACCCCGACGATCTTGGCCACCTGGTGGTGGAGCCCGTCGTAGCTGTCGACCACCGTCGGCTCGAACTCGACGGTGGCCGCCTCCTTGGCCACGTGGGGCCCGTCGGCGTCGAGGATGTTCCACTCCTTGCCGCGGTAGAGCCACGCCGCCAGGCCGGCCTCCGCCATGGCCTGGAGGATCGGGCCCACCACGTGCTCGGGTACCACCCGCTCCTCGGCCACCTGCATGTCGCGCTCGACGATGAGCCCGCCGTTGAAGGCGGCGATGGGAGAGGAGAGGTCGAGCGGATCCACCAGCATCTCCATGCCCCGGGGCGGCCGCCCGCTGGTCACCGCGAACAGGATGCCCGCCCGATGGAGCCGGTGGACGGCGTCGACCGCCCGGTCGGTGAGCCGCTTCTCCGGGTCCACCAGGGTGCCGTCGACGTCGGCCAGCAGCAGTCGGATGGCTGTGGACACCGCGCTCCTCCCGTCGGGTCGGCCGGGGGCCGACGGCTGATCCGCCCATCATGGCCGCTCGGGACCGCCGACGGGACCCGGATCGGGCCGTCCGGCGGGGAAGCCCGCCCGCGTAGATTGTGAGCTGTTGACGACGCACACCGACCAGCCCGGCCGCGGCCGGGTCGCCACCGCCGGGCACCTCTCGCGCCGCCGGCGCGTCACCGTCCTGCTCATCTGCTGCATGAGCCTGCTGATCGTCGGCATGGACAACACCATCGTCAACGTGGCGCTCCCCGCCATCGGCCACGACTTCCACGCCACGGTGGCCGGGCTCCAGTGGACGGTCGACGCCTACGTGGTGGTGCTGGCCAGCCTCCTGATGCTGTCGGGGTCGATGGCCGACCGCTACGGCCGCCGACGGGTGTTCCAGCTGGGCCTGGTGGTCTTCACCCTGGCCTCGTTCCTCTGCAGCCTGGCCCCCAGCCTCGAGTGGCTGGTGGCCTTCCGCATCCTCCAGGCGGTGGGTGGGTCGATGCTCAACCCGGTGGCCATGTCCATCATCCGCAACACCTTCGAGGACCCGAAGGAGCGGGCCCAGGCCATCGGGGTCTGGGGGGCGGTGGTGGGGATCAGCCTGGCCATGGGCCCGGTCATCGGCGGGGCCCTCGTCCAGTCCATCGGCTGGCGGGCCATCTTCTGGGTGAACATCCCGGTCGGCGCGGCGGCCATCGTGCTCACCGCCCTCTTCGTGCCGGAGTCCCGCGCTCCGAACCCCCGCCGGATCGACGCGGTGGGCCAGGTGCTGGTCATCCTGATCCTCGGCAGCCTGACCTACGCCATCATCGAGGGGCCGGGCCACGGCTGGGGTTCGCCGGAGATCCTCACCCTCCTGGTGGTGTGCGGCGCGTCCCTGGTGGCCCTGCTCTGGTACGAGCCGCGGCGTCGCGAGCCGTTGCTCGACCTCCGGTTCTTCCGCAGCACGCCGTTCTCGGGCGCCACCCTGATCGCGGTGAGCGCCTTCGCCGCCTTCAGCGGGTTCCTCTTCCTCAACACCCTCTACCTGCAGGACGTGCGGGGCCTCTCCGCCCTGGACGCCGGCCTCCTGACGCTGCCGATGGCGGCCATGACCATCGTCGTCTCGCCGATCTCCGGGCACCTGGTCGGCCACCGGGGGGCGCGCATCCCGCTGATGTCCGCCGGCGTGGCCCTCACCCTCGGGAGCCTGATGCTGACCGGGGTCACCACCACCACGTCGTACCCGTGGCTGCTGGTTTCCTACGTGATCTTCGGCATCGGCTTCGGCCTGGTGAACCCGCCCATCACCAACACCGCGGTGTCGGGGATGCCCCCGGCCCAGGCCGGGGTGGCCGCCGCGGTGGCCTCCACCAGCCGGCAGGTGGGCCAGGCCCTGGGTGTGGCGGTGATCGGCGTGGCGGCCACCGCCGGCCTCCAGGGCGCCCTCGGGCCCGACCTGGCGGCGTCGAGTCATCCGGGCTGGTGGATCATCACCGCCTGCAGCGCGGTGGTCCTCGTCCTGGGCTACTTCTCCACCACGCCCAAGGCCTACCGGTCGGCGGCGCGGATCGAGACGCTGTTCGCCGGGTGACCCCGGCGCCGGGCGGTCCCTCCTGGCCGGGCGGTCCCTACTGGCCGGGGAGCGCCCCGCCGGCCTGGGGGATGCCCCCGCCGGCCTGGGGGATGCCCCCACCGGCCTGGGGGATGCCCCCACCGGCGGCGGGCGGCCCGTCGCCGGCCGTCGGGATCCCCGCCGGCTGCACCGGGGGTGCGGCGGCCGGCGCCTGGGTGGGGGTCGGAACCGGGGGAGCGGCCTGCGGCACCGACCCGTCGGGGACCGCGGTCCCCGCCTGGGGCACCGCGCCGGCGGCCGGCACCGGATCGGGCGTCGGCGCCACGACGGTCCCCCCGGCCTCCAGGGCGTCGATCTCGGCCATCAGCGCCGCCACCCGGGCTTCGCTGTCGGGCACCGTCCTCCCGCGCTCGCTGAGGAACACGTAGGCGCCGAGCTCCCGGAGCAGGGTGTCCTGGTGCTTGTGGGCCTGCATCTCCTGGATCTTCGTCTGGCCCTGCTGCACGCCGGTCTGGGCCTTGTCGGCCAGGACGGTGGCCTGTGCCTTCACCTTGTCCATGAATCCCATGTCCGCTCCTCTGCTGGGTGCCGGAGGACCGCCAGGCTCCACCGGGTCGTCGTTGACCCTCCCCGTTCTAGTCGATCGCGACGGCGTCGGACACCGGCGCCCGAGGGGTGCTCAGGCGTGCCCGGCGGCGTCGGACTGGCGGACCCAGGTGTCGTACATCTCGGCGTACCGGCCGCCCTTCGCCACCAGCTCGGCGTGCGAGCCCACCTCGGCGATCCGGCCGTCGTCGACCACCACGATGCGGTCGGCCCGCATGGCGGTGGAGAGCCGGTGGGCGATGAGGATGGCCGTCCGGTTCTCGAGGAGCACGTCGAGGGCCGCCTCGATCTTGGTCTCCGACTGGAGGTCGAGGTTGGAGGTGGCCTCGTCGAGGACCAGCACCCGGGGGTGGGCCAGGAAGGCCCGGGCCAGGGCGATGAGCTGGCGCTCGCCCGACGACAGGGTCTGTCCCCGCTCGTGGACCACGGTGTCGAGCCCCTGGGGGACCCGGGCCACCACGTCGGTGAGCCCGACCTTGTCCACCGCCTCGTGGATCTCCTCGTCGGTGGCGTCGGGACGGGCGAAGGCGATGTTGTCCCCGATGGTCCCGGCGAAGAGGAACGGCTCCTGGGGCACCACGCCGAGCTGGCGCCGGAGCGACCGCATGGTGACGTCGCGGAGGTCGTGGCCGTCGATGAGCACCCGCCCGGCCGTCGGGTCGTAGAAGCGGGTGACCAGCTTGGCCAGGGTCGACTTCCCGGCCCCGGTGGGACCGACGAAGGCCACCGTCTCGCCGGCGGCGATGGTGAGGTCGACGTCCTCGATCACCGGGACGGCTGGGTCGTAGCCGAAGGTGACGTGGTCGAAGGCGATCTCCCCGTCGACCGGCGGCAGCTCGACGGCGTCACGCGCCTCGCGGACGTCGGGCTCGGTGTCGACCAGGTCGCGCAGCTTGAACACCGAGGCCTGCCCCTGCTGGTAGGTGTTGTACTGCTGCACCAGGAGCTGGATGGGCTGGAAGAACCGGTTCAGGTACAGGAAGAACGCCACCAGGGCCCCGATGGTCAGGGTGTGGTGGGCCACCATGGTGCCGCCGATGGCCAGCAGGGCGGCCTGGCCCAGGACCCCCAGGAGCTGGGTGCCGGGCCCGTACAGGGCGTTGACGTGGGCGGTGTAGTTGTTGGCGTCCCGGTAGTCGCCCACCACGTTGCGGTGGTGGATGACGTTCTGACGCTGGCGGTTGTGGGCGGTCACGATGCGCACGCCGTGGAGGCTCTCGGACAGGTCGGCCAGCACGTTGGCGATCCCGTCGCGGACCCGGTCGTAGCCGCGCTCGGAGGCCCGCCTGAACCACAGGGAGGCGAGCACCAGGGCGGGGATGATCAGCACCACCACGATGAGGGCGAGGGTGACGTTGAGCACGAAGAGGATGGCGGTGATGACCACCATGGTCAGCGCCTGGATGGCCAGCTGGGACAGCCCGTCCTGGAGGAGCTGCTGGAGGTTCTCGATGTCGCTGGTCATCCGCGACATGACCACCCCGGCCTTCTCCTCGGTGAAGAAGCTGAGGGACAGCCGCTGGAGGTGGGCGAAGACCTTGACCCGCAGATCGTTCATCACCCAGGCGGCGATCCGGCCGGTCACCTGCACCTGGGCGCTCTGCGCCCCGGCGGTGACGGCGATGGAGACCAGGTAGAGGGCGGCCATGACCACCACCACCGCGAAGTCCTTGTGCTCGATGCCCTGGTTGATGGCGATGCTGGTCAGCAGGGGTCCCACCTGACCGATGGTGGCGATCACCACCACCAGGAGCCCGGCCCAGACCAGCATCCGGGGGTACTTCACCAGGAGGCGCCAGAGCGACAGGCGCTGGAGCTCCTCCTCGGAGCCGTTCTGGTCGAAGGTGTCGGTGGGGGTGGCGTACTCCGGCTCGGACTCGAGGAGCCGGTCCACCCCGGCCTGGAGCTCGTGGGGGATGCCGGCGAACGGCAGGCCGGCCGCCGCCGAGCTCCCGACCGCCCCCGGGCCACCGCCGAAGCCACCACCGCCACCGCCGAAGCCACCACCGCCCCAGGTCATCGGACCACCCCGCCGCGGCTGCCGCTCCCGGCCAGGTCGGGTGCCCGGCCTCCGTCGACGTCCGCGTCCCCCCGGAGCTCGGCCTCCTCGACCTCGGCCGCCTGGGCGAGCACCTCGGCGTAGAGGGGGGTGGTGGCCAGGAGCTCGGCGTGGGTCCCGTCGGCCACGATCTTCTGCTGGTCGAGGAGCACCACCCGGTCGGCCAGGGCGATGGTGGAGAGCCGGTGGGCCACGATCAGCGTGGTACGGCCCTCCATGAGGACCCGGAGGCTCGAGTGGATCCGCTGCTCGACCTGGACGTCGATGGCGCTGGTGGCGTCGTCGAGGACCAGGACCGGCGGGTTGACCAGGAGGGTCCGGGCGATGGCGATGCGCTGGCGCTGGCCGCCCGAGAGCGTGTAGCCCCGCTCGCCGACCACGGTGTCGTAGCCGTGTTCGAGGGCGCTGACGAACTCGTGGGCACCGGCGGCCCGAGCCGCCGCCTCCACCTCCTCGACGGAGGCGTCGGGCTTGCCGTAGGCGATGTTGTCCCGGACCGAGAGGGAGAAGAGGAACGGCTCGTCGAGGACGATGCCGACGTTGGCCCGCAGGCTGTCGAGGGTGAGGTCGCGCACGTCGTGACCGTCGACCCGGACCGAGCCCGAGGTCACGTCGTAGAAGCGGGTGAGCAGCCGGGCCACGGTGGACTTCCCCGAGCCGGTGCGGCCGACCAGGGCCACCGTCTCGCCGGGGGCGAGGTGGAGGTTGACGTCGGCCAGGACGAGCCGCTCGGCGTCGGCGGCGTAGGCGAAGTCGACGTGGGTGAAGCTGACGTCGCCCCGGCAGTCGACGAGGTCGAGGGCACCGGGCCGGTCGGTGACCGTGGGCTGCTCGTCGAGGATCTCGTAGATCCGGCCGGCCGAGGCCGCCGCCCGCTGGCCCATCATGATCAGCATGCCCAGCATCATGAACGGGGCCTGGAGCATCAGCAGGTAGGAGTTGAAGGCCACGATGGCCCCGAGGCCGAGCTGGCCGTGGATCACCATGTAGCCGCCGAACAGCAGCACCAGGGCCAGGCCCACCTGCGGCAGGTTCTGCACCACCGGGGTGAAGCGGGCCCGGAGGTCGGCGTCCTTGATGTAGCCCCACTGGACCTTCTCGGCCGCCCCCGACAGGGCCCGGAGCTGCTGCTCCTCGGCGGCGAAGGACTTGACCACGCGCACCCCGTTGACGTTCTCGTCGACGATGGTGGCGACGTCGGCCAGCCGGGCCTGGATGATCCACGACACCGGAAACATCGACTTCCGCATCTTGACGCCGGTGAAGTAGACGAAGGGCATGGTGGCCATGGCGATGAAGGCCAGGGGCACGTTGATGGTGAGCATGAAGACGAAGGCGACGACCGCGATGGAGCACTGCACCAGGATGAGCGGGGCGAAGGTCATGTACATCTGGACCGAGCGGATGTCCGAGTTGGCCCGGGAGATGAGCTGGCCGGACTGCACGCGGTCGTAGAAGCCGAACGACATCTTGGTCAGGTGCTCGTAGATGATGTTCCGGAGGTCGTACTCGATGTCGTAGGCCGTCTCGAA
>Ga0182013_10009123_pt1 | contig 10502 bp, 12 predicted proteins | sample 612S2MmetaG_FD_120487 | JGI IMG/M metagenome (GOLD analysis project Ga0182013, IMG submission 120487) | Permafrost microbial communities from Stordalen Mire, Sweden - 612S2M metaG | ecosystem: Environmental > Terrestrial > Soil > Wetlands > Permafrost | place: Sweden: Stordalen | collected...
ACCCGCAAGCCCTGTTCGGGAAGAGACCGACGGAAAAGGACCCGGCCAAGGGCACCTCGCCGGCGGTCGACTTCACTCTGCGAGAGCCGGGGGGTGCGATTCCCCCCGGCCACTCACCTGGGGCTGCTGCCGGATGGGCATGATCGTGGCGCTGTCGACCACGTTGCTGGCCGACTCGTGGCGGGGTGCTGCCGTGGGCCCTGCCGGTTGAGGGGAGAACCGAGTTTCGCCGCTAACGTCGCTGTGCCAGCCACGGGCGCAGACTGGTCGTCGCGGCCGTCCCTCCCGCTCATCGGCCCTCTGACCGCGGAGTTTGCACTTAAGGTCGACGGTGCGTGCTGACGGGTACAGGCCGGATCATCGGATGGTCCATGCCGGCTAAGTGCGTTGCGGTTGACCGTCGAGCCGGGGGGCCGGATGCGCCGACCGTTGAGGGGGTCAGGGTGTTCGGCGGCGACTGCTGCGGTGCGGGTAAGGATCTTGCCGAGCAGGTTCAGCAGGCATGCTCGTTCGTCGGGGCTCAGTGCGGAGACGATGCTCCGCTCAAGCGTGCGGATGCCGGGTAGCAGCTGATCTGCGGTAGCGCGACCGTCGGGGGTGATCTCGATCAGCACGCTGCGCCGGTCGTCGGGGTTGGGAATGCGGCGGATCCAGCCGCGGCGTTCGAGGAGGTCGAGCATGGCTGTCATGGTGGCCGACGGAATGAGAACCCGGTCGCTGACCTGCGAGGGGGTCAGCGGCGCGCTGGCCCCGTCGATGACGGCTAGTGCCGTCGCGGCGGCCTGCGGCACGCCGAAGGTCAGCCGGATGCGCCGGTCGAGCTCGCCTAGCAGGGCCTCGCCGGCGCGGACCAAAGACGCATAGGCCTCGGTGCAGGTTGTGTCGCCGTCGGGATACTCGTCCTCGAAATCGGCATCCACCCTGACCACGCCAAGCGAGGCGGGGGAGGGGCGGCTGCCCTTCCCCCGCCTCACTTGGCGGTTCGGTTCAGACATCCGTGAAGATCTCGATCCGGGGCGCGCCCTCGACCCCGGCCTGCTCCATTCCGGCCTGCAGGGCCGGGTCATGGGCGAAGCCGGCCGCCTGCTCCGCGCTGGGGAAGTCGTGGGTGATGAACAGGTTGTGTCCGTCATCCGGGAGCCGCATCACGCGCTGCCCGGTACAGCCGTGCTTGGCTCGCAGCGGCTCGAGTCCGTCGTAGACCTTGCGCCATGCGGCGTAGTCCCCGACCTTGTGCTCAACCACAAGCGTGGCGCTCATGTAGGGCTCCTTCCGACTGCGGAGGCTGCCTGCCCCCCCTGTGAGTACCGTAAAGCCTCATTTGTCTCCGAGTCAAGATATTCGTCTCGGAAACATATATCTCAATCCCGAAGCATATTCGGCCGCTCAGGGCCAGGCTCCACTTGATGCTTGACAGGACGGCGCAGCCCGGCAGGCCAGCATGGCACGCGATGCGAGCGACAACGAGGACACGGCCGGCAAGATCGGGGAGTGCGACGTCAAGCTAGCCCAGTACCGCGCTGTGCTCGATGCCGGAGCAAGCCTGGCCACGGTCGCCGCGTGGATCGCCGAGACCGAAGCTGAGCGGGCAAGCTAGTGCCGCGTCAGGCAACGTTCGCCCTGTTCTCCAACGCAGTTCGGAGCCGCGCGTTCTGGGGCACTCCACTCCCTTCCTCTATTATTCAGGTTGTTTAGGATCCCTTGGGGAGGACGCCTTGGGCGCGGCAACGACGATCGTGAACGCGAAGGTATTCGACGGGACGAAGTCGCAGGACTGGACTTCGGTCCGGTTCGCTGACGGCCTGATCACCAAGTGCTCGGCCGCCTCGGCCGCCCAAGAAGGCGACGAAGTGATCGACGCGGGCGGCGGGACGGTGCTTCCCGGTCTGATCGACGCGCACGTGCACCTCGTGCCCGGCGCTCTCGCGCAATCGTTGACCTTCGGGGTTACCACCGTTCTCGACATGTTCAGCAAACCCGGCCTGGTGGCCAGCGCTAAGGAGCAGGCCGGCTCCCGTCCGGACGTGGCCGACGTGCGTTCCTCGGGTGTCGGTGCCACCGCGCCCGGCGGGCACCCGTCGATGATGTACGCCCCGTTCCCGACGTTGACCGCCGCTGACCAGGCCGGGCAGTTCGTGGCGGAACGGATCGCGGCGGGCTCGGACTATCTGAAGATCATCTCCGGCACCGGGGGTCTATGGCCCTCGCTGGACTCCGAAACCATCCAGGCACTGGTCATTGCCGCGCACGTCCGCGGCCTGGTCGTCGTCGCTCACGTGAGCTCGACGGCCGGTGCCGGGGAGGTCGTGTCCGCCGGTGTCGATGTGGTGGCCCACGTCCCTGCGGACGCCGAGCTGGACAAGGCCCTGGCCGGACGCATGGCCGAAGCCGGAATCGTGGTCGGTCCGACGCTGGCCACCATCGAGAACACTCTCGGCGAACCGGGTGGCGCGGCAGTTGCAGGGGACCCGCGGCTCGCTGAAGCGCTCGGCGGCGCCTGGGCACGCCGGCTGACTTCGGCTGTCCCGGGATGGCATGGCCGGCAAATGCCGCCCTACTCCCGGGCCGAGGACAACGTGCGGCGACTGGCCGATGCGGGGGTCACTGTGCTGGCGGGCACGGATGCTCCGAACCCGGGGACCGTGTTCGGAGCAAGCCTGCACCGAGAGCTCGAACTCCTTGTCCGGTGCGGCATCAGCCCGGCGCAGGCCCTGGCCGCTGCCACGGCTGAACCGGCACGAGTGTTCGGCCTCGCCGACCGGGGACGTGTCGCGGCCGGGCAGCGCGCGGACCTGGTCCTCGTGTCCGGTGACCCGTTGACGGACATCACCGCGACGCGCGCCATTGAGCGGATATGGCGCGGGGGCATAGCCTGCGACCGGCACGCTTTCGTCGCGAGCGCTGCCGAAGCTGAGCAGCTTGACGCTTTCGACGCTCAGCTCGCCAAGGTCGTGGCAGCCGTGCGCGAACGCTGGCCCAGCTGATCCGGGGAAGGCCCCCTTGAACGCGGGTCCCGTAGTTGTGCGCCGCGATCGTCGACCGGCTCACCGTCGGCGGCGACATCATCGAGACGTGTCCACCGCAACCAAGTGACGCCAGGGTTCACCGGCACGACCCGACCGCAACGGGCGCGACGCCAGAATTCAGGCTCTGGCTCAAGTGCCGGCAGCCACATTGGCGGGTCTCCCACGCGCTCCCGAGAGGGCGAACGTTGGATGACACGGCACTAGGCACTCGCAATACGTCGGACCACGACCCGCCCGCGCATGAACGAGGCAGAGATCAAGGCGATCGTTGACAAGCTCGCCGACGTAGCGCGCGTCTTGCACGAGGCCGATCCGGCAGACAAGGCCGAAGTCTTCCGGCAGCTGACCTCCCACCAGGCCGACGGCTCGTCCAAGCGACCCTCGAGCCTGTGCGGTATGGATTTTTCGACAGTGTCCGAGGCCCGACTCGCAACTTACGTACATGATCCCGATTGTTCTGACCATGGAGTTTGCGCTTGACGGTGGTGCCTGGTGATGGCGGTGGATTGGATCATCCGATGGTCGATTGCCGGAGCGGTGATTGTCGTTGCTGCTGGTGGCCTCGCGTTGGTCATCAATGTTCAGTGCTGCATTCATGGGGCTCCGGGCAATCCGCCCGGGCCGGCTCCGGTTGCCCGTCCGGGACGATGAGGATCTCGGGCGGGGGCGATGCCGTGCTCCAGTCGCTCGGCGATCCAGGCATCCTCGCAGGCGCCGAATCCTTGTGAGTGATCGCCGGGTCTAGGGTCGGCGGAGCCGATCGCCGCGACGGCCCGTAAGGCCGCCCTAGACGCGGCAGTCAGACATTGCCGGCTTTCTCCGGTGGGTGATCGCGAGTTCACCTTCTGAGAACTCGGGATGTGTATGTAACTCCCGGCAAATGAGGGACGTAGTGATCGGCCGCCGCTGGAGAGATGAAGAGTGTGCGCCTGGAATGCCCATTCGATGTCATGGGGATCGGCGCCGTAGACGTCGTCGCACCGTGCGGTTGCTTTAGGTCGCAGATCTGCAACACTATAGGTGTTAAAGTTGCATGAAACGTCGTTCGGCATGCAGGGATCCTGCTGGCGAGTGGGGCTGTCGCTCCTTCCTGTCTCAAGGCCCCTGCTAAGGGTGGCCCGAGCGCTGGGCGTGCTGGACACGCTGTCGCCGTCGGCAAGCGGGACCTGTTTGTCGGCCGCCTCTATCCCCACCACCGTCGGGGCACGGAGTCGGCGAGCTTCATTTACAACGACGGCTATCTGGCCGATATGGATGCTTATGCCCTGGACCCTTCGCTGCCTCTGGTTACTGGCTCGCTGCAGACTCCGGTAGGCCGTGCCCTGTTCGGGGCGTTTAGTGACTGCGCGCCGGACCGTTGGGGGCGCACGCTGCTGGCCCGCAGGGAAGCGGCGCAGGCGAAGGACGCTGGAATGGCCCCGCGTTCCTTGAGCGAGGCCGATGTGCTGCTCGGCGTGCGAGACGACCTGCGGCAGGGAGCACTGCGTTTCCGGCTCAGCGAAGACGGACCTTACCTCGCGCAGGATTCCGGAGTGCCCGTTCTGACTGATCTCCCGGCTTTGCTTGACATCGCAGATCGGGTCGAATCAGACACCGCTGACTACGGTGACCTCAACCGCCTGTTTCGCGCTGGCAGCTCCCTTGGCGGCGCCCGGCCGAAAGCGCACGTCATGGATAGCGATGGCCGCATTGCCATCGCCAAATTCCCGAGTGCAAGCTCGGATACGTGGAATGTGATGGCGTGGGAGAAAGTAGCGCTTGACCTGGCCCGCAGGGCGGGGATCACTGTTCCAGACTCCCGGTTGACCCGGATAGACGGAGGACTGGCAGGATCCGGTGACCTCCCGGGCGCGGCAGCTGGCCTAGGCGGCTGCGCTGGTGGCCGGGTACGGGGCGGATCACGGGGGAGTATTTCGATGCGGGGCAGAGCCGGGTGCTGCCGTGGGCGCGCCGCCCGCAGGCCGCCGCGCTGCTGGCCGCGATGGCCGATCCGGGCCGCGGCTTCGACGCGGTCGTCGTCGGGGAGTACGAGCGGGCCTTTCACAGCAGCCAGTACGCGCTGATGGCCCCGCTGTTCGAGCACTACGGGGTGCAGCTGTGGATGCCTGAAGCCGGGGGCAGGGCGAACCTGGCCGCCGAGGGTGATGAGCAGCTGCTGCTGGCCTAGGCGTGCAGTCCAAACGGGAGATCACCCGGACCCGGGTCCGGGTCCGCACCGCGATGGCCGCGCAGGCCCGCGAGCACGCCTCCTGGGGACGGCGGGCGCACCGGCTGGAACCAGACCCGCAGACAGCCCCGGTCGTCCAGTAGGTTTTCGCCCAGCGGCTGGCCGGGCATTCCCTGGCCCGGATCACCCGGGCGCTGAACGAGGCGGGCATCCCGTGCCCGTCCGCGGCCGACCCCGGCCGGAACGCGCACCGGGCCGGGGACCGGTGGTCGCTGACCACGGTCCGGGCGATCCTGGCCAACCCGCGCTTCACCGGCCGCCAGGTGTGGAACCGGCAGCCCACCGCGATGGACCTCATCGACCCGGCCAACACCGGGCTCGGTCACCGGCAGGTGCAGCGGCGGGGCCTGCCGGAGGGGTGGGTGATCTCGGCCCGCCCGGCGCTGGTCAGCGAGGACGACTTCATCGCGGCCCAGGGCATCCGCGCCGCCCGCGAAAACGCCGATCCGGGTCGGCAGTACCGGCTGCCTGGGCTGCTGCGCTGCGGGATCTGCGGACGGCGGGCCGAGTCGTGCTGGTCCAACGGCCGGCCCGCCTACCGGTGCCGCTACGGGCGCTCCAGTGCCTCCGCCCCCGATCCGGGGCGGCCGAAGAACCTGTACATCCGCGAGGACCGCATCCTGCCGCACCTGCCCGCCCTGCACCTGCTCCCGTCGGCGTGGTAGTTATCTACAGGCAAGCCATCTAACGATCACTGGAGGCCGCAACGATGCCGCAGGAAGACGTGCTGATTCCCACCGCCGATGGCCGCGCGAGGGGAACGCTGCATGTTCCTGATTCCGGCGGCCCGTGGCCGGGTGTGATCATCTTCCCCGACGCAGGCGGGTTCCGGGAAACGTTCAGGGAGATGGGCGATCACCTGGCGGCCCTCGGCTACGTCGCGCTTGTCCCTGACGTCTACTACCGCGAGGGCGAGTGGGCGCCGTTCGACATGGCTACCGCTTTCTCCGACGAGAAGGAGCGCGCCCGGCTGTTCGGCGTCATGGGGTCACTCACGAACGAGCGGATCATCGCCGACGCCGGCGCCTACGCGGACTTCCTCCTAGCGCGGCCGGAAGTTCGCGGGCCCGCGGTCGGCACTACGGGCTACTGCATGGGCGGGCGCATGTCGATGCTCGCCGCGGGCGGCATCGGCGCGAAGATCGGGGCAGCCGCGTCGTTTCACGGCGGACGGCTCGCCGTGGCCGACGACCAGGCGAGCCCGCACCTGGCGGCGGACCGCATCACCGCCACGGTCTACGTGGCCGGAGCCGTGGAGGACCCCTCGTTCACCCCCGAGCAGGCCGAGCTGCTCGACAGCGCGCTTACCGCCGCCGGTGTCGACCACATCGTCGAGTTCTACCCCGCCCACCACGGGTTCGCGGTGCCGGACAACGACACCTACGACCCGACGGCGAGCGCTCGGCACTGGGAAGCGCTTAAGCATCTCTACCAGAGCTGGCTCTAGGCTCTAGCCTGCACGGCTAGAGTCGGCCGGCCTGTGCCCAGCCGGCAGCGCTCCCGGCGGCCGGAGTAAGCCCGCCGCGCTCGGATAGCCTGTGGATGATGACGAATGACGGGCGGACCGCTTCGCCGACTGCGGTCCTGGTGAACGGGCAACGGCGGGAAGTGCGCGCGGAACAAGACACTGCGCTGCTGTACGTCCTGCGGAACCACCTCGGCCTAAAGGGGACCCGGTTCGGCTGCGGCATCGGCCTGTGCGGGGCGTGCCTGGTGCTGGTCGACGGGCGGACGGCCCACTCGTGTGACACGCCGCTGTGGGCCGTGCTTGAGAAGGAAATCACCACGGTCGAGGGTCTTGGCCCCGCGGACCGGCCGCATCCGGTAACCGAGGCGCTCATCGCAGGGCAGGCCGCCCAGTGTGGCTACTGTATGTCCGGCGTGACCATCGCGGCGGTGGAACTGCTCATGGAGAACGACGATCCCTCCGATGCGGAGGTACGCGCCGCCCTGGACCGCAACCTGTGCCGGTGCGGCGCGCACAACCGCATCGTCCGCGCCGTTCTCGCGGCCGCGGCCGAAATGCGGGCGGGCCGGGGGGACGCGGCGTGAACCCGGTGACGCGGGCCATCGCGCTGCCAGCCTCGGTGGCGGCGAACCCGCGCCTCGGTGATTGGCTCCGCGTACTGCGCTCGGGTGTCGTTGAGGTGCGGCCGGGAAAGGTGGAACTCGGGCAGGGCGTGCTCACGGCGCTGTCCCAGGTGGCCGCCGAGGAACTGGACGTCGGCGTCGCCCGGGTGCGGATGATCCCCGCGGCCACCGGTGCCAGCCCCGACGAGGGCTACACCGCGGGCAGCTTGTCCATCCAGCACTCCGGCTCCGCTATCCGCCTGGTGTGCGCGGAGGCGAGGGGTCGTTACCTGGGCGTCGCCGCGGCCAGGCTCGGTGTGCCGGAGAGCAAGCTGACCGTGGCCGACGGCCAGATCCTGGCACCGGACGGCCGGTCCACCAGCTACTGGGAACTCGCCGACGACACGCTGCTCGACCGGGCCGCCGTCGGCGAGTACCAGCCCAAGCCCGCTTCCGCGTACCACGTCGTCGGCACGAGCGTGCCCCCGGCTTGACCTGCCTGACAAGCTCACCGGCCAACCCCGCTTCGTGCACGACCTGTCGCCTGACGGCCTGTGCTACGGCCGGATCGTCCGTCCCCCGTCCCGCGGCGCGACGCTCACCGACCTCGATACGACGGCGACGCTCGCACTGCCGGGCGTGCTCACGGTGGTGCGGGACGGCAGCTTCCTGGGTGTGGTCGCCGAGGAAGAGGAGGCCGCGCTGGGCGCCGCCGACCGGCTGCGCGCCGACGCCACCTGGGAGCGGCACCCGACCCTGCCGGATTCAGGCGGCCTGCCGGGCTTCCTGCGCTCGGCGGCGGCCGAGACAACCGTGCTCGCCGAACGTCGCGCCCGCCCGGCCAGGGAGGAGGTCGCGGCATCGGTCGAGGCCACCTATGACCGGCCGTACCTGGCGCACGCGTCCATGGGCCCGTCGAGTGCCACCGCCCTGTTCGGCGGCGGGGAGGGACGCCGGCTCCAGGTGTGGTCGCACACCCAGGGCATCTACCTGCTACGGGCCGAACTCGCCCGCGCGCTTGGCCTCGCCGACGACGACGTCACGGTTACGCACGTGGAGGGCCCCGGCTGCTACGGTCACAACGGCGCCGACGACGCCGCCATGGACGCCGCCCTGCTCGCCATGGCCGTGCCGGGCCGGCCCGTCCAGGTGGTCTGGAGCCGGGCCGACGAACTGACCTGGGCGCCGTTCGGCGCGGCGGCCATGGTGCGCGTCGCCGCCGACGTCGACGCGGCCGGGAACGTGCTGTCCTGGCAGCACGAGATATGGGGGAACGGGCACTCGACCAGGCCAGGCTCGACCCGGTCAGTCGCGCTTCTCGCGAACAGTCACCGCGCCGGCGGCCAGGAGATCGAAGCCGCCGCGGAACCGCCGATGGCGCGCGGCGGCGGCGCCGGCCGCAATTCCGTGCCTGACTACGACTTTCCTGACTACCGGGCGGTCAACCACCGGCTGCTCGACATGCCGCTGCGCACGTCCGCGCTGCGCTCGCTCGGCGCGTTCCTCAACGTGTTCGCGGCCGAGTCGTTCATGGACGAGCTCGCTCTCGCCGCTGGCCGGGACCCGGTCGAATACCGGCTCGCCTGCCTGAGCGACCCGCGGGCACGGGCCGTGATCGAGTCGGCGGCCCGGCGCTCCGGATGGGATAACTGGTCACCGGCCGAATCCGCTGGGCACGGCATCGGCTTCGCCCGCTACAAGAACACCAGCGCATACTGCGCCGTGGTCGCCGACGTGGAGGCGGTCAGCGAGGTCCGGGTCCGGCGGCTGACCATCGCGGTCGACGCCGGCTTGGTGATCAACCCGGACGGTGCCGCGAACCAGGTCGAGGGCGGCGCGGTCCAGGCCACCAGCTGGACGCTGAAGGAACAGGTGCGCTTCGACCGGTACGGTGTGACCAGCGATACCTGGGAGACATATCCTATTCTGCGGTTCTCCGAGGTACCGGCGGTTGACGTGGAGTTGCTGCCTGGGAACGGAAACCCGGCTCTCGGCGTCGGGGAGACGGCGCAGGGTCCCACGGCGGCGGCCATCGGCAACGCCGTCTGCAACGCACTCGGGGTGCGGGTGCGCACGCTGCCGTTCACCGAGGAGAACATCGTGGCGGCCATGCGGGACTAACCGGTCGCGGACCTGCGCCAGCCGCGAAGCAATCAGCTCGCAGGCGGCCGGGGCGCGCGGGCGGCGTCGGCGGCCAGGGAGCGGCCCTTCCTCTTGAGGAGGCGTCCCGCTGTGGGTGCCCGAGGTCGGTGGCCGCACTACCGGTGCACGTTCCTCAGCGAGTACGCGGCGAAGGACAAGGTCAACCATCCGAAATCCGTCTACCTGCGTGAGGAGCAGCTGCTACCGCACCCAGACGGGTGGCTGTCCCGCAAGTTCGACCCCATCGCGCTCGCGTCGACCGTGCGTGAACTCGAAGAAGCCGATCAGCCCGACGACACCGGGGCGGACGCGGACGCGGACGCGCAGCGCGAGATCGCCGAGTGCGATGCCAAGCTGCGCCAGCATCGTGCGGCCCTTGAAGCGGGCGCCGACGCCGTCCTGGTCACAGGCCGGATTAAAGAGACGCATACCAACGCGCCGCGAGGTCGAGGATCACGTCGTAGCGCGTCCTCCGGCCATGATGTCGTCGCGGGTGTAGTCGATCACGTGGTCCGCGCTGAGGGAGCGGGCTGTGTCCATCTTCGCGTTCGCCATCGTCTGTGGCTCGGATGACGCCGGAGTGGGTGTTATGCGCTGAAGGATCAGCTTGTTCCGTGGGTGTCGCGGAGGATTTCCTGGTTCGCCTTGACTGCGGAGTTCTTGGTAGGTCACGGGTGCTGATCGGGTCAGGCTGCTTCGGTGCCGGGTTCGGTGAAGGCGAGCCGCTGGTCGCCGAAGTCGGCGATGATCTCCAGGCGGCCGCCGAGGGCTTCGACGTAGGCGGCCAGGGTGCGCAGTTCGGTGGTGCCTGGCTTGGCGTGCTCGATGGCGGACACGCGGCCTTGGGTAATGCCCATCCGGGCAGCGACCTGTGCCTGGGTGATGCCGAGGCGGCGGCGCATCTCGGCGAGCCCGAAGGCGCGCTGCTCGGCGCGCGGCTGCTCCGTCCCGGCGGCGATGGCGGCCTTGTCGGCAGGATCGGGATAGAACTCGGCGAGGTACTCATCCCGGGTGTAGTGCTGGAACTCGCTGCTGCT
>Ga0182013_10009126_pt1 | contig 10501 bp, 9 predicted proteins | sample 612S2MmetaG_FD_120487 | JGI IMG/M metagenome (GOLD analysis project Ga0182013, IMG submission 120487) | Permafrost microbial communities from Stordalen Mire, Sweden - 612S2M metaG | ecosystem: Environmental > Terrestrial > Soil > Wetlands > Permafrost | place: Sweden: Stordalen | collected...
ACCAGCAAGCTCTCGGTGCTCTGCCGCTGGCTCGCGTCAACCGCTACTGCCGCTGCGGCAATCAGCACGTTGAGTGGGACCTGCTGCGCCTCGGAGAGAGCGAGGATTGCATCGTATGCCGTGCCGGCAATCCGCACTGATTCTTGCAGGACCCCCTTGGCCGCGGTTCCGGGAGCGTCGTTTGAGCTTTGACCGTATGCGCCGTGGCGCGCCTCGTCGGCGAGCTCACGCTGCACGGCGCGGGCCACACGTTGCAGAGTTTCCTCCGCCCTGGAGGTCTCTCGACGGTGCGCGTCCGCTACCTTCGTCAAACCATCACTAACGCAAAGCTGTTCGGCCGCGGCGCCGGCTCCGAGGCCTCGCGCGAGATCGGCCTCAATGAGCCCCGTCGCGCCCCCATCAAGCAGGATGTGATGGGTGTGAGCATCGAGGCCCGACACATGGCCGCGCGCGTCGGTCCACACGTTGTAACGCACGAGCGGTTTGGCGAAGATGTCAGACTCCCACGTGCGCGTGAGTTCGTCATCATCGCGGTCCGTGTGTGGCTCACCGCCCGATCGCACGCGCACGATGTCGCCGAACTGCAGCCGCGGCAACAGGTCTGGATAGTCTGCCTCGGTCGGAGGCGCATCGAGAACGCAGAGTTGCACGGGGTTCTTGAGAATCGCGCCCTCCAAGGCGGCCAGGAAAGCGGACAGCTCCAGCGGGCGGAACCGATAACTGCGGCCGACCAGGTACAGCGAGGAATCGCTGTCCTGCAACACCCCGTTGTAGATGTTCTGTTGGGACTTGCTCAACGGGATCCGCTGCACGTGCGGGTCCGCACGCGGTGTCATGTAGATTTCTCCAGCTCCCGGACCCAGCCCTCGATCGACAAGTTGGCGGCTAATCGGGACGGCAGTTCGGATTCTCGGTCCACGCCGAGCTGCTTCATCAGGAGCACGAATCGAACAGAATCCAAACCGAGATCCCTGAGATCGGTAGCGTCGCCGTCGATGAGCTCCGCTTCGTCGATGTACAACACGTCACAGACAGCGGCGAGGATCTTTTCCCGCAACGCCTCAACCACGAATCACCGTGCCGGCAATGTTGGCACCCACCGCCGCGGCCAGTGACGCACGCATCACCTTGCCGGACTGGGTTCGGGGGATCTCCGCGACGATCACGATTGTGGACGGGCGCGCCACTGACTCAGACTCGCGCCGATAGTGAGCCGCTATCGATTGCTTGAGCTTGCGGGCATCCGACTCGTCGAGGTCTGTCGAAGGGATCACGGCCAAACCGACTAGGGCCCCGAACTCTGCATCGGGTATTTCGTAACATGCGGCTTCGCGAACGCCCGAGACGGCCTCCGCGATGCGATCGACTTCGTCGGGCGCGATGTTCACGCCGCCGGAGATGATCATCTCCGAGGATCTTCCCTTGATGTAGAAGAATCCGTCCTCGCGGCGCTCCAGCAGGTCGCCGGTGTTCACCCATCCGTCGACCGAAGTCTCTTGGGTGCGTTCCGGATTATTCCAGTACCCCAGCATGTTTGCCGGTGATTTGATCCACAGCGTGCCGAACGAGGCAGACGGTGCAGCGCCCGCAATCGTGGGGCCGCCGCCGTCTGGCCCGGCCAGATAGACGCCCACGCCAGGGTACGGACGACCCACCGCGCCTGCCTCGATCTTGGCGATGGAGCCCTCGTCGGTGGGCAGACACAGGGCGGTGCAGCCCGTCTCGCTCAAACCGTAGACCTGTGCGGTGCGAACACCCGTGGCTTCGATGAATCGCACATCGGCTGCAATTGCCCGCGAGCCACCGTAGCCCACTTGGCGCAGTGAAGGAACTGTCGCGTTTGCGGACTTCAGTTCGGAAACCAACTTCGAAAGAAGTGTCGGCACAAGGCATGTCGACGCGACCGCATTCTCGTTCAGGATCTCCATGAGCGATGACGTGTTCTCGCCGCCGGTGATGCACAACCCACCGCGCATCAAACAGGTCAGAATCCACCACAATCCGCCGATATGCGTCGCCGGCAGCGGTGAATAGGTGGTTTCGCCGTCGACCCACGTGACCCAGTTCAAACCCTCTCGCTGCAAAATATCGGGGATGGCAAAGAAGGTGCGATTAGCCAGCAGCACGGCCTTTGGCTCGCCCGTCGTGCCGCTGGTGAAGATCATCGCCAGCGGATCATCAGCGCCCTGCTCCGGGTTCCCGGCAGGACTAGACACATCCAGGGGATTGGTGGAATCCCGCGCGCCGGAGGGGATATGGACTGGGATCGCCGGTATCGAATGGAGAGCTTCGGGCAGATCGGCAGTCCCGATTCTGCTCTTCGGTGCAACGAGAATTGCGCTCGGGGCGGTGATTTCGCCGAAACGACCGATAGTTGCGGACGGAAGGTTGCCATCCACCATGACGGCGATCGCCCCTAGTTTCGCGCAGGCCAGCACCGACAAGTACGTCTCGGGGCCGTTGTCCGAAACGACGAGCACTCGGGATCCTCGAGAAACCGCCTGAGCGTTAAGCGCTTCGGCGAGCCTCTCTGCTTCGGCGACGAGCTCCCCAAACCGAAGCTGGCTTGTGCCGTCGCAGCGACGCAAGGCGATGGCCTCGGGCCGCTGCCGCGCCTGTTCGAAAACTCGTTCCAGCACGGTAGACGGTAACTGAGACATGGCTATGAGCTGCTCTCCTCCTGCCGGATTAGGGGATATTGAAGACCACTAGTTCGACCTCTCCGGAGGCGGCCCCGCCGTCGTCGTCCCAGAATTCGATGGCACACGGCACCAAGAGATAACGCAATGATCGCTCTACGACCCGGAAATCGTGACTCACCAAGCGTGCCGAGAACTTTTCGGCGTTGATCATCCTCCTGAAGCGCGACGAAGCGGTCTTGATCAACATGCTCGAAAGCTGGTACTGGCAGTAGTCGTCGATTGACCAACCTCGAAACACCCGAATCTCCTCGTTGAGGACAGCGGGAGCGAACGCGCTGTAGGCGAGCTGGTTGAAGCAAATTATAAGCTCCACCGCGTTGAAGTGCCCCGTGCTTCGGATGTAGGCGGAATCACCAATCGTGAAGTTGCCGTACGCGAGCATCGAATCTTCGGTCGCACTGTATTGGGCGTCCCGGAGATAGCGACATCCCTTGTGGGAGTACGGTTCAAGCACGCGGGCGAGCAGATCCTCGCTGATCGGAGCCGTGTCCGTGGATTCCACTCCGACCTGGTTAGATGAGGTTGCGTCGGCCGTGCTCATACCGCGTACCCCGGCGTCTCTAGGCCGTCCAGCATGGTGAGGCGGTGGGTCGTCAGAGTTCCCGAGGCTGTCCCGTGCTTGGCTCGGTGCATGAGGACCCGGTTGTCCCACAGCACGATGTCGCCAACCTCGTAGTGCTGGGTATGTATGAACGGTGATGTGTATTCGGGATCGAGCTGCCCGGTCGCGAGCATGAGTTCTTGCAGCACCGCCGGATCGAGCACATTGCCGTCTTTGTCCTCGATTTTGCTGGTGCCCGACGCGCAGATGTACAGGATTTCTTCTCCGGTCTTCGGGTGCCTGATAATCGTTGGCCACTTGATGGGGGGCGTGGTTCGGGTGATCTCGTCCCAGACTTCTCCGATGGGCCTGTACACATCCTCGGGCCGGATCTTGATGTGGCGCCGCGGATCGTGGGTACTGAATGTTCCCCGTGCGCGGGCCTGCTTTTCCGCGGGAAGCGACTCCCAAACCTTGTTGAGATCGATGAAGTAGGTCCCGCGGTCCGATCCAGGCACGGAAAGCGGTACAACCATCGAGAAAGCAAACGGTCTCGGCATGAACATATAATCGATATGCCAGAACGCGCCGGTTTTTGGAACGCCTTGGCCTTCCTCCGTGGAGGAGACAAAAATTTCCGGGTGCCTCGCGTGGTGATACATGTTTTCGTAATATGGAACGACCTCTCCGAGAATCCTCCCAAGATTTATGAATTCCTCTGGAGATGGATGTACGTCTTTGAGGATAACAAGCTTATTCGTGTAAACTATGTCGCGGATCTCGTCGCTGGATATATTCACCAAGTCTTTGGGATCTAGCCCTGTGACCTCTGCACCGAGTCCCTCGCCTTTCACGTTGAGCGCCATCTGACATTTCTCCTCGTTTATTCTTCTACAGCTTCGGTCAATTTGGAGACTGATCTATGCGGGGTGCCGGCTTCGGCGTCAGCCGTAGAAGGTCCCTAAGGGTTCCCCCTGTTCGCCCCCGGTCTTTCGTCGGTGTTGGTTGTCCAAGTAGTGGGGAGCATTGGTACGGAATTAGTTGTGCCGTCGGACGATAGTTGGACCATTCCGGTGGCGTGGGCGTCAGATGTCGGGGCGGTGCCGGTAAAGCCCATGGGTCCGGCGCCCTGGTTACTTGCCGTGTGGGATGTGGGTTCGGCGTTGGCAGGGGCATCGATTGTGGCGGTTGCCTCCAGGAATTCGTCACGGTAACCGCGTACTCCCGCCCTGACCCTGCTACGTTGCCTGCGGCGGCCCCGCGCGAGGGCTGAGCCCGCTCCCTCTGCGGCGGCGGCTCCGACGGCATCAGTGGCGATGTCAGGGGATTTCGTGCGGGATTCGGGGCCCGCGCTAACTCCGGGTGGGGCCAGGCCGGGCACGGCGTAGTTGATGCCGGGTGCGGGTGCGCCGGTGCTAGCTGGAGCTGAGGCTGGCCCGCTTTGCGTGGTACTGGTGGTTTGTGAGCCTGCGCTGAAGCCTGCCGGCGCGGCCGCGGCGGCAGGCGTGACCCCAACGTCAATGTTTGGCGCAACGTGTTGGTCAGGGTTGCGCTCTGCGGGAACGGGAACCAGTCCAGCTGCGGGCGATTCGTTCAGTAAAAGAGCCAGCGCACCCAGGGCGCTCAAGGCTGGAGTGAAAAACGGTAGAAGTAGGAGAGCGTAGGAGGCGTAGTACGGGTACCAGAGAACGTCGTACAAGAACAAAGCGATTACGGCGAGAATAATGGTGGCAGCGGGGCTGAATCCGAGGCGCTCGAAGAAATCGAGAAAGTACTGGTATGGGTTGGCGATGAAATCCAGGATTTCCGTGATGAGTTGCCAAATCGAACTTAATCCGTCCGGCTGGACACCCTGGGCTTCGCCACCAGGCGTAAGGATGGACGGCGCTGGTTGAGCGGCCGGTGTTGCCGCGGTCGCCGCCTCGGTGATGGCCTGGTAGATAGCCATGGTGTTAGCGGCTTGAACCCACATGCGGACGTAATCGGCTTCGTTGAGGGCGATGGGGATGGTGTTGACGCCGAAGAAATTGGTGCCGACCAACACGCCGTGGGTCGCGTGGTTGGCAGCCAGTTCCGCCAAGTTAGGCATTGCGCCTAGTGCGCTGCTGTAAGCGGCGGCGGCCGTTTCGTGCTGTGCGGCAGCGACTGCGCTGTCGATCGAGGCCTGCTCGAGCCAGGCGAGATAGGGGGCATGCGCAGCTACGTAGTGGGTGGCGCTGGTTCCCTCCCAGCTGCTGGCCTCTACCTCGGCCAGCAATTGGGTTAACTCGGCGGCTGTGTCTGTGTATTGGCTGCTGAGCTCGTGCCACTGTGCGGCGGCGGCAAGTAACGATCCAGGACCTTCGCCCGCGTTCAACAGAGCCGAGTGCAGCTCTGGAGGTGCAGCCATCCATATCGGGGCTGTCAGGGCTACACCTCCTTGCATGAGCGTTCAGTGCGCATCCGTATGGACTCGCTCTGCTCCGCCTCGCTTGAGTTGTAGTCGCTCTGAGAACGCAGAAAGTTCCCGGCGGTGACCGGAAATAGTCCCGACGGCCTCCCGTCACTGGGAAATTTGCCTGAACCCCCGCACTAGATACAGTCGGATCCGTGCCAGTCATCGACGCCCGTCATCTCGGCGGGATATCCGAAACCGCGCTCCTAACACTGCATCAGCGAGCGACCGAGGCAGCCCGGCCCGACGGCATCATCGACGACCCGATGGCCATCGCCCTGCACGGCAGCGTCGACTATGACTACCACCACTTCGGTCGAACACACCAAGCCACTGCCCTGCGAGCTTTGGTGTTCGACAACGCCTGCCGCGATTACCTGGACACGCATCCGCGTGCCACCGTGGTCGCGCTGGCAGAGGGGCTGCAGACCAGCTTCTGGCGCCTGGACAACGGCACGCTGACCTGGGTTTCGGTAGACCTGGCGCCGATCGTGCAGCTGCGCGAGCAGCTCCTTCCGACATCCAACCGGCTGCGCTATTGCGCGCAGTCGGCGCTCGAATACTCCTGGATGGACCAGGTCGACGACACCAACGGTGTGTTGATTACCGCCGAGGGTCTACTTCAGTACCTGGAGCGCGATCTGGTGTTCGACGTGATCGCGGCCTGTGCCAACCGATTTCCCGGCGGCCAGCTGGTTTTCGACAGCATCCCGTGGTTGATGAGCGTGTATTCGCGGCGCTTCGGCTTCAGGCTCAGCAAGTACTACACGGCGCCCCCGATGCCGTTCTCGTTCACCGCCAGACAGTATGACGAGCTGCGCGCTATCGCTGGCGTCCGCGCGGTGCGGGAGCTGCGGTACCCGCCGGGGCGCGGCAAGGTCTTGCGTTGGGCTAACCAGTTGCTCTACCGGCTGCCCTACTTCGACCGGCTCCGGCCACCCGTGACCCTCGTCGAATTCGCTTGATCAGCAGGCATTCATCGCAGGACGGCTCTACTCAGGCAGGCACTCTATCCATTGGCTTGTCGCAACATACTTCAGTGTGACCGCTTTCGGAGCAGCAGGGACACTCCTTCTCGTAGACGAGCGTTGACCCACACTCGCTGCAGGCGTAGCGATCTCCGGCCTGTCGTGCCATATTCATGTCCTTCCACGCAATGTGATTGATCCTGTGCTATCGCTCGTTCATTGTGCACCTGCTGCGGGCCCCATGGAATATGGTGCGCAACGGCCGGCAGTGGTTTCGGTGTGCGTGCGTTGATCTCATCTGTCACATTGGCCACTGGTTGGGCGGCGCACAGCGATGTGCCCGCCTACGCGCGACTGTCCGGTCTACACCGCCCCCAGGCAACGTTGTCGCTCGGAGGCGGGCAAACAGCGGACAGCCCGGAACCCAGCGACCGACGCGCAATCGCTTAGAGCCGGTTTCGTCAAGGCCGGATTAAGGCCGGATTCGGAAGTCTCCGCTAGCTGCCAGCACCGCCTGTGCGCGATCCGGATCCACAATCCGGTCTGCCTCGACGTTCACGGACGACGGCGCGTCGGTCTGGAGTGTGATCTCGACATCGCTCACACCCTCCAGCGTGAGGAGGGCCTGCTTGACCGTGTCCGCGCAGCCTGCGCAGCGCAGCCCTTCGACGAAAAACAACGTTTGTTGCGTCAACGCTCAGTCCTTTGTGATGTGTTGTCGCCGCGACTAGCCCCGAAGTTGCGCAACCGCAGGCTGTTTGAGACGACGAAGAACGATGAGAATGCCATAGCCCCACCGGCTACCAGCGGGTTGAGCAATCCGGCGGCGGCGATGGGGATGGCGGCGATGTTGTACCCGAATGCCCAGACCATGTTGAGTTTGATCGTGCGCATCGTGGCGGCGGCCAGGTCGAGTGCCAGGGGTACTACGTCGAGGTTGTCACGGACCAGGATGATGTCGGCGGCGCCGATCGCAACGTCGGTACCCCGTCCGATGGCCATACCCAGATCGGCGCACGCCAGTGCCGGCCCGTCGTTGATGCCGTCACCGACCATGGCAATCATGTGCCCGCGGTCGCGCAGCTGCTCGATGACGTCGACTTTGCCTTCGGGCAACACGTCTGCGATCACTTCGTCGATACCGACGCGGGCGGCAACGGCGGCCGCCGATGCCGGGTTGTCACCGGTCAACAGCACGGTTCGAAAGCCGCGATCGTGTAGCGCGGCCACGGCATCGGCCGCCGAGTCCTTCACCGCGTCGGCCACCGCGATGACCCCGCACGATTCACCGTCGACCTCGACGAACACGGCTGTCTCACCGCGCGACTCGGCGTTGCGCCGGGCCGTGACCATCGTCGCAGCGCTGGATGAGGAAGCTACCCACGATGGTTTGCCGACCCGCACCGCCCGTCCGGCCACTGTGCCACTGACTCCGCGGCCGGGTACTGCACGGAAGTCGGCCAGTTGTTCGCGCTGAGTCGTTGATGCGGCGATTGCGAGTGCGACAGCGTGCTCGGACGCCGCTTCCACCGTCGCTGCCAATGTGAGTACCTCGTCGGCCTGCCAGCCCGGTGCGGCTACCACCGCGCTGACCGTCAACTGGCCCGTCGTCAGAGTGCCAGTCTTGTCGAACACGACAGTGTCGACGGCCCGGGTGGCCTCCAACGAGCGATGGCCCTTGAGAAATATGCCGAGTTGGGCGCCACGACCGGATGCCACCATCATGGCGGTCGGCGTCGCCAGTCCCAGTGCGCACGGGCAGGCGATGACGAGTACGGCAAGTGCGGCCGAGAAAGCCCGATCGGGTTCACCTCCGGCGACCAGCCATCCGACGGCGGTCAGCGTTGCGACGGCGAAAACACAGGGAACGAATACCGAGGCGATGCGGTCAGCGAGTCGCTGTGCATCGGCTTTCTGCGCTTGCGCCTCCTCGACCAGGCGGACCATACCGGCGAACTGGGTGTCGGGCCCCACCGCTGCGGCCTCCACGATCAGCCTGCCGTCAAGCACTGTCGTGCCACCGATGACCGTTGAGCCGGGGTCCACCCGGACCGGCTTGGCTTCGCCGGTCATCGCGCTCATGTCTACCGCGGCCGACCCGTCGAGCACGAGGCCGTCGGCGGCGATCGTCTGTCCGGGGCGCACCACGAACCGGTGCTGCTCTTTGAGTTCGTCGGCCGGGATGACCATCTCCGACCCGTCGGGCTGCAGGAGCGCGACATCCCTTGCGCTCAGCGCTGCCAGTGCCCGCAACGCACTGCCTGCCTTGGACTTGGCGCGGGCCTCGAAATATCGCCCCGCCAGCACGAATACCGTGACACCGGCAGCGACCTCGAAGTAGATCGCGTCGCTGCCCAGCAGTGCCTGCCATATGCCCTTGCGCTGGGTGGACTGGTGATGGCCGAAGACGGTGTAGAGCGACCAGATCGTGGCGGCGGTGATACCGACCGAGATGAGCGTCTCCATGGAAGCGCCGCGGTGGCGTGCGTTGCGCAACGCGACTCGGTGGAACGGCCAGGCCGCCCAGGTCACAACCGGGGCGGCCAGCGCGGTCAGCACCCACCCCCAGCCGGTGAAACGGGTGCTGGGCACGACAGCGAACATCACCGACAAGTCGGCCAGGGGCACGAAGAGCACGGCGGCGACCGCCAACCGGATCAGCAAATATCGCGCGCGATCGGCGTCGGGATCACCATCGTCCTGACCGCCGGTCCTTCGGAGCTCGGCCTGATAGCCCGCGCGATGAACCACCTCGCACAGCTCAGCGGCCTGCGTGTCCTGGCCCGCGTCGATAGTTGCCACTCGGGTGGCGAAATTGACGGACGCCCGAACGCCCGAAAGCTTGTTGAGCGTCGATTCGACCCGGTTAGCACACGCAGCACAGGACATACCGGTGACCTCGAGTTGTATCCGCTGGACAAGCACAGAATGCTCATCGGTTGCCGCAGTCGTCAGCGACATCGTGGTTTTTCACCTCCTGCGAAACCGTTCCATATAGACAAGTCGTCACAGCCTGGCCAGAAGTTCCCGGCACTTATGCCTTACGCTCAGTATCCGTGGCGACAGGCGGCGACGATGACCAAATTACCCGTCTTGCCCAATCCGCCGGACGCGGCGACCGGGCCGCGCTGTCGGAATTCATCCAGGCCACACAGCGCGATGTGTGGCGGACGGTCGCCTATCTCGCCGATCCGGCTAGCGCCGACGACTTGACCCAAGAGACGTTTCTGCGGGCGATTGGGTCCCTGCCGCGTTTCACGGGCCGTTCGACCGCTCGGACTTGGCTGTTATCGATCGCGCGTCGCGTAGTCGTCGACCAGATCCGCTACAACACCAGCAGGCCGCGCACCACACATGTGGCCGACCTCGACGACGCGCTTGGGCAGGGCCGCCGTGGCAGCCGGATCGAGGACATAGTGGAAATCCGCATCCTGCTTGATGGACTGGACCCGAAGCGCAGCGAAGCAATGGTCCTCACCCAGGTCCTGGGCCTTTCGTACGCCGAAGCAGCCGAGGTCTGCGGATGTCCCATCGGCACCATCCGCTCTCGGGTGGCACGGGCCCGCGACGACCTACTGCGCGCGGCCGACGAGAGCGACTGCGCCGGATAGCTGACGAGCCGTTAGCCGCGAGCCACCAACGTCGCAGGGATCTGCTGCACCGAGTCGACGGTGTCACTTCGATCGGGGCCTTCGGGCGTCGATGCGCGTTGCTGGTTCTGGAGTCCGTTTCAAATCTGCCCTTCGTGACGTTGTCGCGGTGGTGAACGATTCGATGTGATCGATCACGGTATGCAGCGCGGTTTCGAGGGGTCCGCCGTCGCGGAGAGTCTTGGCGAGCAGCAGACCGCCCTGCA
>Ga0182013_10009127_pt1 | contig 10495 bp, 6 predicted proteins | sample 612S2MmetaG_FD_120487 | JGI IMG/M metagenome (GOLD analysis project Ga0182013, IMG submission 120487) | Permafrost microbial communities from Stordalen Mire, Sweden - 612S2M metaG | ecosystem: Environmental > Terrestrial > Soil > Wetlands > Permafrost | place: Sweden: Stordalen | collected...
CAGCGAGCAGATCGTCGACCAAATCTTGGCGCTGCCGGCCGGTACGAAGATTCAGCTCCTCGCCCCGATGATTCGCGGGCGCAAAGGTGAGTACTCGAAGCTTTTCGAGGAGATCGGCAAAGAAGGCTTCGCGCGCGTCCGAATCGACGGCGAGATCAAGGAGTTGCGCGACAAGATCGAGCTCGACAAGAAACGCAAGCACACGCTCGAAGTCGTCGTCGACCGGCTCGTCATCAAACCCGATATCCGCAAACGGCTGACCGACTCGGTCGAAACGACCCTGCGGCTGTCGACCGGCATCGTGACCGTGCTCTACGAGGCCCTCAACGCGAAGACGGCGCAAAACGGCGCGGTCCCGCTGCCCGATGCGGAGAGCAAACCGGGCACGACGCAGTGGCACGAGCTCACCATGAGCGAGGCCTTCGCCTGCGCGTATTGCGGCTTGTCGTTTCAGGAGCTCGAGCCGCGGCTGTTCTCGTTCAACTCGCCGTTCGGCGCCTGCCCGGCGTGCAGCGGTCTGGGCGTGAAGATCGAAATCGATCCGTGGAAGGTGATCCCCGACCGCACCAAGTCGATCGAGCAAGGCGCGATCGTGCCGTGGAGCAAGTCGCTGGGCGGCGGACGCTATCCGTCGATGAATCCGTATTACCTGCAGCAAGTGGAGCGGCTGCTGCGCTCGCGGCGCGTGAAGATGACGACGCCCATCGAGAAGATGCCCGAGGATCTTGTCGAGATGATCCTCTACGGCACCGACAAAAAACAGCGCTTCACCTACGAATCCAAGAGCGGTCACGCGTGGGACTACGACGCCGTGTTCGAGGGTGTGGTCAACAACTTGCAGCGGCGCTTCGCCGAGACCTCGAGCGACTACGTCAAGGAAGACATCGAGAAGTATCAGTCGGCGTCGACCTGCACGGTCTGCAAAGGCGCGCGGCTCAAACCCGAAGCGCTGGCGGTGACGATCGCCGAGCGCAACATCCACGAGCTCACGACGATGTCGGTCGAGACGGCCGAGTCGTTCTTTCGCAGCCTGACGACGAACGACCGCGAGAAGCTCATCTCGGCGCAAATCCTCAAAGAGATCGGTGCACGGCTGGGTTTTCTTTCCAACGTCGGGCTGGGATATCTCAACCTGTCGCGCAGCGCGACGACGTTGTCGGGCGGTGAATCGCAGCGCATCCGGCTGGCCACCCAGATCGGCAGCGCGCTCGTCGGCGTGCTGTATATTTTGGACGAACCGTCGATCGGGCTGCATCAGCGCGACAACGACCGGCTCTTGGGTACGCTCAAGACGCTGCGCGACATCGGCAACACGCTCATCGTCATCGAGCACGACGAGGATACGATGCGCTCCGCCGACGTCATCGTCGACATCGGGCCGGGTGCGGGCGCCGAGGGCGGCCACGTGCTGTCGGTCGGTTCGCTGGACGAGATTCTCGCCAATCCGCAATCGCTCACGGCCGCGTACCTGTCGGGACGCCACTTCATCGCGATCCCGAAGACGCGCCGCACGCCGCGGGCGTGGCTGAAGATCAAAAAGGCGTCAGCCAACAACTTGCGCGGGATCGACGTCGATTTTCCGATCGGCGTGTTGACCTGCGTGACCGGCGTCAGCGGTTCGGGCAAATCGTCGCTGGTCAACGAGGTGCTCGTCAAAGCGCTCAATCAGTATTTGCACGGTCAGCCCGCGGGCGGGACGTACGGGACGCTGGAGGGTGCCGAGGCACTCGACAAAATGGTCGTGATCGACCAATCGCCGATCGGACGCACGCCGCGCTCGAACCCGGCGACGTATACCGGAACGTTCGACCTCATTCGCGAACTGTATTCGCTCACGCCCGAAGCGAAGATGCGCGGCTACACGCCGGGGCGCTTCTCGTTCAACGTCAAAGGCGGTCGCTGCGAGTCGTGCCAGGGCGACGGGGTCATCAAGATCGAGATGCACTTTTTGCCCGACGTCTACGTGCCGTGCGAAGTGTGCAAAGGCCGCCGTTACAACGCGCAAACGCTCGAGGTCAAGTTCAAGGGCAAATCGATCGCCGATATCCTTGAAATGCGCGTCGACGAAGCCGCCGAACTGCTCAGCACGATCCCGCGCATCCACAACAAACTCAAGACGATCGCCGAAGTCGGCCTGGGCTATATCAAAATGGGCCAGCCCGCAACGCAGCTGTCGGGCGGCGAGGCCCAGCGCATCAAGCTCGCGACCGAACTCTCGCGGCGCGCGACCGGACGGACGTTCTACGTGTTGGACGAGCCGACGACCGGGCTGCACTTTGCCGACATCCACAAACTGCTCGACGTGTTGTCGCGCTTGGTGAGCGTCGGCAATACGGTGCTGGTCATCGAGCACAACCTCGACGTGATCAAGACCGCCGACTACGTGATCGATCTCGGTCCCGAAGGCGGCGAGCGCGGCGGCACGCTCGTCGGCATCGGCACGCCCGAACAATTGGCAGCCAACGACGGATCGTTTACCGGCGCTTATCTCAAGGACGTGCTTGCCGACGAACGCGCGCACGGCCATATTGCCGCGAACGCCGCGCGCATGGAAGCGATCGAAGCAGCGAATCTGGCCTCCCTTCACGGACTCGTCGCGAGCGACCGGGTGAAGATCGAGGCCTAATGGATTCGCCTCGGTTTCGCTCGACGAATCCATCGCGTTTGCGGCTTCGCCGCAAGCCGCCGTCGTCGCCTATCAGGCAAAGCCCGACGGGCTCCTAGCGCGGTTCAGCCGAGGTAGCGGCGGACGAGGATTTGCCATTCCTCGTCGAGCGAGCACGCCGGGACCGGTTCACCGACGCGGATTTTTCTCCGTCCCTGCGGCGCGTTTAAGCGCGTGCGCCGGTTGGGACGCTTTTCGGACGGCCGATCCGTACCATCGCAAAGGTGAGCTCGTTCCGAGCGATCGGGAGACCACTGCTGCTTCGAGCATTTCGAAGGACCCTTTTCGAGTGGAGTCTCAATTGTGAAGCGAACAACACTAGTATCGCTTGCCGCAACCTTACCCATTGCTGCGCTTGCGATCGGCAATGCCATGGCGCAACCTCCGACGGCGACGTCGAGCTACTTTGGTGCTTCGGTACCCGCCAAAGTGAGTTTCATTCCGCCGGTCGTTACGCCGGTGCGTGACTACGTGATCATCATCATCACGACGGCCTGGGGCCGTGTGGTGGGCGATATCCCGTACGCATCGACGGGCATCAAAGCCGCGAGCCCCAGTGCCGCGGCAAAATCCCTGGACGGTTGAGCCGCAGGCGTGAAGTCCGCACGCGGCTTCACGCCTCGCCGCTACGCCGGCGCACGTCATGAATTGCCTTGATGCCGTCTGAACGGCGAGGACTTTTCGCATGGACAAGACAGAGTTTGCCTCGTCTCGAGAGCGGCTTGCGCTCGTGGCTTTCGCACTCGTTCTCGCCGCCGTCCTCGCCGTCCACGCGGGGTTCGAGACACTGTTCGTTCTGCCGTCGAATCCGATCGGCGAACGGTTGCGGCCGCTGGTGCTCGCTTATACGCACCCATACTTCGAGCAGTATTGGAACATGTTCGCGCCGGCGCCCATCGCCAGCGACGTCATCGTGCTCGCGCGGACGCGAGACGCGGCGGGTGCGCAGAGCGCGTGGGTCAGCCTGACCGATCCGCTCATCGACATGGTGCGCGCGAATCCGTTCTCACGCTACTCGACGCTGAAAAACGTCGCTATGACGCTCGGACTGGCCGCCCTAGCCGACAAGACGCTCATCAAGGGAAAACTCACCCGCGTTCAGCTTCAGACGCTCGTGGAACCCAAGACGCGGCCGATGTTTTTCGACGGGCTGCTGCGCCTCGCGGTCTTTCTGCGCGCCGGCGAAGGAACCGACGTCCGCAGCATGCAGATCCAAATCATCGATCATGAGTTTCCGCGCTTTAGCCATCGATTCGAGCGCGACGACGTTCGCTCGAACAACCACTCGATGATTCTGCCCTGGGTACCGGTTTCTCGAACGGACGGAAGCACATCATGAAACCAACCATTGTCGCGGCGGACGTCGTGCCGCTCGTGGATCGCGTTTTTGCTCGCCTCACGACCGCGCATCGGCAGATCGGAGCCAGCGTTTTTCGGCTCGTGTTGGGCAGCACGATCGCGCTGCTGTATCTGCAAAACCTCGGTTGGCGGCGGTTTCTCTGGGGTCCGCATGGGTTGATCCCGTTCACGCACGCAGCGCAGATCGTCGCAGCATACGGGCCCAACCTGTATTTGGCGTCGTCGTCACCGTGGTTCTTCGAGGCCGTGTTCTGGACGGGTCTCGGGGCGTCGATCGCGTTCGCTTGCGGGCGCTGGATCCCGGTCTCGACGCTGCTGTGCGCCGTGCTGACCTGGTGCCTCATTTACCGCGATGGTTTTCTGGGTGACGCCGGTTGGAATTTGGCGACCATCCTGCTCGTGTATGCGCTCGTTCTCGATTGCGGCCGCTATCTCGTCGCCGGAAAGTCGAGCGCCGGGTCGGCGCAGAGCGCCCGGCCGAATTTCCGCTCGCGCGCCGCCGCACTGCTGCATAACTTCGGCATTACGCTGGCGATCTGGCAAGTGAGCCTGCTCTACGGTACCTCGTGCTTTTACAAGATCACCGGGCACAAGTGGCAAGACGGAACGGCGCTCTATTACATTCTGCGCAGCAATCAGTTCAATCTCTCTCCGCTGGGGCCGCATATCTACCGCAGTGCCGCGCTGGTGTGCATTGCAACGTATGCGACGCTGCTGCTGCAGGCGGCATTCCCGTTCTGCATTTGGCAGCGCCCGGCCAAATACGTCGTCGCCTTGGGCGCGATCGGCTTCCACGTCGGCATCGCCTTTACGATGGGGTTGCCGTTCTTCTCGCTGGTCATGATTTCGTGCGAGGCGCTCGTGTTTTCGGATGCGGAATATCGCCTGGCCGACAGCGCGTTGCGCGCAGTCCGGCAGCGCTGCGACGCCGTTCGCGGTCGACTGTCGTTCGCCGTCGGACGGGCGGCGGCAGCCGCGGCCCAGCCGTCGGCAAAGGATTGACGGCGATGCGGGCCGATGCGTTCCGGCGGCGAGGATTTACCGCGGCGACTTTGGCGGCCGGGCTAGTGACGATCCTCATCGCCGGCATGACGAGCGCGCCGGTGCGCGCCCAGAACGGAGCCCAGGTGACCGTTCGCGTGATCGATCAGACATCGAAGCGGGGCCTCGCGCTGGCCCGCGTGATCCTGACCGGGCCAGTGCAGCGGCTCGGTTTTACCGATGACAACGGGTCGATCGCTTTCACCGATTTGACCTCGGGCGTGTATCGGCTCGTTGCCGCCGCGGCCGGCTACCAAACCCAGACGTCGAGCATCACCGTCGCGCAGGATGCCGCCGTGAGCGCGGTCGCCGGACTTGCTGCGGCGGGCGCGCTCAAGACGATCGGCCGCGTCAGCGTGCGTGAGAAGCGAAGCCTCGAAGTGGCCGATTTTGGTTCCGACGGCGCGATTCGGCGCACGCACGACTCGCTCGATGATGCGCTGCGGTTCGACCCGGCGGCGAGCGTCGGGCCGAACGGCGCGCTCGCTATTGCCGGCCAGCCGGCGACCTCGGCCGGCGTGACGCTCGACGGGATACCGCTGGCGCAATCCGGTTTCGACCTGCGGCGGCTGGGCGCAGCTCTCTTTTCTTCGATGAGCGTGGCACCGGGGCCGGCGGACGGCGCGATCGCGGGCAACGTCAACCTGCGTCCGTTCGATCCGACGCTGCTGTTCCGCTCGGCGCTCACCACGCAATACGCAAGCGACGGCAGCAATCGATTCTCGACCGTTCTGAGCGGGACCAGCGGCAACGTCGGATACGCGATCAGCGCGGCCCATTCGCTCACCAGCGGACCATTGGACGGTCAGCGTTTTCTCGATGCGAGCGGCAGCGATTTCGTTCACGCGGACCGGGCATCGTCCGACGGCGTGCTGGCCAAGCTGCGGCTCGGGCTCACACCGTCTTCGAACGTCATGTTCACCGCGCTGCACACAACGACGCGGGCCGCCCAAAGCTGCGCGCTCCGCAATGACGCGCTGCCGTGCACGTACGGACCCGGCGCGTCGGAGACGAGCGGCTTGGATGTTGCCGGCCTGACGTTCACGGGAGTCTACGGCAAGCTTTCGCTGACGGCGACGCCGTACGTGAATCGCCGGCGCGAAGACCTCGCGTACCCGGGTCAGATCGAATCCGGTCTTGCTGCGCCGCAGAGCGGCTCGGTCGAAGCGTCGGCGGCGGGTGTTCGCTTCGCCGCCGACTTGGCCGGTTCGCACACCGTCGACTATCACCTAAGCGGGATCGTCTCTCGATCGTCGCTTGTTTCGCAAGCCGTCGCACTCGACTCGAACCTCGATTGGCACGCCGCTCACACGTACGACGATATCGCCGTCGGCGCAAGCGCGAAGCTGCGCCCGGGGCTTACCGTCGCACCGAATCTGCGTTTCACCCAAACCGACGCGGCGCCGCACCTCGGGGCCGATGTCGCCGTCCATTGGAAGCCGACGCGCGACGACGCGGTCAATCTGGCGTACGCGCCGCGCGCATACGGCGTGGGAAGCACGGTTCCGCAGGCGTTTTCTGCTCCGTCGGCGCTCGATTTCGACTGCGCCGACCACGCTGCGATCGCGCACGCAGCGGGCGTGTCGGCGGCCGAACCCGCGACGAGCGTGCTGCGCGTCAACTGGACGCACGAGCACCGGGCGACGAAAACGGTCGTTTCGGCGTTTCGCACCAAACAAGTCAACGCGGTCGTCCCGACGTTCGTGAACCTCGCGGGGCTCGCGACGAACCTCGTTCCACTCGGTTTTTTGGGCGCGGCGAACGCGGCGTTCACTTCGCCATTCGCTTGTCCGGGCGCACCGCCGCTCTCAGCGACCGACATTGCGGTGGCCGAGCCGGCGGTGCTCCCGGCGCAGACCACGATGGGCGCTTCGATCGGCGAAGCGTTCCAACTGAATTCGTCGCTTGTCGTGATCCCAAGCTACAGCGCAACGTACGCGCGCGCGGATCAAGCCGGCCCGCAATTCGCCGTGCCGCGGTCAGTCGTGACGGTGGGGCAACAACTGCCCGGCGTTCCGATGCATCAGTGGTCGCTGCTCGCCGACTATAAGCGCCCCGGAAGCCGCCTGGAAGCCATTGCGTCGGTCACGCACACCGCCGCGAACAACGCCTATTTTCTGCCCGCCTACACGATGATCGGAGCCGGCCTGAGCCTACCGCTCGGCGCGGCCGATCTTCTGATCAGCGGCACGAATCTCACCAACGCGTTCGGCGGAGCATTTGCTTCGCCGGCGCTGGGTGTTCCGCTAGCCGTCAATCGCGGCGCGCCGCTGGCGGTGCCGGGGTATCCGCTGCCGGGCCGGCGCATCGCGGTGGCCGTACGTTTCGCCGTTGGAAGTTCCGCGCTGCGCGCCGGCGAGACCATCGAACCGCTCACGGCGCCGGCGGACGACGGCACGGTTCGGCGATTCGATCTGTATTCGATCCCGCAAACGCAGCCCGGCACGTCGGCCGTCGACGTCGACCCCGCCGCCCCGTCGTGCGTTCCCGAATCGCTGCGCGACGCGCGCCGCATTGTGCATGCGATCAGCGCGTATACGGCGCGCCTCGATGCGGCGGACGGGCGTGCCGCCGTGCCGCTCCCGCACATCGACGGCGTGACGATGACGCGTCGCGATCACGGCGATAGTTACGAACTGCGTTTTACGATGGATCCCCGCGCCACGCTGGCAGTCGCGCGCTGCGGCGCATTCACCTACGCCAACCGCGACCAAGCAACGCAAGTGGGATTGGAAGACCGCTTCGATCTCGCAAGTTGGCAACTCGATTTTCGCTACGTTCGGCAATTCGGGTTGTTTCTCGTCGAGCGACCCGAGAGCGTCGTTGCTTACGCCGCCCGCTCGGCGCTGCCCGCCGCGCCGCCGTCCGAGCCGTTCATGCCCGTCACCGGGCCGCGATGCCGGCCGGACCAAACGCGGGTCGCACGTGCGCTGCTGGCGCGGCTGCGCGCCGGAATCGAGGGCACCCAAGCTTCCGATCCGGCCTTCAGCATCGCGCGGCACGCGGCCGGCGCCGAGTCTTGGTACTCGGTGGAGCTGCACGATCCGCTGCTCGTGCAGCCGCTGTTGAATTGCGCTGCGCTGGCGTCGGCGTCGCGCGACGAACTGCGCCGCCGCGGCATCGACGGTGTATCCTTGCCCTCCGTCAACTATGCCCAGCGCGTCGGCTGGTACGTCGTCGCACATTCCGCCGCGGGAGAAGGACAATGACGATCGATGCGTCCGCGGTGCTCATTTTCGATGCCGACTGTGGTTTGTGCGCGCGCTTCGTTGCCGGTGGTCTCCTGCGCGCCGCGCGCATTCGCGCGGCCGGCTATCAGTCGATTGCACGCGACTCCGCCGTCGCGCGCACGTTGAGCGATCACGGCGTCGTTCTCGAACGCTGCGCCACCGCGATGGTGCTCGTCGCGAACGGCCGGGTGTGGGTTGGCGCGCGTGCGTTCAACGCACTTCTCGCCCGGGCCGGCGGGTGGCGCGCATCGGCTGCCACGCTGCTCACTTGCCCGATCCTGTTCCCCTTCGAGATGTTCGCTTACCGGATCATCGCGGCCAATCGGCGCCGGATTTCACGTTGGATCGGCGCACCGGCTTGTCTGCGCTCACATCACCCACCGTTCGATACCCAAGGAGAGTCGTAGCATGATCGCAATCGCCCTATCCGCCCTGCTCGCCGCGCTCGAGCCGCCGGCCGTCGCCCCGCAAGCCGGACCAAGCCCGTCCGCTGCGGTGTCGCCGCCGGTCGACGATCCCCAGATTGCCGGGCGGGTGAAATCGGAGTTCGTCGCGTGGCAGCAAGGCGCCATCGACCGGTCATTGTATTCGCCGGCGTTCGGCAACACCACCGATATGGTCGAAGCGATGAGCGCTCAGCTCAAACCGCTGGGCCCGCTAGTTTCCGCGACGGCGCGCTCGATTTTACGTCGGCAGGGCAGCACCATCTACGTCTACTCTCTGCGTTGCCGGAACGGAAACGTCAAGATGCAGCTCGGGCTCGATGCACGCGGAAAAATATCGGCAATTTCGTTCGAACCCGAAGCACCGCCGGCATAGCAGGGTTCGGGCTTCGCCCGAACCCGTGGCGTTCGGCCCTCGGGCCGAGCCGCTGTGGCGTTCGGCCCTCGGGCCGAGGCGCCGTGGCGTTTGCGGCTTCGCCGCGAGCCGCCGTCTTCGCGTTTGGGCTTCGCCCAAGCCGCCCGTCGTCGGTCAGGATCGCCGTTCGGGACGCGCGTGGCGGAAGCCGTACGAAAAGTAAATCGCCAAGCCGATGATGAGCCAAACCACGAAACGCCACCACGTGAACTGACCGAGGCCGACCGTGGAGAGAAAGAGCGAAAGCGCGATGCCGCACAGCGGAAAGAGCGGAACGAACGGTGAGCGGAACGGCCGCGTGAGCTCGGGGCGCCGATAGCGCAGAAAAATCACTCCGGCACAGACGATGATGAACGCGCTGAACGTCCCGATGTTGACGAGCTCGAGCAGCGCGTCGAGGGGGACGATCAGCGTCAGCAGGGCGACGACGACGCCGGTGATGAGCGTCATGCGGACGGGCGTCTTGAACCGCGGATCGACCGCGGCGACGAACGGCGGCAGCATCCCGTCGCGCGCCATCACGTAGAAGATTCGCGACTGCCCGAGCAGCGAAGTCAACGCGACGCTCGTCGTTCCGGCCAGGACGCCCAGGGTAATGATCCACGTGATGAGCGGATTGTGCAGCGGCGCGAGCGCCGCCACCAGCGCATTGTTCTGGTCGACTTTCTGCCACGGGACGACCGCGACGAGCACGATCGCCACGGCACAATAGATCAGGGTTCCGATCGCGAGCGAGCCGAGCACGCCGAGCGGAACGTCGCGGCTGGGATCGCGGCACTCCTCGGCGGTCGTCGTCGCGGCGTCGAACCCGATGTAGGTGAAAAACACCAGCGCCGCAGCCGGAACGATGCCGTTTCCGCTCGCGCCGAAGGCGATCCGGCCCCAGCCCAGCGGCGCGAACGGGTGCAGGTAGCTCGGATGGAACAGGCCCAGTCCCGCGATCACGAACACGGCGAGCGCGCCGACCTTCAGGATGACCAGCGCGTTGTTGGAGGTCGCGGTCTCGCGGATGCCCAGCGCCAGTAAAATCGAAAGGAGCATGACGAACGCGGCCCCGATGAGGTCGGCCTGCGAATGTGCGAGATCCCATTGCCAGAACGCCCACCACGGACCGCGATACGCGAACTGCGCTTGCTGCAGCGCCTTGGGCAGGATGAGTCCGAAGGCGGCGAGGGCGCCCTGCAGCGCCCCGGAAAATTGTTGGGCGACCGGCGCGGCACTGATGCCGTATTCGAGGATCAAGTCCCAGCCGATGATCCACGCGACGACTTGTCCGAGCGTCGCATACGCGTACGTATACGCGCTGCCGGCGATCGGGACCATCGAACCGAGTTCGGCGTAG
>Ga0182013_10009130_pt1 | contig 10493 bp, 11 predicted proteins | sample 612S2MmetaG_FD_120487 | JGI IMG/M metagenome (GOLD analysis project Ga0182013, IMG submission 120487) | Permafrost microbial communities from Stordalen Mire, Sweden - 612S2M metaG | ecosystem: Environmental > Terrestrial > Soil > Wetlands > Permafrost | place: Sweden: Stordalen | collected...
AAGTTACGCTAATGCGGTATCGCTGCTTGCAAATTACGCTTCCGTGTTTTTCATTGCTCTTCAAGAAGGTTGTCGGTGAGGTGCGCCATGGCATTCGACACGGAACTGGGGGTTCGGGAAATCTATTCAATGCTTGGACCCTCGGCCAATCATGCGATCCTTAAGACACGAGCAATGCTGGTAACTCAATCGGCGTGGGCATGCGGTTGCGTCATTGAGTATGCAAACTATCGCGAACTACAGCGTTGGCAACAGTGCGGCCGGCACAGTTCACGTGAGGCAGAAAGGGCCGGGGGCGAAGCCTCGAACGGGGTGTTTGCAGTGTTCGGATGAGGGGCCGGGTGTTTGGCCGCTCGGCCGAGCCGTGTGAGTTCCGGTCCGGGCGCTAAAGTTTGAGCGACACACGGACGATAGTATTTGTAACCTTTTTTGAAGATGACACGGAGACGATTCGTGGCAAATGACGAACCCCCGCGCGATGTGCAACTCCGAAAGCACCAACGGCTCTCGGTGAGTTTTCCGTAGACGTTCGTCGTAGACGGCGACTCTGCCACGAAAGAGGGCAACGCGCTGGACATTGGCGGCGGGGGTATGTCTCTCGAAAGCACGCAGCACATCGCGCCGCAAAGCGCATTGACGCTCACCTTCGGTCTTCGGCCGAGTCTGAATTTACGGGTCCGGGGCCAAACGGTCGCGAGCTACAGCGGCCCGGGGAACAAAGTGCATCGGCATCGCGTGGCTTTCGAGGCCCTGCCTGAGAACGTTCAAGCCGCAATTGTGGCCTACGTCAATGACGCTTGGCGCGCCGCGCTTATGAGTCGACTGTAGGCCTGGCCCAACCCCCTTGTGGCCTTATTCGTCGGAACTGCCGGATCGATTCGACGCCAAAGGCCCAATGGTTCGGACGCTGTTACGCAGGGGCCGTCGTGTTGCGGTTGATGTGTCGGCCGAAAGGCTTTCGTATATTTGAGCCCTGACCCGGCCGCAGCACTATCACCGCCTAGTCGGCTCTCAGCACGATAGCCCTGTTCACCGTCAAGACGGCACCAGGATCGCGCTTAACAGAATTCATCGCGTTGATAAATCCAGCTTCGCCTGAGCTCTTCGGCTCTGTGAAACGTGTATGGCACGTAGATTACCATCGCGATGGTGCCGACAGCGCAAACAGCACTCGGACGCGGCCGATCGTCGACGAATTGGCTCCGCAGCCGGAGAAACGGGCCCGAATTAAGTCGCCGACTCCGTGGTGCGCGCTGCTTGCCCAATTTGCGGGCAGGTCGAGTGAACCCGAAGCTGGCGTGCGGTCCCCGCCGGATAGTCGCGACCACGACTTTTCGTGTAGTATCGAAACACAAGTGACGGCGACGGGCGCACGAAGTAGAGCCACAGTTGGTATCCGATTCGGGGGTCTCATCGCGCGCTGGCCCGCGGCACTTTTCGCCGCGCTATTGGCGGGGATGGGACCGGTGCCTGCATGGGCTGGTCCGCCGTTCCTGACCGACGATCCGGCTCCGGTAGACTTCCGTCATTACGAAACGTACGTGTTCACCTAATAGGATAACGCGCCCGGCAACGGCTCGACCGTGACGGGCCCCGCGGTTGAGTTCAATGCCGGCTTCGCACCGAATCTGCAACTGCACGTCGTCGCCCCGTTCGAGAATTCGGCCGTGCCGGCGACGCCCAACGCTTTCGGTTTCGGCGACACGGAGGTCGGTATCAAGTATCGCTTCGTCCCCGAGTCCGCTGCGCGTCCACAGATCGGTATCTTTCCGATGGCGGAGTTTCCGACCGGCGACGCAGCCCGAAACCTCGGCAATGGGCGGACGTGGTATCGGCTACCGGTGTGGGTGCAGAAGAGCTATGACGACGGCAAGCTGACCGTCGACGGCGGCGGCGGAGTTGCGTACAACGCGGCCCCGAACGAACGCAATTACGGCTTCGGCGGCCTGCTCGTTCAACGTTCGCTCGGCGCGGGCTTGACGCTCGGCGGCGAAATTTTCACGCAAGACGCGACGTCGGTCAGCGCGGTTCCGACGACATATTACAATTTAGGCGGCTATATCAATCCTTCGAACCAGCTAAGTCTTCTGTTCAGTCTCGGCCACAGCGTCGCCGGCGGAAGCCACGCGGTCGGCTATTTTGCGCTCTGAGCGAGAAACCAGCGGGATTTCGTGCCGCTGCAAGCGATCCGACGGTCGCCCGTTCGACCTGCTGCGTTGTCGGCGGAGGGCCCGCCGGCAGTATGTCTTCGACGTGCTGCAGGGTCGGGAAATCGAGTCGTTTCGGCAGAGTCTGCGCGCCGGTGCGGTGCGGATACGCGATCGAAACCGTGCGAGCGCCGGCAGCGGCGACCGATACGCTCCGGGGCGCTGCCGAGGCGGCAACGTTCTCGATCACTTGCAATTCGATCGAATCACGGCCCGACTTCGGCAGCGCGAACGTAACGCGGAACGGCGCGCAGAGGTGTCGCGTGCAAAACGACGCGATATATCCGCTCGGAATGCCGACGGCGCGCAGGCGCACGATCTGCTCCGGTTTGCCGCTCAGCCGAACGGTAAACGCCGTGCTGCCGGCACGCATCGAACTGCCGGCGTGCATCGAACCGGACGGCGCGAGTATGATGACGAGGCCGACGAGCGGCAATCCTACCACGATGCTGCTCCTTTTCGTGCGGCGGACCGATAGTCCCGGCGACGTCGATCATAACTGCGGCTTTGCCCGGCCGGCGGTAAGCGCGCTTACGCCGGCGCCCTGGAAGTTCGCGTTCGTCCGAAAATGCATCGCTCGCCGCACGCCGTATTCGTCGTGAAATGAATTCGGCACCGCGCCCGACTGACGTCTTGGCGAACGAACGAACGTTCTTGGCGTATTTGCGCACCGCGTTGAGTTTCGTTGCGTTGGGGTTCGTCATCGCGCGTTTCGCGCTCTTCAACGAAGAGATCGCGGTGATGCTTCACACGGGCGCGAAGTCCCACGGCATATCGACCGGTTTCGGTACCGGCATCGCCCTCTTCGGCGCACTGATCGCGGCGTACGGCGGCTACCGCTACCTCGCCACCGACCGCGCGCTGGCGTCGAAACGTGCCGTTAGGCTGCCGCCGGCGATTGCCGGCGCAGCGGCGACGGTGGTAACGATCGTCGGCATCGCGGTGGGCATCGGACTGCTCGCCGTGCACTAGGCTAGGGCGCTTCGGGAACAAGCGGGATCGCCGCTTGCAGGCGGTAGCATGTCGCGCGAACATTCTTGCCGATCTTACTAGCGAATCGTGCGGCGGCTCCGAATCGCGTCTTCCGACATCACCACCGCCTCGCTGATACTCGGAGAATAACACGATGCACTTTGACGGGAAAGTTGCCTTCATCACCGGCGGAACGCGCGGGATCGGCGCCGGAATCACTCGCATGCTCGGCCTCAACGGCTGCAAGGTCGCCGCCGGTTACAATCGCGGGACCGAAGCGGCCGAGGAACTCAAAGCAGAACTCGAAGCGGAGGGCGTCACGGTGTCGGTCCACCAGGGCCGCGTCGACGATCCCGCCGATTGCGCGCGCGTATGCGACGAGGTTCTCGGGCTGTACGGGCGGTGCGATTTTCTGATCAATAACGCCGGCATCACGATCGACAAGACGATCCGCAAGATGTCCCACGACGACTGGCACAAGGTGCTCGACGTGAACCTCTTCGGCGCGTTCTGTATGTCCAAGGCCATCCTCGAGCATATGATCGAGCGCGGCTCCGGGCGCATCGTCAACATCAGCTCGGTGATCGGCGAGATCGGCAACGTCGGGCAGACGAACTACGCGGCGTCCAAGGCCGGGCTGTTCGGGTTCACCAAGAGTCTGGCGCTGGAAACGGCGCGCCGCGGCATCACCGTCAACGCGGTTGCGCCAGGCTTCATTTCGACTGAGATGGTGGAAAAGATCCCCGCCAACGTCCTCGAGACGATCATCGAAAAAATCCCGCAGCGGCGCTTGGGCACGCCCGAAGACGTCGCGCGCGTCGTGCAGTTTCTTTGCGAGGACGGATCCTCGTACATCACCGGCGCGACGTTCAGCGTCAACGGCGGCCTGGACATGTAAAGCGCGCGGCCCTCGGCCGATAATGGCCGAACGCCACGGAGGCTCGGCCCGTTAGGGCCGAACGCGAAGCGCGGCTTGCGGCGAAGCCGCAAACGCCACGGGTTCGCCGAAGGCGAACCCTGCAACGCTCCGAGCACGACCGTGCAGTCGGATGAAGCGCGAGATGTGCGGGACGATTGCTTCACGCCAGCGGCGGCCGTTGAAGATGCCGTAGTGCCCGACGCCCGGCTGCAAGAGATGGTCGCGCTGGGCCGCCGTCAGCGACGGGCACAACGCGTGCGCGGCGACCGTCTGGCCGGGCGCGCAGATGTCGTCGAGTTCGCCCTCGACCGTCAGCATCGCGGTGTCGCGGATAGCGGCGAGATCGACCCGTTCTCCCTGCCACGTGAGCGTTCCCAGCGGCAGCGTATGGCGCAAGAAGATCCGGTCGATCGTCTGCAGATAGTATTCGGCGGTCACATCCATGACCGAGAGATACTCGTCGTAGAACGCCTGGCGCGCCGCCGCCGCTTCGCCGTCGCCGCGCACGAGCTCGTTGTACATGTTGATGTGCGCGTTGATATGCCGATTGGTGTTCATCGAAATGAACGCGGAGAGCTGGACGAACCCGGGGTACACGCGCCGGCCCGCACCGGGATAGTAAGCCGGCACCGTCGAGATGAGATTCTCCTCGAACCATTCGAGGGGGTATTTCGCTGCCAGCAGGGTGGGTGCGGTGGGATTGAACCGCGTGTCGACCGGACCGCCCATGAGCGTCATCGTCCGCGGCTGCGCGGGATCGCCGTGCGCCGCCATCAGGGCGACGGCCGCGAGCACCGCGGGCACGGGCTGGCACACCGCGACGACGTGGACGTCGGGGCCTAAGCGGCGCAAATAATCCATCGTGTAACTGGTGTAGGTGTCGAGATCGAAGACGCCGGCGGCGAGCGGAACCTCGCGCGCGTCGACCCAGTCGGTGACGTAGACATCGTGATCGGCGACGAGCGCTTCGACCGTGCCGCGCATGAGCGTCGCATAGTGGCCGGACAGCGCCGCCACCAGCAGGATCCGCGGTACTTCGCCGCCGTGTCGGCGCGAGAAGCGCACGAGCCGGCAGAAGGGCCGCTCCTCGATCACGTCGATCTGAGCGTCGATCTTCCAGTCCGGTTTCCCGCGGCGCTTGGTCGCTCCGCTGAAGACTTCGGCCGACGCGGCGATCATTCGTCCGGGCAGGGTGTAGGCGAAGGGGTTGAACGGGCTGCTGAACGTGGCCTGGGCGGTCGCCGCCGTGAATCGCCAGGGCGCCATGCCGAAACACGCCGCGTCGTAGATACCGTAACCGTTCTGAATGCTGTCCTCACGTGCTGGGATCGCCGCCGAACTCGGCCGCTAAGGAGAAGCCGGACAAACCGTTCCCCCTGGGATAGCCCAGGAGAACTCGCTTGGCCTGGTGTTAATAGAGCGAGCTGCCTGAAGGATCATTGTACCACTTTTGCTGCAGGTTCGTGGAGGGATTATGTTCGAGGGGAAAGTTGCCATCGTCACCGGCGGTACCCGCGGGATCGGGGCCGGGATAACCCGGCACTTGGCCAAGCACGGCATCGCGGTCGGCGCGGGCTATAGCCGGGATCACGGCACCGCCGAGGCGCTGCAAGCCGAGCTTGCGGCCGCGCATGCGGCGCCGATCTCCCTGCACGCCGGGCAGATCGACGATCCCGCGGACTGCGAACGGGTCGTCGCCGAGGTTCTCGAGCAGCACGGCCGCGTCGATTACCTCATCAACAACGCCGGCATCACGATCGACAAGACGCTGCGCAAGATGACCACCAACGACTGGCAGCGGGTGCTCAACGTCAATCTGTTCGGATCCTTCTGCATGATCAAAGCGGTCTTGGAACATATGATCGAGCGCGGTTCCGGCCGAATCGTGAACATCAGCTCGCTGACCGGCCAGACCGGCAACGTCGGCCAAGCCAACTATGCGGCGTCCAAGGCGGGTCTGTTCGGCTTGACCAAGAGCCTGGCGATGGAGCTGGCGCGCCGCGGCATCACCGTCAACGCGATCGCGCCGGGCTTCATCGACACCGAGATGGCGGCCGCGGTCCCGGCGGCGCAACTCGAAAAGTACGTCGAGCGGATTCCGATGCGCCGGATGGGAACTCCCGAGGACGTGGCGCATCTGGTTCAGTTTTTGCTCGAAGACGAATCGTCGTACATCACCGGCGCCACGTACAACGTCGCGGGCGGATTGGATTTGGGCTGGTGAACGAGACCCCGATCGCAGCGGAAGAATTCGCCTACGGCTTCGACGTCGCCGGTTTGGATATGTCGTCGCTGGGCGAATCGCTGCGGGCGGTCGTCGCCGAGGCCATGGCCGATCCGGCGCGGATGAGCACGTGGGCCGCCGACGTCATGCTGGCCGATCAGACGATCGGCATGAACATGCTGCTGCGCTTCCTGCAGAAGCCGACAACGCAGGTGGCCGCTCCGGTCCCGGGCGACAAGCGCTTCAGCGATGCGGCCTGGAGCAAGAATCCGCTGCTGGCCGGGATGCTCGAGGGCTACCTCGTCCGCGCGCGGGCGGCGCTCAAGCTCGTCGAAGGCACGAAGTTACCCGAAGCGACGCGCCGCAAGGCGAAATTCGCGCTGACGATGCTCACCGACGCGGTCGCGCCCAGCAATATTCCGTGGGTCAATCCGGCCGTGGTGAAGGAAGCGTACGACACCGGCGGCGGCAGCCTCATGCGGGGCATGCAAAATTACCTCGAGGACGCGCGCTCGCACGGCGGCAAGCCGCGTCAAGTCGACAGCGACAGCTTCGTGCTGGGCAAGGATCTGGCCGCGACGCCCGGCCGCGTCGTGTTCCGCAACGAGCTCATCGAGCTCCTCGCCTTCGAGCCGCAGACCGCGCGCGTCCACGCCGTTCCGCTGGTGTGCAGTCCGCCGTGGATCAACAAGTATTACATCATGGATCTGGCGCCGCAGCGGTCCTTCATCGAGTGGGCGGTCCGCCAGGGCCATCAAACGTTCGTCATCAGTTACCGCAACCCCGACGCGACGATGGCGAATTACCGGCTCGACGACTATCTGCAGCGCAGTCTGCTCGCGGCGCTCGACGCCGTCGAAGCGCTCACCGGGTCGCCGACGACCAATCTCTTCGGACTGTGTCTGGGCGGCACGATGTGCGTCGTGCTGGCCGGCTACCTCGCGGCGAAAGGTCAAGCCGCGCGCATCAATTCGATCACGGTCACGAACACGCTCGTCGATTTTCGCGACCCCGGCGATTTCGCCGTGTTCACCGACGAAGCGACGATCGAGCGGCTCGAACGCGGCATGCGCGATCGCGGTTTCCTCGACTCCACCCAGATGGCGGGCACCTTCGATTGGATGCGCGCCAACGATTTGGTCTGGAGCTACGTCGTCAACAACTGGTTCATGGGCAAGCAGCCGCCCGCGTTCGATATCCTGAGCTGGAACGCCGACAGCACGCGCATGCCGGCGGCGATGCACTCGCAATACTTGCGCAGCTTCTATTTGAAGAACCAGCTCGTCGCGCCCGGCGAGTTCGTCATCGCCGGCACGCCGATCGATCTGCGCGCCGTCCAGACACCGCTGTACGTGCTGGGCGCCGAAGCCGACCACATCGCCCCCTGGCGTTCGACGTACGCGACGGTCGCCAACGTCGGGAGCCGCGAGATCAAGTACACGCTTACCAATTCCGGGCATATCGCGGGGATCGTCAACCCGGTCGGCGGTCTCAAATCGTGGTTCCGCACCAAACCCGCGGCGTCCGCGAGTGAGTCGGCCGATGCGTGGTTCGCCTCGGCCGAGAAGCACACCGGAAGCTGGTGGGAAGACTGGGCGGTTTGGGAAGCGGCCCATGCCGGCGAGATGGTCCCGCCCTTCGAACTGCCCGCCGGCGAAAATGCGCCCGGACGCTACGTCATCAACGAGGAGGGTCCGCCGATCCCGATCAATGGCAGATAAGACCGATCAGCCGGCCGGCTTGTGGCGCGGCGGGGTCGGCGAATTCATCAAGGCCCAACGCGAAATGGCGAATCTGTCGCTGCGGCAGCTCGCCGAAATCGCCAAGATCTCGAATCCCTATCTCAGTCAAGTCGAGCGCGGGATGTACAAGCCGTCAGCCGACGTGCTCAAGAGCATCGCCGCCGCGCTCAAGATCTCAGCCGAAACGATGTACGCGCAGGCCGGGCTGCTGGACGAAGCGGCTGCTCCGGGACGGCGCGAGACCCCGGAGTTCGAGGAAGCCGTCCGCAACGACGCCCGCTTGTCGGGAGACCAAAAGGACACGCTGATCCGAATCTACCGCGGGTTCGTCGAACGGGCTTGACACACGCAGCACGTGCTTGGTATACTTAGCGCATCAGAATTGTTTTTCCCGCCCGTTCTGCAGCGGCGGAGAGAGAGTACAACAGAATGTCGACCTACCTCGAGATCCTCGAGAAAATCCAAGCCCAGGCCCTCGAAAACCTCAAACAGATCGAAGCCGTGCAAATCGCGACCTTGCGCACCGCGCGTGAAGTCGCCTCGTCCTTGCCGTCGCTTGCGAACCTGCCGAATATCCCGACCATCGAAGGCGTGCCCACGCTTTCGCAGCTCGCCGAACTGAATTCGTCGTTCGCGACCCAGCTGCTCGATCAGCAAAAGGCGTATGCGAGCCAGCTAGCCGAAGTTTTTACGCCCGCCTCGAAGACCAGCACCAACTAGCTCGTCCCCCTGGTCCGCGTGACCCGTCGGCGCCATAGCTGGCGGGTCACGCTGCCTGTCTCGCAACAAATCCGGCGTTTCGCGGTATGAGCCTTGCGTGATTGATACGCGGGCGTACCGTTTTCTTACGCTGACGATCGAGAACGGCGTCGCCGGCCTCAGCATCGACCGGGCCGACAAGCGTAACGCGCTTTCGCTCGACGTCATGCGCGAACTCATCGCGGCGCTCGGAAAGATCGGCGCCGATCCCGGCGTGCGCGTCGTCGTCTTGCGCGGGGTCGGCGCGGCGTTCAGCGCGGGACACGACCTGCGCGAGATGCTCGCGCGCAGCATCCGCGAGTATCGCGACATCTTCGACACCTGCGTCACGCTCATGGAGTCGATCCAGCGCATTCCGCAGCCCGTCATCGCCGAGGTCGCCGGAATCGCGACCGCGGCGGGCTGTCAGCTCGTCGCGACGTGCGATCTCGCGATCGCCTCGAGCGCGGCGAAATTCGCCACGCCGGGCGTGAAGATCGGGCTTTTCTGCTCGACGCCGATGGTCGCGCTCACGCGCTCCATCGGGCGCAAGCGCGCGATGGAGATGCTGCTCACCGGCGAGTTCATCGATGCCGCGACGGCCGCCGATTGGGGACTCGTCAACCATGTCGTCCCGCCGGACGAACTCGAACGCACGACCGCGCTGCTGGCGCAACGCATCGCCGATGCCAGCAGTTTGGTGGTCGGGATCGGCAAGGCGGCGTTCTACGCGCAAGTCGATTTGGATCAGCCCAAAGCGTACGCGTACGCCAAGGAAGTAATGAGTATGAACGCTCTTGCCGATGATGCTCAAGAGGGGATCGCAGCGTTCGTCGAACGGCGCGAGCCGCACTGGAAATCCTCTTAGCGAATTCTCATACAACGTCGATACAAACCACCGGGGATTACGAATTCCCGCAGCATATGTATCGCGAACGATAAGCGCAAGCGCAGAGTGGGCGCTGCATCCGCACGACAGACGTCGCCCACACCCGGTAGTAGGGAAACCTGCTACGCGACGGCAACCAGGCTCGCTTTACGCGGGCCTTGTTGTTTCGAAACGCAAATCGCGAGCCAGAATCTCGGCCAGTGCTTCGGCTTCGGCCAGGAACGCGTCGTGGCCGTGATTGGTCGAAAGGGTGCGGTACGTGCAATCGTAGCCTAGCGCAGCATAGCGTGACGCCGCGCGCTCGACGTAGTGGCGGGGAAAGAGCCAATCGTTTTCGATGCCGACGAAACTCAAGCGGGTCGTTCGATCGACCGGTACGCGATCGCGCACGTCGAACAAATCCATTGCACGCGTGAGCGCAAGGTAAGCGTTGGCATCCATCCGTTTGGCGAAGATATCGCCTTGATACGCTAAGTAGCCTTCGACGTCGAACCGATCGGCGCGATTGCGTGCCGGATTGCCGCCGGCGCGATCGAGCCGGTTGCCGAAGCGAGTCTCGAACAGAATGTCGCTTTTGTACGTGAGCATCGCGATCATGCGCGCCAGCCGCACGCCTTGCGTGGGCTGAACGTCGGGCGGGTAATCCCCGCCGGCGAATTCGGGATCGTTGTAGATCGCCTGGCGCGCGACCGCGTTGAACCCGATCCCCATCGCCGAGAACGCGTCGTACGCGCCGACGATGATGGCATGGTCGACCATCGAGCCGTGTTCGAGTGCCCAGGTGAGCGCCTGCATCCCGCCG
>Ga0182013_10009131_pt1 | contig 10493 bp, 6 predicted proteins | sample 612S2MmetaG_FD_120487 | JGI IMG/M metagenome (GOLD analysis project Ga0182013, IMG submission 120487) | Permafrost microbial communities from Stordalen Mire, Sweden - 612S2M metaG | ecosystem: Environmental > Terrestrial > Soil > Wetlands > Permafrost | place: Sweden: Stordalen | collected...
GTTCCCTCGATCGCTCTGGGCCGAGATGTGGAAATCGGCGAGCGTCTGTCCCTGCGCTTTCAGCGCGGGCTTCCGAGTCTGGACGACGACCGAACCCGAGCTCGATGAGTCCTCGTGGTCGTATCCGGTTCCGAGCTGGATGCATCGCGGATCGCCCCGCCGGGAGTTCCGAACCCAGATCATCGCGGCGGCAAGAATCGCTCCTGGTCGGATGCACGATTCCGAATTCCTTCAGGCAACGCGAGTCCAGCGGAATGTGCTGCCAGACCGTTCTGCCGACACCGTCAATCGATTCCTTCGTCGCAGAGCCGCCCGTAATCAATCTCGGACGCGGTCTCACACCATGACGGCTTACAGGCGATGGTTCTGTGATACGGATTGCCCACCGGCAGGTCCGGTAGTTTCTTCAGTTCCTTCCACCCGCATGTTCGGGCAACGCTTCGCTTGACGGCCTGATCGGCCTACCTGCGCCCTCCCGCCTCCACTCGGGTATCCCCAGGCTTCCTTCACTGCACTTCGTTCCGTTTCGTGCAGCCCTCCGCTGCGCTCCGCTCGCCGATTGCGGCGTGTGACTTGAACCATCGTTTGGCCGCAAATTGAACCATCGCTTGGCCACGCGAGGCGTGTAAATCGTTTGGATTCACAACTGCTTTTATGACCCATTCTGGCGTTTGAACCATCGTTTGGCCGGAAGTGCAGAATTGCAGCATCCGATGGCCAAGAATACACAGCCACTGGTCCGATCCGAAGGCCAGGTAAACATATCGCTACAACACAGGGCCAATTAGCGCGAAGGGGCTTCAGGGGAAGTCAGTCCGCGAGATGCCAAACCAGCCAAGTGAACATAGTCGGATTATCGGAAGCTGGGCTCTATAATTAATCTCATGCGGGCGACGCCTCTTCTGTTGCTTCTTGTACCCTGCGCGATCGCTTCAAATCAGCCGACGTTTACCTACGCTGTCTCTGCCAACACCACAGTCACGGCCATGGCGGTGGACGCGGCGGGAAACACCTACCTCACCGGCTCGACGACATCCTTGATCTTTCCTGCGACTGCGGGCGTGCTTCAAACCCAATTCGCCGGCGGCAATTGCGTAGTACTGAGGACTGCCGGGGGAGCCCCGCTTCCAATTCCGTGCACGGATGCGTTCGTGATCAAGCTGGACCCGGGGGGGAACGTCCTGTTCGCGACCTATTTCGGGGGCAACGGAAGCCAGACAGTCGCGAGCGCGATTTGCGTGGACGCGAGCGGGAATGTCTACTTGGGTGGCACCACGTCTCCGAATACTGTCAGTCAGCCGGATACGTTTCCGGTTACAGCCGGCGCGGCGTTCACTAACGTGGCGGCTGGTGGCGGATTCGTCGCTAAACTCAACTCGTCGGGAACCGCGCTTGTCTATTCGACCCTTCTTCCGGTGAATCCACCGCCTCTGGCCATACAGCAGCGGGCCGTGGCCATGGCGATCGACCCTGCGGGCGAAGTCTATATTGCTTCAACCAACACCGGGACTTTGCCATTTCCAACTACGCCCGGTGCGTTCCAGTCCACGCCACCGTCGTTTCCAAACGGTTCAGGTGTGGTCGCCAAGCTGAATGCGTCCGGGTCGGCGATGCTCTACGCAACGTACCTGTCCGGCAATGGACTGAGTATTCCGCAAGGGATCGCTATCGACGCGGCAGGCGATGCCTTCGTCGTCGGGTTCACCCAGGCGTCCGATTTTCCGGTCACGCCGGGAGCATTTCAAACCGGCTACTTTCCGAGCGCGCAGTACATGGAGTTCGTGACCAAGCTGAATCCGCAAGGAACGGGCTTGGTTTATTCCACATTTCTCGGCGCCACCCTGAACGAGGCCTCGGAAATAAAAGTGGATGCGCAAAACGGAGCATATGTCGTGGCGCTAGGTGGGGAGGCACTCTCTTCAGGCGGCTATCTCTCGCACGTGAGCGCTGACGGATCGGACCTTGTCTACTCGACCTATGTCCCGACTACGACCGGCTTCGGTTTAGATTTGGATTCGGCGGGCAGCGCCTTCGTTGCGGGCGCTTTGGGGACTGCGGTTCTAGCGGCATCTCCGGGAGCGTTTCAATCGGGATTAGTAGGAAACACCGGCAATGTGATCGCGGCGAAGTTCACCTCCAATGGACAATTTGCCGGCGCTACGTACGCGAATGTATCGCCGACTGCCGGCAATAGGCCATTTATCGCAGTGGCTCCCAACGGCGCGATTATGCTGGCAGAGGTGGCGACGGTAACCAGCATCTTTCCGTGGCTGACGGTGCAGAACGCGGCGAGCGGCGAGGCGGGCACCGTCGCGCCAGGTGAGATCGTCACGCTCCGTGGTTACGGAATTGGCCCCGCGTCGGCCACGGTGGCATCGAGTCAGGCCCCGGTGGACCAGTTGGGAGGCACTCAGGTCACATTTGGCGGAGTTGCAGCTCCCGTGTTTTCCACGCAGTCGCAACAGGTCAGTGTGCAGGTGCCGTGGGAGATAGCCGGCCAAACGTCCACTGAAGTTGTCGTAACTTACAACGGTGGACCGCCGGCCGGGGCGTCTGCGTCGGTACCGGTGGTTGTCGCGACGGCAGCGCCGGGGATTTTCGCTGTCGCGAATTCCGACGGGACGCTGAATTCTCCCTCGAACCCGGCAAAGGCGGGCGGTTTCGTAACGATCTACGGAACCGGCGGCGGCGTGACGAATCCTATCGGAGTAACCGGGGGACTATGGCCGATCAATGCATCGCTTGCGACCCCGACTCTGCCGGTCTCAGTGTCGATCGGGGGAACGAATGCCACTGTTCTGTACGCCGGATCGGCTCCCACGCTCGAATCCGGATACTTCCAAATTAACGTAGCTCTGCCTTCGGGCCTTCAGGCTTCGTCGGCGGTGAATCTTGTGGTAAAGGTCGGAGGCTGGTCGAGCGTAGCCGTTCCGATTTCTATTCAGTAGCCGGACGCTGTTCAAGCACGAGCTCGTTCTGAAAGCCAAGAAAACGGCCTCATTAGGCGATAAAGTATGTCATCGTCTATCAGCCCACAGAAGACCGGACTTGGGCGAAAAACGCTGCTTATTGCTGATATATCTGACCGTCGAACGCCCGCGCCAGCGAGTGACGGCGTAGTATTTACAAGCTGGCGCTCAGCGTGGCGGAAAACATTCACCTCCGAACAAAGCTATTGAAAAATGCTCTGCTTCGCCGTATGATGTATGTGTGTTACAAATCACACGTACATGAACGAAACACCCGAACACGTCATGCGGTGGTTCCATGCCGCTGTGCAGAAGCTTGCCCCTGTTGCGGCCGGTTCTCTGTCTTTGCGAAAGAGCCCCTGCATCCGCGAGAACTGCGCTGCCTGTGCCAGCGGAGAAGGTCACTCCAGCCATGTCCTTTACGGTCGCCGTGATGGCAAGCGCTTCTCGATTTACATCCCGGAGCAGATGGTTCCCGAGGTCCGGGAGGCGATCGCCAACGGGCGGCTGATTCAGGAGCTGGTGACCGAGGCTGGCGTTCGCTATATGGAAGCCCTGAAATCCAAACGCAGAAAGGCATCTGGCCGGTGAAAAGACAGCCGGAAGGGGTTACGGAATGCTGAGCGAGCAGGATTTTGCGGCTTGGGCCAAACGGATCAATCTTTCCGATGACGCGCAATCCGCCATTGCACAGGTTCGACGCTCCGATCCGGCGCGCCGCGTGGGCGGCGGCCGCTCAAACGTAACCGGCCGCTATCCCAGCAGGAAGATGGGGGTCACGATTCAGTTCGAAAGCCATCGCGTTGAGCTGCCTGCCATATTCGAACTGGAATACGACGACAGTGTATTGGAGTATTACGATCAGGCTCCCTCGATCAAACTGGATTACCGTTCGGTGGACGGGAAGCGCCTTGGAGTTCTTCATACGCCGGACTTCTTCGTGATCCGTACTCACAGCGCCGGATGGGAGGAGTGTAAGACCGAAGAAGAACTGATTCGCTTGTCGGAACGCAATCCGAACCGATACGGCCGCGATGTCCAGGAATGGATCTGCCCGCCGGGCCGACAGTACGCAGAACGATTTGGTCTTTACTATGGGGTTCGTTCCTCCGCCGGGATCAACTGGCTTTTCCAACGGAATATCCAGTTCCTCGAAGACTACCTCAGAACCGCGCCGAAGGTGTCATCTGTTCACCGGCAGCGGATATTTGCTAATATTGCCGCCCGGCCGGCCTGTTTGCTGGAAGATCTGTTCGAGGCCACCGATGGCGAGGTGACTCGCGATGAGATCTATTCCTTGATCGCAACCGGCGATATTTTCGTCGATCTCTTCGCGGCACTGCTCCCCGAACCGGAGAAGGTGACGGTCTGGCTGGAGAGGCCGTCGCAGGCGAGTAGCATAAACGCGCGGTTGCCCCGCAGTCCGAAACCGGTGCTGCGGGCGGGCGACGCACTGGACTGGGACGGCAGGGCCTGGACAGTCCTCAATGCCGGCCTGAACGCAATCACGCTGCTCGCCGAGGACAGATCGATCGCCGAGATCCCATCGGACAAGTTCGACGAATCCGTTCGAAACAAGAGCATCAGAGTGTTGAGCGGCTCGGCAAAGGAAGACGAAGCGCCACATATTTATCAGCGGCTGCTGCACGCGAGCGAAACGGACCTGGCGGATGCCACCCGCCGCTTTCAGATAGTTTCACGGGCGTTGCGCGGCGAGCCGCACGACGACACACCGCCGAGAACTTTACGACGCTGGGTTGCTGCTTACCGGACGGCCCAGCATAAGGACGGCAGCGGCTACCTCGGTCTGGTGCCCAGACCAAACCCCGGCAACCCTTCGAATAAACTCCCTGACCAGGCAACGGCCATGATGATTGAGTTCATCGCCAACGATTACGAAACGCTGAAGCAGAAAACGATGTTCGCGGCATGGTCGGCGCTCAAACTAACCTGCGACCGCCAGCAGATCCCGGTACCGAGCTATAAGACCTTCACTATCGCTGTCCATCGGCGCGCCGGTCCCGAACAGACCTTGAAGCGTCAGGGAAGCCGGGCTGCTTACCAGTTGCAGCCGTTCTATTGGGAACTGCAGCAACGCACTCCTCGCCATGGAGACAGGCCTTTCGAGATCGGTCACATCGATCACACGCAGGCGGATGTGTGGGCCGTTTGCTCCCAGACCGGGCGGCTACTCGGGCGGCCATGGATCTCGTTCCTGACGGACGCGTTCTCTCGCCGTATCCTGGCCCTGCACCTGACCTTCGACCCTCCCAGCTATCGCTCCTGCATGATGATCGTCCGAGAGTGCGTGCGGCGATATTCGCGCCTGCCGCAGATGCTCGTGATGGATGGCGGCAGCGAGTTTGACAGCATTTACTTTGAAACGCTGCTGGCGCGCTGCGAAGTCACGAAAAAATCGAGACCGCCGGCGAAGGCTCGCTTCGGCTCCACCTGCGAACGCATCTTCGGAAGCGCCAACGATCAGTTTCTGCATAATCTGCAGGGCAACACGCAGGTGGCCCGTTCCACCCGCCAGATCACCAGCAGCGTCGATCCCCGAAACCATGCCGCATGGCCGCTCAAAGAACTGCACCGTAGGCTCAGCGAGTACATATACGAGATCTATGACACCCTAGATCACCCGGCTTTGGGACAGAGCCCACGCGAGGCTTTCGACGCGGCAATAGCCCAGACCGGCACCCGTTCGCACCGCAACATCTCTTACGACCGGGACTTCCTCATCCTCACCCTGCCGTCAACTCGAAAGGGCACGGCCATGATCACGCCAGGACGTGGCATGAAGATTAATCACGTTCATTACTGGTCGGACTATTTCCGCAATCCGGCGTGGGAAACGAAGCAGGTTCCCGTTCGCTACGATCCTTTCGATGTCGGTACCGCTTACGGGTTTGTGGACCGCCAGTGGGTTGAATGTCATTCGGAGTACTACGCGGTTTTGCACGGCCATTCGGAACGAGAGATCCACCTGGCGAGCGAAGAGTTGCGGAAGCGCCGCCAGAATCATTCAGGTCAGTTCGCGATTACCGCGAAGAAGCTCGCTGAGTTTCTCGAGTCCGTTGAACTGGAAGAAGAGATACTCATTCAGCGCCTGAGTGACCTTGAGGCGCGGGCGATTGACGTTCAGTCGGGACCCCTGACGATTGAGCCCGCGGTATCCGGCCGGGAATCGGTGCCACCAACGAACATGCGGGCGCCAGCCGATGCGCCGGTCTGTTTCATGACTTACGGGGAACTCTGATGCGCCTGGACAGCGTCGCCGCCGTAGCGCCCCACCTGATCGAACGCCTGGATCATTTCAGTACCTTCACCATGGCACACCCACGGCTGGTTGCGGCGCGCGATGAACTCATGGACGCGATCGACGGCGCGGCCCCCGGTTCGCTCGTGCTGGTGCTGGGGCCGACCGGAGTCGGCAAGACCACCCTCCGCATGAAAGTACAAAATCTCCTGATCCAGCAGATGAGTCCGTTATTGGAGGCCGACCCCGGACGCCTTCCTTTCGTGAGCGTAGAGGTTGTTCCCAGCGAAACCGGGCGGTTCCGCTGGCGGGATTACTTCAGCCGTCTGCTCGCGGCGATGCACGAGCCACTGATCGATTCCAAAATCATTCGCGATCCGCGCGGCGTCCACGCGCCGGTGTCGATGACCGGTGGCACCGATCTCAGCTATGCCGTCGAACTGGCTCTCCGCCATCGCCGCCCTCCCGTCGTGTTTGTCGATGAAGCCCAACACCTTGCCCGGATTTCTTCCGGTCGGCGGCTGTCGGATCAGTTGGACGTCATCAAGTCCATCGCCAATCGGACGCAAACCGTGCACGTTTTGTTCGGGACTTATGAGTTAATGGCCTTCCGCAATCTCAGCGCCCAGCTGAGCCGTCGCAGCATGGACCTGCATTTCCAGCGCTACGGCGCAGATCCCGCCGATCGGCAGGTATTTCAAAGCATTCTTCTCACCTTCCAGAAGCAACTACCATTTACTGAAACGGAAAACGAACTGACAACGATGTGGGAGTTTATCTACGAGCGCTCCGTAGGCTGTGTCGGCATCCTGAAGGAGTGGCTGATGCGTGCATGCGTGCGTTCTATCAGATACGGCGCGTCCACGATCTCCCGCGAGCATTTGGAGAAGACCGCGCTCTCGATTTCACAGTGCGAAAAGATTCTCGCGGAATCGCGGGACGGTGAAACCCGTCTCCATGACAACGAAGATTCCAGACTGCGATTCCGGACGCTCCTGGGCTTAGAACCGCAATCTCGCGGAATCGTCCCGCCGGTGGCAAGTACTGTTCCCGTTTCCCGCAGTCCGAAGCCCGGCAGAGTCGGGCAACGCAGTCCCCGGCGAGATCCGATACAAGAAGAAGCTGCGGCGGCGTATGCGTAATGCAACACTCTATGACGGTTGGGAACCGTCACGGCCTGAGGTGAACGGGCGCAGTTACCTTGTGCATCTGCCCCCGATCGGCATCGGTAAAGCGGCGGTGGAAAGCCTGACCGGATATATTGCACGTCTGGCAGCCGCCCATGCTGTCGAAACCGGTGTTCTCGTCAATCGCGAACTGCTGCCCCGCATTCCGCGCACGAGAGGCGTATCGGCGGGGCAGCTTCGAGTGAAGATGCCGGCGTACTCCTGTGAGGCGCATGTGCTGAACGGGTCGGGAGAGCGTTCACGACTCTGGGTTTCTCTGCTCGAACAGCTTACCTGCATTGACCGGCTCGATCTCCTGACCGCTCTGCCATGGGCGACCACGATTTCCTGTGTGCATTTGCTGCGCTCACATCGGGCATGGTGTTCTTCCTGTTACGGCGAGAAACCGTTGCAGGCGGAGTCGGTATACGAACGCTTGCTCTGGGCATTTCAGGTTGTCACTGTCTGCCCGGTGCACCGACGGCCGCTCGACACCGCATGTCCTTCCTGCGGCCGGGCTCAGCATGTGCTTTCCGCGAAGCTACGGCCGGGCTATTGTTCGCGGTGCCAGTGCTGGTTAGGAAGGGCGGATGTCGCGAACACCTTCGGCGATCATCTGACTGAACAAATCCGTGTAGCCGAGATGGTCGGCCAGCTGCTGGCAGAAAGCCCATCGGTGCCAGCCGATTTCGGAGCTGATTTGTTCCGCGATAATGTCCGCACAGCCGGCGGCCGTCGCGATGTCCGGCACTGGATTCGGCGCGCAGCAATCCCGAGAATGAATTCTCTCGTCTCGTTGTCGCTGAGTTGCGACATTCCGCTGTTGCACTTCCTGACGGAACGAATTGAAAGCGACAATAACGCGGAACCGAGGCACTCTCCGAAGGCTCACCATCGCGTGGCGGACAGCATCGTTGAGGAGTCATTGCGGACCGCGTTGGCGGCCGCCGCTCCTCCGCCTCTGCGCGACGTCGCCAACGGGCTCGGATATCGAACCGTCGCGCCGCTGCAGCGCCGTTACCGGGCACTGTGCGGGGAGATCGTAAACAAGAGACACCTGTCGATGGAGGGTCCCGGTCAGTCATCAGGCAAGGCCCCGACGTCCAGGAATACCATTGAACGGGCACTTGCTGAGGACCTGGAAAAGGATCACATCACGAGCATTCTGGCAGTGGCTTCGTCGGTGGGAGTGAGCAACAAGAGACGCCTCTACAAGGGTTTTCACGATGTTCGCCGCGCCATTGTGGCGAAGAATAAAAAGATCAGACAACGGCAACGCGAGGCCATGGAGAGCGCGTTGCGGGATGCCTTTGCCGAACAACCCATTCCGACCGTAACCGAAGTGGCCCGACGCCTGGGCTTTGCGTGCGTTACGGGTGTTACTTCACGTTTTCCGGAATTAACAGCGGAATTGCAACGCAGGCGGCAGGCCCAGTTCCCGAAGGGCGGCCGAAGGACCGAACATATCCGTCAGAAACTTGCCGAGGCTTTAAAGGAATTTCCTCCCGCGCCATGTTCCGAGATAGTCGGACGGTTGGCAGGCCACAGGACTGAGATCCGCGAAGGCTTCCCCGATTTATGGCGCGCGCTCCGCACCCGCTACGCGGAGCACAAGCGGGATGTTCAGCGCTTGAAGCGAGAAGCCATCTCCTCGGAGGTTCTTCGCGCCGTTGTGGGCCTCAGTCGGAAAGGCGTTAATCCCACGATTCGGCTGGTGCTCGCAAGCATACCGGAGCGGCAGCGTCGTTCCCCGGGCCTCGTCGAGAAAGCGGTTCGTGCGGCCAAACGGGAACTCTCTACGGGATCGTAAGCAGCCCGCAAGGTCCCACGCCTGAACTGCGATTCACCTGAGGCGCACCGGGATGCGTTGCGCGGAGCCGACCTACCATTCGCAATTCATTGCCAAGTGCCAGATCGACTGCGTGGTCTCAGTTTCGGAGCCGGGCGTCACCGGCGGGAACCACTCGGCCACTGAGGAACAACATGGTTCTCCTTGCCGCCGTTACGGTCGGGCACCGCTGCGCTTGACGGCCTCACGGCCTGACCGCGCCCTGCGCTCGTCTTCATTCTGCTTTGTTGGCTCCCCCGACCGGGATTCCGCCCTGCGGGTCCGGTCGCGCTTCGCTCCCCGGAATCCCGTTCGGTCCCCCCAACAAAGCACTTCGACTCACCGCTGCGCTCTTGGGAGCGTTCCCGCTTGCTCCTGGGGTGCCCCGACCGAAACGGGGCGAAGGAGAAACGAAATGTACCTCAACAACGTGACCTCAACGGGATTCGCTAATGGTGATGCCCAAACCCCGACAACAAGAGAGGCGACCATCGTTCAGCACCTACCCCATGTACATGCGCTGGCGAAGCGCCTACGGTCCCAGGTGCCACCCTGCGTCACCCTTGACGATCTGATCGGTGCCGGCACAATCGGCCTGATACAGGCGCTAGATCGCTTCCAGTCATCCCGCGGACTGCAATTCGCAACATACGCGAAACACAGAATCCGGGGCGCGATGCTCGACTTCCTTCGCGAGGAAGACCCGCTCTCACGAACCGAACGGCGCCGGACCCGAACGGCAAATGCCACTGCCGAAGGGGCTTTGCCCACGACAATCAGCCTGGAACAGCTTCCGGCGCAGGAACAGCGCGAATATGCACCGGCACGTTGCTTCTCAACCCGTTTCGCGGATCGAGTGGACCTGGACCGAGCCCGGCAGTGCCTCTCGGAGAGAGAAAACCGAGTCATCTCGCTCCTGTTTAACCTCGATTGGCAGAACCGTGACGTTGCATCGGAACTCGGTGTAAACGAGAGCCGCGTCTCCCAGATTAAGCAATCGGCGCTCTCCAAACTCCGGGTGCGCCTCCTGGACCGTGATTCGAGCAGGGCCGCCTAGCGCGGCCCGGTCCTTCCTTATTTTTATCGCTCCATCCACCGTAGCCCGCGCGGCTCAACGCGGGCTCCGGTCTGCGAATCCCTGCCCAGCCCTTTTTGAACCATCCGATGGCCGCGGCGGCCAACCGATGGTTCAAGCCACACGGCGAGTGGGTGATCCCCCTCCGCTCGTGGAGTCTTCGGGAGCAGGTCCGCTCGCTGTTTGTTGCCCCGAA